>ERZ772999.164-NODE-164-length-42903-cov-8.316281_pt1 | contig 42903 bp, 53 predicted proteins | sample MGYA00511467_ERZ772999 | MGnify/ENA primary metagenome ERZ772999 (study PRJEB29015, sample SAMEA2738064) | human oral metagenome | biome: human oral; feature: human-associated habitat; material: saliva | place: China | collected 2218 ... | reverse complement strand
AAAAGCCAAAAGGTCAACGTCCACGACGTTGACCATTTTCTTTTTCGAAACACTTATTAGAAGGGAAAACTCACAAAATGACATATTTGAAATCATTTGAAATCCAATATCCTGATTCAGAATTCGAGGGGTTGATTTATTTACTCCAAGACCTCACAACTGAACAAAACCTAGAACTCACAAAAGAAGGTCTTGATCGAATCATCCAACATATCGACGACAACTTCATCTCAAACGAATCTGTTGGTTGCGAACTACAAAACAATTACAATCAAGGTTATGACCGTGGCTACGCTGACGGTAAAGACGAAGGCTACGAAGACGGCTATGATGAAGGCGAAACTGACGGCTACGAAACCGGTTATAGTGACGGCAAAAGCGATGGTTATCGTGACGGAAAACAAGACGGCTTTAACTGTGGCTATCACGAAGGCATCTGCCAAGACCGATAGAAAGGACTCACTATGTCAAACTTAGCAACACGTATGCGACCACAGAAAATCGAAGACGTTATCGGTCAAGAACACTTAACCGCTCCCGATAAAATTCTAGGACGAATGGTCGCAGCCAAACAAATGTCTTCGATTATTCTATATGGACCACCCGGAACAGGAAAAACGTCCATGGCGTCAGCCTTATCAGGAAGTCTCAATATTCCATTTGAGTATTTCAATGCATCGACCGACGATAAGAAAAAATTACAAGATATCGCCAAAAAAGCCGAAAAACAACCCGTTATTTTGCTTCTTGACGAAATTCACCGTTTAGACAAACCAAAACAAGACTTTTTATTGCCTTATACAGAAAACGGTCAAATCATCCTCGTTGGCGCGACAACTGAAAATCCATACATTTCGATTAATCCCGCCATTCGTTCTCGTGCAACATTACTAGAGATTAAATCCGTGACAGCTGAAGCTATTGCAAATCTTCTTGAAAAATCGCTAACACAAGACTCTGTTCTAAAAGACTATAAAGTTGAAGTGTCACGAGATACACTCTTATTCATTGCAAATAACTCGAATGGTGACGTTCGAAAAGCACTCAATAGTTTCGAATTAGCAATTCTCTCGACTCCTACCGATCAAGACACCGTGACAATCACTACGCCAATCATGGAAGAAATCCTTCAAAGAAAAGTCCTAGCTGGCGATAAAGATGGTAGCGAACATTATAACTTGTTATCTGCCTTTCAAAAATCCATTCGAGGCAGTGACGTGAACGCATCGCTCCACTATCTCGCGCGTCTAATTCTGTCAGGAGACTTGATAGGAATCTGTCGCAGACTCTCTATCATTGCCTTTGAAGACATCGGGCTCGCAAATCCGACAGCTGTCACGCTAACAAAAAATGCTATCGACGTCGCACGAGATACAGGCTTTCCAGAAGCGCGCATCCCTTTAGCGATGGCTGTCGTGGAACTAGCGCTGAGTCCTAAATCGAATAACGCATACATGGCTCTTGACCGTGCGCTCGCAGACATCAACGATCCCGAAATCGATACAACGATTCCTGCGCATCTTCGTGACGCGCACTATAAAGGCGCTGATAAGATGGGCGTTGTCGGATACTTGTATCCGCATGACTATAACGCGCACTATACTCCACAACAGTATCTACCTGCTTCACTGACGAACGCTTTCTATCTCGATACAGAAAACTTAACAACAACTCATGAACACGAACTCATTGACAGAGCTCGCATGATTGCAGACTTAAACAAAGGTGCTTAAAAATGACGTATACAATGACTCTACCTGATCAATCGGAACGCGAAGTGAAAGACCTGCAAGAGGGTCTTTTCGCAGCGGTTGACATTCTATTACGTGAGGTCAGTGATGATATGCGTTCACATTTGAACGGCTTAAATCCGCTCGACCCACTGCTTAAAAAATGCCATTATTACGATGACCAAGGCGAATTCTTCGTAAACGTGACGCCTGATAAAGACGTCTCTGCCGTAATCTACTACGCGCCAAAACGTAAAGAAGAATCGCGAATCGTCATCACGAAAGTAAAATAACAATGACTAAACAAGAATATTTAGATTTCGTACGATTGTGGATTGTCTATTACGAACCTCGCTCTATGCGAGAACTTCGTTATCGACTCCGCTCTTGTCCGAAACCATCACAAATCGAAGGCGTAATCACGCCTTTTTAAAAAGTGCACACTACACAATAAACTTCGCAAAGGAATAAAACTTTTATGACAAACTCTACAGGACAATCCCGTCCTCTCCTCTATGTGGTCGCAAACATTCGCGGCCAAGTTGACAACAAAACACGCTTCTATAACGATATTGTGTGTGCGAGTCTCCAAGATGAAATTCTCTCACAGCAATACACTAAAGTAAAAAACAATATTGAATCTTATTTGGATTTGTGGGAACGTCGTTTCGATATCGACTATATCGAAAGCGTTGAATTCCACAAGGCAAAAGAGACAAACGAAATTCTCGAAAAAATTACATTTTAGAAAGGATGCAACCGCGACTATCCAAGCTCGAGGTTGTTTTTATTTGAAAAAATATGGAACAATGGGAACCGATTAAATATGTTTCCTCCAATAAAAACGTCCAACAATTGCTTAAAATGCTTTACGATCACGGATCCGCTTCGTACGACCAAATCAAACACCTAGCAAACAGTCACGTTATTCAACAACTTGATTCATTTGGACTTATCGAATATGATCAATCCCGAGCGTTTGGATTGACCAAGGAAACAGTAATCAAACAATCTAACTACCAACTCAGTACTAAAGGGACTAATTGGTATCGTGTCATTATCAGTCTTGCGACATTGAGCAACGATACAGTTATTGTCCAACTTAGCATTGGTGACTTCAAAAAATTCGTCAATCACTTGAATAACTTCTTGTATTCAGATGATCCGGAACTAATCAAAGACGCTTACGAATTCTTACTCGATGATACATCTGGAAACTTCTATCAACGATCTGACGCTAAATTAAATCATTTGCGTGATAGCGCACGTCGTCTTCACACAGAGCTTATCAAAGTTCGCAATGATGATTCACTGCTCAACGCCATTGATAAACTTGAAAAGCACATCAACGAATTTAGCTCAGTCTCAAACGATATCTTAGACGTTTTGCTCAAGGAAGGCCAAACTATCAAAGAACGACTCGATCAATTGAAAAATCTTGAATCATCGCACTTCTACGAAAACATCGCGCATCACATCGAAGGTGCAACAACAAATGACAGTACAGCTGAACGCATCAAAAACAACGTCAATCGATTTATCGATCAAATCACAAAAAACGGCGTCTACGAAAACTATACTCAAAAATTACTAGACGTCCAAAAAATCTTAACGCAAATCAACGACTACTTAAAAGATATCCATAAAAATATGGAAACCAAAGGCTTATTGATCGATCTCGCTAAACAATTCTTCAACGAAACATCCGTTGAAAAATGTGAAGAAAAATTCAATAAACTGATGAGTAACAAAACAATTCATCACATTACGACGAATAGTATCGCATCCATCAACGGTCGCGATATCATTATGACTATGCCTGATGCAAAACCTAAACCAAAAGTCAAGCCGAAAATTAATAAAAAAGAACAACAGTACGAAAAGGATAAATTAGAAGTTCGTAGTTTGTCGAAACTGTTGAAAACATTTAAACTGCATTATAAAATCATGCAATCACCTGTTACGTCAAATCATTACGACACTAATTCCTATTTCGCAATTAGACAAGCTATTCTAAATAGCGGATCAGAAGAAGCACTCAATGATCCCGAAAGCTTATGCATCAAAACAGTTCCGTCTAATGAAAATACTGTTATTGAAACAACCCTGCCAAATCGTAAAACGGCGCGATTTACTATCCCAAACTATTCACTAGAGGTTATCCAAGACAATGCTATCCAATCATACATTACAAAAACTGAAAGAAGAATCGCCAGCCTTACTACAAAAATTGCTGACTACGAACAGCATCAAGGACTCAGATAAACATTATTCCCTTCTTAAAAAATGTTTCAATCAATTTAAAGAACAACTCTATAAAGATACAGGTCTTGAGCTCGTTCAAACATCAAATGCCTTTAAACTACAACTAGCTGATGAGGATCAACATAAAACAACATTCAGTTCCAATTTCGAATACGGAATGTACTTCCTCATCCTAGTTGCTCTTATTTCTGAGGCAAAAAACGCAATAATTCCTATGGAAACGCTCGCTACTCAAGTACTCGCCGCATCACCAGACATCGACCAAAACCGTGATCTGATTTTTAAGAAAGTTATCAAGAAAGTGGAACTCGATCGAATCATCTCTATCGAAAACGAATATGATTCAAACGGTAATAAATATCAAGTCGTTGTCAAAAAGAACAACCCATCCATCTACTTTGGCGAAACATCTCAAAAATCATTATCAAACGTCACAAAAATTATCCAATATTTGCTCACTCATCAGTCGATGAACAAACTAGAACATAAAAATCTCTGGAAAAACGTATCGATCACAGATGTTCGTAGACAACTAGAGCCGTACTCCAATGACGAAGCGGGTTACGAAGTCTACGTCAACGGAGATATTGTTCGATTAATCAGCAAAAATGATATTTACGCCTTTCCACGTAACAAAGCTTCGCATCTCGTAGCTATTGATTTTATGTGTAATTATCAAAACAACGAAACGCTCGATTCGTTCATTGAAAAATCAATCTATAAAACACAATCACTCACAGAAGAAGACGTTCTGAACGTCATCGAAACTTACGATTTACCATCACTCAACATCACAACCTAAAAGGAAAAACTTATGCAAAAAATTACAAAACTAGGCGTTATTAACTTTGTCGATTATCCGCAACAAGAAATCGACGTACACGGTAATGCCGTCGTCATTAAAGCAACCAACGGTACCGGTAAAACATTGTTAATGACAGCCTTGTATCCGGCCTTATTTACTCTAGATCTTCAACGATCTCTAAACATGGGACAAAAGAACAATCGTAAACTAAGCGATATTCTAAACAATCAACCGACATATATTTACGGTTGCATGTACATCAACAACGAACCCAAAACAATCGTAACAGCCTATGTTCAAGCAACGTCCGCAACAACAAAACGAGCATACATCATAAATGGACACAATGTCCAATTTTTAGATGATCAAGACGAACCGCTATCGCTTCATGAATTCGAACGCGTAAATGCTATCACCGAATCATTCTCTTCGATCAAGTCTTATCAAGAATATGTCGCACACGTTATCTACAAAACAAGTCTTGATAATTTTAAAACACTCATACAAATCTCTAATAAAATCACAAGTCCATCTATTATCAACGCTAACAACGATAAAAGCACCTATAACATGGAAGACTTGCTAGACCAAGTAAAGGAGGTTCTTCCAAGCCTGACAAACGACGACACGTTCAATCAACAATTAACAACCTACGGCGAGCAATTAATCAAAGCCAATGACGAACAAAATAAAATTCATAAACTTCGTCAAGAAAAGGCAGCTATCGCAAAAGAACGCCATATCGTATCTCAAGCAAACCAAAAAGCGATCGTTGAACTGAACGCCACCATTGCTGATATGGAACGACAATCTGACAAAAATCAACAAAAATTAGACAGTCTCGACGAAGAAATCCAATCACTTGAAATCCAAATCGAACAAAACGAAGATGAACGATCTGAAATCGAAGACAAATTAGCGAAAATTGAACGAGAAAAACAATTAGTCCAAAGTCAGATTCAAAACCTAAACATTGACGCTCAGATTCAAGCATTAGAAACAGAACTTCGTTATTTGTCAGACACAAAAGTAAATGCTGAGAAAGAACAATCAGAAACGACAAACCGTCTCTCTAAAATTGATAGTGAGATTAAAAAAATCACTGATCAACTTAACAAAAACACGCAATTGTTGGCAGAAACGCCTCAACCAGAACTTCCATTCCAAATCGAACAATGGCCTCAACTTGAACAAGCTTTCACTGAAAACGAAAACTATCTCAAAGAAAGCCAACGTCTAGCCGTTCAAATTCAAGAAAAAGAACAAGATCTTGAACGTCAACTAGAACTAATCAAAAACACAGAAAAAGACCTCCAAGAATTGTACATGACAGCACAATCTCAATGGTCTATCGAACCTAACGAAGTAAACGAGTTATCAAATGCTTTCATTCAAGAACAGTCTCGTTTGCTATCTGAAGTAAACTTATTAGAACAAACAACAAACGAATATGTAGCCCAATTCAAAGAATTACAAAATACAACTGAACCGTCTACATCATTCGTCGCAACTAATGCTCGACCACTCTATAAAGAAATCGACTTCAAAGACAACATCTCTGAAGACGAACAACGTCGCATTGAAAACCTCATGCACCAAGCAGGCTTGATCGAATTACTCGTAACAGCTGACTCTATCACAGAAGGATCAATTCTATGCAAAAACTAACCAATTACTTAAAGACAAGCAATCCACAAGTTGAACGTTTTCTCGAAAACGTTTACTTGTCAGAAAACGGTCTAAAATATCAAGACATTCGCGTTGTTACTGATAAAAATAATCCAGTGACATACATTGGTGAATATAATCGTCAAAAAGCACGACAAATAAAAATGCAAGAACTTAGCAATCTGATTAAAGAAAACAAACAAAAAGACTCGGATTTTAAAAGCAACATCGGCGAAATCAAAAACAAAATCAGATCACTTAATGAGCTAAAAGAAAAACTACAATCAACGCAAAATTCGTTAGAATCATTACAAAAAGTTCTTGATCAAAAACAAGAAAGTTTGAACATGGCTAAAGAAAAACAAGCAAATCTAACCACTTCAAACAATCCTCTTTTAGCTCAACTTCAAAACTACTCTCATGCTGATTGTTTGAAACTAGTACAAAAATTCGAAACAAATCAACGCTTACAAGAAGAACACAATAGTCTATCACTTCGACTTGAAGAATTGAATCAAGAACAAGTATCTCTTGCAGATAAAAACCAAGAACTCGCAATTAAACTAAATTCAACAAATCAAGAAATCGCTGATAAACAAAACACAATTGAAAATTTAAAATCAGACGAACAGTTCCAAGAACTAAAAGACGAAAAAGAAGCACTCACCAACGTATACAATCAAGAAAATGCCCGCCACCTCGACCTTGTTCGTCAATACGGTTCCATCGAAACACAATTGAAAACAAAAAACGATGAATACAACAATCTTCATCAACACCAATCCGAATTCCAAAACGCTCTGAATCAATCGAAGAACATCGTTAACAATATTCACATCGACGAATATTCTATTTCAGAAGAACTTCAAAAGATTGATACGACTGAGATTCAAATCAATAGTAAATCAGAACGTCTAACATTCCCGGATGTTCCTAGATCAACACACGCTAAAGATCTAAAACAACAACTAAACAGTCTGACCGTTACGGAAATCATTGACGAAAACGGATTCACTCATTCACTTAAAGCAAGAATGGATTCCTTACAAGATGCTATTGATTCAGCAAATCAAAATGCAACGACACTTCTCGAAAATAACGAAAAAAGTCTCCGCTTGATTCTACAAGATCACCTGAAATACGTTAACAAAGAAGTTTCAGAAAACGTTGACGCCTTCGTAGCAAACATGAATCGTAGTAATCCATCGCATTTGCAATTCTCTGCAAAATCATCTATTTCAGACCAAGGTCGAAACATTCTAAATGCGCTCGAAGATAGAAACCTTTATAATAACTTCTTCGATCAACTACAAGAGCGTATCCACAACCAATTGCAAAATCCAGACATTACACCCGATGACATTATTGATTATATGCTCACAAAAATCGAACCTCGTCGCTGGTACGATTTAGCCATGTTCTACGAACGCGATAACAACCAAGAAATCAAACCATTAACAACACAAGCTATCAACTCCTTCTCTACAGGAGAACGTGTTCGTTGTTACTACATTCCTATGTTTGCGCTTCTTGAAATCGTTCAAAGTCAAATGAATCCAGATGCACCACGCATTCTTCTCATGGACGAAGCCTTCGCCCCAGTTGATAATGAACAGACAGCCTTGCTTCTTGAAAAGATTTACGACTTGTGTGACTTGTTCATCGCTACAACACCTGGTAAAACACTTCCTATCGTAAGCAATTCTACAGGATCTACAACATTACAATTGCAACGCATTAACATCAATGGAAGACCTGTAGTTCAATCATTCGGCGGACCAATTTACGAGGAAATTGCATGATCAACTTTCCAAAAGGACAAAACCAAACATTGTCCGAATATGCCTTAATGCACTTTAACGATACTCACGCACTAGATATCAGAAAAAGTCTCCGTAGAAAACTGGATGAGTTTCTCAAACAAGAATATCAATCAACAGCTTTAGAGCCACATGGAATTATTGACAATATTGCCTCTATTTCCGTGTGGTCGAAAGGCATTTTCTCGAATGACTTCACAGGCGTCTCGTTACTGACACTTGATCAACAAACATTATTAGACATCAAAGTAGTATGGATGTTCGAGAACCAGAATACAGCTACCCGTATTCTTCGAGATAATTACGACTTCCCATTTATCATCTCAAGTGGACAACCAAACAGAGCTGTAAAACAACTCGTACAACGCCTACTTGATAACAATGTGATTATTCTATATCATGGGGATCTGGACATAGCCGGCGTAGATATCGCATCTCGCTTAAAAGCAGAGTTTCCACGAATTCAATTTCCGTTTTTTACAACAACTGAATTTCTCGCAACCGCTATCGTCGATAGCCCTAAACAACAACGAGCGAGTTCCAATGCTTCCCAATTTGAAGCTCTAAAACAGCTAATTAGTAACTCGAACACAGTTGTTTACGAAGAACAACTCGATCTTAAACGTTGCCAACAACGCTACAAGGCAGAACTATTATTGAAGCACTAAAAAAAGCCTCAATCGAGGCTTTTCTTTATAGAGAAAATTCATCGCGGTCTCGCTGAAGTTCATCGAGATCAGCCGCTTGTTTCTCTTGATCTTCTTCAATTTCACGCAATCGCTCTTGCAAAGTCTTCTTGCGAGGTTTTTCGAGCATTGCAAACTTATCGGGTACGCGCCCGTTTTCTTGAAAAACTACTTTATCGAGATCAACGTTCGGGAGATCTTTTTCGATTTCTTTTCGGAATTCTTCAATCTCTTTAGTCGATTTTCCGATTTGCTTATTCAATACAGCTCCGGGATCTTTCATAGGATGTCCTTCTCGCTCTTTTGCGAGAATCTCAGCAGCTTCTTGTTTACGCATTTCAGCAATCATCTCAAAAGCACGAAGTCGTTCTTTTGCTTCTTCTTCCTCTTCATCAATTTGATCCTGAATATCGAGTTCAACTTGAAGAGACTCATCCAGAACTTCTTGCGGTTCTTCATCATCGAAGAACTCAATAACACGTTCACGTTCTTTACGCATAACCTCAGAAACCTTACGCTCCCGTTCCAAATCGAACGGACGCTCTCCCGCAGCGCGTGCTGCCACAACTTGATCGTGCGTATAATCTTTAATCATTACACGCTCATCATCTAATTGTTTATTAATTGGTTGCAATTCGCGTTCACGATCTTGAAGTGTTCGTCCGCGACGCATTTCTCGAGTATAATCTACCATAGATACCACCTATTATAAATATAGTATAGTGAAGTCTAACTATATTGTATCAAAAATCATACGAAAAGAAAAGTGCATTTTCCAGAGCATCGGATAACGCCCATTGTAATCGTGTTTTTCGACGATTGCCTTCTTGGAGAGATACTCGCACATAAGTATCAACGTCACCGTACATAACCAAATATTTCTTAGCGCGAGTGATCGCTGTATAAAGCGCATTACGCTTCGCCCAGTAATCAACGCCTGGACGCAATGCGTAGAGCACCAACGGAAACTCCCCGCCTTGTGATTTGTGCGTAGTAATTGCATAAGCCAACTCTAACGGGAAATATTTACGACCGTTATTCGCACGAATTCTCGGTACGCGGAAACTGTGACCTCCAATCTCAACAACAATTTCACGAGCACCGATTGCAATAACATAACCGATATCCCCATTAACGAGACCTTCATTCGGAAGCGACGTTGTAATCATCACACGATCACCTTCTCGAATTTGGTAACCGTTGGCGTAAACGAATTGCATACTCAACTCACCTTTTGACTTCCAATAAGCTTGAATACGCTCATTAAGACTCTTAACAGACGCTAAACCTTGACGTACGGGCGATAGAATCTGAATTTCTTCTGGTTTGAATCTACCGCTATCAATCATAGCGCAATAGTCTTTTTCAATTGCATTATCAATTTGCTCCGCATACATATGCCTAAAATAAGTCTGCTCCGTCTCGCCAATGACCGCAGGGAAAGCTCCATTGTTAGCTAAACGTGCTAACTCAGAAATCATAGAGCCTTCACCCTGACGATGCACTACTGATAACCGCACAACCGGCACACTGTCATTTTGCATCAAATCGAACAAAACTTGACCGTGCCCGACAGGCTCTAATTGATCGACATCTCCTACACAGATCAACCGACTAGAGATTGGAACCGTGTTAAAGATATGATAGGCTAATCCGACATCCACCATTGAAAACTCATCAACGACTGTCAAATCATAATTGTACAGCTCCGTATCATCATTAGAATTATCACCAAAGACCGTATCTCCGGTGGCGTAAACCGGAATAGACAGCGCTTTATGAATCGTAAACGCTCTTTCGCCGATAGCTTCTGTCATGCGAGTTGCCGCGCGACCAGTTGGGGCCATCAACATCATGCGAGGTTGTTCAAGAATTTTTAAAACGTGGATAATCCCATTAATCGTAGTAGTTTTCCCTGTACCAGGACCGCCTGTTAAAATCACAAATGGATTCCGTACAGCAAACTTAATCGCTTCTATCTGTGAATCGTCATATCGAATTTCTTGCATGGTTTCCACTTCAGCAATAGCTTGCTCAATATCTTCATCATCATACTCGACAGTATCCACCATCATACGATCGACCACGCTACGTGCAATAGTTTCTTCATAGTATGATTCTTTTGCAAACTGAACAGAATCCTCATGCAATTCAAGGCCACGAGCCGCGCACATAACCGCTTCAACTCTATCGAATGTCAAGTTTGCTGGGTCGTGACTGACAGTGGCGTGCACAAGATCGTGGTAGTTATCCACGATAGTTGATCCGTCGCTAAGCATCGTATTCAAGTCATAGTATAAAAGGGCTCGAATACGTTCCTCGCTATCAGGGCTATATCCAAATGCCTTCGCTATCGTGTCCGCTTTCGAGAAATTATAAGTGACTTTGTAGTTTTTTAGTAAACGAATGAAGTTATAAGGATTTCTATAGAAAAGTTGATAGGCTTCGTCGTCTTCGTCGACGGCAGACGCTATCGCTTTTATTAATAGTTCATCGTTAAATGTGCGTCTAATAATAGACTGAATAGTATAATCTGATAGTTGTTTCATAGTAGAATTCCTTCATTGAAGTTACAACTATTATACCACATTTACGTGCATTTCGCAAAAGATTGACGCGCCCAAGGCTCGTCCACGTTGTACTTTGACTACATCTAAGGAGAATAATCATGTTAAAAGAACATTTATCCGAAACGTTTAAACAACTAAACCGAAATAAGGACGAGGTTTCTTTTGAGGAAATTTTACAGGAGGCTGAAGCGTTTATCGAAGCCGAACACAATGCAATCACTCTAACAGGTGACATCATTCCAAAACTCGTCGCCTTAGAGGAGCTTCATCCAAACTCATTGTTGGGGCTCTTTTTCAATCTCGATCCACGACAATATGCATTTGTCACGATTACGAGATCGGCAACCGAGATGATTCAGTTTTTGGATAAACACCCCATCTATAAAAACCAATCGTACACGGTTGCAGCTATCGAGCCATCTACTATCTTTATCGAAGACAACCTAGAATGAAACCAAAAATTAGAAAGGAACTCTGAGTGAATTCTTTAGAACTATTTTTATTGAAACAAAAAGACGCTATTCTTCAAAAAGGCTTTCGTCTCGTAGAAGAAACGTCTAAAGAAGCCGTTTTCCAAAACGACGATACAACTTTAACGATCATCGACACTGACCCCGATTCAGACTTGCTCTTTATCGGTCTGTCCGGACGAATCAATTCGATTTCTCGCGTGCATCATCAAGACGCACACGGAACTTTTGAACGAATCTTACACCAATTTCACCGCTAGAAAGGAACCTCATCTTGAATATTACCAATAATTTCGTAACCGCGATCTACGTCGCTATGGGCATCTGCGTTGCACTTTGCAGCGCCATGCATATCCTCTACTTCGCGCTCACCACGCACGATCTCTTCAGAAAGCGTGACGCCGAAATCAATGCGAAACTTGAACAAATTCGCGATGAACTCATCGCTGAAATCAAAACTTCCGGTGAACGCTCATCAGACCTCGTAGTAGGTGGTATCACACAAATGACGCAAGAGTCAATCATGGCTCAGGCTCAAACAGCCAAAGACTTAAACGTCAACCTCATCGATGCTATTGACCGTTACACACAAACAACTGTACACATTATTGAATCAAAAGAAAAGAAACGTGATGTAAACCACCGCAAATATCACCACTTACGTTAATCGAAAGGACTCTCCCATATGGCTAATCGCCTTAAAGAATTACGTTTAGAACTAGGTTTATCACAGCCCGATATGGCTAAATACGTTGGCTTATCCATCAATAGCTATCTCAAACTTGAACGAGATTTTCTAAAATACAATCCTAGTCTCAATAGCATCTTAAAAATCGCTGACAAACTAGGCGTGTCTGTAGACTACCTGACAGAACGCCAAACAGAATTCGCAGCCAGACCCGACTATATCGACGCCTGGCACCAACAATTTCTTGCACGAATCGATCTAACAAAGAATCGAACGCAGAAGAAAGACATGGAAAATATCGTTGAAGAAGCAACGCTAACGAGATACCCCTATAACTTGCTCGGTGATATTTTCAAATATAACGACTTACATGAAACCTCCGCTGTTAGTGAAGCTTTTTTCGTACAACTTGAACGAATCATCGATCAAATTCCTCAACGTGACCGTCAAATCATTCGAGAACGCTATCTAATCGGAAACACGTTTGAAAAGATTTCTAAAAAGCACAACACGTCACGACAACGCGTTCAACAAATCGTACAAGAACGTCTAATGGAAATTCGACATGAATTAACGCCGTTCTTATACGATCCCGAACAAAAAGTTGAACGGCTCATTAAATTAGCAGAAGCGCTCGAATCACGCTGTAATGCCTTGGACGATACGAGCACGTTAGACCCTATCTATAAATTGCTCGGACGAGATATCCTCGCCATGCGCCTTTCAAATCGCACAACGAATGCGCTCATGAATGCAGGTTGCGAGCACTTGATCGATATCGTACTATTAATCGCTCATAAAGATATTCGCAACGTTCGAAATCTCGGCAAATCATCAAAACGTGAAGTTTACGACTATCTCGTCACCAACAAATTGCTACCTGAAGATCTTGATTTTGACGGTAAATTTATCGATAAAACCATTCTGTTCAAAATGCAAGAAACGCTCGAAAAACTAGATGATTTTGCCATTAGTTGCTCTAAAGACTCAACCGTTGTTGAAACTATCAATCAAGCACAATTGCGTGCAGCTGAATACAATATAATCAACACGACCGTCACTAACTATGACCAATCAAAACGCATCACTAAAGATTATTCTAATAGTGCGGTCATCCACGAATACAAATTTTAAAGACTTTTCGCGAACTAGTCTTGCCTAATGGCAAATTGGGGTAATCACGAACGCGAAATCGTGATACGCCTCGCGGCTTAGGCTTCTAAGTCGCCGCATTCGGCGGAATGCCGTCTGCGCGGATCGAAACAAATCAGAACTTGCAACTACATCATAGCAATCACACCTCTTATCAGATGTGTGGATCGAAATGACGAATACAAAGGTCAAGAACTATTATTACAAATTTTCGCACCCACACGGGTGCGTGGATCGAAATATGGACATTTCCGACTTGATTATCGTTAATCCATTCGTAAAGTCGCACCTCTACAGGCGCGTGGATCGAAACACTTGAAACGGTGCTTGTCCTTTTTGCGCAAACATATCGCACGTCACAGAACGTGCGTGGATCGAAATCTATCTATTAGCTGATTGAAAGGTCACAAATCAGAATCGCACCTCTCATAAAGGTGCGCGAATCGAAATATTGTACGCATCACGCAGACTCATTTTCCACTCACATCGCACGTCATAGAACGTGCGCGGATTGAAATTGCTGATAATACTCGGTAACCGCTTCATGAAAATGAATCATTCGCACCTCTCACAAAGGTGCGTGGATCACAACGAAAGGAGGGCTCTATGCCCCGACAATCGAAATTCTTTTACGCGCGGATCACAGGTGACCGTGCGCTTTTTACGAACCCCATCACTAAAGGTGGTGGCGAAAAATACAGCTATCCCATTCCCACCAAGCAAGCCTTAGAGGGAATCGTCGATAACGTCTATCGAAAACCTACATTTACGAATGTCGTAGACGAAGTTAAAGTCATCAACCCCATTCAAACCGAAGTTCACGGCACCCGTGCTCTTCTAAGTAACTACAAAGCCGACTTGAACTACATCTCTTACTTGAGTGACGTGGAATATCTCATTAAATTCCACTTCGAATGGGACTTCAATCGCGGAGATCTCACAGACGATCGCAAACGTCTCAAACACGAAGAAATTATGGAACGATCCCTCGAATTAGGCGGTCGTCGGGACAGCTTCTTAGGAACTCGTGAGTGTGTCGGCTACATCGAAGCCATCTCACAAGACGAATACGAAAACGCTACAACCCATTTCGATAACGAAACTATCGACTTCGGAATCATGTTCCATTCGTATTCTTATCCGAAAAACAAGAGTATGCCTCTTGTCGCACACTACACGAATACCGTTATGAAAAACGGAATCGTCACATTCAAATCGAAAAACGACTGCGAAATCTCAAACAAAATCGATGGTTTTAAATACAAAGAACCCAATCTGAAAATCAAACCCGTCGATCAAGAATACAAAATCTATAAATCTTGGGGGTAACAATGGACTTTTTCACATCCCTATGGAAAACTTATAAGAGAGCTCAAGAAGAAAACCTCGTCGACCAACACGGCGATGGACCCGTTCTTCTGCCTCTCTACCACGAAAACAAACGTGCCAATAAGAACATTATCAATGTTCGTTTAAATAACAACGGCACCTTCAGTACAGCCGAATGGCTAGAAGATGATGCACGTATCATTTTCCCTGTAACGGAAAGCTCTATCACTCGAACTGCTAATCTTGCACCACATGTATTAGTTGATAAGTTTAAAACTTACAGTCCTGATGCGAACGCTCTTTACGACTTCTTCTTTGAGCGTCTCGATCAATGGATCGATCAAGCTAACTCTAAAGTTGCAACTTTTTTGACAATCATCAAAAACACTCTTCAAGATGAACACTTAATCGAAAATATTGCTAAGAGTCTCTATGATAATCCAACAATCGAAGACTTCACAGTGTCTTATCAAACCGATAAAGGCGTCACTAAATCGATTGACTTGTCAGACGTCTTTTTAGAGTTCACTATCGAACAATTTAACGGATTACAAGATAAATCCGTTACGAATTACACAGAGCTTCATCAGTCTTATGTTGATTTTGTCGAAACACAAAACCAAAAAGACGCAATCGAACATCCTGAATGGTTCGACACTTGTATGATTAGCGGAACCAAACAACGCATCGCTAAGAACCACAGAACAGTCTTTGGTCGCAGTGGACTCATCTCTATTAGTAACCACTCAGAAGCTTATAAGGGACGCTACAAAGACCAAAAAGACGCAAAAGAAAACATGATCCGAATCGGTCAAGAAACATCTGACATGATTCATCTCATGTTGAAATACTTGTTAGAAAATAAAAACAGTGGCGTCTGGCTCGGTGGTGATCAATACTTAGTTACATGGTTCGACGACGACCTCGTCAATAACCACGGTCTCGATCTCAAACAACCCGAAACCTTTGGCAATTTATTCGACGCTGTTCCAAATAACGATACAGCAACCGTCAAACCGAATCAAACTAACAAAAACATTCGTAACTCAATCGTTACAGCGGTTAAACGTTATGACGACCAAGCGACTTACAATATCGCCATTCTTAACAAAACAGCACCTGGACGCACCAGTCTCAAATACTTCCGTCAACTATCAGGAAGTCAGTTAACTCATAACTTGAATAAATGGATCGAAAACTATTCATGGACATCTTCTTATAAAGGTGTCGATCGCAGAAAAACGCCATCTATTCAAAACGTATTGACAGTCGCATTCGGAATTGATCGAAAAGCGCAATATCTTGATTTTGACAACGAAGCTTTCCAAAGCGTTCTCTATCAGGAACTCTTGTCAACCTTAATCGACGGAAAATCAATCCCACAATCGATCACTCAAAAAATGAAAGTCAATATTAAATCTCCTCAACGATACCCTCATCACTGGCAACACGTTTTAGAAACCAGTATGGGTGTCCTCCACAAAGCAAACGGAAAGGATTTCTCCCCAATGCTCGACCAAAACGAAACCGATCGGTCATACCTCTTTGGGCGATTACTCGCTATTTACGAGCTCATCGAACGTCAAAAGTATTATCACATTGACGGACAAATGGATCGCGACACCAACGCTAAGCGCCTCTGGACAGCTTACACGTCGAATCCAACCAAAGTAATGACCCAGCTCGAAAACAAAACCAAATCCTATGAAGAAGCTCTCTTCAAACGCAGTCCCGGTATTGCTATCAAATTACAAAAAGAAAAACAAGCAATTATCACAGCCTTAGACGAACACCGTCAAGATAAAAACTTTTCAAAACCTCTTGACTATACCTTTATCTTTGGCTACAACGGACAAATTAATCAATTCTATCAAAAATCAGAAAGCGAGACTCTAGATGCCAACTCTTCAAAATAAAATCGATTTCATCCTCACTATCGACGTAGACAACGCTAACCCCAACGGCGATCCACTCTCAGGCAATATGCCTCGTACAGACGCCAACGGTTACGGACTCATTAGCGACGTCGCTATTAAACGCAAACTCCGCAATCGCTTACAAGACTTAAACCAGGCGATTTTCGTACAAGCCAACCACCGCATCGACGACGAATTCCGATCTCTTCAAAAACGTTTCGAAAGCTATTTCGATAAGAAAGATACGGATCAAGAAGTCGCTGAAAAAGCATGTCAATATTGGACGGACGTACGAAGCTTCGGTCAAGTCATCACTTATCAGAATCGCTCTATCGGTGTACGCGGACCTGTTTCGATCACGATGGCGAAATCCGTTGAACCGATTGTCGTATCGAGCATGCAAATCACACGCAGCACTAACGGCATGGAAGCGAAGAAAGAAGGCGGTCGCTCGTCAGATACAATGGGTATGAAACACTACGTAGAACACGCTACCTATGTCATTAAAGGGTCTATCAGCCCGAACCTCGCTGAAGTAACAGGCTTTACAGAAGAAGACGCAGAGTACATCAAACAAGCTCTCTTATCACTCTTCGAAAACGACCAATCTTCAGCACGCCCTGACGGATCAATGACTGTTCGAAACCTCTACTGGTTCACACACTCAACGAAACTCGGCAACGCATCTAGCGCACGAGTCTACGATTTAGTACACTTCGATGAAGCTTGCGATGAGTTCATCATCAACGAAGATAAGCTCAATACATACGTAGCGAAAGGCTTGAAACTAGATGTCATCGAAGGCTTCTAACAGAAACCTTATCAAAGACTTCGAATCCGTGGCTCGTCCACGGATTTTTTATAGAAAGGAATACAACCATGACTAAAAATAACTTAACTGTTAACTTGAAAAATCTTGTCGGTCGATACAGTGACTCAGTTACCGTAATCGGTAATACAGAAACAATCCCCTATCGCAAAAACGGTCAATATTACATCACAATTTCCGAAGAAGAAACGCCTGATGATTGTTTCAATGTGGCATTACAATTAGCCTACATCATTTTACACGACGTGACATCTTTTACTAATAAAATTACATTCGCCGACATTGCTTCAGATCAAGAATGTTGCGACTTTGCAGAAGCCATTCTCATCGCCGAAGACCAATACGTCAAGGCAACCCAATTTATCACAGGTGGTAATCTACCATAAACAGAAAGGGCTATTATGGACAACCAAACCGAAATCACAATCGATGACGTTATGCAGACAACTGTTCCGTTAAGCTCAACAGAAATGGCTAATAAGTTCAGCGACGTCGTTGCTATAAAAGGTGATTCTGAAACAGTTCCTTATTATAAGGACCATCACTATCACATCACAGTTCCTGAAAACGAAACACCTGAAACGCGCGTCAACGTAGCATTTCAACTAGCCTACGTTATCGAATATGGAAAATATCTCGCGAGCGAAAACCCGTCTAAGGTCACTTTTGCAAATATCGCTTGTGACCCCAACTGTTTCGAAATAGCTCTAGCGATTCTCATGCCAAAAACATTATATCTAGAAACAGCACAGAAACTCGCAAACGATGAGGGCTTGATTGACGCAACAAAACTCGCTGAAGAACTACAAGTACCAATCTCATATGCGATTGCCCGTAGCAAGAATATCTCTAGCGTAACCATAAACAGAAAGGACTATTAAAATGCACTTCAAAGAATATGACATCGTTCTCGTCAAAGGCACCGCGCTCGATGTCGGTTCCTACAATCACCAACCGTGGTCCGCAACCATCAACAACCGCGAACAAATTACAGAGGATTTCTTATGGGTAAATCCGCAAGAACCTCAAAGCCGTACGATTGAAAGTGGCGACCCCATTCTATTTATCGTGCCAATTTCTAAAATCATCAACGGCAATTACTATGCAGAAACCCACCAAACCGAACAACCGTACTTGATTTTCACGGACAGCGACATTGACAGACTTGCTCCACTCAATCAATTCTTAGAGAAACCTGTGGCAAACAGCGTTACAGAAACTGTTGAGAAACCTGCCAAGAAAAAGACTAAGAAAGCCACGCCGGTAGAAGCTCCTGTTGAGGAAACTGTTGAGCATACTGAACCGGAACACGAGCAAGAACACGTAGATGAGAGCGCACAAGAACCTAAAACCGAGCACTACTTAGAGCCAGTCAACTACATTGGATCTGACGAGGTAGGCAATGGTAGTTACTTCGGGGGAATCGTCACAGCATCCGTATTCGTGCGCGATCAAGCAGACGTGGACTTTTTGCTCGAGTTAGGTGTCCGTGATTCTAAAAAGATTTCAGACAAAAAGATTCGAGCGATGGCGCCACAGATTAAGGATAGACTAGAATACGCTGTCAGTGAAGCCATCCCCGCACAATACAACCAAGCAATCGCGTCAGGGCTCCATATTAAGGAAATCATGGCCATTCTTCACAACGACGCTATCGGTAAAGTATCTGTCGAGAATCCCGATTACGTTCTCATTGACGAGTTCGCAAGCGCATCTAAGTACAGTGACTATCTCAAAGCTTCGAACAAGACGATCGCGTACAGTGATCGCTTACGGTTCGAAAAGAAAGCCGAAAGCAAGTACTTAGCAGTTGCCGCCGCGTCTATTCTTGCACGTGACGCTTTCTTGACGCAAATCGACACGATGAGTGATTTCTTGCACATACCAATCAAGCAGGGCGTTACAGCGAAAGTAAAAGAGCAAATTGCACAACTCATGCGCATGAGCATCGATTTAACGCAATACGCAAAAGTTGACTTTAAAACGACCGAAGAAGTGCGCGCTTCGTTGTAGTGCTTCTTTTGAGTGTCTCGTTGACGATGCCTCTTGGTAATTGTTTCGTTTGAGAGACTTCACTGACGAGGCTCGGTTACGATGAAAGTGGATAGATGCTATCTTGTGTAAGAAAATTCGTGCGAACGTTGTCGAATCAACGTTTTCGACTACGAAACTCGTGCACAGATATCTATGTCTATCCACTTTTACGTGACCTTATAGAAAATTCGTAAACGAAACTATATAAAATAATATGATTCGCATCTTTTAAAAATGACCTTTTTCACTTAGAAAGTGGATAGTGGATAGACAGCGTGTTTTAGTCTTGTAATTTAAACAGTCTGTCCAAAAATAATCAAGAAATCTACTTAAAATCACCAGTTGATATCAGTTTGACATCGAATTATTTCTTTTTCATTTTCAAAAAAGAAATTTTAGAAACACCGTAAACCCTTGATGCGACTGAATTCTTAAAAATCAATTTCTTTTTTAGAAATCAAAATTTCTTTTTCGAAATAAATCGTACGCCCAAGCGGGGTGCTGGATTCCGCTCCAAAAATAGGCAAAATTTCTTATTTCTTTTTCGAAATCGACTATATAGGAAAATATAAATATATAAAATGATATGGTTTGTTTTTCTATTATAGCAATGTTAAAAAAAAGAAATTAAAAGAAATAAAAAAGAAATAAAGTTTGAAACCCCTAGAGCGCCAAGGATTCTTATATTTAGAAAATTTCTTTCTTATATTCAAAAAAGAAATAATTAGAGAATGGCTGAAAACGACGAAACCCCTAGAGCGCGTTGAGGTTTCACGAAAAGTATAATATTAAACTATATAATTTGATATAGAGACGTATGCGTGATAACGCGAAATAATTTTCGAAAAAAAGAAATAATCAGCGCAACACCATACACATCAAGCGTTTCAGCGCTTCGCAAAAAGAAATACGAAAACAGATGTTTTCGAAACTGCTAGAGCGACAAGGTTTTTCGGATTTGAAGGAGTTTCTTTTTCCGACATAAAAAGAAATAAATTATGTAAACAATCCAAAAACAGACGCAAAAGTGGAGAGAAAAACGATAAAAGTGGAGAGATTTTAATTAAAAGTGGAGAGAAAAACGATAAAAGTGGAGAGATTTTAATTAAAAGTGGAGAGAAAAAATATAATTATTTACATAAAATATATAATATAAAACCTTATTACATCAACGTTTATAGCGTAGAATGTAGCCATAAGCGTCTCCGCGTCTCTCCACTTTTGCTATTTTTCAAACATTTCATTTCAAAATCGCAATACGAACTATATTAAATAATACACCTTATAATATATATCAAAAACATATATAATTTGATACAGTTTACTTCTTTTATAAATGAATTTTTTTTGGGTGAAAAAGTGGAAGATGGAGAGAAAACGACTAGTTTATTATAGGAAAAACAACTGTAAACCGCGTCCTTATTGCATTTCTAAAATTAGACACTGTGTCCAAAGTCTCTCCATTTTGGCAAAAAATGTCTCTCCACTTTTGTTTTTTCTCTCCACTTTTTTTCAAAAAAGACAAACCGAACACTTCGCTTGCGATATACACAATTAACACATAACTCTATACTAATCGTGCAAAATATTTGACAAGTTATTGCAATAGATGTATAATGTAATTACACTAAAACAGAAAGGACGTTCAATATCACGAACGTAAATACTTATTATAAAATGCAAAATAAAACTGAACGTATCGTCATCACCGTTGATGCCGAACTAAAACAAGAATTGACAGAAAAAGCAAATGCTAAGCGTATCGCTCTCAGTGTGCTTGGTCGAAATCTACTAGTGGAGTGGCTTGAACAACAAAAATAAGAAAGGTCTCCTATGTCTAAATATTTACAATTAAATACAGACTTTCTAGACCGTTGTTCTTCAGAATACGATAGTAACCTCAACCCCTATATTTTCGATACGATTCACTGCTTGCGAGATGAATATAGCGATCCAGTCTTCGTAACATCCGAAGACGATATCTTAAAATTCTTCTCATCATTAGCGAATCATCTTCGTGAAATTCACATAACAAACGAAGCCGTTCGTATCGGAAAACAACCAGACTTGACACGAGGTCGTCTCTTTAAATTCGACTTAGATGAAATCGCGCTGATTATCCACGCATTTATACCAATGGTTCAGCTGTCACTTACGCAAAACACAAAAAAGTACGACTTGGCTGTATACAACCACGTAGGACCACGTGAAGGAACCTATCAATACGATAATCATTTAATCGAATCTATTATTTATAAGTTCAATCCATCAACATCAAAGACACAATACGAGACTTGTATGCGTATAATCGGCATTAATGCTCGACGTACTACTGAAACAAATGATCCGTATCGTATTGCTGTAGGAAATGGACTCTATAATAAAAAGACAAAAACACTTGAACCATTCACACCAGAACACGTTACAACAACAAAGATTGCAACCAACTACAATCCTCAAGCATCAAACGTTATTCTTCACAATGACGATGATAATACAGACTGGGATGTCGAATCATGGTTAGAGGACTTGTCGGGAGGACTCATTGGAAAAGTTGATCATGAAATCAATACACTATTCTGGCAGATTATCGCAAGCGTTATTAATCCAAAACAAGTAAACGCTAAAGCTATCTTCTTCTACTCATCTGTCGGAAATAATGGTAAAGGTACGTACGGTCAACTGTTAAAGAACCTCGTTGGCGTCGACAACTATTCGTCGCTTCCTATTCCAGCGTTCAAACATGAATACATGAAAGAACAACTGTTAGGAAAAACGCTTAATATCGCTGACGAAAACCCGGTTGATGTCTATTTAGATTCGGTTCAAGACTTTAAAGCCGTTATCACAGGCGACGATATTCTAATTAACCGTAAATTTGAAAAACCAATAGCTGTCCAAGTAAAAGCTATTAATATTCAGATGCTTAACGGTCTTCCTAAAACACGTGATAAATCAGATTCATTTTATCGACGTTTAATCATCGTTCCTTTTAGTTACTCGTTTACGAATAACGGCGAACGACCTTATATCAAACACGATTATATGTATCGAAGTGAAGTTCTTGAATATGTCTTAAAACGTGCACTTGACTTAGATCCATTCTCTGAATTTATCACACCAAACGCATCGAATATTGCACTAGATCAATATAAGGAGGACAACAACTCGGCTATTGAATTTTGGAACGAATTTAATGATCGTTTCCAATGGGATATTCTGCCACCAGCCTTTTTGTATGATCTCTATTGCGAATGGTACTCTCAAGAGCACAACGGTGATAAAAAGTCTGCCTTTTCAAAGAAAGTCTTTCTCCAACATTTGCAAAATCATTTACGTCAGAACGACACATGGTCATTCAAAGCAAATCGAGAAACGTGTCCCAAACCACTATATGTTGGCTCTTCAATGGATAAGGACGAGCCCTTGATCACAGAATATAATCTTGTACGTTTTATGAATCCTGATTATAAAGGTTCCGATCCTGAAAAACGACGAGCATTCAAACGACCAACGTCTGCAAGGGGCATCGTCAAAACCTAAAAAGATGCTGGCTAAACCAGCATCCATTCTCTAGCGTGCACACGCAGTGTGCGCAATGATACAACGTTTTGCGTTTGCAGAAACATGGTCATGAAAACTCCTATTAAGGGCTAGGGCGTAGAGCTCTAGTCCTTTTTTTATTACTAACTTTTAAAAGGAACTATTATGCGAACTAATCAAATCCGATATAACGGTACTAAAAAAATTCACAAAAGCCTTAAACGAACACGCTCGAGACTAGTCGTACACGTTCAACTAAAACCAAACGGGCGAAAATAACCAACAAGAAAGGAATTATCACTATGGAAGTTAAACGAATCCAATCATTTCTTGCAACTATCAACGGCGTAGAGTTCTCGAATGAGCGACGTTTCGACGTTGTTGAATATATCTTGCATCTCATCGAATACGAATTCGGAGTCGAAGTCACAGCACAATTCGTCGAAGACTTAAACGAACTAGTTGGAGATTTACGACTCGCATCCGAATTCACTTTCGCAGACATTGAAATAATTCTTCGCGACTGCGTGCTCGAATCGAAATCGTTCGATACGCTACAGTTCAATATCGAAGGTCTCGATGACTGTACCGACTACATTAACGAACAACTAGCGAGCGGGGCCTATAAAACGGAGGATTGAGTATGACACTACTAACATTTGGCTTCGGAAGACGCGACAATGTCGAACAAGCAACAAAAGCCTATACTAAAAACGAAATCGTACGCCCCGACGTACGATTCTACCAAGAAACAGACCGTTTTATTAAAAACATCCACGTCCGCCACACTTTTCCAAAACGAAAAGTGATGAGCAAAACGGATCAATTCAAATAGAAAGGAATCAAATGTCAAATAATCAATTTTCACAAAGAGAACTCGAAATTCTTAAAAATCACTTTCTCAACAAAATGTCTAGTCATTTGAAACCAATTCCCTTAATTGACGGACGATTCTTTAGCGGTGAACTCGAAATCGACATTGCTATGCCGTTTCGTAAATTATTTGATTTTGACTTCGAATATAGCGACGTAACTCAAAACATCTATATCGAAAACACCGATAGTTTCTATCGAGAAATGGCAAAGGAATTCGTTGACGATTACATTAATGCCGTCAAAATTAACGGTAAATATCTCGTAGACATTATCAACGAAACAGGTTATAAATTAAAAATCATCGAAAACCCCGTTGTTTACATGACACCACGTGATATCCGCGAAGATTATCTAATCAAATGTGATTATTTGAGTTATAAACGTAATCCAAAACAATATGACGGCTTTAAATATAAAAGCCATGGTCTCACGCCACAACCCCAACCTAAAAAATCACTTGCGTTGGTTACAGATGACGTTGAACTTGAAAAATGGGAATTTAAGAAACAACCTACGATCTTTAGTAAGACTACAAAAGTTGTATACACGCGTCAATTCCATGTCAACAGCCTCGCAGGCGAACTCGATCCAAAATGGTTCGATTGGGTGGATGAGTTTGAACTAATCGTGATTCCCGCTATTCTAGAAGTCTTAAACCGAGCATTGATCGAAACATATCATAATGACTCACCTATCTCCGTTGAAGAGCTAAAAAACATAATCAAAACTAAATAGAAAGGAAAAACCATGTCTAAACACAAAAACATTAAATCAATCCTACGTAAATTGACGACTCTCACTGTTTACCACGCTGAAAAGATTATCTCCACAGAGCATCAACTCGAGAAAGAAATCGTCCCATTGCTCAAAAATAGTTCAATTAAATCAGAACTCTACAAAGAAATCCTTGCAAAAGCAAAGGATTTGAACATCTTAGCAACGGCTTCTGTCATGCAATCTATGCATACGAAACTCGCAACGAGCATCCAAATCGAATCGATTCAACGCGATCTTATTGCGCTTAGCGAGGAATTATGATGCGAGATAAGATTAAGAAATACACAACAGCGAGCACAATCGATGGTGTCCTCTGTGGCACCCTTATCTTCATACTATTGCCTATGCCCTGGAATTATGTTGCGTTTTTCACTCTTCTTACACTGACCGTTGTTGCGTTTGGTGCTATCACACTTTCCCGAAAAGAATTCAAAGAAAAAGCTCGACGAATGCAACAAATAACAAACTTCACGATCGGTTTAAACGTAATCGTTTACGCTGTTGCAATCATTAATATCGTCAAAGCTATTGTGCTATTAGTAGAAGGACGATTATGAGAAACAAACATCCGTTGTTTAAAAATAACAAATTTAAAGACTTTTCGCGAACTAATCTCGCCTAACGGTCGATACACCAACTAGAAAGGAAAACCAATAATGATCTACGAATTTCTCTATATTGACAAACCACTAACCGTATGGCTACCAATCGCTCTATTCATCGGCACAGGTGGTCTGTTAGCTATAACCCTCTACGGCTTCCACTCAAAAAATGCCACAAAAGCAGAACAAGAATTTTTCTCAACAGCCGGCATACTCATAACCATGCTAGTTGGCATGTCATTCTTATTCTCATCAGCGATCTACATCTACGATCACGTCACAACACCAAGCGAAAACACGAGAACGACGGATCTCTATAAAATCACGAAAGAGAACAACTACCTGACTTTCTCCGCCAAGAAACCGTACAATCATCTCTACCGAACCAAAACAATGGAAATCACGTACGCGAACTCGGGCGAATATGTCATCGTAACCGACAATCAGGCATATAAAATCCCCAAAGAATCCGTCAGCGAATAACTAGAAAGACTTCCCAAATGACAACGTTAAAAATCACTTTAGACGGCAACGTACACGAACTCGTTCCCGAAATGGATGAGTTGCCCGAGACAGAACTTCGTGACAGACATCTTCTGTCCAACATTCAAGCAACAGCTGTCGGCATCACAGTCACGCGCCCATGCGAAATCACGTTATCGAATGACCGCTTACAAGACATCTATAACGACTTGTCAGTGAGTTTCGAATTCGCATCGTTAGCGGACATCGATCCGACCTCGCAAACGAACAACGTAACCGTTGCGTTAACGAACTGGCTAGAGTCTTGCGTGCGACCCTACGAATAGAATCAATTGCGAAGAAAACACAAATGTGCTATAATGGTAAGTAATCTAAACAAGAAAACAGGTGACGAAATGACTAAAAAATCAAAATCACTTGCAGTTGGCTTGTTAGCATCACTTACCGTTTTTGCTCATACGAGCATCCTCGCAGAGACCTTTATCGGCATCCGTCCGATCACGTCAGCGCAACAGGCGACGTTAAACTATGACGGAAGCATTGCGGATCCACATATCGAGAAACCACGAACGGTAAACATGCAACAGACCAACGTGAGCGACCCCGGTAACAACGCCGCGGTACTACTCCGTGGACGTCACGGCATGGAATACTCGTTCGGAAGCGGGATGTTCATCTCGCCAAATGTCATCATAACTGCCGCGCACGTACTCGCTGACGACAGTGGACAGTTGTTACCGGGAGAACTTTACACCTACTCTCAAGGCTCTAACAGCGCCTATCAAGCGGGCACTTACGAACCAAACGGTTTAACCTATGCTTTTAATGCATCGAATATTCACTTCTATAATCAAGGCGCTTATAAGCCATCTACACCGACTGATTTAATGGCTATTGTCGTAGACACGCCTATGCAGTTGACCTATCCTGGCGCTGAATTCAACGACTTAGGTGACCCTAACGAGCATCTCACAAATATTCGAACAGTCGGATATCCTGCGAGCGCAGACGGTACCAATTTAACACTCGGCGCCCTCTATCAAACAGGCGGTGCTCTACGAAGCGGTCACGGTCACGCCGGTATGATGATGTCGGATGGCGATTCGATTGAAGGTGTTTCCGGCGCGGGTGTCTTAAACGACCGCAATCAAGTTGTCGGCGTACACACTTCAACATTCTTCATGAACGATGGAACACATCCCGGCTCTATTCGATTAACTCAAGAGCACATGAACTGGATCAAACAAATCGTTGAAGCAAACAAAGTACAAGGCTGGCGTGAATACAACGGTGCTAAATACTACTTCAAAGACGACGGTCACCTATTACGTAATACAACACAAACCATCGACGGCGAGGAATATACGTTCGATGCACTCGGTAAAGCAACAGCTAAAAATGAAACTTCGAGGGTTGTTTCACGTGAAACGAGCCCATCAACATCTAACACAACACCGTCTTCATCTAGTACAAAGCCATCGAGCACGTCGTCCAGCTCTAGTTCTACAAGTAGTTCCACGAGTAGTTCATCTAGCTCAACCAAACCGTCAACACTTGTGAAACCGTCAGTATCAGAAGACAAACGCTTTACGAACAAAGCACGTCCCGCCAAAACGACAAACAAAAAAGATAACGTAACACCGACTGTTGTAGGTGTTCTACTCGTTTCATTTTTAGCTGGAATCGCAGGAACCGTTATGTTAAACAAAACTGAATAGAAAGGACCACAATGCCTTTAAAAAAAATTGATTTATCTGTATTTCCACAGAAGACTTTTCGTGAATCACTCGCTATTTATGATGAATGGAACTTCGCGAAAAACAGTCTTCCACGGTTAACAGAAAACTACAAACAAGATTTGCGTGAAATTGTCGCTCATATTGTAGCGACTTTCCAAAACACACATCCTGAACAACGCTTGCATTTTCTCTATAACTCTGACGATTTCATTTTCCAATATGCTCTGGAAGAATATTTCGAAGACGGACATCTTTTCGTAAACTTCTACGTTAAAGGCGTTGATGGAAAACTCCGTAAAATCGCAAGCTGTTACAACAGTGACGTTCTTTTCGAAGTTGACGGATTAACAGCCTTTGTTGAAATTAAACACATGTATGAAAATGTAGACGCATGGCCAATTCAAGGTTTTTATGAAGCTTTTATCGCGACAACACGGGAATACTTAGAAATGGTGAAATAAAAAACATAGACCTTTCGCGAAATTCAGGTCTAGTTATCAAAAATTGATAACGTTTGAGGTAATCACATAAGCGAAAGTGTGATACGCCTCGCGGCTTAGCTTTAAGTCGCCGCATTCAGCGGAATGCTGTCTGCGCGGATCGAAATAAAATATACACCTAAAGAAAAAAGTAATCAACCACACCTCTCGAAGGTGCGCGGATCGAAATCCCATTACGACTCTCCGTCCTATCGCAATTAAATCAGCTATCAAAGAAATAGTTCTATGCGTTAAACTGTAACCAACATCGCACCTCTCAGTAGGTGCGCGGATCGAAATGATTTGGCGATTTAAAAAAAGCATACAAACCGTATGCTTTTTATTTGCTATTTTTAAGTTTTACGCTAAACTCTAGCTTATTTTTCGTTAGATTAATCATGACGACTTGCACTTCATCGGGAATGACTGAGCCATTTGAATAGAAGCACTCTACACCATACTTGAAGTGATCATTTTTGCGAGAATTGATTAAGTAGTCTGCTAAACGCTCGAAATCGTCCAATGAATACTGCACAAAGCCGTAACGTCTTAAACCGGGCACTTCAGGATAATCCAGCTTGAGACCATTTTTAGAGCTATTGACAAGTTCTTTTAAGTGAGCAACTCGAGCGGCATTTGAATCGGCTGTCCCGCGCGAAGCTGGCGCGTAACCCATGTCGTATTTTGCCCCCATGTTCAGGTGCGCTGTTCCCATGAAGAGTAAATTTGAAATATCACCGTCACTCAAACAATAACGAAACGGAATTAAGTGCGTTGCGTGCCATAAGTTATAGGTTTGACCGTGCACTTCCACCTTATCATACCATGTGGCTTTTCGCCCAGGTATATGGGCGCGTTTACGCATAGATGAATCTCGCACGACAATCTTGCGCTTGATCAGATCCTTATTACGCACAAGAAGATTCTTGTCAATAAACATGAAAGCGCCGACCACACGTTTACCTTTTTGTCCGGATTCGAGCTGACAGGTCACAATGTCTGTCATTTTAGAGACACCGTGCTCGTTTCTCGCAAACAACAACTTGTGAAATGTCTTTCGAGAACTGACAGTGGATACGTGTAAGTCATTTCGATTGATAGATCGCTTACGCCATCTCGATCGAGTGAATCGCTTAAAGAGTACGAATCCGAATATCGCTATAAGAAATACGATGAAGAGAACTTGTTCGAAAACTAATTCGTTCACTATGCAATCACCTGCTACATAAAACATACTAAACTGCATATTTCATGAACCTTTCTAATATATTTTTAAAAGATTTCCTGTTTCATCCCGTCCGATTTTGTTAAAAACGTTAATATTTGAGTCTCAAACATCTTCGTTAAAAACTACTTTCGTTTATGTAACGATCCACAGGCTTAACTTCCCGTGTAGCCCACGGTAGTGACTTGTGTTTTATTAAACTGTTGTCAAGACAGTGTAATCGACGCATTTCTCTAAATTGATCGCGGCATTCTTGTCACGATCGTGAACAACGTGACAGTCAGGACATTCCCAACTACGGTCTTTCAATTTAAGATCCACGTTTTTATATCCACAATTAAAACATAGTTTACTTGACGGATAGAAACGTGGTGCTAAACGCAATTCAATTCCCAATTTTTCACATTGTTGTTGTAGAAAAACGCGAGACATATACCATTGCGCTTGAGAAATTGCCTTTGATAAATGTTTATTCTTCATCAAACCTTTTACATTCAAATCTTCAATCACAATAAAACTTGGTTTTCGTTTTAAAATAGATTGAAGAGCTTTTCGATTGTAATCAGTTCGAATCCGAGATATACGCTCATAAAGTTTATTTACAATTCGTTGTTGCTTTTGAAGATTTTTACATTCGTATAAAGGACGTTTCCATTCAAATGATTTCAACTGTCCTTTTTTAGCACCGCTTTTGTAATAAACCTTATTGGTCATGTTGCTTTCATAACGACGTGACAAAGAGCGTTGCTCTCTACGCAACTTCTTTTCAAGTTTACGAATTTTTTTAGATTTATTAATTGAAGGAATAGTTTGATCTTTTGTAATAAATTGGTCTTTCAAACCAAAGTCGATTCCGATTCCTTCACCAGACGTAGCGACACGTTCGTCGGTTTCAGTTTTAGATAAACATGAAATATAATAACGTCCATTTTTAACAGAAACGGTTACAGATGAAATATCTTTTGGAATATAACCAAATTCTTTTAAACGCACCCATTTCAACGTTGGTAGAAAAATGCGATGTCTTTCAACTTTGATTCCTTCCGTTAAATAAAAACTGTTATATTTCGATTTTTTCTTAAATTTGGGCTTCCCTTTATCACCGTTAAGATAACCCCAAAGCGCACTATTTGCATTAAGAATGGCTTGTTTTAAAGCTTTGCTTGAAACCGTTTTTAACCAACTAGGAATCGTCGGATCATGGTTAATCATTTTAGAATAATCATATCCTGAAACAACAGGTTCTTTTTTAGCTAAACGTTCAAAATTAAAAGCAATATATTGATTATAAAGATAACGAACATTACCGCATGTTTGATGAATTAATTTAATCTGTTCTTTTGTTGGATAAATTTCCGTCTTATACGCTTTCATCTAAATTAATATCCTTCTTTGTATTATCATAAACCATAGATGTGATCTTGTTATTTTTATTAACATGAATAATAAAATTCACGCAATCACCTCGTATTCGTATAATCCTGTAAGAAAGTCGCTAAAAGTGTAAGTAATCAGTTGCGGATGATTATATCCTTTATCGCTGACTATATCGGAGCGATGAATAACGATGCACGATAAAGTAATATCTACGACGACACCTTCCGCTTCTTTCAAAAACTCGGGCATTCCAGCTTTGGATCGCAAACGAGTAATTCGCACAAGATGACCTTTCAAGTCTTTCACATTCTGGAACACACCAGAAGTCGCACGCGCATTCGCTAAAATAGTTGCTTCATTCATAAATCTTATCAGTCTTTCTAAATAATATTCGCTTATAAGTATATCATAAAAGACCGAAAATTGCAAAATATCTACCACAGTGCTATAATAGTACTAATAGAAAGGAAAAACCATATGTCAGACTTTTTCGAATCATTAAAACAATCTACTCGCGCAAGTCGCGATGTCGTAACTCGCACACGCGGGTTTGAACTTATCTCAACAGAAACCGATCAAGAGCTCTTGCCAAAACGTGAAACCGCTCACGCTGCGGGATACGACTTGAAGGCGAGTAAAGAAATCACTATCGAGCCCAGTCAAATTGAACTCGTACCGACCGGCGTCAAGGCTTATATGTTGCCTGATGAAGTTTTGTACTTATTCGATCGTAGCTCAAATCCCCGTAAACGCGGGCTCATCTTAATTAATTCAGTCGGTGTCATCGATCACGACTACTACAATAACCCTTCTAACGAAGGATTGATCATGGCTCAATTCAAAAACATCACAGACGAACCTGTAACAATTCACAAAGGCGACCGCATCGTTCAAGCCGTATTCGCTAAATATTTCGTTACAGACGACGATAACGCGAATGGTGAACGTACGGGCGGTTTCGGATCAACTGGTGACTAGAAAGGCGCTATCATGGACAACGATCAAGATCGTAAAAATCTAACAACTGATGAGCTATTCGGTCCCGACTGGCGAGATGAACTCGACCAAATTGAAGATGATTGGGTTTAACGGTTTCGGTTCCCCTTAAAATTATATTTTAAGGGGACTTTTTAATAAAGAATTTTAAAGAATTGCGTCCAAGACGCAATCGTTTTTTATTGTAGATTATTTCGAAAGGATTATAATATATGTTTGACTATTACGACGACGATGATTTTTGTCCACAACCGGATCCACCTCATATTAAACAACTAATTCGGGATATTGATTCAATTTTAAATGACAAATCAATCAAAGTTTTTACCGATTTCGACGCCGAGGACGGCTATAATCACATCCGTATTAATGCATTTGCAAAAATGCACGGTTCTTGTTTCTTAAAACTATACCCAAAACCAAACATCACAAACAAAAACTCAAAATGGGACGTAGACGTTCACATTTACAATTACGAAACATCATTCTTCGAATGGGATGATACAGTTTCAAATGTTACACTAGAAAATCTACCACAAACCGTAAAAGAAACCATTGATAAAATTAGAAAGGATTACAAAAATGACTAAATTATCTGAAAAACTACAAGATTATCAATTAGCACTAGGCTTAACTTTCGCGGGCATTCTCGTGGCCTTGATCATTTACGCGCCACTCTACCTGGGCGTTTTCTTTTTTACGAAATCATTCAACATGTTTCTACCACTAGTCGCATGGTTCGTGCTTTATAGCATTATTGTATTGCCAATCGTAGCCGTTATTGCTTTGAAGATTCTTGAAAAGGATAGCTAGAAAGGAATCAACATTGAAAAAATTAACAAACACAGCATTAAGTCTCTTAACGTTTTTCGTTCTAGCGATTCTATTAAACGGACCGCTTAAAAATTTCAATCCACTTCCACTCTTACGAAACACGAAAGACGATTACTATCTCGTAGCAGGTTCATCAGGACTCGATCCCGAAACATTCAATCAAACATCAAACTTTGCCTATAGCGAAAAAGACGAATTAGGTCGTAGCGGACAAGCTCGTGCAACAATTACGTCTAAAGACGTGTTCGACTCAATGAACTACCGCGGTCAATTCAAAGAAGGCGACAATCCAAGCGGTTATCCTGCGAAAAACTTCAAAACACGCATCCACACAACAACGGGAACCTATGACGGTTGGTTCTACAATCGTAGCCACTTAATTGCTGATTCATTGGGTGGCGTAGCAGAAAGCTATAACGCTATCACAGGAACGCGCATGCAAAATGTCGGAAATCGTTCAAATACAGGTGGTATGCAATACATCGAGCGCAAATGCGTCGACTACTTGAAAAAGCACCGTTCTGTAAAACTCTACTATCAAGCCACACCGTACTACCGTGGCGATGAACTCATTCCACGTACCGTCGAAGTAAAAGCTTTAACAAGCGATGGTGCTATTAATGAAACAGTCATCACATACAATACCGCAAAAGGATACACAATCGATTATCATACTGGTAAAGTGACAGATAATTCGAAAAAGAATAAATAGAAAGAAGACAAAACAATGAAAACCCTCCACAAACTTGAATCAGGCGATACAATCTTCATCATCACTGACAAATATCAAATCAAAGAAATCACTCTGAAGTACGAACATCTTTTAGAAAATCGAAAAGATCGTTGGATGATCGATCGACCGTATCAGCTTAAATCTGACATCGTCAAACACGGTCGAGTGCGATTGACAAAGGTCTCGTTTCATGAAGAAATGGACTGGGATGGATGTCATTATCTTAAGCGTTGGCGTGATTATGATGATACTGACATGTATGCATATCTCTCACGCGAAGATGCTGAAGCTTTTTTAGAATCGCAAATATCAAAAGAGGAACGATTTGAATCTCTTCATATTAAAGTAAAAGAAGACCTCTCAGATTATCTACAAGATGTCAAAAACACCCTATCAAACTATATTAAAAACATCAAAACTTCAGACTTAGAAAATGTCGCTACAAAATCCAAAGAGCATCAAAATCTTTTAAACCTTTATGACGCCATTCAATCTACAAAACTATAAGGACTACGACCTCAAAATTCACCAATAGAAAGAAGAAAAACTCATGTTAACATTCCAAAAAATCATCGACTTCGCACGATCTCACAAAAACGAAATCGTCGATCACATCAAAGACATTACCGAGTGGTACGAATACGAAGACGTCGACGTTTCTGTCATCGTTGCTATCAGTGACGAACTTGATGCCAACGGTAATCGTTACCTGATACTGTCCGTCGATAAAGAATCAGAAAACCTCGGATTCTTGCAATACGTAAATCTCTTCAGTTTCTTCCTTGACGAAGACTCACGCAAATACTCTCGCAAAAAATTACTAAAAGAAGTCGAACAAGAATTGACTGCTTTTGAAAACAGCATCAACTCGTTCGAAAACTAAAGGAAACTTATGTTACAAACAATCAATTTCTCAAACGAATTCGATTTCAAAGCCATTCAAGAATATATCGAACGAATTCCTCAGGTCAAACGACTAAACGGTCACTCTGTTAAGATGACCGTTTTTAAAGAATTCGCTACAGATATTGCCGTACCTGTTCGATCAAGAAACATCCAGGACGGTCTAGAAATGCTTTATCAACAATATCACGATTCCGAAATGACTCTTCCAAAAATCGTAAATATTGACGAAAATGAAAACAAACTAGTGATTACTTATATGCCCTTCTTAGATGCGCCGTATAAGATTTCTCTTAATATTCTAAAATAGAAAGGCTAATCATGTCTAAACTAAAGAAACGACTACTCGTTGCATTAACGCTATTCTGTAGTTTCTTCGCTCTCACAGCTTGTTCAGAAAACAAAATTGCTGATAAACCTGAAAACTCAGCTGTTTACGATCAAGCAAAAGTTTTGTCAAAAGAAACCATCAAAAAGATTGACAAAATCAACGAAGAGTCAGATAATACAGATAAGAAACTCAAAATCGGCGTCTACATCATGGAAGACTTAGATGGTAAAGACCTAGAAGACACCACGCTCGAAATCGCTCGTAAATGGAAAATCGGCGACAAAGACACAAATAACGGCGTACTCTTGTTCTTAGCCATCAACGACAAGAAATCACGCCTCGAAGTATCTGATAACCTCACAACACGCTTAACTGACGTTCAAAGCAAAACAATTTTGGATAACATGAAGCCAAAATTGCGAAGCAAAGATTATGACGGAGCCGTACTCGATGCTGTCAAAAACATCACAGATGCGAATAACGGCAAGAAAATCAAATCCGAAAATTCTGTCTCCTCGGAAGACATGATGGGAATGATCCTCCTCATCGGCTTTATTCTCTTCGTTATTGTTGTCATCATCGGTATTGGCGGAGATGGCTCAGGCGGTTCATTCGTAGGCTTCTTAGACGGATCTAGTGATTCATCAGGTAGCGGCGGATTCTCAGGCGGTGGCTTCTCCGGAGGCGGCGCTTCAAGCGGATGGTAAATAGAAAGGAAAAATCATCATGAATAAATCATACACAATTATTGGCGGAATCATTGGATTCCTCGTACTCATCGGACTTTTCATCGGCGGTTCTTATAACAGTCTCGTCGGCGCTCAAACTAAAGTTGAGCAAGCGCAATCTAAAATCGAAACAACTCTACAACGACGCTACGATCTCATTCCTAACGTTGTGAACAGCGTAAAAGGTTATATGAAGCATGAAAGTGACATTTTCGAACACATCGCAGATGCTCGTGCGAAAATCGGATCAAACTCTGCAACCAAAGCCGAAAAAGAAAAAGCTCAAGGTGAACTTGATTCAGCAATTTCACGCTTGCTTGTTGTACAGGAAAATTACCCACAACTAAAAGCAGACACGCAAGTACAAAACTTAATCACTGAGCTCGAAGGTACCGAAAACCGCATCTTCGTGGCACGTAACGATTACAACGAAGTCGCTACTAAATACAATAACAAAATCCGTCGTTTCCCATCAAACATCATGGCAAACATGTTCGGATTCGAAAAAATTGAACTAGTAAAAGCTACCGAACAAGCTAAATCAACAGTACCATCTGTCGATCTCAATAAAGATTAATCTAAAAAAGCGCCATCCTTAACCGGATGGCTCGCTTTATTTTTAAATAAAGAAAGGAGTCACAAAAATGACCAATAATAAACAATTACAATTAGCCTTAGAAATTGCAACAATGGCGCATAAAAATGTACAACGTCGAAACGGAGATCCATATATCTTCCATGCGTTACGTGTTGCTAACAACTCAACCTATATCCGCACAAAGACACAAAAAGCAGCAGGTATCCTACACGACGTCATTGAAGACACACCCTTCGATGAAGATTTTCTACGTCAACAAGGTATTGACGACGCTATTCTCGAAATCTTACGCTTTTTGACACACGATAAAGAAACAATTACTTACGAAGACTATATCGCGCATATTTGCCAAAACGTTGACGCAATGCTCGTTAAACTTGCAGATCTAACCGACAACTTAGATCAAGGAACGTTGCCTGTTTTAACCGAACGAGACATTGATCGATTCAAAACATATAAAACAGCACAACAAACCATCATGGAAACTCTCGCAAAAGAACATCCAAGTATTTTTCAAGAAATCCTCAATAAACTATAAAGGAAGCCATTATGCTCGTTTTTAAATCTAAATTATCTGTTACTATTACGCAACCGAAATTCCCTGAATTCATCACCAAATTCGATCCAACTATTAAACTACCACAACTCGGCAGTCTTCATGGATTCTACAAACCAGCATCTCAAGAATTAACTATTATTCGAAACGAAGAAGAAATCATTAAAACGATTATCACTGACGGACAAATCGACGTAACGGTTCCATTCACAAGTAGCGTAAAGGAAGACATTAAAACCTACATCGAATACGTCTTCTTCAACGACGGACGTCTTTTTAAATGGTTCGCCGAAAATGACATGGACGAAGAAACGCATTTATCTATTGCAACGCGCTTGATGATTGACCAATGTTACAAAACCAATGTCGCAGCTACTATCAAGCCAGCCTTTGAAAAACTCGAACAAGGTATTACTCATCCGACAGAACATAGTCGCATTATTCGTGAAAATAACGATTTTATCATTATCACTGACGGTTACTTCCTAGAAATGACTATGCAAAAAGATGATTCGTTTACATTCTTCAACGTTACGCGTCAACATACGTTTGAACCAACGCTTAAGACTTATCAAGAATGCTACGAAATCGGTCAATGGCTTGATAATTATTAGAAAGGACATAATATGTCTATTAAAAAACTCAAAGAACCAATTACTATTTCAAACATCACTCGCGATCCTTATTACGAAGAAGAATATCTCTTCAAAAAAGATCAATTAACATTAACGGATCAAGTCACTGTCTTTGTTGGTCCAAACGGTTACGGTAAAACGACTTTAATCAACATGCTTAAAGAAGCACTCGAAAGAGACGGTGCTATTTCATTCAGCAACAATGCCTATGCGCGAGGTCTTGCGCGAGCCTTTAAATTAACTGAAGCTGACGAATCTGCAAAAGATCGTGCAAATATCGGATTCATCTCCTACGATTCACATGCCGATGATCACACAAATTCCATTTCTGCATCCCTCGTTAACAACAACATGCGACAATTGCTTCTACGTCGAGAATCCTCTGAAGGCGAAAACAATCTAATTTCGCTTGCAGATTTATTCGATAACGCTCAAGCTGTCGCTAACGAAAATCCAGAGCTTGAAAACCTAATTATCTTTGTTGATGGAATTGATTCAGGACTATCTGTCGATAAAATTAATTTTATCATTCGTAACCTAGACCTCAAAATCAAGCAAGTCGAAAGTCAAAACCCAGATCTCAATGTCGCTCTTGTTTTCACAGCCAACCACTATGAAATGACACGTAATCTACCAACAATTGACCCCATCACCTTTGAGAAAATCAATTACAACGACTACGAAGAATTCCGAAACGACATGATCAAGAAAGCAAAACATTAGAAAGGATCTTATGGACATCGCTATAACCGAAAACAAACTAGACGAAATCCATGAATATGTCCAGTCCTTACTTTACAAAGATGAAGTTCTCGCCGTCAATCAATCGAAATTAACAAATAGTATCTACATTTTGATTAGTGACAGTCGTCATTCGCTATTTAAGATACTTCGCATTAGTGATCACTATACGTATAGCGCCACACAGCTCGATTCGATCAACACTAAATATCACGAATCTGATTTGAAATCGAAAATTCGACAAGCCCTTTACAGCAACGAAAACTGGTTCGAAATCAACGAATTCGAATACTCTTGCTTGTATCTTCCAATCTGGCTTAGAAAGAATGACTATCAGCTATGTTACCATAACGGAGACATCTACATCGTTGACTTACACGAATTCCCAAAAGTAGAAACGCACATCTTCCTAAATAACGAACTTCAAAGCAAATTCCGCTTTTTTAAACGTTGCGGACTGTTGGTTTCGAAATCATCAAATTCTGAAAAAGAACTTGCACTAACTACGATGGCGACAACCATCATTAATATCAAAGGACAAGATAAAGCCTACAGAAAATACTGGTACGCCAAGTTCAAATCTCAATTTAACATCAACAACTTGTTCGATGTTGAAACCGATTACATGTTCAACCGCCATTACAAATCGTTTAACCAACATAACCCATAGAAAGGAGCCCCAACATGGCACGTATTCGCGTCGAAGACGATGCATACTTACAACACGTACAAGAATATATTGAACCGATGCTCAATCGCGAGAAAATCGTGTCACTATATCGTTCACAGATCTCGCAATCGGTTTATCTCTGCCTGAGCGATGACGACTATTACCATATCGTACTTCGCTTGAGCGACCACAACGGAGGCTACGATAGAGCCTTTCAAGAGATTGACTCTACGGCCAACGATTTAACAATTCGCTCGAAAATCCACCAAGCCCTCTATCGCGAAGACGCTTGGATTCCCATCACGCCGCGAAGATACGCAATCTTCAAACTGGTGCAAGCACTGCGCGACAACAACTATCGCGTGTTCATTCCAACGACCCGTCGGCAGAAACACGCTTACATCATCGATTGCGACGAACAGCCTAAGCCAACGACCCGCCTCAAACTCAACGCAGAATTGAGCCAAGAGCTCCGTAAGTTAACCCGCTTAGGCTTTCTTTCAACTACAGGCGCAAAGAAACGCCGCAAGAATCGCCGTAACGAAGTCTATGTACCGCCACTGGCACACGACATTATTGAAAGTAAACAAGCCGATAAAGCGTACGAAAAATACTGGCTCAAAAATTTTCAAGAGCGTTTGAATCTAAGCAATATTAAAGATCCAACGAACAAATGGCTCTTTGCCGAAGACTAAAAAAAGACCGTTAAAGGTCTTTTTCGCTATTTCGCAAAAGAAACATGGACGTGATCATAATGGTTTGCTGTCGTACCTCCACGGTCAGGCATCTTATTCCAAGTATTTGTACATTCAACTATATATCGGCCGCGGTCTTCACCGCGTTCATTCTCTCATTTAGGCTTTTCTCGAACTTACTGCGAAGCATAAGTTGATGGTTGTACCGCGTTTGTTCACAATCAACATAACTCATCTCTTGTTTGATCTGTTCATTATAACGATCACGATCTTTGGTTAAAGCAATCAACTCAGAATCTTTATTCTGTACGAGATTGATAACACCACTTCAACCATTTTTCAACTTCACTAAGTTTCAGGAGTCTCTAAGCGCATTATGAAGCCTCACCATCCAATCTTTGTTTGAATGGCGCCTCTGTAATCGAGTTCCGCGGTTTCAGCTTCTTCCCGATAACAGACTTCCTTCTCTGACCATACGACCTAAGCCTGAGTTTTTGATGCTAAAGCAACAAATTCACTTCTTAGGTTAATGAGATCAGATAAGGTACAGGTGCTCCTCCTAGCTACCCGAGGAACTTTTGCCTCAAGCACTAACCGTTGCGTCGCCGTAACGGTTTTTAGTAAGTGCCGAATAAAATATCTGGCACCAATGTTATAAGATGCATTTAAATCCGCATTGTAGGTTTTGCCCGTTGGAAATTCCATCAAAGCATAAGGGGTTTCTGGTGTGATTTCACGACCACGTTTAGACCAACCAGACCCATCAAAAGCTAATCGACTGGTATTGCGAGCATTCACTCGAGCAATTCGTAAGCCGTATTGATGAGCTCGTTGAGCTAACACCTTATAAATGCGTTTATAACGCCAGAGATGTGCTCGTTTGACGGCGTTTTTACCCTTGAAATCTAAATATTCAAGAACGAAAACGTCAACGCCATGTTCATTTCCAAAATCAAGAATAGCCTTAACTGTTTTATCAGCAATATCTTGACTGATTCCAGCAACTTTACGCCAAAGTGTTTTATTATGGCGAGAACCACGTTTTTGATTGCGTTTAATACGCCCAAGTTGAGTATGGAGTCGGTCGTGTTCTTCGCTAAACGAAATAAATTTTCGTGCGTAAACCGTACCGTCTTGATCCATAATCGAACAAGTGGCGTCAGTCCCCAAACCTAAATCCACAGCGCAAATTTTACTGATGGATTCTTCAGGCACTAAAGGAACGTTCTCTTCATATGAAAAGATTGCATAAAAACGACGTCCTTTCTTCTGAATAACTGGAACGTTTTGTTTCTTACCGGCTAAATGGTTTTGGTAATAGGTGCAATCAGACGTTTTTAATCTATAAGTTTCGAATACCCAATCGCCATTTTTGAACACTTTGAGTTCAATGGTTTGGCGAATGGAGTCAAAATTTTTAAATAAATCCCGTTTGTAATAGGCAGGGCAGTCAAAATGGCGAGTGCTCAAGCGAGGACATTGAGGTGCTTTCCCACCTTTTTCTTCCAACTCTACTTTCTTCTCTTCCCAATTAGCTAAGTTACTACGATAAGAGGAGACGATACCAAGAGCTCGATTAAGCACAGCTCTACGTAAATACGTAGGAAATTTAGGGAATTTCTCATCAAAATTATAACGAGCTTGACGATTAGCGGTAGAATGAATAAGTTTCTCAACGTACATCATACGTTGATTGGAATACTCAAAATCCTTCATCTCATCCCAATGCGCATCTACGATAGGAATGATAAAACAAAGCGAATCGCGATAGATAGTAATGGTGTTTTCTAACGCTTTTAAATCGCCTGTTAATTTCATCCCATAGCTTGATGTTATATTCATGATACAGTCTCCTTTCTTTTAGTATACTTATATTATATCAGAAAGAACTTAAGATTGCAAAAATTATGAAACCATCAATACCCAAATACATATTTTATCGCTTCACGCAATGAAAGGAGACAGATCACAACCAATAATCTGAATAAATTACTTATTGCATTATCACTACTCACTATACATTATAAAGGAGCTTTTATCTTATTATGACAAACAAAAACATTAAACTCGGATTTGTAAAATCTAAAGCATTTGGACTTTGTGGCGTTATTCTGACAGCCGCTCTACTTGCAATCATGGCGCCAAGCGCTTCCGCTGATGAAGTGACATCTACACAACCAACCACAGAAACTGTAGCACCCGTCACAGAACCGGTCACTTCCACGCAACCCGCAACTGAAGCCGTAGCACTTACTACTGAAGCAACAACTAATGCAACTGAAGAAACACCAACTGTTGACAAAGCACCAACAGAAGTTTCAAAAGAAGGCACCACAATCACAGTTAAGAATCCAGACGTCGACATGCACTTCACAAAAGGTGAGACCGGAAACGGAACTGGTAAATACGTCAACTTTAAAGTCGAATACAAAAACATCGACTTCCCTGATTCAATGACCATCAACGAAGGCGATCAAGTTGTCTTCACGATGCCGAAGGAAGTATCCTTCCGCACCGACTTTGACTTCGACGTGAAAAACCCAGAAAATCAAACAATCGGTCACGCTCAAGCAAGCGTCGAAAAAGGAACTGTAACAACAACCTTCAACAATTACTTCACTGAACATCCATTGAAGAAACAAATGGCTATGACCTTTGACGCCAAGTGGACTGAAGCCGTAACATCAGGCGAAATCACACGTCCAAACTTCGATGGAACCGTTAAAGAGGTCAAAGTCGATCCCGAAGCAGAACTCGATCCAGGAAAAGAAAAATTCTCTAAATGGGGTTCACAAGCTGAAGAAGATGCACAAGTTCTCCGTTGGACATTCCGTTTGAATTTGTCTAAACAAAAATTGGAAAACTTAATCATCAAAGACCGTTGGTCATCAAATCAAGAATTCGTTGAAGGTAGCTTGGAACCATTCTTCGTAGACGATGCCAAAGAATGGACAAACTATAGAAGCGCTAAAGATTACTTGGATAGCTTCCACGTATTAAACGGCGGATTCGACCTCAAAATGAAAACATTCGACCGTATCTTGTACGTCAACTACCGCACTCGTCTCAAAACACCGGTTAAAGAATCAACCGACCCAATCAACGCGGTTTGGGCGACTAACGGCTCAGAAGATCCGCTCGCTGACAACTATCGTGCGCGTATCGCTCTCGTAGGTGGTAAGGGTATCGCATCTGGTGAAAACGAAGAAATCCCAACACCAGAACCGGGTAATCCTAACAACAGCAACGAAAAACCAAAAGAGGATCCTAAAGAGAATCCGAAGAAAGAAGAAACTCCGAAGGAAACACCTAAAGAGGATCCTAAAGAGAATCCGAAGAAAGAAGAAACTCCGAAGGAAACACCTAAAGAGGATCCTAAAGAGAATCCGAAGAAAGAAGAAACTCCGAAGGAAACACCTA
>ERZ772999.147-NODE-147-length-45748-cov-4.862276_pt1 | contig 45748 bp, 40 predicted proteins | sample MGYA00511467_ERZ772999 | MGnify/ENA primary metagenome ERZ772999 (study PRJEB29015, sample SAMEA2738064) | human oral metagenome | biome: human oral; feature: human-associated habitat; material: saliva | place: China | collected 2218 ... | reverse complement strand
AAGAAGAATGAAATTAAGAAACCAAAGTTGTCAACTAATTCTAGGACATTACAAAATAATTAGTGTGGAAATGTTGTCATTCGATTTTTCACCGTGGTGAAAAAAGCGTGTCACCACGGTGGGGCTGATTTTTCGCTACGGTGAAACAAAATTATCACCACGGTGAAAAATCAATTAGATGCGTATGTAAGAGTTGCGATAACTATCTAAAATCTTTGAGAATGCGCACAGAAGAATCGATTTCAAGTATCGATCTTTAACTAGAAAGAAGAGTGCGGAGCTTCGATTATGGGAAAGGGAAAAGATAGCCCTTTGCTGCTTAAAAATGATAGCTGTTTATAGGGTGGACTAAGAGGCCGCTTTACCGCAATGTGTTCGACAAAAAAGAGAGCGTGCCAATCGGCACGCTCTCTTCAAGGGATATGTTGTAGTAAATTATCCTCCAAAATTGTCATACATAATGCTTTCAGGCTCTACACCAAGACTGTCGAGCATCTTAACAACAGCGTTAGACATCGGACCGGGACCACACATGTAGTACTCAATATCTTCTGGCGCTTCGTGGTCTTTGAGGTATTCTTTCATCATTACTTCGTGCACGAAGCCCGCAGTATATTTTACGCCGGCTGCATCCGCTTCCGGATCGGGGCGGTCAAGTGCCAAGTAGAACTTGAAGTTGGGGAATTCCTTTTCTAATTCTAAGAAATCTTTTAAGTAGAAGACTTCTGACAAAGAGCGTGCACCATAGAAATAGCTCATTTTACGATCACGTGTATTGAGCGTCTTTGTCATGTGCATAATCTGTGCGCGGAGGGGAGCCATACCGGCGCCGCCACCGACCCAAATCATTTCCTTCTTACTGTCGAAGCGCGGATGGAAGTCGCCATAAGGACCACTCATCATAACTTTATCTCCGGGTTTAAGCGAGAAGATATAGCTGGATGCGATACCCGGCATAACGTCCATCATACCTCCACCTTGGCTCTTAGGACGGAAAGGAGGCGTTGCGATACGTACCGTCAGCATAAAGCGGTCGCCTTCTGCCGGATAGTTGGCCATTGAGTAGGCGCGTATAGTAGGCTCGGTATTTTCACACTTGAGGTTGAAAATGCCAAATTGCTCCCAAGTTTTAATATAGCGCTCGCCGATAGAGGCCTTATCAATGTCTTTATCGAAGTCCATCTTGAACGTGGGGATCTTAATTTGTGCATAAGAGCCGGGAATGAAGTCCATATGTTCTCCTTCAGGAAGAGCGACAATAAACTCTTTGATGAAAGAAGCTACATTGTTGTTGGAAACAACGGTACATTCGTATTCTTTTACGCCTAAAACGCTCTCAGGTACTTGGATAGAGATGTCTCCCTTTACTTTACATTGGCAGCCGAGACGAAATCCTTCTTTGATTTCTTTACGCGTGAAGTGGCCTTTCTCAACATCGAGAATTTCACCTCCGCCTTCGACAACTTGTACTTTACACTGGCCGCAAGATCCCTTACCACCGCAAGCAGAGGAGAGATATACACCATTTTCAGAGAGAGTGGAGAGGAGTGAGCTACCTTGAGCTACTTCTACCTTCTCTTTATCGTTAATGGTGATAGCAACCGTTCCGCTCGGCATAAGGTAGCGCTTAGCCGTTAAAAGTATGACCACGAGAACGAGAATGATCCCGAGGAAGACTGCAATACTGCTTATAATAAATGTAATGTCCATCGTGATTTAGATTTTCAAGCCGCTAAAGCACATAAATGCCATTGACATCAGGCCTACCGTTATAAATATAATACCTAATCCTTGCAAAGGTCTGGGGACATTCGTGTAAGCCATCTTTTCACGAATCGCTGCTAAAGCGACGATGGCCATCAGCCAGCCAATACCTGAACTAAAGGCATAGATAAATGCATCAAATAATGAGCCGATATATTGCGAGCTCGTAGGATCCATGTCTATACGCTGCTGCATAAAGAGAGAGGCACCCATAATAGCGCAATTGACGGCAATCAAAGGTAGGAAGATTCCTAAAGCGGCATAGAGGGAGGGCGAAAATCGCTCTACAAACATTTCTACCAGCTGCGTTATACCTGCAATAACAGCAATGAAGAGTATGAAAGAAAGGTAAGTAAGATCTACGTCGCCAAAGATGCCTCCCGGTTGTAATACTTTCGTTTGCAGTAAGTAGTCGATCGGTACTGTAACCACTAAGACGAATGTTACGGCAACTCCTAAGCCGAAAGAGGTCTTTACATTTTTGCTTACAGCCAAGTATGAGCACATACCCAAGAAGGAAGCGAATATCATATTATCCACAAAAATACTGCGGACGAAAAGACTAAGTGCGTGTTCCATTTTGATTATGAAATTGACTGTTAATTATTCAGATCTTCTTCTTTTACGATACTTCTGTGCGCCCAGATGACACAACCTAAGATGATCAAAGCCATTGCGGGCATCGTCATCATACCATTGTCAACGTAGCCTGCATCGTAGAAGCTTTGCGGTATGATAGAGAGGCCGAAGAGTGTGCCGCTGCCAAAAAGCTCTCTCACACCACCAACGATCACTAAGATCCAAGCGTAGCCCAGGCCGCTGCCGATACCATCAAGGAAGCTCTCCCAAGGTTTGTTCATCATTGCAAAAGCTTCGAGGCGCCCCATCAAGATACAGTTGGTAATGATAAGGCCGACGTAGACGCTAAGCTGTACGCTTACATCATAAACGAAGGCTTTGAGGATCATACTCACGATCGTAACCAATGCAGCTACGACAACAAGCTGAATGATGATACGAATACGATTCGGGATAGTCTTGCGTATCAGTGAAATAATTACGTTGCTGAATGCAGTGATCACCGTAACGGATAAACCCATTACTATTGCAGGTTCCAGCTGCACAGTGACTGCAAGTGCAGAACAGATACCCAAGACCTGTACTAAGATCGGGTTGTTCAAGTTTAACGGTCCGGAGAATATTTTGCGATTCTCTTTTGAAAATAAGCTGCCCATTACTTGTCGTTATTTTGTAAAAAGGCTTTGTAGAAGCCCAAGTATTCTTTAATCATATTCTCAACCCCATTTGTGGTCAACGTAGCTCCGGTAATGCCATCACACTGAGTAGTATTGTCAGTGGCAGTGCCGGCTTTTACGACTTTCAACGTAACGTCGCCGTTGTCGCTATAAGCGTGCTTCTTTTGAAAAGCATTTTGGAAGTCTTCTTCCTTAATACGCGAGCCAAGGCCGGCAGTTTCACTTTCGTGATCAAAATAGGTTCCAAAGACGGTCTTCTTGTCTTTGTTGAGCGCAATGAATCCCCAGATCGGTCCCCAAAGACCTTTACCTACCATTGGGAGAACATATTTTGTCTCTCCATTGACCTTACATATATATATAGGTAGGTTGTCTTTTGACATATCCTTTCTGCTAACCGTGAAGCCATCTTTGTCCTTCTGCACGCCATCTTTAAGGATATTGCCTTGAGATGTGATGATTTCATCAGCGACCACTACTTCTTTGTATTTCTCTTCGACTTGCTCTTTGCTGACGTTTCTGATGTTGAGCGCAGCTAAGATCTGCTGCTTTTTGTCGATGCGCTCGTTGGCTTCTGAGCGGCTCTTCAATGCGCTATAGCAGAAAGCTAAGAGGAAAGCGACAATTACTACGACAACAATTGAGTAAACAATCGTATAAACGTTGCTGTTAGTATTCAGTTTCATAGCGTATTACTTTTAGCGCGTTTAGCTCTCATCTTAATGTTGCTTTCTACGAAGCAATAGTCAATGAAAGGAGCCCATACATTCATAAACAAGATAGCCAGCATCATACCTTCGGGGAAACCGGGGTTTAAAACGCGGATGACGATGGCCAATGCACCAATGATGAAGCCATAGATGAATTTTCCCTTCTCTGTTCTGGCGCTCGTAACAGGGTCAGTTGCCATAAAGACTGCACCGAAGCAGAAACCTCCTAGGGCTAAGTGCTCGTACCAAGGGATGTTGGCGACGGCGTTGTCTTGAATGTGCAAACAGTTGAACAAGAAAGCAACCAGACCACCTCCGACGAAAACGCTCAGCATAGTTCGCCAAGAAGCAATGCGTGTCCATAATAAGATGACAGCGCCAATGAGAATGGCAATAACACTCGTCTCACCAATAGAGCCGGGCATTAATCCGACTACCATATCCGTGAAAGTAGTAGAGAACGGCTGATTTGTGCTGGCTAGCGTTAGCGGCGTAGCCATAGTAACAGCGTCTGTGAGGTTTGGGTTGCCCAATCCGAAGATCGTATCTTTTGCAATCCAAATCTTATCGCCGGTCATATTGCCCGAATAAGAGAAGAAGAGGAATGCACGTGCAACCAAAGCCGGATTGAAGATGTTCATACCCGTTCCGCCAAAGATCTCTTTAGCTAAGATGACGGAGAAGGCTACAGCCACAGCCAGCATCCACAAGGGAAGCTCGATAGGCACAATCATAGGGATCAACAAGCCGGTTACTAAGTAGCCTTCGTTGATTTCTTCGTGTTTATATTGTGCTACGGCAAATTCGATACCTAAGCCGACCGCATAAGATACGACGATCTTGGGTAGCATAATAAGGAAGCCGTAAGCAAACATTTCCCAGAAGCTTGCACCCACGACCGCCGGAGGCGTCATGTAAGTTTGGTAACCGATGTTGTACATCCCAAAGAGTAGGGCCGGCAGTAACGCAATAATGACAAATGTCATAATGCGTTTTGAATCGATGGCATCGTGGATGCTCACACCGACCTTTGCAGTCGTATTCGGCACCAATACAAAGGTCTCCATACCTTCAAAGACCGAGTGGAAAGCATGCAACTTCCCGCCTTCTTCAAAGTGAGGCCTGAGTTTGTCGAAAAATGATTGAAGCATTGTATTTCGTTATTGGATTTGCACCCATAAAGGGCGAATCAATTTATTATTTAGCTATTTTCCTTTCTTAAAATATCCAGGCCTTCACGCACAATGCGCTGCAATTCGAGCTTGGAAGAGTCGATATATTCTGCCACGGCAAAGTCTTCGGGCGCTACTTCGTAGATACCCAATGCTTCTTGGCGGTCAATATCGCCCGTGATGATGGCTTTAATCAAAAAGCTCGGCAAAACATCCATCGGGAATACGCGTTCGTATTCCGCACTCATAATCATATGGCGTTGCCCACCTTTGATGCGACAGTCGGGGTTATATTTTTTCCTCCCTAAGAGCCAAGAGAAATAGCTTCGACTGGTTGAGAATTCGTTGAGGCGAGGCGCAATCCAACCAAATAATTCGTGTACGTTGTCACCTTCAGGGAGAACGCAAACTTCCGTAGTGTGAGCACCGATGTAGCCGTCTCGGCTGGCTTTGCTACCTACCAGCGGGTTGCCGTCAATGACGCGAATGTGCTCTTCGGTTTTCAATTGTCCTTTAAGTAGGCTCTCAAGCGAGGCGCCCAGCTTGATCTCATAATAGCTCGGATCTTGAACTTCGGCTCCCGCTACGGCGATGCGGCGAGAGAAATCTAACTTTCCGGTTAGTGCGTAGCGACCAATGAAGATTACCTCTTCTGCTCCGATCGTCCAGACTACATCTCCTTTGTTAATGGGGGAGATGTGGTTGATTTGAACGCCTACGTTGCCGGAAGGGTTTGGTCCATCGAAAACATTAACATCAACGCCGTCAGTCGGGACAAAACTTTGACCAACTTGGTCGGGAGAAATTCCCAAATGTACTTTAGCTAAGCGCGAAAGTACTGCCAGTCCGGACTTAAAAGCTTCTTCCTGATCTTTTACGACAAAGGAGAAGTCTGCTGCCAAAGGCATTTTGCTAAAGGCCGAAACAAAAATGGCCTTAGGCGTGTCTTTGGGCGAAGCCGTAACAGCGTAGGGGCGTTGCTGGATAAAGGCAAAAAGACCGGCTTCTAGCAATTTTTCAGTCACTGCTTCCGGAGTGTCTTTAGCTAAGTCTAATGGCGCAAGCGCTTTCTCCTGTTGCTCTGCATCCGGAGTAATAATAATGCGTAAGAGTTTGCGACGTTCGCCGCGCACAATAGACGTAACGGTACCGCTAACGGGGGCTACAAACTTTATGCGCTCTGTTTCTTTATCCGCAAACAGCGTATCGCCAATCTTAACGTGATCATTTTCTTTCACCTGAAGGCGAGGAACAATCCCAAGAAAATCTGTTGGCTGCAAGGCGTATGTAGCAGACAGCGCCGCTTGCTTTAACGTAAGCGGTGCCTCTCCTATAAGCCTCAAGTTCAACCCTTTCTTAAGCTTGATTATGGGTTTCATACATATCGGTTTATTTGACGTCTGCAAAATTAGGATAAAATAGCCGAAACTCCACAAAAAAAGCCGAATTTTCTAGTGTATACTTTACGTAAAGTACATTTTGTACTTGATGGTTGTTTTCTTAAAGTTTTACTACCTTTCTTATCTATTTGAAAATAAGATGCGTAGTGTTTATCCTCTTCTCTTTTTTCTCATCGATTAGGTCTTAATGCATCGTTACTTTCTTTATTCAGTTTTTAACAGAGCAAGTTGAGTAGCTGTGTTGTATACGTTTCTATTTTGCCTGCCACCCAATGATTTTCTCTATTTCTATATTCAGTAAAGCTATAGCGCGCTTCCGGAGATATGGTATCTGGCTTGATTCATCCTTGATTTTTGCAGGATTATTTATGTCGTTGCTTATAGAATCTGTCGTTTACTAGAAAGTTAATTTTGCTTCTTGTGTTGTCCTACTCAAAAATGTTGGGCTTTCTATCTAATATGGTTTTAGTTTGCTGCCGCCAAATAGTTGTTTGCTGTAGTCAAACCATGGTTTGCTCGGGCTAAACGACCGTTTTCCGACAGCAAACGATAGAGGACTCAGACAAGCATTTATTTATAATTAAGATGTGTAGGGGCAACAACGAGGCCTTCGAAGTTTAATAAGTCTCTGTGGTGATTCTTTTTTTTAGCTTCGGTCCGCTCTTCTTTATTGTTGTAAAGCTTTACGATAAATCTCTGCAAGGCGAAGTGTAAGTTGGCGAAGCTAAAAAACTATTAGTAGAATCGATGACTGGGTTTGCGGTGTAAACCTTTAAACCTTCTGTTTTTAGGAGGGGGTATTTATGGTCTTAAGGGTAGGTGTGTGGGAAGCTGATTATAGTCTAAGTTCTTTTAACTCGAGGCAAAAACTAAGCGTAGATCAATCGCTGATCCGCTCGAAACTAGCTGGTGGAAATAGAAAATAAGAAGCAGGGGGATTAGAGAGCATCATAGTAGGGTACTTCCGGGAGGAATCTGATGCTGTTGTCTGTATAATTCAATTTGCAACAATAATGCGCCAAACCATTGCTGACGATGAGGTAGTCAGCTCGCAATTTGCTGTTGTAAGCGGAAATCTGCTTAAATACCTTTTCAGTAATTGGCACGCTCGGGGCCTTGTATTCCATAATCATACGTGGACGCGCGCCATCGCGATCAAAAAGAACCGTATCGCAACGACGTAGGCTGCCATTGAGCGGCAGGCTTATTTCGTTTTGGAGCAGTGCAGAAGGGTAGCCTTTTTGTTCAACTAAGTAGTGTACGAAATGCTGCCGAACCCACTCCTCTGGTGTAAGTCGCACATAGCGTTTTCGGAGAAAATCAAAAATATCGTAGTTTCCATCTGGATGCGACTTGATTTTTGTATTAAAAGAAGGAAGATTTAATGAAATCATTTTTCTAATTTTGCACACTAGAGAAAATTGTCTGCTGATGAAAAGACTTAAATGATAAACCTTTCTAAGTTGACAATGCAAAAGTACGAATTTATGATGACACGTGAAGGAATTGTCGGAAATTGGTTGCAGCGCTATACCGGAATGAAATTAGAAGATTTTGGAGAACACATTCTTCTGACGAACTTTAACCATTATGTGGACCTTTTCTGCGATCAAATGCAGACGAATTCGGTCGGGTTTGGCGCAAATATGAGGGCCGTGACGGCAGGTGGGATTACAATGATTAATTTTGGCATTGGAAGTCCTAATGCTGCGTTAATTATGGACTTGTTGAGCGCAGTACGCCCTAAAGCCTGTCTGTTTTTAGGAAAATGTGGCGGTATTTCGGATAAAACGCGCTTAGGTGATTATATCCTACCCTTGGCCGGCATACGTGGAGAAGGAACATCAAATGACTATTTCCCCCCTGAAGTGCCTGCGCTCCCGGCTTTTATGCTGCAACGTGCAGTGTCAACGGCTTTGCGAGATAATATTCATGACTATTGGACGGGTACGGTTTATACTACGAACCGACGTGTCTGGGAGCATGATGAGCGTTTTAAAACTTATTTACGAGAGACGAGAGCAATGGCTGTAGATATGGAGACGGCTACGCTTTTTTCTTGCGGCTTTTATAATCATATTCCTACGGGGGCATTGCTGTTGGTGTCTGATAATCCGATGGAGGCTGACGGCATCAAGACGGAAGCCAGCGATAGGAAGGTTACAAATAACTTCTCGGAAACGCACGTTAGGATAGGCATAGAGGCTATGCGGCTCATTATGGACCAACGACGTACTGTAAGGCATTTGAAATTTGATTGGTGACGATGGCTCTTGTCGCAAAAAAGAGTGCCGGTCCTACGTATGAAAGTATAGCCCGGGAAATAAACGAAGGGGTTTTTAAGCCCGTTTATTTCTTAATGGGTGAGGAGAGTTTCTACATTGACCGCCTTGCTGACCTGTTGGTGTCAACGGCTTTGCGTCCTGAAGAGCGTGATTTTAACTTGATCACGCTTTATGGGGCGGATGTTGTAATAGATAGTGTTTTGGATGCAGCCAAAGGATTTCCGATGGGAGCGCCTCGATTGGTTGTGTTAGTAAAGGAAGCTCAGAATATAAAAGATTTTGAGCGGCTAGAGTATTATCTTAAGCAGCCGCAGGCTTCGACCATTTTAGTGTTCTGCTATAAAAACGGTACGCTAGACCGACGCAAGAAGGGTATAGCGCTTTTAGGAAAAGTCGGCGTCCTTTTTGAGTCAAAACGCTTATATGATTCGCAGTTGCCTTCTTTTATAAATGCATATCTTGCAGCCAAGCAAAAAAAGATCGAGCCGGCGGCCTTACAATTATTAATAGAGTATGTCGGTGCTGATCTTAATCGTATGGCTGCAGAGTTGGATAAGCTTTGTCTATCTTCATCATCTACGGCGTCAATCTCTGTTGCTTCTGTGGCTGCAATCATTGGGGTGAGTAAGGAATATAATCTTTACGAGCTTCAGGATGCGCTTGCTCAAAAGGATGTACTGAAGGCTTACAAAATTGAGAAATATTTTGACGGAAATCCTAAAGAGTTTCCTATCCAAAGAACATTACCGACTTTGTTTCGCTTCTTTTCAAATTTGATGCTGGCATATTATTCAATGGATAAAACGGAGAGTGGGATAGCATCGTGGGTCGGAGTAAGCGATTGGCAGTTTAGAAAAACGTATGCAGTAGCAATGCGAAATTACCGAGCTGAAAAAGTGATGCGGATTGTTGCTGAAATTCGTCGTACAGATGCTCGTTCAAAAGGGGTAGGGAACACAACAATTTCTTCAGAGGAGTTGATGAAGGAGCTTTTATCGTTTATTCTCCATTGAGTCCTTTATGTAAAATATTTTCTTGCTAACAGATGGCGTAAAGTGGCAACTTTGAAATTTCAAAGTTGCCACTTTACTTTGTCGCTTACCTTGTTTTGAGTAAAATTTCTGCGCTTTCAGAGCTGCCTTTTCTGTCGAAATAGTTTCCTGTTGAAATTAGAACTGTGTATTATTTGCCGATTTCTCTTCGTAATAGCCTTTAATCATGCTCTGATTAGTTTGATTACGCACAAATTGTAATCTCTGTATTGCGATTATTGTTCACGAAAAGTTTTTTAGCCCTATTTTTATATGGAGTATGTTTTGTGCTTATCTCAATATAATCAGCCTATTACGTTGTTATTCTTATCTCATGATTGCGTTGTATGCTTTTAGCTTGGTCTTCCCTTGATTGTTTTAAAAGGAACTTATATCTATGATTTTTTACTGAGAGATGGAGGTCTTATACTACAAATTAAAATATCGAAATAGCAATTGACATTCAGCAATTCAATGTACAAATGTTTATATGTAAATCTATATAGAAAAAAGAATAGGTACAAAAGAAATGAGTTGTTAATGTTTTAGATGTGTAAATGTTGTTTTGGTGTGTAGTTTTGTTTTGTGTGCAAAATAAAAATCAACTCTTTACAAATTAGATTTAAGTTGCAGATTATCAGCGTTTATATGCGATATTAATGAAGTGCTTTACAAGAATTTGGATTGATTTTTATTGTGTGGCTGGTATTTGATGTCTCTGCTCGCGCATTGTTTTGCGTAATATGATTGAAGATAAGTGTTATATGACTGTTATCTATAGTATATTGTAATACCCATATGAGAACTTATGGTTTATATAGCTAATATTTGATGATTGTGATTTCTATATGATTTATGTCTGTATATTGTCGTTTGGTTTGCAAATTGAATATCAAATTTGATTTTCTTATTCGATACGTTGTGTGGGTTTCTTAAAATGTTTATCTTTGCATGACTTAGAATGTTTAATGTAAAATGACGATTTTTTGTCCCCCAAAGACCGTCATGCTCTAAATTCAGCATATAATGGAAATGAAGGATCGTATACGACAACTAATGGATGACCATAATTTGTCTCAACAAGAATTTGCACAACGACTAAACCTGTCAGCAGCTTCTCTATCAAGTATTTTTACCGGAAGAACTAATCCTACCAACAAGCATGTTTTAGCTATTCATAATGCCTTCCCAGAAGTAAATGTGAATTGGCTCTTATTTGGTGAAGGGGATAAATTTAGTAATGCTTCGGTTTTATCTACACCCTCTAAACAAGAAGTCGTAGTCGAACCAATTTTGAATGATGAGGTGATAAATTCTCCTTATCAAACCGATTTAGAAGCATCGTTCTTCAATCAACCCGGCGGTTCAGCTCAACAACAACAAGTGCTTTCAACGCCCAAGTCAGAATCTATTTACAGGAGTGCTTCATTAAATTCTCTAAAAACGAATAATATTGACAAACAAAAGCGAGAAATTAAAGAGATTCGCGTATTCTTTGATGACGGGACTTATGAAATTTTTGTTCCCTCCAAACGTTGAGTTCTAATTTTGATTTCCTGAGAAGTAAGTTTATTAGCTAACCCATAAGGTTTGTTTTTATTATTGCGATCTCTTACTTGCGAAGGCCATCTATCTGCCTGTAGCGTGATAAGGAGGGCGTAAGTCTTTGCTGCTCTTTAATTAATGTTGTAGATAAGGCTGTGCGGCGTGTTGTATGCTGTTGTGTGGGCTAATTTTTGAATTGGCGTGGCTTTCAGTTGATTTAGTTTTATTCCCGCGGTTTCTTGTTTCGTCCCAGCAATAACCCGCCTGATTTACACATACTAGTGTCGACGCTTTATTATATAATGAGTGAGGCGGAGTATAGTATCCTAATCGCACGATAACAACCAATTTAGATGCTTTGTAAATGTCTTAAAGGCTCGCTATAAAGCACTTTTAGGGGGTAAAGTCCTGTTTAGATGCGCCCCGAAACGATTTATGCGCGCTATAAAGTCTTAATGCGCGAGGGGTTGACTGATGATATTGGTTTGAGAATCTGCATTCATTGGTACAGGTTAGAGAACGTTGTCCTTGTTTCATCTGTTTTTTTAGATGCTTTTAAGGAAATAGGGCTGAAAACCCAACAAAGTTTTTCAGCCCTCTTGCTTGTTCGTGCCCACGTGGTGTTTAGTGGGAGCGGTAGTCTATGATCAGCTTATGATCGTTTGAGATTCGTCTAAACGCACTTCAGCATTCTTGTAAAGCTGTTTATTTGGCCTGTTAGTAACTTCTTTCCTCTTATTTACTACCTATCACCACGTCTGTATCTCATTTTAATAAGTCCTCATAGTCCGGATTTCCTTTCAGGCTGCTCAACCACGGGAGATCTCGAAGTTCTGCAAACCAATAATCGCCATTTTTAATGCCTTGTCGGAGCGCTTCTATGGCTTTTGCGGTCTCACCTTGAAGCGCGTAGAATCCTGCAACTTCAAAGAAGTATTCATTGTTAGGGTATCCCGCTAAGACTTCATCCATGTCTTGGCGTGCTTGGGCGGCGTCGCCCCAAAAATACTGTGCGATGATGTTAGCTACAGATGTTGTTTCATCGCATTTAAGCGCAATAGTGCGGCAATTAGCTTGCAAACTGAGCGAGTCAGATCTAGCCGGGAGCGCTTTGTGTGGCTGGTCAAGCAGCCATCCGTACCAGAGCGCCATCATTTGACGTTGGTAGAGATCTTCTGATGTTTCGTAAGCTGTTTGTAGATCAGCCAAAGCTTTCGAATTGAGCTGAGCGTTTTTTCCCTGACCTTGGAAGATGTAAGTCATAGCCCGCAATTCGTAAGCCATAGGGAGCCCCCACCAGTCAAACTTCTTGCCAATCTTGATACATTTATTTACGGCTTTAATTGCTTCCTCATAGTTGCCTTGTGCGCCGTAGAGCTTGCAGAGAAGGCTATAAGAATCTGCCAAGCCACTTTCATCATTCTTTTGTTCTTGGATTAGTTTGTTTAACAATTCAATCGATTTTTTCCATTGATGCGTTTGATAGTAGCCGAGTATTAGCGCCTTCGATATAATTTCGTCAGGAAGATGCGTGTAGGCTGTGACCAAGTAAGGGAGGGCTTGCTCCGTTTTGTCGCAAAACATCAAAAACATTCCTTCAAAGTAGCTCCACACCGGTTCCTGCGGTTGGGCTTTAATCTTTTGTAGAAAATAATTCTCAATATTTTTAATCGCGCTACTATCTATTTTCGCCCAATCTTTCGCCCAATCTTTGAAAAGATATAGCGGCAAAATGGAATAATGCACCATTTCTTCGGGCGCTAATAAGGTGAAAGCCGAATCTACGAGCGCTTGCGTAAAATCTACCGGCATCAACCCCGCCCTTTTGCGCGCCTCGTTTTCTGCGGCATAGATCGTATTGCCGTATGGCGATAATTTGATATAAGAATCCACCAAAAGAAGTGCTATACCGTAGTTTGGCGAGATGTCATAGGCCAACTTATAGCGTTGCCAAGAGCGATAATGGCGCATTTCTGTGCTTATTCTCTTTGACGCCTCCACGCTTATTACCCGTCCGGCGGCGTTAATCAACGCATCCAGATAATCTTCAGAGCGGTGTATGCGAATATATTCGTAGTTGATCGAGTCATAATGTTCTGCTATGTCATCTTCATTGTCGTCGAAATAAGCTTCTGCTAAGTAGTCTGTGATTTTTACGTTCTGCGGCAGACGCTGCAGCATCGTTTTCAACTGGTTAATGCGCTTGTTTCCGGATAGGGCGATCTTAGTCAGTCGGCCGGCTCTTTCCAAATCATCCGGTTGAGATTCGGATAGCAGAGAAATGGATTTCAGTAGCGCTTGTTCAAAGAGCGCTGTGTCAGCATCATTGCGCCAATAGGCCTCTGCCAAATCCAGCCAAGCTTTGCCGTCCTGCGGGTTGTTCTCAACGAGTAGCCTCAGGCTATCAAGGGAAACCTCAAAATCCATTTCGATTTCTTCAATGCTATCAACGACGACGCTATCCGAGTCGATTTCCATCGTCTCCGGCACATATTGCGCCAAGGTCGGGATACTCAAACTTGCAAAGAATAGCAAGAGTATCAGATGTTTAATTCTTTTCATAAAGAAAATTATTTGGTAAGTTGGCCTGAGTTCGACGAATTCAGCTTATTTTAATAAGTCCTCATATTCTGGATTCCCTTTCAGGCTGCTAAACCACGGGAGATCTCGGAGTCCTGCATACCAATAATCGCCCTCTTTGATGCCATTCCGAAGCACCTCTATGGCTTTTGCGCTCTCACCTTGAAGCGCGTAGAACCCTGCAATTTCAAAGAAGTATTCGTTGTTGGGGTCATTTGCTAAGAATTCATCCATATCTTGGCGTGCTTGGGCGGCATCGCCCCAAAAATACTGTGCAATGATATTAGCCACAGATATCGTTACATCAATTTTAAGCGCAAACGTTCGCCAATTGGCCTGCAAACTGAGCGAGTCAGATCGAGCCGGAAGCGCTTTGTGCGGCTGATCAAGCAGCCATCCGTACCAGACTGCCATCATTTGACGCTTGTAAAAATCTTCTGATGCTTCGAAAGCTATTTGTAGATCAGCCAAAGCTTTCGAATTGAGTTGAGCGTTTTTCCCTTGACCTTGCAAGATGTAAGTCATAGCCCGCAATTCGTGAGTCATAGGGACTCCATACCAGTCAATCTTCTTGCCAATCTTGATACATTTATTTGCGGCTTTAATTGCTGCCTCATAGTTTCCTTGTGCGCCGTAGAGCTTGCAGAGAAGGCTGTAGGGCTCTACCAAGCCTCTTTCGTCACCCTTTTGTTCTTGGATTAATTTGTTTACCAATTCAATAGATTTTTCCCATTGACGCATTCGATAGTAGCCATAGATTAACACGAACGCCAAATCCTCGTAGGGCCTTTGCTCGTAAGCTGATTCTAAGTGGGGAAGGGCTTCTTCAGTCCTATTGCAAAGCATCAAAAACATTCCTTCATAGTAGTGCCATTGAGGTTCCTGCGGTTTGGCCTTAATTTTTTGTAGAATATAATTTTCAATAGCTCGACCCGTGCTAGCACCTAGTTTTTTCCACTCTTTGAAGAAAAATAAGGGTATAGTAGCTTCATTCGCTAATTCTTCAGCTAATATTACGGTGAAAGCCGAATCTACAAGCGCTTGTGTAAAATCTATCGGCATCAATCCCGCCTTAATGCGCGCTTCGTTTTCAGAGGCATAGATAGAATTTCCGTATGCTGCTAATTTCATATAGGAATCCGCCAGAAGAAATACAGTCCCGTAGTTGCCATCGGAAATGTCATAGGCTAATTTGATTCGTTTCCAAGCGCGATAGTTGCGCATTCCTCTACTTATTTTTATTGAATCTTCCACGCTTGCTACCCGGTCAGCGGCGTCAGTTAGCGCTTCTACATAATCTTCAGCGTGGTGTGTGCGAATATATTCGTAGTTGATCGAGTCATAGTATTCAGCCATATCGTAGTCATTTTCCTCGTAGTAAGCCTGGGCTAAGCCGTTTTTGATTATTACATTTTGCGGCAGACGCTGCAGCATCGTTTTCAATAGCTCTATGCGTTTGTTTCCGGAAAAGCCAAACTTAACCAGCCGACAGGCTCTTTCCATGTCATCTGAGTTGGCGGCTGATAGGAGAGAAACGCATTTCTGTAGCGCCTGTTCAAAGAGCGTTGTGTCAGCATCCTGGTACCAATAGGCCCCTGCCAAGTTTAGCCAAGCTTTTCCGTCCTGCGGGTTTTGCTCAACGAGTAGCCGCAGGCTATCAAGGGAAACCTTAAAATCCATATCGAATCCTTCAATGCTATCAACGACGACAGAATCTGTGTCGAGTTCCATAGCCTCCGGCACATATTGCGCCAAGGTGGGGATACTTAAACTTGCAAAGGATAGCAAGAGTAGCAGATGTTTAATTCTTTTCATAAAGAATACTATTTAGTAAGTTATATAAGTCAAAGATTGGGTTTCGTGCAAATGTAAGCATTTAAAGACTTTTCATAAGTATTTCCTAACTAAAAAATTATATCTCCCTTTGTTAACCGGTGAGTTGCCCGTCTGCTGCGCTGCCATTGTCTTATTCGCTTCATTCGCACGCCCATCCGGCTGATTGCCTTCCGGCTTTGCTTCGTCTGCTTTTTAGCTGTGAGGCCACTGATATGCCAAAGGTATATTCGCTACACATTCGCGACGCTTTTATCGTTGGAAGTGAAACGTAAGTCCCTGTCTTGCAGAGTTATTGTCTGCTATCTAGATTTATCCCCATCGGCTTTCTACGCATAAAACACGTAAGTCGCAGGTTTTTTATCGTGAGGAAAAAGGCTTCACTTCGTGAGCGTAAAGGTTTGTTCTCGTGAGCGCAAAGGTTTTTTATCACGAGCGCAAACGGCATACTCCAAAGCGCTTGATGCTCATTCAGTAGCGGGTGCTGACTAATGTGCGTACTTCCCGGTAGGTAAATGCTTCTAAAGCGTCCGGATGTGAGCCAAAAGACAAAAGGATAAGCGCTTTTCGGTCGGGAAACAGAACTATTGCTTGCAGCTTTTGCCATCACCGCTTCGAGCGTTCGGCTTCGTTTGGTTGCAAGCGAGGACGATGAGCACAATCTCTGAGATTTGAGCTGTCAATAATGTGCATCGTAGTTCTCAAAATAAGCGCTTACGCGCCTATATGCTGCCGGTAGCGAACAGAAGGCTTAACTATTCTTTGCAACTTAGAAAGTTAGTCGTACTTTTGCAGCATATTCAAGACGAATACAATATGGTTACAAGTCTGAAAACAGCAGCTCTGTTTGATTGCGATGGAGTTATTGTCAATACAGAGCCGCAATATACGGCGTTTTGGACGACTATCGGACACGAATTTTTACCCTCGCGGGCAAATTTTGCGAAAGAGATTAAGGGCAACACGCTTATCAATATCTTTAATTGCTATTTTCCCGGCGACGAAGCGCTTCAAGCAGAGATAAAAGCCCGCCTTAAGCATTTTGAAGCCCACATGCAGTTTCCCTATGTAGAGGGCGTTGTAGCCTTTATACGCGCGTTGCAGCAACAGGACATACCTACGGCCTGCGTGACGAGTTCGAACGAAGAGAAGATGGCTTCTCTTTATGCCGCATTGCCTGATTTTCAATCCTTATTCACACATATTTTTACGGCAGAGGATACGCGTCGCTCAAAACCCGCGCCCGACTGCTACATAGCTGCGGCCGACTATTTCGGCTTAGCGCCCCAAGCGTGTGTGGTCTTTGAGGACTCACTCAGCGGACTGCAAGCCGGGCGCGATAGTGGGGCTAAAGTGGTCGGCTTGTCGACAGAAAATGCTCCGGAGCGCATTGCGCCCCTCTGCGACGTGGTGATCCCCGACTTCAATCAATTCACCTATTCTTCCTTTAGCGCTTTGCTGGGCTGAAGGCCTTATTTCTAAAGCTTAGAATCAATCATGACTGCTTATTTGAATGATGATCACCGCAAGGTGACGACAAAACGTTTGAAAGAAATGAAGGCCGGCGGCCGAAAAATCGCGATGCTGACTTCTTATGATTATACGACGGCGCGCATTGTCGATAGTGCCGGCATTGATATCATACTTGTGGGCGATAGCGCTTCGAATGTAATGGCCGGCAACGTGACTACGCTCCCCATTACTGTGGATCAGATGATTTATCATGCGTCCGGCGTGGTGCGTGGCGTGAAGCGGGCCTTGGTCGTCTGCGACATGCCGTTCGGTTCATACCAAGTCTGCGCTGATGATGGCGTTCGCAACGCTATTAGGATGATGAAAGAAAGCGGCTGCGACGCCTTAAAAGTGGAGGGTGGCGTAGAAATCCTCCCTACAATCAGAAAAATTCTCGATGCAGGTATACCTGTGATGGGCCATTTAGGACTAATACCGCAGAGCATCAATAAGTTTGGAACGTATGCCGTAAGGGCGCAAGAAAAGGAGGAAAGCGACAAACTCTATGCCGATGCTTTGGCCTTGGCGGAGGTGGGTTGCTTTGCCATTGTCTTGGAAAAGATTCCGGCAACGTTGACGCAGCGCGTTGTTGAGGCCGTCGACATTCCTATTATCGGGATTGGCGGCGGTACGGCTGACGGGCAAGTGCTCGTCATTGACGATATGCTGGGCAAGAATAAAGATGTTTCACCCAAGTTTCTCCGCCGTTATGCTGACCTAACGACGGTGATGACCGACGCGATTAAGCGCTATGTGAACGACGTAAAGACAGGAGATTTTCCCAATGAGAACGAGTGCTACTAATCCTTTGCGGAGCTTAAACTTTCAGAGACTTTGCTGGGCGAATCTCCTCTTTTGGACTTTCGCTTTCGGCTTAATCCCTTACCTTTATCTACACTTCGGCGGCGATTTTCTGATTACGACCGGTTGCATTTTAGCTTTTACCATCGGATTGATTATTCCCGGTCCCTTCAATGCCTACATCGTTGAGCGCTTTTCGCGTAAGGCCGTATTTTTGTGGAGCAGTATTTTGCAAGGCGTTTGCGCTTTGGCCCTCTTAGAGGCGAACTTGCCGCTCGTATATATATATGTATTGTCTGCATGTTTTGGCGTCTTCTTCGAATTTGCGCAAAATGCGCTCAATAATACGATCGTTAATGACCTGTTGCTCTCATCTAGTCGAACTTTAGGCGATAGTTTGTTGAGCTGGTTTGGGCGTTTCGGACTCCCGATTGGGTGGCTTTGCGTGCTTTATTTGCCGCAGTTGCTTCGGCAGCCGGCTTTGACGGACGCCTTGTTGTTCATTCCGCTGTGCTTGTCCATCTTTCTCGTTTTCTGTACAAAGATTCCGCTCAAAGCCCCTGTTAAAGTGCAGCTGATTTCTTGTGATCGCTTCTGGCGTTCCGGCGGTTGGCCTTTGTTTCTTATGTGTTTGGTGGCCGCAGGTATAGAGGGAATGTTGCTGGCTCTTGTGCTGCAAACTCCCATCTCTGTTACGGTGAACGATATGCTATTTATTGGCGCCGGCCTTCTAGCAGCATTTTTCGCGCGTAAGACAGTTTTTGTCGAGGCGGACGATCGTGCAGAAATGTCTGTCGGACTTCTGTTGTATTTAGCTGCACTCCTGTTGCTCGTACAGCCACTTCCATCAATGCACAACGCTGCATACGCGCTCTTTGGCGCAGGTTGCGGCCTGACGGCCTCACGCCTCTTGATGTATTTTCTGAAATTAGCGGGTCATTGTCAGCGCGGAACGTCACAGAACACCTTTATGTTGGGCTGGCGCATAGGTTTTGCTATCGGTTGGAGCGTCGTAGCTTTTTGTTATGATGGACTTTCGGCCGGCACATTGTATTATGCGGGCGCCGGAGTTGTAGTCGCTTTGATTTGCATCTATTTGGCTTTGGTGCATCCTTGGTTTAATAAGCACAAAGATCGAGATTTCCGCTTCAAAGAAGTATAATGCAGACATTATGATTGAGTATCCTTTTTGCAAAATCAATATCGGACTGAACATTGTCAGTAAGCGCGCCGACGGATATCACAACTTGGAGACGATTTTCTATCCGGTACCGCTCACAGACGTACTGGAATTTAAACAACTCCAATACAGTAACGATCCGTATCGGTTTCAGCAGGTAGGCCATCGTTTGGAAGGGCCGGCAGAAAGCAATTTAGTCATTCGAGTTTATGAACAGTTGCGCGCTGAGTTTGATTTGCCATCGCTGGATATTTACTTAAACAAACGCATTCCTTCCGGTGCCGGTCTTGGAGGCGGCAGTAGCGACGCCGCCTTTATGATGCGAATGCTCAATACCGAGTTTCAGTTAGGTTTATCCGACGAACAAATGGAAGAGCGTGTAGCTGCGTTTGGCGCCGATTGTGCATTCTTCATTCAAGGTAAGCCTTCGTTCGCCACAGGTATAGGCAACGAATTATCGCCTATTGATTTTACCTTAAAAGGTTGGACTTTAGTCTTGGTAAAACCCCAAGAAGCAGTCTCAACAAAGGCGGCTTATGCTTCGATTTGTCCACGTCCGGCCGACAAATTCTTGCCGGATTCTGTGCAACGCCCGGTTGAAGAATGGAAGGATCTGATAAAAAACGACTTTGAAGCGACCGTCTTCCCCCGGTTTCCAAAAATAGCGGCCATTAAAGAGACGCTCTACGATATGGGCGCAGTTTACGCCGCTATGTCCGGCAGTGGGAGTTGCGTATTCGGATTATTCAGGCACAAACAAGAAGCCGTGCGCAAAGTATTTTCAGATTGCTTCGTTTATCAATCCTTGATTCGTCAATGATTTGCTACTTTTCAGGGACAGGCAACACACGTTTGGTCGCCGAGGCCTTGGGCGCCTTCCTTGATGACGCAATTACGCCCATTACAACGGCACCTCCCGTTATCGAGGACGCAACTTTAGGCTTAGTCTTTCCCATTTACGCTTGGGGAATGCCCGAGATCTTTGCCCAATGGCTTGAAGGCGTGATAATTTCCGCCCAAGTTTCGTACATATATATGGTATGTACTTGCGGCGACGACATAGGTTGTACGGACAAAACTTTGAAAAAGAGTTTGCACATCCATCATCAGCGCTCACTGCAAGCAGCTTTTTCGCTGCGTATGCCCAATACCTACGTATCCCTTCCCGGTTTCGACGTTGATAGTGAGGCTTTGGCTGAGCAGAAACTTGTTGTGGCGCGCGAAGAGCTTAAAGTGATTGCCGAGCACATCCGCCTTCGCCACCAAATCGTGCAAGTTGTACCCGGCCGATTCCCGCGCTTGAAGACCTATCTCTTAAGGCCATTTTTCAATCGCTTTTTATTGAGTGATAAGCCCTTTTCCGCTACGCCCGATTGCATCACTTGTCGTACCTGCGAACGCGTCTGTCCGGTGCAGAATATTACGTTCCCATCCTCCCGTCCAGCGTGGGGCGGTCGCTGTACGGGTTGTCTGGCTTGTTATCACCATTGCCCGAAGCATTGCATCAATTACGGGAAAAGGACCATTGGCAAAGGACAATATAAAGCGCCAAAGACTTTGATGTAAGCCTTTATTTTGCTCATTATAAGGCCGTTTTCCGATAAATTTGTTCGGTCTCTTTCCCGCTATGCTCTTCTTTATGAGCCATAAAGACCAAATTCCTATAGATTCACGCCATATTACCAATAATTCTTCCTATTTTTGCCCAAAAGCAAATCGCTATAATGGGGCATAAGGTCGGAAGTAGCCTTGCCCGCAAGCAGCGAATGCTCCGGAAAATCAAGACCGGTTAACCCTACCACTGAAATAAAAACACACATAACAAATCTTTGACCTATGGATAAACGATATGATTTTGACCAAATCATAGAACGCAAAGGTTCCAACGATATGAAGCACGAGTTTATGCCGCTTATCTGGCATCGTGATGACCTTTCGCCTATGTGGGTTGCGGATATGGACTTCGCATCTCCCGATTTTATTTTAGACGCCCTGAAAAAACGCTTACAACATCCTATTTTAGGCTACACCTCGTTCCCAAAAGGCTATTGGGAAACTATAGCTAAATGGATAGCAGATCACCATAGTTGGCAGACGCAGCCCGATTGGTATCGCTTTATTTCAGGAATCGTAAAAGGCATTGGCTATGTGCTCAACGTCTTTACCAAGCCCGGCGATAAGGTGATCATACAATCGCCCGTCTATCATCCTTTCCATCTCGTGCCGGAGGGAAACCAATTGAAGGTGGTCAACAATCCGCTGCGCTTGAATCCGGATGGACGCTATGAAATGGACTTTGAGCAACTCGAAGAGTGCTATGACGAGCAATGCAAGGTCTTTATTTTATGCAACCCTCATAATCCCGGCGGACGCTGTTGGGATCACGCGACGCTCAAACGCTTAGCCGATTTCTGTTATTCGCATCATATGGTGGTCATTTCTGATGAAATACACTGCGATATGGCAATTTTCGGTAACAAACACATACCGTTTGCGCACGTTTCTCAGGAAGCGGCGGAAATCAGTATAACTTTCGGCGCGCCGAGTAAGACATTTAACATCGCCGGCTTGGTTAGCTCTTATGCCATCGTTCCCAACGAGCAGTTGCGTAAGAAATTCTTCGGCTGGCTCGATGGTAATACCATCTCTGAAGGGAATATTTTCTCGCCTATTGCGACAATGGCAGCCTATGAGCAAGGCGAAACTTGGCGCCGGCAGATGTTGGCTTACGTAGAAGAGAATATCTTGGCCGTTGAAGCTTTCTGTGAACGCTATATGCCTCAGATTCGCCCGATTCGCCCTGAAGCGAGCTTCCTCATCTGGCTCGATTGTCGCGCGTTGTGCTTAGACCACGATCAGTTGCAGCAACTTTTTGTCGACAAAGCCCGATTGGCGCTCAACGATGGTGAGATGTTTGGCCCGGGAGGTGAAGGTTTTATGCGCATGAATGTGGGTTCGCCGCGCGCATATATTCTTCAGTGCTTAGAGCAGTTGAAAACGGCAGTAGAAAGTTTGGAAAAATAATCTCAGTACCTTTATATATTTAGCAGACAACTGCTCATGAGAGGCGCATCGTTTGGGTGCGCCTCTGCTTGTTTGCATTGCGCACGATTCGCATAGAAATATAAAGCAGAAGAGCAATGCATGCAAGCACGAAGCACTGAGCGCGGCGCGCGCATGTCCTATAAGTTTAATGTCCTCTCGTGAGCGTAGACCTTTTTTATCACGAGCGCACACTCGTACTCTCACGAGCGTAGACCTTTACGCTCACGATAAAAAGCAATGATGGAGGAACATTGTGCCGGTAAATGCTTGTTGTTCAGCTTTTAGTTGTCCAACTTATTTCCTTTCAAACAGGAAGCGGAGCATCGCTTTCATAGCTTGTTGCCGAATTGTGGCAGACGTGATGCATTCGAAAGGGACGGTCATCATAATAGCTCGACGCTGTTTGCCTCGAAAAGCTACGCCGCAGGGGGTGCGATCAGAGAAAGTAAACGCGGTAAAAGCGCTGTCGTCTGTCGGTAGAATCAAATCGCAGTTTTGAATGGTGTAATGATCTTCGTTAAGTTGGTTATAGAAGGGTAAAGTTAGGTTTAAACCGATCAAGCTATCGGTATTCTCAATCGTTTTCGAGCCAATTAGCTTTGCTTTAAAAACTTTACTCAAGAAATTCTTTGCCGCAGAGGTTTGCTCATCAGAGGCAACGTAAGCGCCGCTTACCAAAAGGTTGCCCCCATTGCGAGCATATTCTTCCATTTTATGCCGAATATTGGTCGGAAAGGCTTCATAGGGGCGCAGATTGTAAGAGGTGTTTTTTTCTAAGCCGGCTATGTAATCTACGGCATCAAAGTGTTTCCAATCGATAGTTGGAGCTGCTGCTTTAGAACAGGATACGAAAGATACATCGCCCATAGCTTGTATGGCCGCGCCGTGCGTTTCGGGGTAATTAAATGTGTTGCCGGCAATTTGTTTCCCCATCAACTCTTGTCCACAATAGCCCAAGCCGCTCGGGCCTTCAAGCCCTTCAGCCGCACGATCAAAGTTTTTTTGATAACCGGCAAAGGCCGTGGTGTACAAATAGGGCACGCCTATGTCTTGGCGTAGATCAAAGCCTAAACTATCGGGCGTCTCTATCGGGCAAGGGCCACTTAGGCGTGTAAAACCATTGACGATTAGGACCGTATGCTTTGATTCTTTGGCTTTATATAGGGTCAGCGCTTCGCTTGGAAAGCTCTCTCCGCCACTGTTAACGGCTGTTACTTGGAAACTATAACGCACGCCGGGCGTAATATTTAGACGAACGGATGTGCTATTTACGATTTGACCGTTGTCAAATTCGTTGTCGCCTTGCTTTATATACAACACGTATTTGTCGGGAACGGCACTTGGTTCTAACGAATCGGGCGTGGCTTGCCAATTTAATAAGGCCGCATCACCCTCGGGTGAGAGTAGGGCGGAGAAATTGCGGATCGGGAGTGGCGCTACTACGGGCTGATCGATCTTGTGCGAGGCGGATACGTAGCGAAGTATGGCCTTGTAAATCGCACGCGCCATCGTGAATTTGAAATTTGGATCGTGGCCGAACTTCATGTCAGAGAAATTCTGATGAGACATTGTCTCCAAGATCGCGGAGGGGACGTTTGGCATCCTCGTTTCGGCATAATTGCGGTCCCAAAGTTCGCGCCGCGTCCACGCAACATTGTACGTCTTGCCCAAATCTCGGACTATGCCCGTCAAAAGTATGTCGGCGAAATCGGCCGACGCTTTACGCGAAAGTCCGGATGGGAAGGTCGTCGATCCGCTTCCGTCTTGCGTCGTACAAATGCCTAACGTGCCAAAAATACTTCCATCTTTCCTGTAGCCGGCATCGCTGTGGATCGCCAAAGATAGCTCGAAAGGAATGCGCTTTCCGGACTGTGCCGGTAAATAGTCGCTCCCGCCCGCGAAATAGTTTAATAGATTTGGCCTGCAACGTAGATCGTCTTTATAATCATCGAATCCTGCTTCCGTATTAAAGAGAGAGTCGGGCAGGCCGGCCCACTGCGCTTGATAGCGGGCAGCTTCTAAGAAGCGCGGAAGGCCACTCGTGAACGCCGTGCCGCGTTCGTCTTGCGCAAAGCCGCCTCCAAAGCGAACGCCGTCCGCAGTAACGACGCCGCGATAGCTACTTTGGTTGCTTAAAACCACACGTCCGGAGTGGTTTTCCCCTTCATCGAAAGGGAAAGTTCCGAGATAGACCCACGTACTCCCGCCCATCTGCTGGTTAACGTTGATTTGCGTGCGCCCGCCCTTATGATAAACCGTATAGTGTGCGTCGGGAACGCTGTTGGGCAAGGATGCGTAAGACACATACACGGCATAGTTTCCCTTGCGTGGGATGCGGGGCGACCAAGTTGCGGTTGAGAGGGTTGTATGTCCTTGCACGGCGGCTATTTGTCGAGCTGTGCCCAAACGAAACGGGAAAATGCTGTCGTTTATCAAGCCTTCAGGGCGCGCAAAGCCGATGGAGTCGGCCACGGTTTGCCACTTTGCGTTCGAAACATATGTTTCCGTATACGTTCCTCCTAAATTTCTGCTGTCATTATCAACAATCGTCTCGCGAAATTGCACATCTCGTTCCCTCGGACTATAAACTACAGCTCCCGCTTTCTCAAGCATTGGAAATAAGAATGGGTAAACGAAAGATTGCGTAAAGATATCTTCAGTCGTGCAGTAGATATAGGGGCGTTGCCATTGCCATCTGTCGTTTTTATAATAGCGTCCGTGGCTTGGCCATACCATTAAATGGCGCCCTTGTAGTCCTGCCGAAACCGTATATGGGGCCGACACGTTTTTAGTCCAAGGGTAGCCCTTGTAATTGATTGAGCCCCAGCTACGCGAGTCGTCGATTTTTCCTTCTCGGTAAAGGTTGGGGATAAGTTGCTCTATGTTTTCGCCCTTCGTGTTAAAGATAAAAATGTTGTAAGTATTGTATGGCTGATACAACTTCCGCTGTAGGCGACTATAAATGTTGCGTACGGAAGCAGGCGTAAAGGGCTGCGCACAAAAAGCTTCGTTGGCGTAGACACTAATTTCCTTATTTTCATCGTCGACTCTTGCGCTATCCATTCTGTAAAGCGCAGATGGTTGATAGCCGCTCAAATGGTAGGACGTGAAAAATTCGTTTAAGAGCGAGTTTATATCTTGTGCTTGCGCGTAATTGGCGCAAAGGAGTAATGAGATAAGAATCGTGCGCAAGCGAAGCATATTTTCGAATGATGAGGGGTGAAGATAAAGTTTTTTAAATGGACTCTACTTGAAATTTTTCCGGATGCCGGCCCTTAAAGGGGCGATAATAATCCATAATCTCTTTTAAGTCTTGCTGTTCGTCGCCACTCGGGCGGATCTCTTTGTGGCAGACAATTCGCTTGTTCGGATAATCTACCGCAAAGAGCAAGATAGGCACGTCGGCCTTTTGGGCAATATAATAAAAACCTCTTTTCCAATGCTCCACTTTAGAGCGTGTTCCTTCCGGCGTGACTGCAATGCGACAATGAGGGCGGTGCTTAAACTCCGCCGCCAGTTGATCAGTCAGGCTCGTACGCTTGCTTCTGTTTACGGGGATGCCGCCAATGGCTTTCAGCAGCAAGCCTAAGGGCCAGAAGAACCAATCTCTTTTCATCAAAAACGATGCTTTTTTCCCTGTAGTCCTGATATACAGCTCGCCTATGATAAAATCTAGGTTACTCGTATGCGGAGCTACGGCAAAGATGCACTTGTCCGGTATGGGCAAAGTTACATCTGCTGTCCAGCCCAACCATTTATAAAGGATGATTCGGCAAATCTGCTTGATCATATATGAGTCGTGAGTTTGTTTATTGCGTGCAAAATTACAAAAAACAAGATGTTTCGCTTGAAACTTCCTTAGGATGTTGCACGAAAATATGCTTTTGCAGCGCTATTTCCTATAAAATAAGGCAGCAATTAAGCGAAAGACGTCAAAAAGACTCAATTCTTGTGGTTCGCGGCCAATTTCGAGCCGCTTTAAGTACAAATTAGTTGAGCGATAAGTCTGACTTTGTTGAGGTCTCTATGGGTTCTGGTCTGAAGCGACGAGCAAATTGGCGAAGAAATTCTAATGTTTCCTCCTTTGGACTCGTTCGTGTAGGTAGAGGTTCTGTCATAGACGATAACTTTATAGCGTGATTACTCAACTATGAAACGATTTTTTTTCGCTTTTAGTGTGATTAGATTGATTATTTTCTGCCTACTGCACCGACTTTTTTAAGTTGCCCCCCGAGGGGTAAGTATTCTGTTGATATTCATTTGAAAATGATAGGTCTTATTTTTGCTATGCGCACACAGCGTTGCTCGCGCTTCGGGCGCAAGACTTATAGCGCTATGCGAAACAAAGATTTGAAGCTATTCGAACGCGATGAAAACTGCAAATACTTTGATTTTACGCTGCCTCCGACGCGTTGGCGAGGCTTTTCATCACGAGCGTAAGCCTTTTTTCTCACGAGCGCAAGGATGTACTCTCACGATCGTACAAGTTTACGCTCACGAGCGAAGATGGAGAGGTAGCGCTCTGCGTGTGCAAGTAACGCGTTGGGCGTTGTCAAATTCCGTGTTTGTGTTGTCGCGTTCGGCTTTGTGTGGCTCTCTTTTTGCATATTTCTTCTCGACTTGTGGCACTGGAGCAGTTTAAGTTTGGTTCTATGCTTCACCAGCTCCGGATAGAAACGAGGTTTTAAGGCCCATAGGCCCAAAACATCCCTTAATCCTTTTGTAAAGTCGGGGCTTTGGCGTAACTTCGCCGACATGAATGCTGTAGATATTATATTTAAGTATTTCCCATCTCTGACGGCAGAACAAAGAGCGCAGTTTGAGCAGCTCGATGCTTTGTATCATGATTGGAATAGCAAGATCAACGTCATTTCCAGAAAAGACATAGACAATTTATATGAGCACCACGTACTCCATTCGCTGGGCATTGCGAAGGCCCTGCGCTTTCGTCCGGAAACGGAAGTGATGGATATGGGCACAGGCGGTGGATTTCCCGGTATCCCTTTGGCCATTCTCTTTCCGGAAGTGCGATTTACATTGCTGGATAGCATTGGTAAGAAAATCAAAGTGGCATCGGCTGTCATCGAATCCCTGCATTTGCAGAACGTGAAAGCCTTCCACAGAAACGTCATTGAGGAAAAGCAAAAATTTGACTTCATCGTCAGTCGAGCAGTAATGCCATTGCCGGATATGGAGAAGTTGGTGCGCAAAAATATCAGTAAGACACAGCGCAATGCCTTGCCCAACGGCCTCGTTTGCTTGAAAGGCGGAGAATTGACCGAAGAGTTGCAACACTATAAAAAGAAGTCAGAAGTGTGGGATTTGAGTAACTATTTTGAAGAACCTTTCTTTGCCACCAAAAAGGTGGTTTATGTCACGCTATGCTAAAGATTAAACGCTTTATATTTAATATGGTGCAAGAAAACTGCTACGTCTTGCACGATGAGACGTCGGAAGGCGTCATCATAGATTGCGGTGCGCTGATGCCGGAAGAGGAGGAAGCTCTGCGCGATTACATTGCCGCCGAAGGCATACAGGTGAAACACCTCTTGCATACGCACAGTCATTTTGATCATGTCTTTGGTGATCAATTTGTATACAGCACCTATGGCGTAAAACCGGAGATGCATGAGCAGGAAGTGGCCCTTTATCGTGATGTAAGCGGACAAGTAGCGATGTTTTTGCATCGAAATATTTCGGTAGTTGTCCCTCCGCTCGGCAAAGTCTTTACCGGACGAGATGAGATAAAGTTTGGCAACCACATGCTTGAGATTATCGAGACGCCCGGCCATTCTCCGGGCGGCGTATGCTTCTATTGCCGGGCTGAAAAAGCCTTATTCAGTGGCGATAGCTTATTTAAGCATGAAATAGGCCGATTCGATTTCCCTTATGGTGATGGGGCCGCGCTCATAGACAATTTAAAGACAAAAATACTTACGCTTCCTGCGGATGTAAACGTGTATCCCGGTCACGGAGATGCAACGAGCATTGAAGAAGAACGGGCATATAACCCTTATTTGCGGTAAAAACCGCTTTAAATAGGTAGGTACGCACAGCGAAAAGAAGATTTCAGTCAGCTTAAATCACTATTATTAGGTATTGCAGAAAGATAGCGTCGACTATAACTTTGCAACGTTTAAAAATAATAGATACAACAATGAAGAAGATTGGAATTTTTTACGGCTCAACAACAGGTAATACAGAATCTGTTGCAAAAACGATCGCTGAAAAATTAGGCCTTGCTGATGGCGATGTACACGAAGTAAGCGAATTGAACGCAGATGCTGTTGCAGCTTATGATGTGTTGCTACTCGGAAGCTCTACTTGGGGCGCCGGCGACTTGCAAGATGATTGGTATGATGGAGTAGACGTGCTGAAAGGCTTAGACTTGTCGGGTAAACAAGTGGCTTTCTTCGGCTGTGGCGACTCTGCATCTTATCCTGATACGTTCTGCGGTGCGTTGGGCGATATTTATAATGACATACAAGGAACCGGTGCATCGTTTATCGGAATGGTAGCAACCGATGGCTATACTTTCGACGAATCAGCTTCAGTCGTAGACGGCAAATTTGTTGGTTTGGCGATCGACGAAGACAACGAAAGCGACAAAACTGAAGAGCGCATCAACGCTTGGGTTGAACAGCTCAAGGGCGAGATGGGCGCTTAATCGCTCCGGTTTAGACTTACATAGACAATAACGAATAAGCGATAGCGGAAATCCATTGCTCCGTTGTCGCTTATTTGTATATTTGGACGACTTATTCAGAGATAGAAAAATGCAAACAGATAAAACGCAGCAGCAAAAGCAATCAGCCGCTTCGCAAAGCTCATCGGCAGAATCAGCATCTCAACCGTCGCGAAAAAAAGAATCGTGGGGCGGCTTGGATATCTTTCGCTATATCGGCCCGGGTTTGTTGGTTACAGTAGGGTTTATTGATCCCGGCAACTGGGCAAGCAATTTCGCGGCCGGATCTACGTTCGGCTATACTTTGTTGTGGGTCGTTACGCTCTCTACGATTATGTTGATCGCCTTGCAACACAATGTGGCGCACTTGGGGATCGTAACCGGATTGTGCTTAAGCGAATCTGCTGAAAAATATGCCCCAAGATGGATCGGTAGACCTATAATAATGAGTGCTATTTTAGCCAGTATTTCGACTTCTTTGGCTGAGATTCTGGGCAGCGCGATAGCCTTACAGATGCTTTTTGGCATACCGATTATTATAGGATCTCTTATGGTGACCGTAGCTGTGGTCATTATGCTGTTTACAAACTCTTATCGGCGTGTGGAACGTGTGATTATCACTTTCGTTTCGATTATAGGTTTGTCGTTTATTTACGAATTGTTTTTGGTAAAGATAGATTGGCCGGCAGCTATCGTTGGCTGGACAGTTCCTTCTGTGCCGGAGGGCTCGCTTTTAATTGTCATGAGTGTGCTCGGAGCCGTAGTTATGCCGCACAATCTCTTTTTGCATTCAGAAGTAATTCAAAGTCGTGGAATCCATCTCAAAGGAGAGGCGCGCATTAAGAAGGCTTTGAAATACGAGTTTTTCGACACATTATTTTCTATGGTAATCGGGTGGGCGATCAACAGCGCTATGATTCTTTTAGCCGCGACAACGTTTTATAACAATGGGACGGTCGTCGAGGAACTCTCGCAAGCGCAGGCCTTATTGCATCCATTGTTGGGTTCAAACGCGGCGACGATCTTTGCCATCGCACTCTTGTTGGCCGGCATCGCAAGTACGATTACGAGTGGTATGGCTGCGGGCAGTATCTTTTCCGGATTGTTTGGCGAAGCCTATGATTCTACTTCTAAGTACTCAATGTATGGCATTCTTATTTCGCTCGTGGCCGCCCTCGTAATGATCTATTTTATAGGAAATCCCTTCCAAGGGTTACTTATTTCCCAAATGATATTAAGCATACAGCTCCCCTTCACGGTCTTTCTTCAAGTTAGCCTGACTTCTTCAAAGCGCGTGATGGGTAAATACGCCAATAAGCCTTGGAATACAGTATTTCTCTATTCCTTGGCTGTGATTGTGACGATTTTGAATGTATGGTTGTTGATCGAAAGTCTATAAGTAACTTTCGCAGATCGATTTAGGCAATAGTAAATAAGGCACGCTATCTCGGCGTGCTTTATTTTACTATGGGCATTCCGGCTTCTACCCAATGCAGATAGCCGCCTTTCAAGTCGATCACTTGAAAGCCCTCAGCTTTGAGTTTTTCGGCAGCCGCCTGACTACGACGTCCGCTCCGACAATAGACGTAATAAGTCTTTTGCTTATTGAGTTTGGCTAAGCCATTTATGAAAACCGTTTGATTCAACCAATCCAAATTGATCGCTTGCGCCAAATGGCCTTCGGCAAATTCTTCCGGTTGGCGAACGTCTAAAATAATAGCGCTCGTATCAGCTTTGGCGCGTTCGATAAACGCTTGTGGTTCTAAGACTTCTACTTCGCTTTGAGCCTGTGCATTTGCAAACAGGCCTAAGGCGGCTAAGATTGAGAAAAGCAATTTCTTCATAAGAATAATTGTTGAGTGTGTTTGCTTCGACGCCGTTTTTACTTTATAGACCACGCAGTGCCGGTTGGGCTTGCTTATCTGCGCTGTCCATCCTACAATATTATATATGCGGGGTGATTATAACTTGGTTGCCGATTAGGAAATCGACAAATTTATATCATTATCCTTGGCCATCTTTCGCATATTCAAGACAGCATAGCGCATACGCCCTAAGGCTGTGTTAATACTTACGCCAATCTGATCCGCAATTTCCTTGAAGGAAAGGTTTTGATAGTAACGCATATACACAACTTCCCTCTGCGTGTCGGGTAGATGATTCATTAAGCGGCAAACGTCGGTAAACGTCTGCTCATTGGCCAATTGGTGCTCAATGGAGGCATCAGAAAGGTGTGCGTTGTTGAAGATATTGTTACTTTGTTCTTCATCATAAACGAGCCCTTCGCTGCGTTCGGTGCGAAACTGGTCGATAATCAAATTATGAGCTATGCGCGTCAGCCAAGCATAAAACTTTCCTGTAGCTTTATATTTGTGTTGACGGATCGTCATAATCACTCTTACGAACGTTTCTTGAAAAAGATCGTCCGCAATGTCGGAGTTTTTGACGATAAATAGAATGTACGTGTAAAGCCTGTCTTTATAACGTGCCAATAAGACATCGAAAGCTTCATCCTCGCCGGCCTCATATAATTTTATGAGCTCGTCGTCCGCGCAGGAGCGTAGTTGTATCATTACTTAATACTGTTGGTTTGTGTAATGTTACTTCAATAGGCGCTTTCTCTTTATTGGTTTACGCGGCAAAGATATAAATTCTCATTTTATATGACAAAATAAATGGAGGCTTTTAACGTTGCAGACGTCTGTAAGTGGCAGGATGCCTAGTAGAAGACTTGAAAATAAGGCTTTTCTTCTTCTATGATGGTCTTCTATCATCAAACGTTTCTATTGTTTGCCGGCAGCAAACCATCGTTTGCCGGGAGCAAATCATTGTTTGCCGGGACCAAACTATCGTTTGCCGGCAGCAAACGATAGGGAATTGTGGACAAAAGATCTTACGTGGCCGATTTGATGAGAGGAAAATCATATGATTTCGGTTAAGAAAAACTGTGTAAGGATTGTATAGGGGGCGCCGCTATTCTTACTCTTTCGCTCTGAACGATTTTTTGGCAATTTAGGTGATGAACGTATTAGCTGCGAGTCTGATGTATGCGACTTGTTTCGCTCTTATGCGTGCCGTGAAGTGCGCTGTAAGACATTGTTAGGCAGATTATGGGAAAGAATGTTTGGAAAAAGCGCATTCGGCGATTAATTTTGCGGCTTGTTATGGAGACTCATCAAGATATATTTTTGCGTAGCAGGTTGCTGCTGGGGCGTGATTTTATGCAGTTGCTATCTCAAAAACGCTTGATCGTTTTTGGGATAGGCGGAGTGGGGAGCTGGTGCGTAGAAAGTCTTGTGCGTACGGGCTTAAGCCACATTACCTTGGTTGATTTTGATCGTATAAACCCCTCCAATATAAATAGACAGGCTATGGCTACGTCTGTTACAGTGGGGCGCAAGAAAGTAGCCGTCCTAAAGGAACGCTTGTTGGAGATCAATCCTGAGGCGCACATCGAAACCTTTTGCGAAACCTACTCGAAGGCTAACGCTCATTTGTTTGACTTGAATCAATATGACTTCGTCGTAGATGCTATTGATAGTCTGTCGGATAAAGCTGAGTTGATCTTGCAGGCCAGTCGATCGGAGGCCTATTTAATCTCGTCAATGGGTGCAGCCAGAAAGTCGGATCCCGGTAGAATCAAAGTGGCCGAATTTTGGAAAGTGTTTGGCTGCCCACTGGCTGCAGCTTTGCGTAGAAAATTTCGCCGTGAAAAAGATTTTCCCGCTGTGAAGTTTCCTTGCGTCTTTAGCGATGAAGTCTTAGAAAACAAAGAAACGCTACTCAATGAGGAACGTACGAACGGCTCATTGATGCATATTACAGCCAGTTTCGGACTAAGAATAGCCCACCTGGTGATTGAGCGCCTGCGTCAAGAGTTGTCAGCTGAAAAATAAGCCTCCTTATCTTTGCAAAAGGCCAGCAATTGGCTAAAAACTTTATCTCGCGCTAAAAGGTGTGGGTTGCCCACAAGGAAAAGTTGCTCTTTTGCTCGCGTCAAAGCTACGTTGAGCTTTCGATCTATCAACGCTCCGTTTTCTTCAAACCGATTTGCGGTCAGAAAGTTTAGTTGCGCTTGACGATGCACAGTAAATCCGTAGATAATAATGGGGCGCTCGCTGCCCTGATAGCGCTCTACCGTGTCGACCGTATGATCATCTTCCAGTTGCGCCTTAATTAAAGCAATCTGATTGCGATAAGGGACGATGATTCCTATCGTATCCTTGCTGAAAGGCAAGTTGTTTTTATGATATAACTGCTTGATCGTTTTTACCAAGTGTATGATGAACGAAGCCTCCGTCTGATTTGTTTTTTCCGAAACGCTTTGTGCTTTAGGCGAAGCGGCAAAAAAGGCGACCCGATGTTGGGCTATGATGGTCTCTAATGGATCTTCATAAACGCAATAAGGGAGGCTTTGCTCCTGATGAGGGCAGGGGACGGGTGAAAGCAGATTGGCATAAAAGAAACTGCCGGGGAAGTCGGCTATGGCCGGATGCATACGCCCCTGCTTTTTGAGATGGAAAACGAGATTAGGGTCATTTTCATATGCTCGATAAAGGCGAGAGAAGAGCGAATCGCGACAATCTTTCAGACCGATGGATCTTAAAGATTGCTCATAGACAGCTGATTGTCGCTCTGTTTGCTTAACGATGGCCGGTAGTTGTTTGTGGTCGCCGATAAATACGAATCGACGGATGCCCCATTGGCCTTTGCGCGTTTGAGCAGCTAATAAGGGGAGCAACTGAGGCTCCAAGAATTGCGAAGCCTCGTCGATGATCGCTAGCGAAAAGCTTCGGAGCAAGAATAGTTGGTTATTGGCAATTAGAGTAGAGGTGGTAGCAACAAATATGCGATGACGCCCGATGATCGTAGAGACATCCGTAAGATTGTTTGCCGCCTGCAATTGTTCCTCTAATAGATAAGGGCGATAAGCAGGCTCGCAGGTGATGGACTTTCCGATTCGGACAAAATCTAAGTTGGCTTTCACTAACTTGCTACAGATCTCATCGACCGCCCGATTCGTATAAGCTGTCAGAAGAACGAGTGCTGAGGGATCCAAAAGCTCCTCTTGCAATATGTTCATCAGTCCGAAAGAGGTTTTTCCCGTTCCCGGAGGGCCCACAATCAAGAAGAAATCTTCTGCAGACAAGGCTCGCTCGACTAACTCATTAAAGGCCCCGTATTCTCCCTTGCGTTGGTAGATGCGTACGGACGGCTTTTGCTGTAGAAGTAGGACTTCTCTGCGAGAGTTGGGCATTTGCAGAAAGGAGAATAAGCCTTGATATAGCGAGCGTGAGGCATCAGTAAGATCATGTTCAATCGCCCAAGCGTAACCTTTGGGTGTGGAAAATACGGATTGATTCTTCTGCGGCGCATTTAGCCTCAGCGTTATCTTCGTATCCGTAATTTCTTCTATGGCAGCGCGTATGACAATCGTCTTTCTTACGTCGGGCGTAGTTTTCTGCTTATACTTATAGACTACAACCTTGTCGCCCTTTCTGAAATTGGGAAGATAGTTGTCGTGGTCCGTAGTGACAGCTAAAACTAGTTGATCAAAGCCTTCTTTTGGGGAAAACTTATGGCCGGATTCCAGCTTCAACAGCTCCAAGATATTGCCATTCTCCCTTTTCTCTTCAAGCGTAGCATTCCATAAAGAAGAGAAGCCATCTCCCGCCTGCGCCGAAGAACCAAGGTGAGAGAGCAATTGTTCGCGCTCTATGAAGCGGAAGAAGCGGAAGAAGTAGTCCTTTGCAAGTGTTGGCGCGTTTTGGATCGTTTGCAGTGTGGTTTGAAAGCCCGGTGCCAAGTAGTTTTGCCAGAATTTATCATTGATACTGACTTTTTCTCTGAGTTGTTCGACCTGAAGTTGCTCAATCATCTTGCGACCGCCTTCTTGCGCAAAAAGGTATTCGTTGGCGATGATTTGATTGCGCAACTTGATGGCCCTTTCTAACAAACGCGGCGCCGGTCCTTCACGACGTAGGCCTTCAGAATATTTAGAATAGAGCAGATAACAAGAGATATCCGCGTTTTTTATATTGAAGTTGAAGTGAAGCAAAGCCAAATAAAGCAGCATTTGCACGTAATGAGCCTCTTGATGAGTTTGCCTCCATTCGTCCCATTTACCGGCTTTTTGCTCAATAAGCAGTCGAAAGTCTTCCTGCAATAAGTCCATACGCCCTTGTAAGCCTAACATTTCGCAGAAAAAAGAAGGCTCCAATATCACCTGGTCTGTGCGAGCCAGCGGGTCATCTTTCTTTATTGTCTGAATAGCTTTGCTGATATTCGCCTTTTGCTGCTTAGCTTCCTTATGGAAAGTGCTTAAGTCTTCAGCAGCTAAGAGACTTAAGGCATTTTTTCGGAAGAAATTTAGCGCACTATTGGTATAATCTACCTCTTCCGCTTGATTGAGGGCCTCATCTAGTAATTGGCCGGCGAAATTACCTAATAAGATATAAGGTTTATGGCTTATCGAAGGCTCAAACTTGGATAAAAGGTATTGTAAGGGCGAATACGTGCTTATGCAAGCAGCCACGGCAGAGATATTTAATAGGCAATCAGGCTCAAATACAATGAGTTCGCAACTGATATGCTCACCATTGAATTGAGGATGGATGAGGTTTAATTGGGCATTTGGGAACAAGAGTTGTTCTAAATACGCCCAATTTCCATTGTTGTTGCCGCCTTGATAAGCCAGTTGGAAGACCTTATCACCATATGATTTGAGATGGACTCGTATTGTCGTGCTGTCCCAGTCCAAAACAAAGGCCCGCACGTAAGTTTGCTTAATCTCCCCGCGCTCCTGCTCTAACAAGAAAGTGTTCTTCGGGGCTATACCCCAACAATCCGGGATTTTGACTGTAAAAAGTTCTTCGATAAGAAAGGCAATAGCAGCGATTGACTCCTCTCTTTTTTGCTTTAATTCTGGTAAAGTCAACTGCTCTGCTCTTGCTCTAAAGGCATTGGCTAACAAAAAGGTCTCCTTACTTATTTTTCGCTTGATATATAAATAATGTAGCTGGGGATAGGGACCTGAAAACTTTAAGTCGGATGACTCCAAAGCTTTTTCTAAAAGATCTCTAAGCAAATGGCGCAAGCCGATATGAAACTCTATGGGATCTTCTACCGTCCTTAAAATGTTGAGTTCGTCTAATGGTTCACAGCTATTCATTCTGAGTGCATTTTGATCGGAGTGGAGGAGAACTAATCAATGAAATAGCTTGTGAAAAGATCGATAGAGCCACCAGGCGCCTTTATGTATTGTCTTTGTATACAGATACAACCATTTCAGTTGCCCTTTATATAATTGTGTAGCCTCGTCTTGCTTTCCTTCCCTGGCGAGTTCGGCAGCCAAGATTACTTTTCGCGCCTCTAAGGTTTGTAGCTCTTTCGACGATAATGGCAGTTGGCTTACCGCGTTTATGGCCGGCATAATCTGCCGGATAGTCTTTGCAAGCGATGGGCCGGTCAAACTATCCTCGTGCTGGTATATCTTGTGGTAAGATTTGTACAACCAATGAATGCGAGGACGATGAAGGAGTAGACGAACGCCTAATTCCCAATCATTCCATTTAGGTAAGTTTTCATTCCAGCCTCCGGCATCGATAAAGAACGCCTTTCGAATGATCATACCTTGTGTCGAAAGCATTCCGGTTAGGATTTGATCAGTTACCGAAGCGTTTGGATAAATCTTTCTGCAGCGCGTAGCCCCATTTGCAAAAATCATCTTTGTTGGCGCCGCGACAATATCATTACCTTCTAAGAATGGAAGCGCATCAGAAAGGAAGTATTTACTCATCTCATCATCCGAATCGAAAAAGAACAAATACTCGCCTTGTGCTAACCTTACCCCTTCGTTTCTTGCCGCTGAAGCCCCTTGCTTGGAAGCTTTAGTTATTTGGAAAGGAAATGGCGCGGTGCTAATCAAAGATTCGCAGACAGACATAGAATCATCGGTAGAGTTGTTGTCGATTAAAATAAGCTCTACCGGATGATAGGCCTGCTTAAATATAGAAAGGAGCGTCCTTTGCAAGTAAGCAGCCCTATTATGAAAGGGAACAATTATAGAAACGAGGGGATGGCTAGGACGTCGCTTTGACATAGTGAATACCGGTAAGCATATCTTTTAGAAAAGAGTAACGTTGCTTTAAAGGAAGTCGACGTAGAGACAGAATGTATTTGAAACTACGTAAATAGGCTCCTATCGCTCCGTGAATGCAGTAAAGAATAGCTCCTTTAGATCTTCTGATGCCGACTTCCTCGTGAAATTTTGAACCAGATGTCTCCGCAGGTGTTTTTACAATGACACAGGGAACATAGATTATCTCCAGCCCGGCTTTAGCCGCATCTTCAATAAATTTCTCTTCCTCCCCGCAAGTCAAAAATTCTGTTCCTAAACCAAACCGCTCATCAAAGAATGGTAACTCTGCTTCTTTCTTCAAGGCGATTTCAACCGAACTTACATAAAATCCTTTAGGCCGATGATGGTAAAGGAATGAAGTTGGCGGATAGCGCTTAAGTGGCCGGTTGTCCATATCAAGAGCCTGAAAGGTAATGATGTCGGCTGTCGAGAAGCGTTCGAAGGCTTTTAAAATATGATTCAGATAATCGAGCGTATAGCGGTTGTCATCATCGGCAATGAGCAGAATATCTCCTGATGCGTTGCGCAGCGCCACATTCCTATTTTTGGATAGTCCTTTCCCGCAGCTTTTTATTATGCGAAGGTCTTCCCTCTCTGGAAGCGCGAGCTCCGAGAGCACAGCCTCTGATGTTTGCTGCCAAGCGATCAGGTATCGAATGTGCGGCTGTGGTTCTAAGAGTACGCGCAACGCATGCTCAATACGATGATCTATCGTACAGATTAAGACTTCTAAAATCTTTGATGGCATTATTTCGTCCTCTTCATATAGCGGATACCCTCTGAAAAATGCCTCATCAATGGCCAGAAATGACAATAGCCGTCTTTGGCTGCTTGTAACGCAAAGTTAAAGCAAATCAACCAAGCTTTCTCTCTATGTTTATAATAGGTCACAGCGCCGAAACTTCGTTGTACACCAGCGTCAACATATAGTAGAGATTTCTTTAGCAACGTTGAAGTTTCAACGGTCTTTATGGGAAAATAGCGCATCTTTAGTCCCGCCTTCACCGCGTCTTCCATCCATATTTCCTCTTCTCCGCATGTTAGAAATTTTGTGCCGAGCCCAAAGCGTTCATCAAAGCGCAGTCTGTTTTGAATGCACTCCCGCTTGGCCGCGATCTCAATGGCAGATATCGTATAGCCCTGCGGCATTCCGGTCAACCACATCTCTTCTTTAGGGTACTTCTTAAGGGGTTTGCCCGTATAAGTGCTGGCGTTGAAGAACGCTATATCTAAATCCGGATATTTCTCAAATACTTTCCGCACATCTTGAAAGGCATTTGGCGATAAGCGGGTATCATCATCAGCAAACATAATAAGGTCTGCCGAGGCCTTTTCTACCGCTAAGTTTCGGTTAACGGATAAGCCTTGACCCTTATATTTGAAAATGGTTACATCAGCGCGCGTTGCGAGCAATTTTGGGATTAAGTCCAAGTAGCGCTCATCAGAATACTGATAAGAAACAATGTAATGGATCCCCTCTTGGGGCGGAAGTAAGACATCATCCATGCGTACGATGCCTTTGTTGTAAGAGCAGATTAAGATATCGATGGTCATGATGTTGTGTATATTAAGTGAATCGGTTTATACAATTGGCTACGTATCGAGCTTCTTCTGTAGTCATCACAGGACTTATCGGAAGGCTGAGCTCTTCTTTTGCAATGCGCTCTGCAATGGGCAGATGTAGGTTTTTATAGACTGAAAAAACTTCTTGTTGATGCAGTGCGAGCGGGTAGTGGATAAGTGTTTCTACCCCCTGTTGTCTTAAGTAGTCTTGTAGCCTTTCTCTTTCGTGACAAAGTATGGGGTATATGTGAAACACACTATCTTTAACTTCACCCTTATAAGGCGTTTTAACTTTCGAGTTGCTGATTTCTTTATTGTAAATCCCTGCTATTCTGCGGCGCTGTTCATTGTCTTGCTCTAAGCGCTCTAATTTAACACGCAGAACGGCGGCTTGTATCTCATCTAACCTGCTATTTACGCCCATCACTTTGTGGAAATACTTCTCCTTTGCTCCATAATTAGCCATAGTTCTAATAAGATCTGCTAATTCATCATCGTTCGTAACGACGGCTCCACCATCTCCCAAAGCGCCTAAATTCTTACCCGGATAAAAGCTAAAGCCGGCAGCATCGCCTAATGTGCCTACTTTTTGCCCACCAACAACTGCTCCGTGACTCTGTGCGGCGTCTTCTATCACTTTTAGACCCATATTTTTTAATGACGAAACATCACAAGCGTGTCCATATAAGTGCACCGGTAGGATAGCACGTGTATGTTGGGTGAGCTGTTGTCGGACTGACGCGGGATCTAACGTGTAAGCTGTCTCTGTTATGTCGCAAAAGCGTGGCTTTAAGCCTGCTCGCACAACCGCTTCGGCTGTGGCTATAAAGGTAAAGGCCGGCACGATTACTTCCGTTTCGCTGTCCCAGCCCTCTATGTGCTTCATCGCGGTCAAGATGAGCGTCAAAGCATCTAAGCCGTTGCCCACACCGATGCAATGGCGTGCCCCCAGGAAAGAGGCGAAGCGCGTTTCAAATTGTCGCACTGCCTCACCATTCAAATAACGACCGGAAAGGACTACTTCTCTGACGCTTGCCGAGAGTGCCGGTTCAAAACTTTCCGTGATGGCTTTTACATTTAAGAAAGGTATGTGCATAAATTCTTTAATTCGACGCTGTAAGCATCATAACAAACCCCTCGGCCGCCAAAGCCTTCTTTTTGAAAGAGCAGGCCTTGGTTCAGTATTGCGCCCTGCTGCTCCGTAGAAATCCCGAAGTCGAAGTAAGTTTTTCCTTCGTTTCTATACTTTTCAATCAATTGATCAAAGAGAAAGTCTAAAGCACCCTCCATACGGCCGCGCTCACTGGCCGCAATATATTGGACGTGCACAGTATGCCCGGTGATGAAGAGTAGGGTGCCGGCCACCAGTTGCTCGCCTTCATAGATACAGAATGCAGATACTTCTTTGGGAAATAGGCGTTTTAAGTATAAGATCTCATCAATGCTGTGTACTGGAGCTACTTGATGATAGGACTTCAAAGTTGCAGTTAGTAAATTCCAAAAATCGACAAGCATTTGCTCGTCTCCTCGACGTATCGCTAAGGTATTTTTCTTCGCTTTCTTCACTTTACGCCGCCGAAGTTCGCTAAATGCTAACGGATCAGTTAGGCTTATCGTAGAGGACAACGCACGGCTGATTAATTGTCCTTTTGCACGAAACAACCAATACAGCTCTTCTTGCGTCGCATAACGGTGATAGATGTATGGAATAGGCTTATAAATAAGCTGCTTATAGCCTTTTGCGATGTAATAGTCTGCCGTAGCTTTAAGCATTTCCCTCACTTCTTCAGCTGAGGTCTTCTTTGTCAAAAGCAAGCCGCCATAGGTCAAACCGCCGTGTGAGACGATGGTCGCCTCGTGAGGAAGCAAGTTGCAGGGCAGCAAGCCACAACACGCGCCGCGCTCATTTAGAAAGAGCAAAGAGCCATCTTCAAACCGACTTTGATGGTATTCCATATAATCGCGATAAAAAAGAAACGTAGCGTTGCGAGATTGCTTGATAAAACAATCCCACATCGTTTTCCTTTCAGTTGTATATGGAATAAGTTGCATCATTATAGGCCCAACTCTTTTTTGAATTGAGATAAGTCGTTAATATATCCTACTGTGTCGTACGCTTCTGAAGCAAGGCAAACACAGACGCAGTTGTCTGAAAAATCCTCCAATTGACACCAAACCATTGGCGGAATAAAGAGTCCCTCCGTCGGATCGTTGAGTACATACGCTTTTTGCTCTCCCCGATCTATGGTCGTGATTTTTACGCTCCCGCTTACAGCAAAGACTAGCTCGGCACAAGTGCGATGAGCATGGCAACCTCGCTGCCGGCCTTCGGGCACACCATAAATCCAAAAGACTCTTTTCGGATCAAATGGGAGTGGAGGCGCCCCGGATTGCACGAAGCACAATTCACCTCTGCTATCTTTGAATGCAGGAAAAGAAATTAATTGCACCGTATCTTTCTTTGTGGTAACTGACATAGAGGTTAAACATCTTGGAATAAGTACAAAGATATATATTAATTAAGTTACAAACAAAGGGTAGGCTTTATTTCTTATCGGAGCTATCCAATTGGACTGCCGCCGGTCGGTGGGAAGTAGCAGATAGCGCTAGTAGCTCATCGGTGCTCGCTTTTGCTAATGCTTCCTGTTGCTTTCTGCTTCGCGATAATATTCGCTGCAAGGCGTAGCTCTGCATCCCAAGCAAGACGGACAGCAATTTTTCTGCATACTACTTGATTTCTTGATCTCAAATACCGCTTGACTCTTATGCCATCGTGACGGTATGAATGTACGCTCGCGTGCGTATACTCTTTATCTCGTGAGGCTACACCCTTTTTCTCGTGAGAGAAATGCCGCAAAATACGCTGTGCCGCATAAACGTTCAAGCTTTTTGATTGGTTTTCAAGACTTAAGGGTTGCAGTCGACTACATAGTCATTCGTGGATTTTACTACGTGTATAATATGTGCGCTTAGAAAGAAATTAGTGCGGCCGGAGATGTGGCAGTAGGGTAGGAAAGCCTGATGGGACTTGGATTTGTAAACATAAAACAACTGAGCGTATAACCCGGATAGGATTATACGCTCAATAATTGTTTTTACGAAAATTTATTTCACTTTCTCTACGATAGCCTTAAATGCTTGGGGATTGTTGACTGCTAAGTCTGCAAGCACTTTGCGGTTGATCTCGATGCCGGCCTTGTGCAAGTTGCCCATCAATTGAGAGTAAGAGAGGCCCTCAAGGCGTGCTGCTGCATTGATACGTTGGATCCACAATGCGCGGAAATTGCGCTTCTTGTTACGACGATCACGGAAAGCGTAAGTTAAACCTTTCTCCCACGTGTTCTTTGCAACGGTCCAAACATTTTTGCGGGCGCCGTAATAACCGCGGGTTAACTTGAGGATTCTTTTTCTTTTAGCTCTCGAAGCTACGTGATTTACTGATCTTGGCATTTTCTTTCTTGTTTTGCGATGCTAGCGCCGCGCGTAGGCGGACTTTGGGGCTAAACATCCGATTTGAAACTCTGGTGAATTAGCGGAGGCAAAGAAGTTCGCGTACCTGCTTAACGTTTGACTTGTGGGCAATAGCGGTGTGAACCAAATTGCGCTTTTGCTTCTTCGTCTTCTTGGTCAGGATGTGGCTGTGGTAGGCATGACGTCTAACAACTTTGCCTGAGCCGGTAAGAACGAATCTTTTCTTCGCACTGGAGTTTGTCTTTACTTTTGGCATTTTCTTTATTATTTATAATTAAAGGCGGCTGCGTGAGATACCAAACACAGCGCGCACAACTTTTTCTTGAACTAAAAATCCTCGCCTTCTACTCGCGGGCCGGCATATTCTTTCTTCGCTTTTTGCTGTGGAGCTTTCCGCTCTTCTTTGAAAGATGCAGATGCTTCAGCCTTTTCGGACGACTTCGGAACTGCTGTCTTTTTAGGAGTTAGGAAGATGATCATCCGCTTCCCTTCTAATACCGGCATCTGCTCGACTTTTCCGTATTCTTCCAAGTCGTTGGCAAAACGCAGCAAAAGAACTTCTCCTTGCTCTTTAAACAAAATGCTGCGACCGCGAAAGAAGACATAGGCCTTCACTTTGTTGCCGTCGGATAAAAACTCCTTGGCGTGCTTGAGCTTGAAATCGTAGTCGTGCTCATCGGTCTGAGGACCGAAACGAATCTCTTTGACTTCAATCTTAACCTGTTTGGCCTTAAGCTCCTTCTGGTGCTTCTTCTGTTGATAGAGGAACTTACTATAATCTATAATACGACATACCGGTGGCTGAGCGTTAGGGGATATTTCAACCAAGTCGAGACCCTTTTGCTCCGCAAGTTGCAGGGCTTGACGGGTCGCAATTACCTGTGACTCTATATCATCACCCACGATGCGTACTTCCGGCACTCGGATTTGCCGGTTAATGCGATATTGCAACTTTTTCTTGTCGTTCTTCACTGATTTCTTTTATAAATTCGGCGGCAAAAGTAATAAAAGATTAGTGAAGTACAAAGTAGATTCCATGTTTTTACCTTGTACTTCACTGATTTGCTCTTGTGATCAATATTTCTCGGTCAGTTCGGCCACTTCTTTGAGTACTTTCTCGGCAAACAGAGGAATCGTCATCGTTTCTTGCGTGCCTTCGCCTTGCTTCCTGACATTTACGCTGCCATCTGCTTGCTCTTTTTCACCGACAACCAAAAGATATGGGATGTGCTTTATTTCGTTGTCGCGAATTTTGCGCCCAACTTTCTCGTTTCGCTCATCTATATTGGCGCGAATTCCGGCAGTCTCCAATTGTTCTTTGACTTTGTGCGCATAGTCATTGAAACGCTCTGAAATAGGCAAAATTACGCATTGATCAGGCATCAACCAGAGTGGGAAATGGCCGCCTGTGTGCTCTATCAGTACAGCCGTAAAGCGCTCAAGACTACCAAATGGTGCGCGGTGAATCATAACCGGACGATGCTTTTTGCTGTCTTCTCCCGTGTATTCAAGCTGGAAGCGCTCGGGAAGGTTGTAGTCGACTTGGATCGTGCCTAATTGCCAACGTCTTCCTAAAGCATCCTTAACCATAAAGTCGAGTTTCGGGCCGTAGAAAGCCGCTTCTCCATATTCTATTTTCGCCTGCAGTCCTTTCTCTTTGCAGGCTTCAATGATTGCTTGTTCGGCTTTGTCCCATACTTCGTCTGAGCCGATATATTTTTCGCGCTTTACTTTGTCGCGCAAAGAGATCTGTGCTTCAAATTGCTCAAAATTGAGTGCGCGGAATACAATCATAATAATATCCATAACGCGAAGGAACTCTTGCTTAACCTGATCCGGGCGGCAGAATATGTGGGCATCATCTTGCGTAAACCCGCGAACCCTGGTCAATCCGTGCAACTCGCCACTCTGCTCATAGCGATACACTGTTCCAAACTCTGCAATACGCAGCGGCAGATCTTTATAGGAATGAGGCTGCCAAGAGTAAACGGCACAATGGTGCGGGCAGTTCATCGGCTTGAGCATATACTCTTCGCCCTCTTCCGGTGTATGAATTGCTTGGAAGCTGTCTTTGCCATATTTGGCATAGTGTCCGGACGTAACATACAGGTTCTTAGAACCAATGTGCGGCGTTATTACCTCCATATATCCAAAACGCTTCTGAATCTTGCGCAAGAAACTCATCAGCTGCTGGCGCAAAACAGTTCCCTTCGGCAACCATATCGGCAAGCCTTTACCTACCAGTTCCGAGAACATAAAGAGTTCCATTTCGCGGCCTATTTTGCGGTGGTCGCGGCGCTTTGCCTCTTCAAGAAGTTGCAGATACTCGTCAAGCATCTTCTTTTTCGGGAACGATACACCATAGACACGCGTCATCTGAGGTCGTTTTTCATCACCTCTCCAGTAAGCACTGGAGACGGCCATAACCTTAATAGCCTTGATTGGGGCCGTATTCAGAAGGTGAGGGCCGCGGCAAAGATCCGTATAGTTGCCTTGTGTGTAGGTCGTAATCGTACCATCAGCCAAGTCGGCTATTAATTCATTTTTATAATGTTGACCATGCTGCTCAAAAAAGTTTAGCGCATCTGTCTTAGAAATGCTTTTGCGCACGAGAGGTTCTTTTTTCTGGACCAATTCGTGCATCTTATTTTCTATTTTAGCAAAGTCTGCTTCAGTGATAGTCACGCCTTCAGGTGGCATAACATCATAATAAAAACCTTTTTCTATGGCTGGTCCGATACCAAACTGTGTGCCCGGCCACAATTCCTGCATTGCTTCTGCCATGAGGTGGGCACTTGTGTGCCAAAAAGCGTGTTTGCCTTCTTCATCATCCCATTTTAGAAGCTTTAGAGTGCAATCTTCGGTGAGTGGACGATTAAGCTCCACTATATTTCCATTGACACTGCACGCCAAAACCTCGCGCGCTAATTGCGCAGATAGGCGTTCTGCTATTTGTAGACCGGTAATTCCATCTTCAAACTCGCGGATAGAACCGTCCGGGAAAGTAACTTTAATCATATGACCTCCTTGAATTTGATGCAAAGTTACAAAATATCGTTGTAATATTTGCGATAATTTGTGAGATTAAGGGGGCTTTACTTCCTTATTTCGCAAAGAGAGGGTGCGTCTATAAGTATGATTGCTGTCGGAATCCCTGAAATAATGACGCCTTGATGCAACAAAATAATATGTGCTCGCGGAGTCTAGTTGTATCCAAATAACTTTGCAATTTGTTCTTGCGATAATAATTGCTTGCGCCCGGGAAGTGATGCTCTTTTTTCATGAGTGTAATCCTTTTTTATCGTGCTGGTAAATAATAGAATTCAACCAGAGTTGCTTTTAACGCATTGTTCTTCTCGTATACATGCGTTCTTATTTTTCGAGATTGTAAGTCTATGCTTAGCTTTTATCATTGCTGCCTCATTCTTTTCCATCCTGCTATTTATTATATATAATGTGTACCCTTAGCGACAGATTTCTTTTTAATAAGCTTGAGAAGTTGAGCTGCTCACTTTCTTATTGTACCTCTTCGCTAAATAAAGGTTTGTATGATGCACGTTTTATGTGTTACCTGAAAAAGAATGTGAGATAAAAAATAAGGAGGGTGGGGATAGCTTCCATTCATGTTTCCATCGATTCTGCCATTTCTGCATGTCAAATTCTGCTATCTCCGGAATTATTTTTGTTTTTGCGTAAAAAAGTTTGTGTGTGTGTTTGGTGGTAATGATATTTTGTTCTACTTTTGCACTCGCTTTCCAACGCTGAGTCGTTAGGT
>ERZ772999.141-NODE-141-length-46642-cov-5.017537_pt1 | contig 46642 bp, 74 predicted proteins | sample MGYA00511467_ERZ772999 | MGnify/ENA primary metagenome ERZ772999 (study PRJEB29015, sample SAMEA2738064) | human oral metagenome | biome: human oral; feature: human-associated habitat; material: saliva | place: China | collected 2218 ... | reverse complement strand
AACTTTGTAAATATACCATATGGAAAATTAAGAGATAAATTAATATATCTATGTAAACTATATGGAATAGAATTTAAACTACAAGAAGAGAGTTATACATCAAAAGCAAGTTTCTTTGATGGAGATGAAATTCCAATATATGATAAAGAAAATCTACAAGAATATATATTCAGTGGAAAAAGAATAAAAAGAGGACTATATCAAACAAGCGCAGGTAAACTCATAAATGCAGATTGTAATGGAGCATTAAATATTCTAAGAAAAAGTAAAGTTGTGGACTTAAGTGTCCTATACAATAGAGGTGAGCTGAACACACCTAAAAGAATAAGGGTAGTGTAAAGCTATCAAACTTCTTAGAAAATTTTTAAATATTTTTAAAGATTTTAGAACCCCGCAACTCTAGCACTCGTAGGGTGTCAGTCGTGGGAGGTTCAGGAAGAAGCAAGTCCACTTTTTGAAGATCACCCTTATATAGATAATGTTATTACTATAAGTAAAAAGGAACAAAAAAATCCTTTCAGTTATATAAAAAAGGTTTATAAAATAACAAGAAAAAAATATGACATTATTATAGATATTATGTCTACTCCAAAAAGTGAGTTATTCTGTATGTTTTCAAGAAAAACTCCCTTTAGAATAGGTAGATATAAAAAGAAAAGAGGAATTTTTTACAATCATAAGATGAAAGAAAAAGATTCTCTAAATAAAGTAGATAAATTTTTAAATCAACTTCTTCCACCTTTAGAAGAAGCAGGTTTTGATGTAAAAAGAGATTATGACTTCAAATTTTTTGCAAAACCAGAGGAAAAAGAAAAATATAGAAAAAAAATGATAGAAGCAGGAGTAGATTTTTCAAAACCTATTATTGCCTTCTCAATATATTCTAGAGTAATGAGTAAAATTTATCCTATTGAGAAAATGAAAATTCTTGTACAACATCTCATTGATAAATATTCAGCACAAATAATATTTTTCTATTCAGCTGATCAAAAAGACGAAATACAAAAAATACATAAAGAACTAGGAGATAATAAAAATATATTCTCTTCTATAGAAACTCCTACAATAAAGGATTTAGTACCATTTTTTGAAAATTGTGATTACTATATAGGAAATGAAGGTGGAGCAAGACACTTAGCTCAAGGAGTTGGAATACCATCATTTGCTGTATTTAATCCTTCAGCAGAATTAAAAGAATGGCTACCATTTCCTAGTGATAAGAATATGGGAATTTCACCTATTGATATGCTAGAAAAAAAAGGTATTTCAAGAGAAGAGTACGATAAGCTATCTTTTGAAGAAAAGTTTTCTTTAATAGATGTTGAAACTCTTATAGAAATGTCAGATAAATTGATTGAAAAAAATAAAAGGAAGTAAAAAATGAATACCAGAATTATATCTTATGTTATATCAAATTTATTTAAATTAATGATGTTCTTACTTTTATTTCCACTTGCTGTAAGTGTCTATTATCAAGAAGGTTTAAAACTTTCAATGGCTTATATAATTCCTATAATTATTTTAGGGATTTCAAGCTATTTTCTATCAAATAAAGCTCCAGAAAATCAATCTTTCTTTTCTAAGGAAGGTTTGGTTATAGTTGCTTTATCTTGGTTGTTGATTTCGTTTTTTGGAGCCTTACCTTTTGTAATAAGTGGAGATATTCCAAATATGATAGATGCTTTTTTTGAAAGTGTAAGTGGATTTACAACAACAGGAGCTACAATATTACCCGAAGTTGAAAGTCTAAATAAGTCCATTATATTTTGGAGAAGTTTTACCCATCTTGTTGGAGGTATGGGAGTCTTAGTCTTAGTTTTAGCTATATTACCTAAGGGAAATAACCAAGCTCTACATATTATGAGAGCAGAAGTTCCAGGGCCAACTGTTGGAAAACTTGTTGCAAAAATGAGTTATAATTCAAGAATACTTTATATAATCTACATTGTTATGACTATAATTATGATAATTTTATTGTTAGCTGGAGGTATGTCTTTCTATGATGCTTGTATACATGCCTTTGGAACAGCAGGAACAGGTGGATTTAGTTCTAAAAATACAAGTATAGGTTATTATAACAGTGCCTATATAGACTATGTTATTTCGGTAGGAATGTTAGTTTTTGGACTTAACTTCAACTTATTTTATCTTTTACTTTTAGGAAATATTAAACAAATTTTTAAAAGTGAGGAAGCTAAATACTATCTTCTTATAATTTTTGGAATAACAGTTCTTATCTGTGTAAATATTTATCCAACTTACACATCTATTTCAAGACTGATAAGAGATGTATTCTTTACAGTAACCTCAGTTATAACCACAACAGGTTATTCAACTGTTGACTTTAACACTTGGCCAACTTTCTCAAAAACTCTTATTTTATTCCTGATGTTTTCTGGAGGTTGTGCAGGATCAACAGCAGGAGGTTTTAAAGTTTCAAGAGTGGTTATACTAGCTAAAAAAGTTGTTAGAGAATTTAAAAAAATAGGTCATCCTAATAAGGTTGTAAATATTAATTTTGAAGGAAAAACTTTAGATAAAGAAATGCTAGATGGAATTGACAGTTACTTTATACTTTACTCTTTTACAATTCTTATTTTACTTTTAATTACATCTTTAGAATCAGATACTTTTTTAACAGCTGTAGGTTCAGTTTTTGGAACATTTAATAATATAGGACCAGGTCTTGATGCTACAGGGCCTACATCAAACTTTTCAATATTCTCACCATTCTTAAAGTTTATTTTATCTTTAGGAATGTTGTTAGGACGTTTGGAAATAATACCACTTTTAATTCTAGTTTCACCTAGAATATATAGAAAAAGAGATTAAAATGAAAAAATATAGACAGGAGTGATAAAATGGAAAACAATGGAAAACCAAAAAAAATTGTAGGGAGAAGTTTTAGATTAAATTTTATCTTATATAGTTGTTTAATACTAGCTTGTTATGCTCTATTTAGTGTAAATAAATTTTTTGTTAAGGATTTTGAAAGAGGGTATTCAGCAACAGGAACAGGTTATGTTTTAGGTATAGTTGCAATTAATTTTTTTATACTACTTTTTTTACTACTTCCTTATATATTACTAAGAACTTTCCCTAAATTTTATTTTTATGATGAAGGTTTTACACGTGGTAAAAATGGAGAGTTTATTTATTATGAAAAAATGGATTACTTTTTTATACCTGGTCTTGTAAAAGGAAAAGAGTTCTTAGAAATAAGATATACAAATAATGAAGGAGAATGGAAAGCTATACCAGGACAAGGTTATCCTACTAATGGCTTTAATTTATTTCAACAAGATTTTGTAAATGTAAATTATCCAAAAGCTATGAAGTGTCTTGAAAATAATGAAAAAATTGAATTTTTATTCAATGATCCTAAAAAGAAAATAATAGCCTTTGGTAGAAAAAATTATATGAAGAAAAAATTAGAACAAGCTATGAAAATAATAGTTACTAGAGAAAGCATAACTTTTGACAATGAAGTTTATGAATGGGATAAATATAAAATTTTTGTAAATCTAGGAAATATAATAGTTAAAGAGCAAGATGGAACAAATATTTTAAGTTTAGGTCCAACTGCTTTAATACATAGACCAAATTTACTGGAAGTTATAGTCTCAACATTAGGGAAGAAATAAAAGGAGTTGAAAATTTTGTCACAAGTAAGAGGTTTTGAATTTAAAAAAGAAGAAAACAAATTAAAAATGTCAATAGCAATGTTTATAGTGTTTTTACTTACAACACTTATTCTATATATATTTGGAATACTTAATTGGAGTTCTATCTATGTTTCATTTATAGCACTAGGTATTCCAATAGGTTGTGCTACATTTGTAGATAAGATGCTAGAAAAATCTAAAGAAAAACAAACAAATACTGAAGATAGTTGGGCTACTAATCCTGATGAATTAGTAAAAACTAAAAAAACAAGATTTAGCAAATTTAAAGGAACAGAAGGTAAAGATATAAGCAAGTTTGCAGTTGCTCTTTCGATAATAGTTTCTTATGTATCTGTCTATATCTCTGAAGTTCTAATTTGGACAAAAGCTGTTTTAGAAAATTATCCAGATAATACATTTTCTGATGTTTTTACATATCTTCTAAAAAATATATTAACAGAAGAATGGTCAAGAAAATATTTAGTTATGTATTGGATATTCATGACAGGATTTATTATTTTCATAGCAATAGGATATTTTTGGAATAAAAGAAAAATGGCAAAAATGCAAAAGAAAGACGAAGAACAAAATAATAACATAAGAAAGTCTTAAAAAAATTCTTGACATTTAAAAAAAAATACAGTATACTTACTAAGTATTAAATTAAAAAATAATGTAAAAGTAGAAGCAAGCCTGTTTCTCACCTTATGGACTTTAAGTCTTCATCGGGTTTCAATAGTATATAAATCAATAAATTAATTTTTATATTAATTTTTTATGTTGTATTTAGAACAGGCTTTTGCCTGTTTTATTTTTTTCAATGGAGGTGTAGTGTTATTTCTGATAAAACTAGAATAAACGAAAAGATTAGAGGGAAGGAATTCAGAATTATTTCTTTTGACGGGGAACAATTAGGAATTATGAGTGCAGAACAAGCTTTAAATTTAGCTTCATCACAAGGGTATGATTTAGTAGAGATTGCTCCAGGAGCAAATCCACCAGTTTGTAAAGTAATGGATTACAGTAAATACAAATATGAGCAAACTAGAAAACTGAAAGAAGCTAAGAAAAATCAAAAGCAAGTTGTTGTTAAGGAAATTAAAGTAACAGCAAGAATTGATAGCCATGATTTAGAAACTAAGCTTAATCAAGTTACTAAGTTCTTAGAAAAAGAAAATAAAGTAAAGATAACTTTAGTGTTATTTGGTAGAGAAAAGATGCATGCTAATTTAGGAGTTACGACACTGGATGAAATAGCTGAGAAATTTGCCGAAACTGCTGAAGTAGAGAAAAAATATGCTGATAAACAAAAACATTTAATCTTATCACCTAAAAAGGCGAAGTAATAATTTTAAATTTACATATTTTTTAGAAATTAGCAAGATGTATTGATTATAGGATAATAAGGAGGAATAAATATGCCAAAGATGAAAACTCACAGAGGAGCTAAAAAAAGAATTAAGGTAACTGGAACTGGGAAATTTGTTATTAAACACTCAGGAAAAAGCCATATTTTAACTAAGAAAGATAGAAAAAGAAAGAACCACTTAAAGAAAGATGCTGTGGTTACTGAAACTTACAAGAGACATATGCAAGGGCTATTACCTTATGGAGAAGGAAGATAATTAATTAAGCATTTATTCGTTAGGAGGAGTAGAAGATGAGAGTTAAAACTGGAATTATAAGAAGAAAAAGACATAAAAGAGTATTAAAAGCTGCTAAAGGATTCAGAGGTGCTTCTGGTGACGCTTTTAAACAAGCTAAACAAGCAACAAGAAAAGCAATGGCTTATTCTACAAGAGATAGAAAAGTTAATAAGAGAAAAATGAGACAATTATGGATTACAAGAATAAACTCTGCTGCAAGAATGAATGGAGTTTCTTATTCTGTATTAATCAATGGTCTTAAAAAGGCTGGAATTGAATTAGATAGAAAAGTTCTTGCTGATATAGCTTTAAACAATGCTGCTGAATTCACAAAATTAGTAGAAACTGCTAAATCTGCATTATAATTTTTCTTGACAAAACTATAACAAGTATGATATTATAACTAATGCATGGAAGGTTATGTAAAAATAACCTTCCAGCATTAAGAATATTGGTAAGTTTGGTGAGATGGCAGAGTGGCCTAATGCACTGACCTGCTAAGTCAGAGTACCGTTTCGGTACCGAGGGTTCAAATCCCTCTCTCACCGCCATATAACACTGATTTATTGAGTATTAGCGGTACTCAAAAAATTATTTTGACAGGTTTTGACAGGGTCGAAAGTCAAACAAAATACATAAATATCTGGGTTACCATTAGTTTTAATGGTAACTTTTTTTATTTTGATTGACTTAGTAAGTTTATCAGATACCTATTTTTTCATTAATTATAGATATCGTTGATAAATTACTCCTGTTCATCTGATGTACATATATATCCATTGTAGTTTTAGCACTGCTATGTCCTAAGAACATTTGAATGTCTTTTACATTTACATTACTTTCACATAATATTGTTGCACAGCTATGTCTTAAATCATGAAACCTAATATGTGTTAAATTATGTTTTGCTAAGAACTTCCTAAAACCATTAGTCAAGAACTTAGGTTTGTGTAACTCTCCACCTTCATTAACATAAACATATTCTTCATCTTTTTTATAATAACCTTTACCTAGTCTTTCTTTATTTCTTTTTTGCTCTTCTTTTAACTCCAGAAGCATCTCTTTTATAGATCCAGGTAAAACAAAACTTCTTAAACCAGCTGTACTTTTTGTCTTATCTTTTTTTATTAAAACATTTTTACCATTTAAGTTAGTCTCTGTAACAGTATGAATAATACTCATTGTATTATCTGCAAAATTTATAGCTGACCACTTTAAACCTAGTAATTCACTTCTTCTTAAACCAAAGAAGCTAGTTATAACTACTCCTAAGTACAATGCTTTATCTTCTCTTTTTAAGATTTCAAGCATTTCTTTTATTTGTTCATGATTATAAACTTTTGCAATATACCTAACCTTTTTAGGTTTCTCAACATTTAACATAGGATTTATATCAATTATTCCTATTTTTTGAGCATATTTGAATGTTAAACTTAAAAGATTATGATAATGAATAACAGTATTAGCAGAAACTCCTCTTACATTTAATTCATGAAAATAATACTTCTGGATATCAAATGTGTTTATATCCTTTAATTTTTTATTTTCTTTAAAAAAGTAAGGTAATATAGATATTTTTGTATTTGATAGATAAGATGAGTATGTAGCATCATCAATAGTTTTAAATCTCATTTTCACATATCCTAAAATGAAATTACAGAAGCTAATTTCTTTATCAAAAAGATTTACATCCTGGTCCACTTTTGTAAAGACACTTTTCCTGCTGCCAACTTTTTTATCTTCAGATATTCCAAAAAACTTTCTACATTCTTCTTCAAAAACTTTTAACATTTCTTCAGCTAATTCTTCATTATCAGTTTTAGATGACTTTGATTTCACAGTTTTTTTCTTATTTTTTATATATTCAAAAACTAAATGGTAAAACTTACCTCTTTTTCTAGTGTAGCTTGATGTATACAAGATTCCTCCTTCATCTTTTTTTAATAGCTACCGATAAAGAATTATCGGTCAACTATTAAAAAATGTCAATATGCTATTTTCTTACATTGCATTTAATACATATTCAATCAGGCATTCCTTTGGTATTTTAACTAATCTTCCACTTCTTATAGATTTTAATTCTCCAGTTTCAGTTTTCTTTAAGACACTACTTTTACTAATTCCTAAAAAATCAGCTGTATCTTTTGTTGATATAAAAAAAGGAAGCTTCTCTAATTCTTTTTCTAATGATGTTCTCATTTCTTGTGTTGTCATTTTTATCACCTAATTCCATTCATTCCCTATTCTTTTCATATTTTTTTGCCATTTTTCCCAATAACAATCTAAGATATTTTGTGTTGTGTAATTATGTTGATATGTAATAGCATTCAATTCATCCATAGCTATTGCTAGTTTTTCAGTATAAACATAATGAATAAATTTTAAAAGGTGTGGTTCATCTGTGCTGATATATTGCTCATCAAAAGAATAACAAATAACATATTTTAATTCTTTATTTTTTTCATCATCAAGGTAATTTAATAATTGAGCAAAGAAAAAATAAATATCAGTTAGTTCTTCCAATTCTTTTTCTTTATTGTAAGGCTTAACTTTCCAAGTTTTATGAGAAAGCATAGTCTCCTCATTAAATTCAACACATTCAGCAATTAATGACATTTGAATATCTTCAAAAGTTCTATCTCTAACACTATTAATATTATTATCTAAATTTTCTTGTAATTTTAATATATCTTTAAAATTTTCAGGTTTTTTTATTTCCATTTTTCCTCCTTAAATTATTTTTAATAAAAAATATCCAATAATTTGAATCACAGAACCAAAAAAGATATAAAATGTTACTTTTCTAGAATCTAGATCTAAATTTTTATTTTTAAAATAAAAACAAGATGAGATAGCTAAAATTTCAATTAATCCAAAATATAACATCGTAATCCAAATAATAATTCTTATATAAATTTTCATCATCTCACTTCCTTATAATTCTATTAATTCTGGATTTTCATAAATATTTCCAACTATTTTACAACCTTGTGCGACAACATCAATTAAATCAAAAGAATGCTCTTCAAAATCTCCCTCAAATTCTGCTCTAAAACTTCCATTTTTAAAAACAACTTTGTAATATCTTTCTCCAAAACTTTCAAAAAGAATATCTCCTTCATAAATTTCTTTTTCCATCATGTCAGTTAATCCTGAGTATTGCATAAGTTCAACATCATTAAATTTCTCATGTCTTATATTTAACAAATGTCCAACTCTTTCAAATAAATAAGTTACCTTTTTAGATACATAATTAATTAATACGACTTCAAATATTGCTTTTCTATCTTTTACCCAAGCTCTAAATTTTATGTCTCTATTCATTTCTCATCAACTCCTATAAAAAAATTCAATACTTCTATTTTTCCATCGTGTGTTCTTATAAAATCATTTTTAAAATCTCTTTCAAAATCTTCTAATTCATTCTCTGTCATAAATCTTTTTTTAGTAGCTTCAAATTTAAAAGTTCTTTTTTTTCCATCTTGAAGGACTTCCATTGCTCCTTTATATTTAATCATTTTAATCATCTCCTAATAAATAAGTTGCAGTTCCATTTTTTACAAACCAAAACTTTGAAACTGTGAAGTATAGGATATATTTTCTTTCTACTTCTATTCTTTTTATAAGATGTTCATCATTTTTTCTTGATATATATTCAAATTTAGCTATTCCTGATTTTGTTTGAAGCAATATCTTATCATTTGGTTTTAAGTTAACATTTAATTGATTATTTACTAATTCTATTTTTTTCATTTTTCTCCTTTTTTTCTTCTGCTTCAACAATAATTTCTGTCAATAAGTTACAGAAATATGGTGACTTAAAATAGAAATCATTTGGATACAAAGATAGCTGATTTTTTGTATCTTCTAAAAATTTGATAACATCTATTCCAGAAGACATCATTTTTGAAAGTTCTGTATAAGTTTTTATAAGATTATCAAATTCTTTTAATCCTGGTGTAGCTTTTAGATAAATTTCTTCTATATGAGTCATATAAACTGTATGCCAGGCATCAGCTGTTGAAACTAACTCTATTTTTGCTTTAAAAAACCATTTTTTTATTATTTCTATTAAATCCCAATAATTTAAAGAACTTAGTCTTGTTTTGTTAGCATTTAAAAGCATTTCGTAACAAATGATTTCTATTATATTTTCATGTGTAACATCGTATCTCTTCTTTTTAAAAAACTTTTTTTCTGTTTCTAAAACTTTATCTGCAATTTCATTTAAAGAAGTTTTTAAAGTGAAGTTATCGTTACACTGATTTTTTATATACTTTGAGATTTCATCATACATTTCATATGTCTTAGATTTTTTTTTAGCCATTACTCATTTTTACCTCTTTCTTTCCAGTCCATTTCTTCAGCTTCTTTTTTTTCTTTATAGAGTTTAATAGCCATGTCTTTTGCACTATAATTTCTCATACCTATTACCTTTTCTCTACTTCTCTTTTTATATGCAGCATCTGCTTTGCTTTTATCTCTCCAGTATTGCTTTTCACAAGTAGCAGAACAGTATTTAACTCTTTTATCTTTTATATCAATAACATAAACATGAGCTCCACAATGAGCACAGACAAATTCACGAGGACAATCAACATTCTTATAAAATTGATTAACTTTTATTTTCATTATTTCTCCTATTTATTCAATTTTCTGTTACACTATTTCTTTCAAATTCTTCCCAACTTTTTGAAAAAATATGATCAGCAAAAGCTTCTTTTAATCCATTCATTTGCTTTAATCTGATAACTTCATCTAAGTCCATTCCTAAATGCTCAGATATTTCATAATCATTCCAACCTTTTTCATAAAGAGATAAAACAATTTTTGCCATATCTGGAATTTGGTGAGTACCTCTTGCTCTGTTAAATTGAATTGTTGCTGCAACTCTCTTTTTAATATCATGTTTTAAAACAACAACTGGAACTTCTTTTAATTCAAGTTTAAGAGAAACAGTATATCTATGAAAGCCATCAACAATAACATATTTATCATTTTCTTTATCGTATATACAAATAATAGGCATACAGAAGCCATTATCAATTATTGATCTTTCTAGTAATTTCATCTCAGGTTTTGCTACTTTATTTGGATTGTAGTCATTAGCTACAACTTTATCTATATCAACCATTTGTACATTTAAAACTTCCATTGATATTTTTTTCATCTTTTTACCTCCAATAAGTTGTTGTATTTTTTCATTAAATGTTGTAATTTTTCATTGTCTTTTTTATTTTCACCAAAAGATAATCTTTTCATATAAAAATCATTTCTTTCAATTGCTCTTGCAATTCTTCTCCAGGATATAATTTTCTTTTGTTGCTCTAATTTTAGGTCACCTTCTTGTGGAATAATACTCACATTTTCGTGAATTCTATACCATTCCATAAACTTTTTAATTTTTCCATAATAGTGAAGCATTAAGTCTTTGTTATAAAGTCCTAAGCTTTCTAATAAGAACACAGTATATTGCTCCCAAGTCATAAAATTAGGCTTAAAAGATTTTATATTACCTAGAGCATAACTTCTGCAATAAATATTCCCAAAATTAACTCCATTGACTCTATTTAAAATCTTTTCCCATGTATCTGCTTCAAGAGCCTTAAATTGATCTAACCCATTCCTTTGGTCATCTCCATACGGTTGGCATAATCTTTGCTCATGAATTGATAATCCATTTTTATACATCAATTCATAAATTTTGTTATATTTTAAATCTAACAATGATACAGCTCCCCAAACATCTTGAGTTTTAAAGTCATATAGAGGATAAAAATTAAAAGTATTAGTATAAATTTGAGTTGTCCAAGGCTTATTTTTAAACATAACTTTATTTTTAGGTATTGCAATTGTTCTGAATCTATTAAGACTTTCATCAGCTCTTATTCCAACTCCAACAGCACACATTCCACCTTTAGTATCTGCATACCATTTATTGAAAGAAGGAACAAATTCTTCAAACTCCATAACTCTGTTGTAAAAAGGTAAAAAATTATTAGTTAGATTAATACTATCTTTTGGTAAATCTCTAACCCATAATTCTTTATCTTCTGGCTTCCAGCAGATCCATTTTGGTTGTAAAACGGATACTGCATTTCTTAAATAAAGTGGTAAAGCTATATGATAGAAGTCTCTAATTTGGCTTAATTCTTTTAATTCATAAACATGATCAATAGTATGTTTATATTGAGCTTCTAAATCTATATATAAAACATCAAAAACTTTATTAAGTTTTTTAGCTACAATATTAGCTAGTTGTATCATCAAAGAACTGTCTTTTCCACCACTAAAAGAAAAGCAAACATTATCAAAATTATTAAAAATAAATTGATATCTATCTCTAGCAGCTGATAAGACATCCTGGTCTTTATAAATCTTCATAGTTTCTCCTCGAATTCTTGTATAGTTTTTTGTTTTAACTCACATAAAAAGTTCTCTTTTTTTCTTAAATTATCTTGAATCATTTCATCTAATCCAAATGTAGAGATTAAGTAAAAGATTCTACAATCTTCTTTTTGTCCTGTTCTATAGATTCTGCTTTCAGCTTGATCCATTAGAGCATAATCCCAAGAAATATTGTAAAATATAATTATATTAGAATCTTGTAAGTTTAGTCCAAATGTATGCTTCTGTAGACTTAATAAAGTATAATCACTAAATTCATTTCTTAGTAACTCTTCTTCAACTAGATATTTATAAAATATAATTATCTTTTTATTTTCAACACCTTCATTTTTAAGTCTATCTAAAAGCTCTTTTAACTCTATTTTTTTATTCAAACTTGCAGCATAAGAATGTTGAAGCTTTTGAAGATTACCTAATAGTTTTCCATCTTCAGTCTTAATCCCTTCTATAAAAATATCTTTCAAATGTAAATATTCCTCGATTATTTCATCTTCTGCCCTATACTCAATTATTTTAGTTTCCTTTTTTACATCTAACTTTAAGTCACTTTTATAAATGAAAGGACTTATCAAACTAAATAGATAATCAAGATTTGTGAAGCCATCTAACCATCGCTTTTTTATTACACGATTTTTAACAACTCTTTTTTCTATAACAAATGTGCTATAAAATTCGTTATAATTCATTTTAAAAATTTTTTCACTTAGAAAATTAAACTGGTTATATAGATCCAGGTAATTTTTTGAAAGAGGTGTTCCATTTAAAATTAAACGATACTTTGCTTTTTTTCCTATATTTGTAATTCTTTGAGTTCTTAAAGAATAGTTTTTTATTTTTATACTTTCATCTACAACACAAAAGAATTTACAATTAGAATATTTAGTTATTAGATTATAATAAGTTTTTTTTGAATTACTCAAAGTTTCAATTCCAACTATTTCAACTTCATATTTTAAAGAACATTTTTCTAATTCATTTTTTAAGTTATCTTTCGTTCTACAAGGAGTAAACCATAAAACTTTATCAATATCAGTTCTTGAATTTATTATTCCAACAGCTGCTTGAGTCTTTCCTGTTCCAGCTTGCATAAACAAAGCACCAACTTTAAACTTCTTTAATTTTTCCATACAATTTAGTTGTTCAGGCAAATAAGTCCTCATCTATATTCACCTCTTTTTCAACTTTATCTGGAATATATATTTCAATATGTTCTACATCATCATAAAAATCAGAAGCTTCTCTATATAGAACCATTTTAGCTTTATCTAAAAGACTTATTAATTCTTTAGTAGATACAAAAATTTCTTTATCATTATAAAAAATTTTTCTTTCTACATCATCATTTAATTTATAAGATATAACCAAACTTTCACATAAAACTTTTATTAATTTTTTAGGATACCAAAATTTATATTTTTTTAATAAATCTGTTTCAAATTCAAGAAGCCAAGCTTTATCAGTTTCTTTTTTCATAAATATCTTTTCAAAACAGATTTCATATGTATTCCATTCTTTTGCCTTTTCCATAAATTCACCTAATTTTTAAAAGTAATATCTTCATATACCCATGCCATATATTTATCTGAAAAGTTAAAGATTTTATTTAATTCTTTTTCAGTTATTCCTAATCTTCTAGCAGCACCTTTCATTTTGGCAGTATCTAAATCTTTAACCATTCTTGCCCAGGAACAAAGAGTTCCCATAAAGCCTACTGGAAGCTTTTGAGAAATGTCATCAGGTGTTAAAATTGGAGTTTCATTTATACCTGAAAGACATTTCATTGCTTGTTTTCCCATAACTTCTGTATAAAAGAAATTACCTCTTACATCATCTTCTATGTCATCATCTGTAGGTTCAAAGTATTTTTCATATATCTTATCTGCAGAAGCACGAACCTTACATATTTCCATATATTTTTGGAATGGGATAATACCATCATTTTCTTTTAATTCTTTATCCCATACACTTTTATGATTTGTACAAGTTCTAGAGATATTAAGAATAATTGTTGCAAGTAAAGCTGATTCTAACTTTTCATCAGTTGGTTTTTTAGTAACTTTTATTTCTTTTTTTTCATTTATCTTGATTTCTCTCTTCTCTGTTTTCTTCGCTTTTCTCATTTTTAACAACACCTTTCTCAGCCATAAGAACAGCTAAAGCAAATTTAAGTATATCCACAAAATCACATCCAGCTTTCCAATAAAAGAAATGGAAAGTTAAGTTTATTTTTAATTTTTTTCCAAAAAGTAGTTTCCGCATATTCCACTTCAAAATTTTTTATTTTTTCTTTATTTTCATAAGCAATTACAACAGCTTCATTGAAATCTTGTGTTAAATGTTCTCCATTTACTAGATATGTATCTCCCCATATTTTTCTTATTTCTAACATGATGTCCTCCTAATAGTATTGACACCACAAATAACTTACTGTAAAATAAAACTGTCCAGGGCTTTATTAACACGAGCAAGTCATTTGCAGTGCAAAATAATAAAGTCTTTTTTTTAAGCTAATCTATTTAAAACCTTTATGAAAACTTTAAGTTCTTCTATTTCATTCTTTAAATTAACAATCCTTGAAATTCCAAGCATAGCAACTGCTGCATCATCATCCACAAGAGAGTTATTATAATTTATTGTTTCTTTAGCTTTTTTTATCAATTCTTCTTTATTGATTAAATTATTTTGATTCTCATTACTCATAATTCCTCCATTAGTTGTTGTAATTTTTTTACATATTCTGTAAGTTCTTTTTTATATTCTTCTCTTTCTTCAGCTTTTAAATTCTTAACTCTTTTTTCCATTTTTTTTATTTTATTAAAATTGAAATATTTTTGTTCACTACTGTGAACTTCAAATTCTTCTCTTGCTGGAGCTAATAATTGCTTTATCTCTTTAACTTTAGAAGCTTCAGTATTTAAAACTACTTTTACATCATCAAACCCTATTGAATTATGAGATAATATTTTTATAGCTTGATCTGATAAGCTGAAGATTTTATCTTTATAATCAGGGAAATAATTATATAGATTCCAACGTTTTAAAAATACAGAAACCATATCTTTTGTAAGCCCTGCACTTTCATACCAAGCCATAAAACTACCAGAAGCTTTTAATATTTTTTCAACTTCAGCTAAAGAACTACATATTTCAAAAAGATTATTTTTATATTTTCTAAAGCTGTTTAAAAGTTTTGCTTCTTGTTCTTCAACTTTTTCTTTATCAATGTCAGATATTTCGTAACTTTTGAAATCAAATTTTCTTAACTGATTAGTAGAAATTGCATTTTCAAATTGTTTCATCACATCATTCATCATCTATCTCACCCCAAACTTTTACAAAAACTTCTTTTATATCATCTAATTTTTTTGATCTACTTTCCCAAAGTAGAGTACCTTTTTCAAGCAGTTTCAAAATAACTGCTGAATGATTAATTGGAATAGATAAGAAAACTCCTGAACGAGTTAATGTGTCTTTTAAAAAAGTGTAGAAGTTTTTTTCTATTCTTGTTCTTCCTACTCTATTTGGAATTACAGCTCTAATTTTAGAAATATCAGTTTTCTTAAGTAAGTTTAAAATAGAACTTGTTGTGACAGAATCTAAAAAAGTTGGAACAATAATGTGTTCAGCTACATCAACAAAGATAGAATCTAAATCCATAACAGGAGATCCATCTATGATGATGTGTTTAAATTCATCTTTTAAACTATTAATTCTTTTCTTAAATTTTTCATCAAGATTCCCTTTAACTTTATAACCTTGAAGATGTAAGAAAAATAAATTAGGTCTTAACTTAGTTAAGTTATAAGGCTTTCCTTCAAGCATATCTTCAAGCCCTTTTTTTGAAGTATCTTCAACTTTTATTCCAGAATAATTTAAAATATTATTCTGAGAGTCTGATGTTAATATCAAGACTTTTTCATTGTTAAAGGCTTTGTATGCTGCTAATTGTAATGCTATCCAGCTTTTACCAACTCCACCTTTATTGTTTTTTACTAGTATGACTCCCATAATATCCTCCTATTTTTGATTTTTTTTAGCAAAATATATTTTGTGATTTTGCAAATTTATTAATTTTGCTCCATCGAACTGAAGCTGTAAAAGTGGATTTACTATACCTTGATTTTTATTAACTATTGCATAACTTCCATCTGCTCTCTTCTTTACAACTCCACAAGCTATAACTTTATGATCCTTAACAGCTAACACATAATCATCTGTGTAAATGTAGTTTTTATCAATTTTTATACCTGTACTTTCTAGCCAAATAACATCTGAAAAATTAAATTCTTGTTCACCAGTTTTTTGGTTTGTTCCTTTTATTTTTCTTTCCTTGAAATCAACATTCAAAGCTTTATAAACTCCTCTTGTTGTAATGCTGTAAAATTTTCCGTGTAATTTCATTTAATAATTTTCTCCTTTCTTGTTATAAAATTCAGGTTCTTTCAATCTTTTAAATGCTCCCATTTCTATACCATGTAAGTCAAAAGATAATCTACCCCAATCTACACAGTATTTATATTTTTCAAAATCTAATTTTTCATTCTCTGGAAGCTTAGAATTTACTCTTTCAAAATCTTTTTGTAATTTACACCATTTATCGAAGGGCATATTTATTTTTACAGTTTCTCCCATTTATTCTCCTTTTAGGCACTTAGCAATCCTAATTCAGTTATTTTTTCTTTTATTTTTTGAGAAATCATTAAATAATAGACTACTTCTGTATTTTTCTTAATTTCTCTGAGAGCAGGATTTTTAAATTTTTCTATAATTTCATCTTCAATTTTCAACTGCTGCTCTGTAGGTAAACTTTTAAAAACTTCCATAGCTTTATCATTTCCTTTATACTCCTTTCTTTGTTCATTTTTAATTTTTTCTTGTTCAAGCTCTTTTTGTTCGATAGCCTGTAAATTTACTTCACAAGTCCCTTTAAACAAGTGAGCTGAAAAGACTGCTGCAATGTTCTTAACATCCTTTTTATTTTTTAGGATATCTATTTGCTCCTGGAAGAGATTTAAGAGATAGTCTATTGAATTATTTTTTAATAATTCAATTATTTTATCTTCATGCTTTTTAGAAAAATCAATTTCATTTTTCTTAAACCATTCTTTTATTTTTTTTAAATCATCAGGAGCTTTTTCTTCTTTATGATTTAATTCTTTATTTATGTTATTTATATTATGTTCTTTATTGTTGTCGTTTTGAGACAAACTAGTTTGACTATTTTTTACAAACAAGTTTGTCTCTTTTTTACAATCCAGTTTGTCGTTTTGAGACAAACTAGTTTGCTGTTTTTGGAAAACTAGATTTTCTATAATTTCATAGTTGATTTTAAAATATCTTTTACAAGGAACACCTTTATTTTTTTGCTCCAGGATCTTAGATTCAATTAAATCTTTAATTATTTTGTCTTGCTTGTGTCTACCAATTCCTGTAAGTTCTCCAATTTTTTCTATAGTTTGATAGAACCAACCTTCATCGTCAGCTAAACCATCTGCAGCTTCTATAAGAATAGTTAATAAGAAAGCAGGTTCTATCCCTAAAGTTTTAACTACTTGTTTATTCAAGGTATAGTAGTTGCTAGACATTAATAATTGTTTAAATGTCTTTTCTTGCATTTTATCCACTCCTTTTTAAAGTGGTTTTTTAATGTCAGCATATTGATCAGCTATATTCTCACAAATTTGTCTTATTTCATATTCTCTTGCAGCTAATAATTGATCAGCTACTTCTTTTTTATTTTCATCAATCATTTCTTGGTTTATCATTTCTTTTATTAAGTTAGCCAATGCTTTTTCTATTTTTTTTCTATCTTTTATATACTTTATATACATTTAAGCCTCCAATTAATCATTTAAAATATCTTTTAAAGTCCAAATTTCAATGTTCTTTGTGCTTATATATTGCCAAAGAACTTCATCTTCATAGCCATTATCCAATTTATCTTGATATTCTTTTAGAAGCTGTCTTCTCAAATCTTCAAGTTTTTCTACTTTCTTTTCAATATATTCTCTACTTTTCATAATATTATCCTTTCATTATTTGCTGGAGAGCAGTGTGGGACTTGAACCCACATTCAACAAGTTCGAGCAGGCTTGTTATTTTCTCCAGTTAAATTAACTGCTCTTATTTCATTCCTTTATACAATCTTTCAAGTTCTTTCATTGCTTCCATTAATTTTGGATGCTTAGAATTCATTATTTTATTTTTAGTTTCTTCATACCAATTTTTGCTAATATCTCTATTGATATAATGAATTCTTTCAATTCCTAAAAAATCCATTTGTACTTTTCCAGGTAATTCAACTAAAGCAAATATTATTTTTGTAGTTTCATCTATAAAATATAAGTCTTTCATTGTAATCTCCTTAAAATTTCTTTTTAATTTCTTCAACAAAACTTTTATCAATGTTCAAACAGCAAGGCTGAATATAAAATTTTTCTGGAAGAATTGAATATTTAAAATCAATTTCTTTTTTTGCTTCTTCTTCAGAAGTAAATGCTGAAAGAATAGTTTTATCAGCATTAGTTATGATATAAATAGTTCTAAAATTTTCAAACATTCTTTTCACCTGCAATTCTGCAAGGATAACCTAATTTCTTTAGTTCTTCCTTAATTTCAATAAATTTTGTTGTTTCTCCATACTTCTTAATTAATTCTTGTAATTCTGATACTCTCATAAATTTTTCCTCCTATTTTTGTTGGAGAAATATAGAAATATCTTGTAATATGATAATAATTGTGTTATAATTATTACCAATAAGGGAGTTGATTATTTTTATAATTACTTCTTTGAAAAAAGAAAGAGTACTTTGGTCGGTGGCTCTTTTTTTTTATTTTCTTCATAACTTCAAATCATCTTTACACTCATCTAAAAACTTCTTAATTTTCTTACCTAACAAATACCAAGTAATCAAATAAAGTATTAAATTAGTTAAAAAACAAATAGTTATTAAGAAACAAATAAGTAAAAAACTTTTAAACATTACACTTCCTTATTTTTATTTTCTATAAAATCTCCTTTTTATTTTTAATACTTCTATAAATTATTTTATAATTATAAAAATTATTAAATAATTTATATTGTTATAATAAAACATTTAAAATCATTTGTCAAGTAAAAAAATAACTTTTAAAATTATTTAAAATACTTTAAATGTTTTTAAATATCTGCTATAATAGTAAAAAATAATATTAATAAGGAGGATATTATATGATAAAATTCAAAATACATATCAAAATGGCTGAAAAAAGACTTTCTCAAAAAACAGTTAGCCAATATGTAGGCATTACTCCAACTGTTATGGGAAAATATTATCACGGAACAATAACAAGAATTAATCCAGAACACCTTAATAAGTTTTGTGAGTTACTTTGTTGTAATACACAAGATTTAATTGAGTATATTCCAGATAATGAAAATGCTACTCATGAATAATTTAATCTTTCAATAGCACAGCCCACAAGTTTAGAATGCTTGGGGAAGCAGTTTGTGAGCCATGCTACTTAAAGATTAAGTTTTTATCTCAAACTAATAGAGAGTAGGAGGTAAAAATAATGTTTTTTTATAATAATGGATATATATATCCAGCAGAATTTTATAAAAAATACACACAATTTTCTTCACAAGAAGAAATGATTGAAAAAGCAAGAGAAGAAGGTATTAAAATAGAGATCACTAAAAACTCTTTTTCTTGCTCAGTTTATGAAAAAAAAATTAAAAATGAATCATATAAAATTACAATAGAAAATATTGATAAAATTTTTAATGATTTTTTTTCAAAATATACACAATTTTCTTCACAAGAAGAAATGATTGAAAAAGCAAAGCAGGAGTATTCATCATTTATGAAAAATGAAATTAATTTTTCATAAAATTTTTTGATTGATATTTAAGAATATATGACAATATTAAATTGTTTAATTTTGTTTTAGAAATTTTTTTAGGAATTCTTTTTTCTAATAAAAAAGAATTTTGTCTTATTGTTTTTGTAAGACTCTCATTAGTTTGAGTGTATATAACTATTTCTCCCTTACTCTCTATTATTAAATTTCCTTTTAGTTTTTTTTGCTTTTTCTTTTTTTTTAAGAACATTGCATTCATTTTTATCACAACCTTTAATAAACTCATATAATTACCTTAAGATTCTTTAATGTACCTTCAGCAATATCTAAAATATTTTCAATTTGTTTTAAAACTTCTTTATTTTTCTTTTTTATGTGATGCCACATTAATTGGTGAGACATATGCAGTTTATCTGCAAGAGTAGTAATTCCTATATCCTGCTCAATGCACTTAATTTTTATAAATTTCTCAATGTCTAACTCTTTCATTTGCCCTCCTATTGTAATTTATAAATATATATATTTACTAATATAAATATAAGCTATCTATTTACTTTTGTCAATAGTTTTTTATTACCATTATTTACATTTGTAAATAAAAAGTGTAAAATCTCCTTATAGAAAGGGGGTTTATATGGAAGAAAAAATAAAAGAATTAGGACTTTATATTGATGAGTTAAGACAAAAGAGAAATTTAGGTTTTAATCAATTGGCTAAAAAAAGTGGAGTTAATGTAAAAACTTTAAATGAAATAATGTATGGAAAAGCAAGAAGAATAAATCCAACATACTTAATTCAACTAGCAAAAGCATTAAGAGTTCATTACAAAGAATTTTATTGGATTATTGGATATTTACTTCCTGAAGATGATATTGTAAAAAACAGTAATACGAATACCAGCAACTTTATAAACAATACACTTGGAGATAATAATGTTATGGTTGGAGGTAATATTATAAATTCTAAGTTCAATAATGTAATTCATGAAGAAGTTGATGAAGATATATTAGACCTATCAATGCTTGATAAAGAAGATGCAGAAAGTATAAAAAAAATTTATAATTCTTTAATGAAGAAATAACAACTACACTAGGGGGATATAAAATGTTTAAAAATTTCTGTAAAAACGAAATTGGAAGCAATAATGTAATTGTTGGTGGAGACTATACAGTCTTTCAAAAGCATTTATCTAAAAATGATGTTTTTAATATTTTTAAAAATATGTGTAATTATTATTTTAATAAGAATTTTGAAAGTTATAAAATGAGATTACACAATTTCATTTTAGAGAATCTACCTTATTATGACTGGTCTCCTGAAGAAGAACAAGAATTTTTTATTATTCTAGGTCATACATCAACATTTTTAGAAGAACAAATAAATTATTATAAAGCTGCTATAGATCTGTTACCTGATTCTATCGAAAGTAAAAAACTTAAGTGGTTATATATAAGATGTAAAATCATTAATTTTTTTAGAGAATTTTTTCAAATAGAAAAATATTAAAAAATAATAAAAAAAATGGAAGATAAATAATCTTCCATTTTTATTTTTATATGTAAAGTGCTAATAATCAAAATTATCACAAATTTTTTATTTTTATTTACAAAAGTAAAACTTGCTTTTTTTTAATAAGTATGATATTAATAAATTAATTTAGATATACATTGTAAATATTTATGAAAGTAAATTTTTTGAAGCAAGAGGTGATTTTTATGAACTTTAATCAATGCGATTATACTTATCTAATAAAAATAATCTCAAAAGAAAAAATTTTATATGATAACACTGAATATCAAAATGTTATTGAAAAATGTGTTTTTTCTAATAGAAAAATATTTAAACAAGGTTATAAAGAACTTTCTAAAAAATATAATGAAGAAAATTATTTAATTCTTACATATCAAAAAATAAGGAGGAGCTGGTATGAATGCCCAAAGCCAAGAATTCGGATAGAGAAATAGCTCATGATTATTGTAGTTGTGGAGAGTATTTATATTCTGTAACAGAAGAAAGAATTAGAGTAGCAAGAGGAAGAAGAGTTACAGTTTATCTAAAAAAGAGAGAGTTAGAAATAACTTGCCCACATTGCAATAAAGAAATCAAAGTGAAATTTTAATGTATGGACTAGATAGGGCTTGTATCTATATTGATGTCCAAACCAATATTTTGTATGTAAGGGAAAGAGTTAAAATAATATTTCCTCATAGTTTTTCAGAAAGTCTTTCTAATCATACAAATAATTACAAAATAGATAAAAAGAACATAAATTACATAAAGTTAGAAGAAAAGAAAATTAAAAGACTAACAACTATAAAAATAGATTTTTCTTATCCTAGATTTTTCAGTGATGATAATATTTATCCATTATCAGATGAAACTAGAAAAATAATTGTAGAAAATAATCTAGTAAAATTAATAAATAGTTTAATAGACTATGAAATTACAGCTGAAGCTGTAAGATATGAATATTTAGAATTCACTACTCAAGAAGTAGTTGGGAACTTTTATAAATTTCATAATATTGTGAGTTATTTTTTTAAAGCACTCACAAGAAAATATGATGATTTAGATAAAGTTCAATATTATAACTTTAATCAAAATGAAGAAAAATTTTATACAACAGGATTTAGTTTTCAGCCAATGTCAGGCTGGAAGATAAAACTTTATTCTAAAGGACATGAAAACAATAAGAAAAATGCAAGGAAAGTTAAGGGAGCAATCCTGAGACTTGAACACAGATTAACTAAGAAAATTATAAAAAATTATTTTGAATTTAACTCAATAAAATACATAACAATAGAAAATATTAAAGATTGTATACAAAACACAATATCTCAAACTTTAGGACAAATACTGATAGATGAAGTAGAAAAATCAGTAGAAGTTTTAAAAGAAAAATTTATAAATTTCAGATGTCAAGATCTAGATTCTCTTGTTAGAGATAATTTAGAATGGATATTTGATTATAAAATACTTGATGATATTGTTACTAGTAGTAGCACAAAATGCTACAGGCAGATTGTTTTTTATAGAAGTAAAATAAAAGACATTCTAAATCATTCACAGCAAAGAGCATCTCCACAAAGAGATTTTTTTTCTAACATAGAGAGGCTCGAACTATTCTTCGCAAATCTAATACTTTTCAATGTAAAAGTCAAATGTAGCACCAAAAATCATTTGGCATTTTTTTGCAAAAAGTAGGAAGAAAAAACTTCCTATTTTCACACTTTCAAAAAAATTTTTCCCTTTATTATCAATACTTTTTTATAGTTTTCTCGCGTGATAATTATGTGATGCACTTTAATCCTAAAACTGAAAATATAATTATTTATTTTTATAATGCAAAAAAATAAAACAATTTAGAACAGGGAGGACTATGGAAATAACTAAAATCAATTTAGATGTTTTAAAAGAAAATCCAAATAATCCTAGAAAAAGTACAGATAGTCAAATTAATCTATATAGAAATTTATTAGATAGATTTGGTTGTGTATTTCCAATAATAGTTGATTCTAATAATTATGTTGTTAGCGATTATGCAAAAGTAGAAGCAGCTAAAATATTAGGACTAACAGAGATTGAATGTATTTACATTGAAAATTTAACAGAAGATGAAATACAAACAATAAGAATTGGAGAAGCAAGAGCAATAGAACTAGGTGAATGGGATTATCAAAAGCTATTTGAAGAACTAACAAAGTTAGGAGAAAACCTAGATTTAACAGGATTTAATATTGATGAAATAGAAGCATTATTACCTGTTGAAATTCTTGATGAAAATGAAATAAAAGAAATAGATATTCCTGAAGTTGAAGAAAAGCATTTTTCAAAACAAGGGGATATTTGGTTATTAGGAAAACATAGATTAATGTGTGGAGATTCAACTAATTTAGAAGATGTAAAAAAATTAGTCAATAATGAAACTATGGACTTAATGGTCACAGATCCACCATACAATGTAAACTATGAAGCTAAAAATGGAAATAAAATAAAAAATGATAATATGAGTTCTGAAAATTTTTATAGCTTTTTATTAGAATTTTACAAGAATTCTTTTGAAGTTATGAGAACAGGTGCAGCTTATTATATTTTTCATGCTGACAGTGAAACAAAAGCTTTCAGAGGAGCATTGGAAGAAGCAGGTTTCAAAATATCACAATGCTTAATATGGGTTAAAAATCAATTTGTTTTATCAAGGCAAGATTATAACTGGAGACATGAACCTTGTCTATATGGTTGGAAAGAAGGAGCAGCACATTATTTTATTAAAGATTTTACACAGGATACTGTAATAGAAAAAGATTTAAAATCAATTGAAAATTATAGTAAAAAAGAACTTATAAATATTTTAAAACAATTATTAAAAGAGCAAGAAAGCATAATAAGAGAGAATAAACCACAAAGAAATGATGTTCATCCAACAATGAAGCCAATAAAATTAATAGCTAGATTAATTCATAATTCTAGTAAAAAAGAATGGAATATTCTAGATTTATTTGGAGGGTCAGGGAGTACATTGATTGCAGCTGAGCAATTAAATAGAAAATCATTTTTAATGGAATATGATCCTAAGTATGCTGATGTAATAGTTAAAAGATATAGAACTTTAGGTAAGTTAGATATTACTTTGTTAAGAGAAGGCAAAGAATATAAATGGGAGGACATAAAAGATGAGCTAATCAGTGAGGCATAGAAATGAGTAAATTAGATAATTTTAATGAAAAACAATTAAAAGTCTTAGAAATATATGTGGAACTGGAACTAATAAAATTTAGTAGAAAGAAAAAAGATATCTATGAGGAGATACAAAAAAGAACTAAATACAACAAGAATACAATAATTTCTTGGATAAATAGATATCTTACACAGTATAAGGAGATTAGAGCAGAAGTAGTTGAAAAACGAAATTCAAAAATATGCAATTTTGAGGGCTTGACAGAAAAACAAACCAAGTATGTTATATATCGAATGTCTGGAATTGGAAAAGAAGAAGCAAAGATTAAAGCTGGATATAGTGAAAATACTAAAGCAGCTAACATAGAAAAAAGTCCAAAGATTGCAACTAAGATAACAGAACTAAGAGAAATCCTATTTCAAGATACAGAACTAGGGATATTAAGTATAGCAACAAGATTAAATAAAATTTTAAATAGTGCTATAGATGGAGTAGATATCGTTGAATACATTGATGAGTCTAGTCCTGATGGTCACACAGTAAGCAAGAGAGTACGAAAGGATAAACCACTATTAGCTGGAGTAGCAGCAGCAAGAGAGCTTAACTCTATGCTAGGCTACAGAGTAGTTGATGAAGTGAAGCTTAAAGCTACACTCAACAGTGAAAATGACACAGCTGTGAGTGATGATGACTTTGAATAATCAAAAGGTACTGTGACAAAAATTTTTTAATAGAGGGTGCGGCTGGAGGCTCGGAACTTTTCAAATACGAAATTTTTCAATTTCCTTCCCAGTTCCAAAATTTATATATACGCATGGGAGAAAATATGATACTTGCAAATGAAAAACAATTATCAAAAATTCTTAATATTTCTGACAGAAGAGTTAGAGAATTGTTCAAAGATTATAAATCAGAAAATGGAAGTTACCCTCTTATTAAATGTGTAACTGAATTTATAAATCAAACCAGGAGCGGAGACATAAACCTGGTGACACAAAAAACTTTTGCAGAAATTTTAGGACTTAGTGAAAAGACAGTTAAAGAACTTGCAAATCGTGGAGTATTAGAAAAAAATTCTAATGGACAGTTTGATTTGAAAGATAATTTAAAAAAATATTTAACTGTTACTGATGAAAGAAATAAGAAAAAAGCAGTTGAAAGAGAGTTACAACAGTATAAACTTGAAATTTTACAAGATAAATATCATCTGGATGAAGATGTCAAATATGTTTTAACTGATATTTTAGTTAAATTTAAAGCAAAATTACAAGCAACAGCTGTAAAAATTGACAATGAAATTAGTGAAATATCAGAAGCTGATAGATTGGATTATTTAAAAAATACTTTGATAGATTGCTTGGAAGAACTGGCAAATTATAATCCACCAAGCAATAGGAGAAAAGCAAAAGATGTATGAGAGAACCAGGGAATTAATAAAAGAGTGTTTAAGAATATTGAGACAACCACCACTTGTAAGTATTATGGAGTGGGCTAATCAATATAGAGTTTTAGATACAACATCAGCAAAAGAAGTTGGTAAATTCAATGTTGAAAGAACACCATATATGATAGAAATATATGAAAAAATAACAAAAGGAGAAACTAAGCAAGTTACATTGATGATGGCAGCACAATTAGCAAAGAGTGAGTTAATCATCAATACAATTTTAAGATATGCTCATTTAGATCCTTGCCCAATGTTAATAGTTCAACCAACTGATGAAATGGCTAGAAGCTTCTCAAAGGAGAGAATACAACCAGCTATTAATAATTCTATATTACACACAATTATTAAAGAACCTAGTAAAAAGGACTCTGGAAATACTGTTACACACAAAATGTTTCCAGGAGGATATATAGCTTTTGTTGGAGCTAATTCTCCTTCAAAGTTAGCAGCAAGACCTATCAGAAACATATTTCTTGATGAGGTGGACAGATATCCAAAAAGTTCAGGAAATGAAGGAAGTCCTATTTCATTGGCAAAGAAAAGAACTTCTACATTTGATGATATTACAAAACACATTATTACAGGAACTCCAACAGTGAAAGGTTCATCTGAAATAGAAGATGAATATAATAATTCAAGCCAAGCTGAATGGTATATTCCTTGCCCTAACTGTAAGAAAGAACAGACTTTTAAATGGGGTAACATAAAATTTGAACCTGATGGAAGTAATGTAAGAATGGTCTGTCCTCATTGTGGTAAAGAATTCACTGAAAAAGAGTGGAAAAAAGGTAATGAAAAAACTGGAAGATGGATACATAAATATCCTGAAAGAACAAAAAATCTAGGTTATCACTTAAATGGTTTAGCTAGTCCATTTAGAAGCTGGGAATCTATAGTTCAAGAGTGGGCTGAAATAAAAGGAGATGTTGAAAAACTAAAAGCTTTTATAAATACAGTTCTAGCTGAAACATTTGAACAAGAATACTCAGGTAAAAAAGATCCTAAGAAACTTATTAAGAGAACAAGAGAAAAATACTCTTATATTCCTGATAAGGTTCTAATTTTAACAGCAGGAGTAGATATTCAAGACAGCTGGATAGCAATAGAAGTTGTTGGTTGGGGGCTTGGATATGAAAGCTGGGGTATTGAATACATTATTTTAAATGGAAATATGAACCAATCAGAGATATGGGAAAGACTAGATAAAGTTTTAGATAAAGAGTATTTTTATCAAAATGGAGATAAATTAAAGATTTTTGCATCTTGCATTGATACTGGAGGACACCATACTCAAAAAGTTTATGACTTTGTAAGTCCTAGGCAGTATAGAAGGATAATTGGAATAAAAGGTCTTGGTGGAGAAAATGTTCCAATTAACAATGGATTTAGAAAAACTAAAAATAAAGAAATAGATTTATTATCAATTGGTTCTAATGCACTAAAAGATATAGTTTCTGGAAGGTTAGATGCAAGAATTAATGAAGAAGGTTATTGTCATTTCAACGGAGAGTATGGCAAAGGCTATGATTTGGAATATTTTAAATCCTTAACAGCTGAAATAAAAGTTCAAGAAAATAAAAAAGTAGTTTGGAAAAAAATTCAAACTAGAAATGAAGGCTTTGACTGCAGATGTTATGCAACAGTTCCATTTTCTATATTTAGAATAGAACCTGAAAATTTAGTAAATCTTAGTAGAGCAGATTTATTAGAATTATCAATTAAAGGATTCTTAGAACAAAAGAAAAAAGAAATAAACATTGATAAAAAAGGAGTTGAAGTATGAGAAATGTAGCTAGTTTTGAAAGTAAACTATTAGAAATAGAAGAAGCTGAAGAAGATCTTATTTTATACGGTTATGCTTGGGTAGCTGGAGTTAAATTTTTAAAATCAAATACAGATGATATAAAAAAATTAGAAGAACTAAAAGAGCATTATCAGAAAAAAGTAAATGAAATTCTTGATACAAAAATAACAGCTCAGGAATGTGAAAGATATATAAGATTATATTTAGAAGCAGAAGAAGCAGTTCTAAAAGGTCAAGAATATACAATAGATGGACAAAATTTAAAAAGAGCAGATTTAGAACAAATTAGAAAAGGTCGTATTTGGTGGGAAAATAAAAAGGCTCAAATAGAGAGTGGAACAGGAGAAGGAATAAGATTTTTCCAAATAGTTCCTCATGAGTTTTAGGAGAAGGTATGAGAAAAGCTAAGATAAATAAATTAAACCAGGAACTAAAAACTGAAGAACTTAAATACAAAATAGAAGCTATAAGGCAACAAAGAGAATTTCTTAATTATAGTCAATCTGGAGCAAGTACAACTAAGATAGCTTTCAAAGGAATGTACAATTCGCTGGACACTACAAAAGATGATATTGAAGATAATAAAGAAATTTTAATGGCTAGATCTAGACAGCTTTTTATGGGAAATCCAATTTCAAGAGGGGCTATTTTAAAAATAAGAACAAATGTTATTGGAGATGGTCTTAAACTAAAAAGTAGGATTAATAATTTCTTATTGAAACTTACAATTGATGAAGTTGAAAGAATTCAAAAAGAAATAGAAAATATTTGGGAATTGTGGTCCGATAGCACAGAATGTGATATTCAAGGAGATTTAACATTCAATCAACTACAAGATTTAGCTATGATAACTTACTTAATGGACGGAGAGTGCTTTGTCAATCTTCCATATCATCAAAGAAAAGATGAATTATTTGATTTAAAAGTTCAGTTTTTAGATTCATATTACTGTGAATCACAGGACACAAATGACTACTTGTATGAAGGAGTAGAAACAGATGAAAAGGGAGTTATAAAAGCCTATCACTTTAAAGATAAAAACTATCAATATACTAGAATACCAGTCTTTGATTCAACTGGTAGAAAACAAATATTAAAGTTGATGGAAAAAGAGAGAGTAGGACAGGTAAGAGGAGTTCCACTTCTTGCTCCAGCTCTTGAAACATTGTCACAACTTTCAAGGTTCTCTAATGCAGAATTAATGAATGCAGTTGTCAGTGCAATGTTTACAGCTTTTATAAAACAAGACAATAATACAGGAAATACTGGAAAAATAGGTGGAGTTGGAGAAGGAATGTTCCAAAAACCTAACGGAAATACAAGAACATATGAAGGAACAGAATTAAGCATGGGTTATGGAAATTTTGGAGTATTAGAACCAGGACAAGACTTAGTTTTTGCAAATCCAAATAGACCAAACTCAAAGTTTGAAATGTTCTTTAATGCACAATTAAAGCAAATAGGAACAGCTTTAGAAATTCCATTTGAAGTTCTACTATCTTCATTTAATGCTAGTTACTCAGCTTCAAGAGCTGCACTACTAGAAGTAGCTAAGATGTATCGTAGAAGAAGAAAATGGATGTCAAGGTCATTTTGCCAACCAATTTTTGAGCAAGTAATTGAAGAAGCAGTTTTAAAAGGATATATAAATTTACCTGGATTTTTAGAAAATCCAATTATGAGAAAAGCATATTTAAAAGCTGAATGGTATGGAAATTCACAAGGTCAAATAGATCCAGTGAAAGAAGTAACAGCATCTATTTTAAAGATTAAAAATGGATTATCTACAACTGAAAGGGAAGCAATGGAATTAAATGGTAGTGATTGGAATGAAAATTTAAATCAACAAGCTATTGAAATAAAAAAGAAAAAGGAGGTTGGCTTAGATGGATATATTAAACCAAGCAAGAAAGAATAAGAATGAATTAAACATTCAAATATATGGTCAAATTGGTGGGTTTTCCTGGTTTGATGAAACTGTAACATCAGATCAAGTCTATAAAGAACTTGAAAACTTTGGAAATGACATAGATGTTATAAATCTTTATATTAACAGTCCAGGAGGTTCAGTAACAGAAGGGTGTGCAATTTATAGTGCTTTAAAAAGACATAAGGCAGTAAAAAATGTTTACATTGATGGACAATGCTCATCAATAGCATCAGTTATAGCAATGGCTGGAGACAAAATTGCTATGAGTCCTGTAGCAACTATGATGATACATAATCCAATTACAGCACTGGCTGGAGATGCAGAAGAAATGAGAAAAACTGCAAACATTTTAGACATTATGAAAGAAACAATTATTAATGCTTATGTTACAAAATCTCATTTAAGTAGAGAAGAAATATCAAATTTAATGGATACAACAACTTATTTTACAGCTAAACAAGCTATTGAAAAAGGGTTTGCAACAGAAGAAATTGTATTTGATGTTAAAAATTCTGAATTTTCAAACTTGGAAAACTTTAAAATAAAACCTAAACAAGTCATTAACAGTGGAAACACTGAAAAAAAAGGAGGAGAGAGCATGGGAGCAAAAAACATGCAGGAGCTAGAAGCTCAAAATAAAGAATTGGTAGAAGATATCAGAAAGGAGGCTATAGCACAAGAAAGAGCAAGAATCTATGATTTAGATGCACTTGATGTCCAAACAAAAGGTAAATGTAAAGACATTATAGATGAAGCTAAATTATCTGGGAAAACAAGAGCTGAAATAGTTGAAAATGTATTAGCAAAGTTTATTGAAAATAATGAAAATACAGAAGAAACTGAAAAAGTTCCTGAAAATAAAAATCCAGCTGATATTTTAGATATCAGAAGACAAGAAAGTAAAAAAGTAGAAGTAGATAATAGAGCACCTGGACAAACTGATGATACAAAAAATTTGATAGCTGATATTGTAAATATGGCAAATGAAGAGTAGGAGGAAATATGAAAAATAAAAAAGAAATACATGAAACAAGTAATTTGAAAAGAGATTTACAGTTTCCATTTTACACAGAAAAAGTGGAATTTGAAGCTGGAGAATATAAAATGGGAGATTTGGTAGAACTAACAACAGCTGGAAAAGTTAAAAAACTGGCTACTGCTGCTGAAATATATGGTGTAGTAACAGATGATTTTACTGCTGATAGTAATGATAAGAAAAACACTATATATTTAACAGGTTCTTTTAATGAAAAATATGTAGATTTTAATGGTAAAGATAAAACTGAAGTTAAAAAAGCAGCAAGAAAACTTTTAATAATGATTGGATAAAAAAGGGAGGATATATGTCATCAAAAATATTTGGATTAATTGCATTAACAGCCATAATAGAGCAAACAAAAGCACCTAAAAATTTTCTATATAACCTATTAGTAGGGGAAGAAAAACCTGAAAAAGTGGAAGAGTTAGAAATACAGAATAAAGAAGCTGGAAGAAAGAAAGCACCTTTAGTTGGAAAAAGACAACAAGGAGTATTTATAGTTAAAGACTCTTTTGCAGTACAAAGAGTTAAACCAGCTTGGATAAAATTAAAAACAGTCAATGAAGCAGAAGCAGTATTTGAACAACAATTTGGTCAAACTCCTTATGCTGATCCACAAGCAGTTGGAAAACAAATGTTAGCAGAAGCTATGAAAGAATTTAAAAATATAGCATTCAGAACAAGACAATGGATGTTAATTGAAACTTTAAGAACTGGTGTTTGTCCTATGGAAGAAGGAGCACAAGGGGTTAAATATGGAGATATAAATTCAGAAGTTCTTACAGGAAATGACCTATTCAGTAATCCAAATTGTAATCCTATTGATTACCTAGAAAAAAAACAAACAGAAATTCAAAAACAAACAGGAGTTGTAATAGATACAGTAATCTTCTCTCCTGATGTTGCTGGAGCATTTTTAAAAAATGAAAAGGTTAAGGAATATCTAAATACAAGACATGCAAACTATGTTCGTGTAAATGATTCTAAAGCTGAAAATGATGATGGAAGAAAAGAAATAGCATATTTACCTACATTAGGAATAACAATATTTTCTTTTGTTGACTGGTATCAAGACATGGAAACTGGAAATGAAGAACAAGTTGTTCCAGCTAAAACTTGTATAGGAGTAAAAGCTAAAAGCTTTGCATTTAGATATGCTGCAATGTCTTTAAGAACAGAACAAGGAAAACCTGCTCAACTTCTTGTTAAAAAGGAAGCAATAAGAAAATGGTATCCAGATTATAGTGAAGATGAAGAGTTACAATACTTCTCAAGACCATTATGTATGCCACGTGAAGATGTAAAATCTTGGTTCATAGCAACTGTTTTATAAGGAGTGATTGTTGATGGAAAAAATGATAGCAATAAAAAATATAAGAGTTGGAGAAATTCTGTATAAACCTGGAGAAGAGTTTGAAATAGATGAGATGGAAACACAAAGATTAATAGATTTAAATGCTGCAATGTTCGCTAATAACGAAATAGAAGCAACAAAAGAAGTGACTGAAGAAATAAAAGAAGAAACTGAAGCTGTTGTTGGAGCAGTAAAAGAACCTACTTCAGTTAACAAAAAAGGCAAGAAAAATGAATAATACTTTCAAAGCTGATGTTGAAAAAACTTTTTTTACAGATTTTGCAGAAAAAATTAACCTATCAGGGATAAGATTAAAAGCAGTAATAACAAAAGTTCAAAATAATCCTAAAATGACAGGAAAATTTAAAGAAAGTCTTGATTCAAGTATTTTAGTAAGAAATGGTTTAAAAGTCTCTATTAAAACTAGAGACTTACCATCTTCTATATCTATTGAAGTAGGAGAAAATATCACTATTGATGATGTTTCTTACTATGTCTATGATGTAGAAAAAAGACGTGGAATGATACATATATATGTTCAAAAGTATGAGGGATAAGAATGTACACACTTGAAATATCTGAAGAAAGTTTAAAAAAACTAGAAAAAATTGGAAAAGAATTTTCAGGAATGGATAATAAAATTGTAAAGGAAGCATTAAGAAAAGCTCTAAATTATGCTAAAAAAGAAGAAAAGAAGTTTATAAAATCTAGATATTCTTTGAAGCAAAGTTTAGATTCTAATACTTTAAAATCGCAAATAACATCTACAGATGGAGTTCTTTTAGGGAGTACAAAAAGAAATAAGATTTCAGAATTTGCAATATCTAAACCTAATCCTGGAAAAAGTAAACAATATATAAAAACAAAAATAGTAAAACCAAGTCCTGAAATGACTTGGAAAACTCTATTCTGGGCTTTTTGGAAAAAAGGAAGTCCTAAGCTTATGTTTAGAGTAGGAAAAGAAAAACATAAGATAACATTGGCAACATCTTTATCTGTTAGAAACATGGGATTACAAATTGATAATGAGAAGATCTATGAAGAAATTCAAAATATCTTTTCAAAAGTTTTAGAAGAAAGGATAGATGCGATATGGAGAGAATAAATCCATTAAAAAAAAATAGTTTAGCATTAGAAAGTGCAATAAAAAAAGCATTTGAAGAAGCTAAAATAGAAAAATTCAACTTTTATAGAAGTTATATTCAGCCTGAAAATCTCGAAAACAGAATAAAAAATGCAACTAATAAAGAAAATAAATTTCCTTTTGTTATTATAAGACCAGTTAAGTCAATTCAAAAAGCAAAAGGAGGATTTACTACTAAAGTTGCTACATTTTTAATTAGATTAGGAACAGAAAATAAGGACTATGAAGAAGGCTTTTATGAAATAGCTGGGATAGCTGAATATTTAATAGCTTATTTTACTAAATATTCATCAGCAACTCAAAAAAAAGATGGATTTAGTTATTCAATAGATTTAGAAAACATAGAATCTTACTTAAATGAAGAAATTACAGGTGGAGATTATTGGGTTTATGACATTCTTTTACAATTAAATATTCCAAGTGTTCCACATACAGCATATCTTGAAGAAAGTGAAAAAGGAATTTCAAAAGAAAAGGAGGAAAAATGGCAGGATTAAAAAACGAAAAAGATAAAGAAAAAGATAAAGCAGTAGTAGCTGAAAATACAAATAGTACAGAAACAAATGTAAATAATGAAACTACTAATACAGAAGTAGTTACTCAAAATCAAGTAACTACTGAAATAAAAGCAGAAATAAAAGAGGATAAAACTTATATTTATATTGGTGAAGAAATAACCAAAGATGGTTTTATTTTAAAGTATAAAGGTTTTTATACTTCTGAACAATTAAATAAAATAGAAAATGGCATGTCTAACTATGAAGAAATAAAAGAAAATTTCATAGATTTAGATAAATATAGTGAAGATAAATAGGAGGAAAAATGGGTAAATTTCAACATGGTACAAGTTATAAGGAAATGCCTTCAGGGTTAAAAATATTTGTAGAAACTCAAACTCCAACTGTAATAGTTGGAACAGGTACTATTAATATGGGAGATATGAGCTGTGTTAATAAACCTGTTCTTATACAAAATGCAAAAGATGCAGCAACATATTTTGGAAGTACAAATAACATAAAAGGATTTACTATAAATGAAGCATTATATTTAGCTTTCAATGTATTTAATGTAAAACCTATTGTTGTTATAAATGTTTTAAATCCTAGTGAACATAAAACTGCACATACTGAGGAAGGAGTTGTTGTAAAAGACTTTAAAGCAACTCTTGCAAAAACTGGAATTATAAATGATGAAAATTTGGTTGTTAAAAACAATGAAACATCAGTAGTAGTTCAAAAAGAAAAATATACTTGTTCATTTGATGATGAAGGAAAATTAACTGTTACATTAGCAAAAACAGAAACAGCAATTAAAAAAATAGATGTTTCATATAATTTCTTAGATGTTAGCAAATTAAAAGAAACTGATGTAATTGGAAGTATAGATCCACAAACATTAGAAGCAAAAGGACTTGAATGTTTAAAGGAAATATTCCCTAAATATTCAATGATACCTAGTTGTGTAGTTGCTCCTGATTTTTCAACATCAAAAATAAGAGTAGCATTAGATGCTAAATCAGCTGTTATAAATGACAAATGGGCATCTATGTCAATTCCTGAAATGCCTAATACTACAAAATATGGAGAAGTTATAGCATTTAAAAAAGAAAAAAATTATATAGATGCTGACCAAGCAATAACTTGGGGTTGTCCATATATAGAAGATGAAGTATTCCACTTCTCAACAGTAATGGCATTACATATGCAATCTATAGATGCACAATTTGATGGAGTTCCTTGTGAAAGTCCTTCAAATAAAAATATAAAAATGCAAGGTGTTGGATATTATGAAGGAAATACATTTAAAAAAGTTAATTTAGATGAAGCTGAAGCTAATCTGTTAAATGAAAATGGAATTTCTACAATAATAAGACAACCAAATGGAACTGTATTCTGGGGTAATAGAACATCTGTATTCCAACCTGGTGGAGAAACAGATCCAAAAGATGTTTGGATACCAGTTAAGAGAATGTTTAAATATATTGGAAATACCATAATGCTAAATAATACTATTGAGGTTGATAAAGGAATGACACCTTCTCAAGCTAAGAGTATAGAAACTAATATAAATGTTTGGCTAAACTCTTTAAAAAATGATAATAAGCTACTTGGTGGAAGAGTTGAATTTAAACCTGAAGAAAATTCTGAACAAGATATGATAGCAGGAAAATTCAAATGGCATATCTATCTAGGTGCAATCATTCCAGGCGAAAGTTTAGAATTTAGATTAGAGTATGATTCAAAATATTTAAAATTATTATTTCAAAGATAGGAGGATTAAATGAATAGATCAACAGTAATTGAAGATGCAATTATCAGGTTAAATGGAACAAATGAATTGGTAGGAATAGCAATTATTACTTTACCTGATATAGAACATAAAACAGAGACTATAACTGGGTTAGGTGTAATAGAACATGATGAACCTATTCCAACAGCATTTAATGCTATGAAATTGCAGTTAAAATTCACAAACAGAAGTGAAGACATTATGTTTGAGTATGGAAGTAACATCAATTTAACAGCTAAAGCAGCAATATTGGTTGAAGATTCTAAAACTCATGAAAATGATGAAATAGAAGCTATTTATTCTTTTAAAGGAAAAAGAATTAAAACAAGTGGTGGAGATTTAGGGAAAGCTGTAAGAAATGAAACAGAAGTAGAATTATCCCTAACTTATTACAAAGAAGAAATAGATGGAAAAGTTATACATGAAATTGATGTCTATAACAAAGTAGCTATTGTAAATGGTAAAGATTTATATGAAAAAGTAAAAAGTATTTTATCTTAGGAGGTAAAAAATGGAAAAAATGGAAAAATTTAAAAAAGAATTAAGAGAAGCCAATGAAGAATTAAATAGAAAAAATGGAGTAACAGAAGTTGATGAAGAAATTGATGGAGAAGAAAAAGAAAAAGGATTAGTTAGAAAAGTTAAGATTTCTGATGGAAGAGAGTTTACTTTTGATTTTGGAAAATTGACAGGAAATTCAATAATTGAAATAAAGAAAAATTATGGAAAATTAAGAAAAAAATCAGCAACTCTTGTTGAAGAATTAGATGATTTCTATTATATGCTTGTTGCAGAATATGTATCAACATATTCATATAAGACATTTTTAAATCTTTCTTATAAAGATTTTGCAAAAATAAGAGATGAAGTTAGAGATTTTTTGCAGGAAGATTAATAGAAGATCTTGAAAGAGAGCAATCAAAACTCTTAGATGAATTAATAGTAGAATTAAACAATCCATTAGGTGTAAATATGAATATTTCATACTCATACTTAATGGGTTGTGATATATATAGGATAAAAGAATTGATAAAAACAGTAGAAGAAACCATACAAAGAAGGGGGTGATATTCTTGGCAAAGAAAATGGATTTGATTATGAAAGTACAAGGGCTTATAGATAAATCACTACCTGGAAATTTAAAAAAATTAGCTAATGAAGTTAAAAATTTAAGAGCTGAAAGACAAAAAATGGAAAAGGCTCAAAAGACTTTAAAGTCTCAAAAAGAACTAAATAAAGAAATAACAGCTAATGTTGCTAAATATAAAAAACTTAGAAATGAATTAAAAGCTTTAGATGAGATTAAAAAGAGAAATATTAATCTAACAGAAGCTGAAAAAAAGAAATATGAAAGTTTAACTAAAAAAGCTAAAGCCTTAGAAACTACTATAAAATCACAATCTAAATCATTCCAAAAGTATGGAATGGAGCTAAAAAAATTAAAAATACCTTTTGATAGCTTACAAAGTGAAATAGATCAGACAATAAGAAAAGAAAAGGAATTAATAGCTCAACAAAAAATAGTTGCTAAGAGTCAAGGTTTTTTCAAAGGTGCAAAAGATAAAGTAAAAACTGGAATGAAAGTTGCAGCAGTTGCAACAGTTGGTGCTGCAATTGGAATAGGAACTTCATCAGCTAAAGAGTATTTAGAATTTGATAAGCAAATGATTAAAGTTAAGGCTTTAACAGGAGCTACAATACAAGAATATGAAGCTTTGAAGAATAAAGCTATGGAAGTTGGAAAAACAACAATATTCACATCTGAAGAAGCTGCAGCTGGTATGGAGAAGTTCGCCTTAGCTGGGTTTAAACCAAAAGAAATAATTTCAGCAATACCACCTATTTTTGACTTAGCAACAGCATCAGGAGAAGATTTTATAATGATATCAGATATGATATCAGATAACATGACTGCTTTTAAAATTGGAATAGATGATGTTGGACATGCTTCAGATATTTTAGCCAATACAATGTCAAGAAGTAATACTAATATCCAAATGCTAGGAGAAGCATTCAAATATGTATCTTCATCAGCTAGCAACTTGAATATAGACTTATCAACTACATCAGCTGCAATTGGTTTAATGGGAGACCAAGCTATAAAATCAGGACAAGCTGGTAGAGATTTAAAACAAGCATTTTCAAAAATAGCCGATGCAGGAGTACAAAAGAAATTAGAAAGCCTAGGAGTTAGTGTAAAGGATTCTAAGGGAGAGTTTATTGGACTTGTTGATTTTGTTAGACAACTTGAAAAAGTTACAGGAAAAATGAGTGGAATAGATAAACAAGCATTCTTAAAAGACTTGTTTGGTGACCAAGGTAGTTTAGCTATGAATAAATTATTGACTGCAACAAAAGAAGTCAATGGTGTTATGTACGAAGGAGCAGATGCTTTAGCTGAGTTTGCAAAAGAAAATGAAAATGCAACAGGAAAAGCAAAAGAAATGGCTCAAACAATTCTTGATAGTGATTCAGGAAAATGGGCTTTAGTTCAATCAGCAATATCTGATGTAAAACTAAAAATAGGTAAAGCTATATTTTCTAGTGGTGGAACTCAACTAATGGATACAGTTATGAGTTGGTTAAATGAACTTTCAAATGTTCTTGATGGAAATCTAAATGAAAGTGAAGCTAATAAGTTTTGGCAATCATTTATTGAAAATGGAAAAATGGCTTTAAATTCTATAAAAAATATAGGAATTGTACTTTGGAATGTCTTTAAAGTATTAAATACTATTGGAATAGATAATATCTTAGTTTTTGTAACAGTTTTTACTGCAACATCAAAAGTATTAAAATTTGCAGGAGCTGTAAAAGAAGTATTCACAACTGTAAAGGCTGCTGGTGGAATTATGTCAGCATTAAAAGCTGGAATAGCTGCTCTAGGTGGTCCGATTAGTTTAGTTATAGCTGCTGTAGCTTTACTTGGCTTTATAATCTATAAAAATTGGGATAAAATTAAAGTATTTTTTAAAGCTGTTTGGGAAACTGTAAAAGGTATAGGAACTATTATAAGTGGTATTTTTAAAGCTGTTGTTGATGGAGTAGTTAATCTATTTAAATGGCTTTGGAATAAGCTAAAAACTTATTTTAATAACTTTGGCTTTCTATTATTAGGTCCGATAGGAATATTCATAAAATTAGGGCAACTAATATATCAAAATTGGGATTTGATAAAGGAAAAATTAAGTAGTGTTTGGGAATATATAAAATCTATTCCAGAAAAAGTTGTAGAAACTGTTCTTAATTTTATATCAACAATTGGAAATTTCTTAGTTAACCTAGTTAGTGAAGTAATAACTGGAATAAAAAATTTATTCTTAAAACTTTGGGATACTGCTGTTCAATTTTTCAATAACTTTGGTTTCTTATTATTAGGTCCGATAGGAATATTTATAAAATTAGGAACTGTTGTTCATGAAAATTGGGATCTAATAAAAAATAAAATTTCATCAATATTTGAATCTTTTAAAAATACTATTAAAAATCTTGCTGAACAAATAAAATCATTCTTTGCAAAACCATTTGAATATATGTCTGAAGCTATAGCTGGAGCTAAAGAAAAGGTTTTAGACTTTGCAAGAAAAATTCCAGGAGTTAAATACTTAGTTGGAGAAAAAGAAAATGTAGCAAAAGTAAATGGAAGTCATGCTAATGGTCTAAATTATGTACCATTTGATGGTTACATTGCTGAACTTCATAAGGGAGAAAGAGTCCTAACAAAAGATGAAAATGAAAGTATATTTGGAAGCTTAAGAAATAGATTACATAGTGCAACTCAAAGTAATCAATCAAATAATAGTTCTAAAGAAACAAATGTTACTTATCAAATAAATAATACTTTTAATTTTACTGGAGTATCAAAAGATACTGAAAATAGTATTATAGAAAAGTTGCAAGAAAGTTTGAATGAACTTAAAAGACAACTAGAAAAAATGAAGGAGGAAAGAGAAACTTATGCAAGAACAAGTTTATAAAACAGAAGCTGGAGATACATGGGATTTAATTGCCTTTAAACTTTTTGGTAATGAAAATCTTATGAAAGAACTATTAGAAGAAAATATTGAGCTTTCTGAAATAGTTATCTTTCCAGCTGGAGTTGAACTTTCTATTCCTGAAATAAAAGAAGATAAAAAGAGAGGTGTTGCTCCATGGCTAGTTCAAATTTAGTTAGGAGAGCCTCTCCTACCTTTTTTATAAACAATAAAGATGTAACTGAAGAAATGTTAAAACATATAGTTGATATGGAAATTGTGGACAACTTGGAAGGTACATTAGATGAAATAATAATAAAACTTAACAATGAAAACAATAGATTTCTAACGACAAACTGGGCTATTCCAAAGGGAACAGAAACAAAAATAGGAATAAAAACTTTAAATTGGAATAGTGAATTTGAAGGAGAAAGCCACAGTGACATAGGAATTTTTAATATAGATATAAGGCAATTTAATAGAAAAACTGCAACATTCAAAGGAATATCTGCACCACTTAGTTCAAGAGATACAAAAAGGTCTAAAATATGGGCTAATATTTCTTTAGAAGCACTTGGAAAGGAATTTGCTGATAGATACAAGTTAAAGTATTTTTATAAAGTTAAAGAGAATATAACATTAAAAAATATAAAACAAGAAGAAGAAGAAGATTTCTCTTTTTTAAATAAAATTGCACAAGAAGAAGGAGTAAAACTAAAAATATCTAGTGGAATCCTTATATTATTTGAAGAAGAAATATTATCAGAAAATACAGCATTATTAAGTATTAGTTTAGATAATGTTGAAGAGTTTGAAATAAAGGATAAATCAAATGATATCTATGATGCAATAGAAGTAAAATACTTTGATACTAAAAAACAAAAAGAAGAAAAGGTTATTATAACAAAGCAAGAATTAGAAACTGGACAAAAATCAGATAATTATAAAAAAGTTTATTCTATAAAATCCAGGGCTAAAAGTGGAGATTTAAAAAAATTAGCAAAAAAAACTCTTGAAAATATAAATAAAAGAGAGATAGAAGCTAGTTTAAAAATTATAGGCTGTAAGGAATTATTCAGTGGTTGTATTATTTCATTATCTGATGCTGGAGAGTTTTCAGGGAACTATGTTGTGACTAGGCTTCAACATAATTTTCCAAAATTTATAACATCTATTGAAATGTATAAAATTAAAAAAGATATGAAAGAGGAGAAAGAAAAATGATTTCAGCATTAAAAGGAACAGTAGGAATTATTCAAAGCATTAATACAACTGATTATACTGCTACTGTACAACTTCCTGAATATAATAATCAAATAACAGAAGGACTTCAAATTCTATCTCCAGTAACATTAGGAAATAAAATAACTTCTATTCCAAAAGTTAATACTCCAGTATTTTGTATATTTTTGGGAGATGATACTGAGAGAGGCTTTATAATAGGAAGTTATTTTTCTGATGAAAATGTAAGTAATTCTCAAGAAGATGAATATAAAATTGATTATCAAGGGTCAAGCCTGACAATAAAGGAAGATGGAAATATTGAGTTAAAGGGAACTTTAACAAAAATAGATAGTGAAGTTATTATAACTGGAGATACTACAATAGAAAAAAATATGACAGTAACTCAAAATGTAACAATTAGTGGTGGAATGTCAGCTAAAAAAGGTTTTGAAACTGAAAAAGCTACATTAAAAAATGGGAAATTAGATGTTCAATCTATTGAATATAAGGAGATGAGTAAGAAATGAATGTACTAAGTAGATTAACAAAAGATTTCTTAAATAATTTTACTAACTTAAATTTCTCAAGTAATTTAGGAAGTTATGGAGACATTGTTTTTCAAGTAACTCGTGGAAATGTTCTAACTCCTGAAAGTATAGATTTGACAATATCATCGAAAATTGAAGAACACGATAATCTTGGAGAAGCTCCTTATACAGAATTTATCCATAGAAATTTAAGATCTATTTCTTTAAATATAAAGTTAGTTTATACATTAACAGATATAAAAGATGCTTTATTAAAATTAGAAAAGATATGTGAAAATGGAGAGTATTATCCACTTATTTTAGGAAATAAACCTTTATCAAAACATGGTTTTATTTTGATAGATTTTAAACAAGGAATAAAAAGTACAAATTCAAATGGAGAGTTAGAAGTTGTAAATTGTTCTTTAACCTTAAAAGAATATATTCCAAAGTTAGATAGACTTTTATTACCTACAACAAATAACTTAACTACAGAAAATAAAGAGAGTACAAGAAACAATAATAATAGAAGTAATCAAAAGAATACTAAAAAAAATAAAAAGGTTTTAAAGAAAAAATCTAAGACTAATGTTTATTCAAAAAATAAAGATGAAAAAAAATGGCTACGTGGATTAGTTGAAGATGATTTAAGAGGATATTAATAGGAGGGTATATGATAGTTTCAAATAATGTTGTTCCTAAGCATCCAAAATTAATGGAATTATATGTTCTATTAAACACCAAAAGAGGGACAGTACCACTCCATAGAGATTTAGGGATAGATAATAGAATGATAGATAGACCAATTACAGTTATAAAAAATAATATATTTAATGAATTGCAAATGCAAGTAAATAAATATATTAAAGGACTTACATTAAATAATGTTTATTGCAAAGCAACTGAAAATGGTCTTGAAATTGAATGCGAGGTCGAAATAGATGAAAGAATTTAATTTAATTGACTCTAATCCTGAATCAATATTAGCTGATGCTTTGAGATTCCATGAAGAAATTACAGGAGAAAGATTAGAGTTATGCACAAAAGAAGCATATTTATACTCAACAGTTGCAGCATTGTTGGCAAATATAAAAGCTAATATGAATGATGTAGCAAAGCAAAACTTCTTGAAATATTCAAGAGAAGAAAGACTAGATTTAAAAGGAAATTTCTATGGTGAAAGAGGTATTAGATTAAAAGCAAATAAAGCAAGAACTACAATTAGATGTCATATATCATCAGTTGTAGCAAAAGATGTAATTATAGCCAAGGGTACAAGATTTCTCTATAAGAATTATATGTTCTATACAGAACAAGAATATAAAATAAAACAAGGGCAGACTTATGTTGATGTTATAGCTGTAGCTGAAATTGCTGGAGAACTAGGAAAAATACTAGCTGGAGATATTAAAGAAATAGTTGATAGATATGAGTATATAAAAGAAATAACTAATATAACTGATGTGACAGGTGGTAGAGAAGAAGAAAATGATGATGAATATAGAAAAAGATTAGAGCTTATTCCAGAATCTTTTACAACAGGTGGTTCAGAAGGTTCATATGAATACTGGGTTAAGAAATCATCAAACCTTGTTACAGATGTATTTATAAACAGTCCTAAACCTAATTATATTGATATTTATGTTGTGAATGGGTTAGAACATCTCTCAGAAGAAGAAAAACAAAAAATAAAGAATTATATAACTGAAAACAAAAATATAAAAGTTTTAAATGACCAGCTAGAAATAAAAGACCCAGTTTTTCACAATTATAATATTGATTTAGATTACTGGGTATACGATAATTCGTTAGTATCGAAATCAGAAATAGAAAAAGAATTAAGAAACTCATTAGAACAATATACTAAATCTTTTAAAATGGGAGAAAGCATAAATTTACAGGATATTATAGATATTTCTAAAAATGTGGAAGGAATAAAAAGGGTTGAAATAAAATCACCTCAAACTTATACAGGGCAAAAGTTCCACCTGGCAAAATGTGGAACTATAACAATTTCATATAAAGGAGCAGAATCAAGATGAAAGAGCAGAATTTTATATATGATGTTACAAATATAAGAGACCTTGCTCCTGACATTTTAAAAGATGATAAACAGTATAAAATAGTTTTAACTGTAATAGATGCACTTATATCTAAGCATATTGTTGCTAATATAGAATATTTAGAGTTTCTTGAAAGAATAGACACAATGGAAGAAAAAGAGATTGACCTTGTTGCAAAAGAATTAAGTGTTGATTTTTATGATTTCTCTATGTCTATAGAAGAAAAAAGAAAAGCTTGTAAATTATCTTTCCAAATCCATTCAATAAAGGGAACAAATAAAGCTATTCAAGATGTCTTAAATATCTTCTATGAAAAAGCTAATATATTAGAATTTCCTGAGTTTAATGGAGATAATGGAACTTTTAAAATAGAAATTATGGGAACAACTAAAAGTAATTTAAATATTATGATAGATAGAGTTGAAAAAACTAAAAAGAAATCACAACATTTAACAGGAATTACTTTCAAAAATAATTCTATATCTCCTTTATATTTTGCAACACATATGAGATATGGAACAAGAGTAATTTTATATCCACAGCAAAACTATTTTTATCTTAATAATTTAAATTTAGTAAGTAAAACTGGAAAATATATTTTAGAAAAAAGGGGTGTTAATAATGGCTGAATTTAATAGTCACATAATAACAAATGCTGGAAGAAATCTTTTAGCAAGAGCATTAGCAGGAGAAGGAAAAGTTATATTTACTAAAGCAGCATTTGGAGATCAGAAACATTCAGGAAACTTAAGAGAAGTTACTGAATTAAAAAATAAAAAGCTAGATTTAAATGTTATGAATATAAGAAATGATAATGGTACTGCTGTTTTAACAGTACAAATATCAAATCAAAATGTAGAGCAATCATTTCAAACAGAAGAGTTTGGAGTTTATGCAAAAATAGAAAATGATGTATCAGAAGTTCTTTATTCTTATACAACTGCTGTATCAGCTGATACTTTTCCAAATAATAGATTAGGAAAAACATATGAATCTATACAAGATATATACATGGCAATTTCTAGTGATGTAGAAGCTGAAATATATGTAAGAGATGGAGTTATTTATTTAACAAGAGATATAGCAAATCAAGTTTACACTGAAACAGGAGTTATAGCAGTAGGAAATTTAAAAGGAAGAAGTAACTTAGAAGAAAATAAACAATATTTAGCTGATGATGGACATTGGTATAAAAATATTGGTGGAAATAGAAGTTGGAACTCTTCTACAGGAATACCTGATGAACAATTAATTCCAATAACTTGGGAATATTTATATAAAAGTTTAAATACAAAAGAAGGGCAATTAATTCAAAATTTAAATGGACTTTTAGGAAAAAATAATGGTCAATTTCCAGTAGACCAAGCAGTTGAAGGAAATGTTTACTATTTCCCAGCTAACCAAAAATACTATTACTGTTTAAAAAACCAAAATGGTAGAACAAGTGTTCCAAATGCTGACTTTGAAGAGATGTCAATTTGGGCTAATAAGAAGAAATTGGAAAATTTCTCAAAACTTGAGGAAGAAAGGTTGTATGTCCCAAATGCAACTTTTATAAAAATCTATAAAATTGCTGGCATGGTAACTCTTATAGTTGATAGTGGAACAGCATTTTTTAATAAAGCTAATACACCTATTTTTAATATTCCTGAAAAATATAGACCAAAAGAAACATTATATTTTAGTGCTTCTTATAGAAATAGTACAAAATCTAATACGTTTTTCTTGTATTCTAATGGAAATTTAATAAAATCTGAAGCGGATGATAACCAAGGTGCTTATTACTTTACTATCAGCTATCCAGCTAAAACAATTAATTAGCAGTTATATAAGCTATTGTTAATCCTTAGTGACAGAAATAACTTGACCTGATAGCTGTAGATTTCCAGAAAATCCTTGTCTAAGAGCTGGATAAAATTTCAATTTTTTAGTTGAAGGTTCAAAATGGATTTCTGCAACTTCACCAGTAGCACCTCCAGTACCATTTGTACAAGAAGCTTTAACTTCTTCAGTATTTGTTAAAAACCAATCAGGTAAAATATAATCTGTTTCATAATCATTTTTTACATAAATATTCATAAAACTGATTATTCTAATTTTTCCAGCTGCTATTAATTTAAATGATTGGTTTAGAATGCCATTGGTACTATTAATTGTTATAGTTTCACTTCTAAAATTTGATAGATTTTCCACTATGGAAAATCTATTTAAATATTCAAAAATTTTTGATGGTAGAGCATCAATAAAAGGACAAGTGCTAGGTAGTATCCCTGATAATTCTAAATTTATAGAAATAATAGGAATAAACTATGCGAGCGATGGCAATTTCTACTATTTTCAGCCTATAACTCTGAGAACAGAAATTATAAGAAATAGGGATATTTTTTTTAATCTTGGGATAACATCAGATACGAGAGAATTTGGACTAAGTTTCAAAAATAATGTAATATCAATTATCCATTCAAGTTACTCAAATTCTACAGCTGATAATAATTTTATTGGTCAAATTTTATCTGTAAATAGTTAAGTCAATTTATTAAATACATCAATAGAAATAAATTGATTTTGAGGGTCAGCTACTAATTTTAAAATATTAGTATTAATATCCAAGTGAAATTTAATACCATTAAATAACGTATAATCGACTATATTTGTATTTGTAGAGTTATCTAAGGCAACATAAAATGATACTCCTCCAAAAAACCTAATCTTAAAATAATATTCTAATATATTGTTATATCTTACATAATCTGGTAACTTTCCAGTTGTTCCAACTGGTACTGGCGAACCTCCATAATACATTATGTTATCTGAATTTCTTTTTAGATTTTCCATTCTTATTGGAAAATTTATTCACAAAATATGGAAATTTTACAACAGACAATAATAAACTTAGTGGCAATATTTCGCTAATTTTTAAAAGTAATGCTAATGATGTTTTAAATCAAAAATTTTCTGTGCCTGAAAATGGCTTATACTTTGTATCTACAACTCAAAGAGTCACAAATACTGTTGACACATCTGAAACTGTTAAAATATTAAAAAATTCTGAATTACTTACAAGACACGATTTTAATATACCAATTGTTAATAGTAGAAGAGAAACTAATGTAACATTATCTACAATCGTATATTTGACAACAAGCGATATAGTTCTCATTACAAGAAGTAACTGCGATTATATCTGTAGACAGAGAGATTTACTAATCTTTAAATTAAATTAATTTAATCTAGAAAATAGAAAGTATCTAAGTACATACTTTCAACTACTTGTATTGGGGATAAAATGTATAGATTTCCAGTATTAGAATCATATCTAGTTCTTGCTGTTTGACCATTCGGATAAGATACTAATACCTTCAAATTAAAAGCTTTAGGCTTAAATTCTTTAGGAAAAGTGAATAGTAAAGATCCTTCTGTTAAAGTTTTTGATACTCCAGAAGGCACATCTAGAAACACATGACCTATGTTGCCTTTTTTTTCAAAAATCAAAGCTGTATATCTAGTTCCTACTGTTTTATCTATTGATTCATATTTGATTAGATTTTCCACTATGGAAAATTTCTCTAAATATGAATTTAAAAATAACTGGGAACAAATTACATATT
>ERZ772999.140-NODE-140-length-46661-cov-7.718169_pt1 | contig 46661 bp, 46 predicted proteins | sample MGYA00511467_ERZ772999 | MGnify/ENA primary metagenome ERZ772999 (study PRJEB29015, sample SAMEA2738064) | human oral metagenome | biome: human oral; feature: human-associated habitat; material: saliva | place: China | collected 2218 ... | reverse complement strand
TCCTAAAATCTGGAATGTAACTCACTTATTTTTTATTTATTATAAATTTTATTACTTAGTTCCGAATATTCTATCTCCGCAGTCTCCTAGTCCAGGATAGATATATCCATCTTCATTTAGACCTTGATCTATTTTTGCAGTATATATAGGAACATCTGGATGTTTATTTAAAAGTTTAGCTATACCATCTGGAGCAGCAACTAGACACATAAATATAATATCAGTTACTCCTTGTTCTTTTAAGTAATCTATAGCATAGACTGCAGAACCTCCTGTTGCAAGCATAGGATCTACAAGTATAACCTTTCTTGAAGCTATATCTGTAGGTAACTTACAATAGTAATATACAGGTTCTAAAGTTTCTTCGTTTCTATAAACTCCAATATGACCAACTTTAGCTGTTGGAATCAGATCTAATATTCCATCTACCATTCCAAGTCCTGCTCTAAGAATAGGAACTAAGGCTACCTTATCCTGTAAAGTATAGGCTTGTGTTTTCATAAGAGGTGTTGTAACTTCAGTTGTCTCTAACTTTAAGTTTTTAGTTGCCTCATAAGTCATAAGTTTTGCAATTTCATTTAAATTTTCTCTAAATGATTTAGTATCTGTTTCAACACTTCTAAGAATAGTCATTTTGTGTTCTATCAATGGGTGGTTAATTTCAATTACTGACATACATTTTCCTCCTTTTTATCATAAAAAAACAGGATAAAAATCCTGTCTTTTATTTAATTATTTTTTACCCAAGTTAAATTTCTTGTTAAATTTGTCAACTCTACCTGCAGTGTCAACAAATCTTTGTTCTCCAGTATAGAATGGGTGTGATTTTGAGCTAACAGCTACTTTAATTACTGGATATTCTTTTCCTTCAAAAGTTGTAGTTTCTTTAGGTACTTTTGTAGATCTAGTTAAAAATTGGTTACCAGCCATATCTTCAAAAACAACAACGTTGAATTCAGGGTGTATTCCTTTTTTCATTTTTTCACCTTCCTAAAATTTTCTGATATCAAGGATAATTTTAACATATTTTTATTAACAATGCAAGTTAAAATTAAATAAAAAGAGAGAAAAACTTCTCTCTTATTTTGATAATCTTTTTAAAGCAATTTCTTTGGCTTTCATATATTGATCAGCAGTTATATATTTTTTCATTTGAATTTGACTTCTTAATCTTTCTTTCATTATAGTAGCTTCTATAGCTCCTATTCTGTCAAATAGATCATCTATTTTTTTTAGGTACTTTTCAGGGTTATCTAAAATATATTTATTGATTTGTAATTCTAGTTGTTTTCTTTCTAAAAGTCTCAATTCATAATTACTTGAAACTTGCTTCATAAGGTCTTTAGCCTTTTTGATATTTTCAACTTTTACTCCTGCTGCTCTTAAGTCAGAATCTTCAACTATACCAAGTCCATTTTCATCTGAAGCGAATGTAAATATTGAAATTACAAAAAATAAAACATAAAAAAATTTCTTCATACATCTATCTCCTTGTTTAAATTTGAGTATTGAAAATAAATAGTTCATCTGGATTTAATGTTGTAGTCTTTTTCTCAACAACACTAGAATTATCATAAATACTTGTTACTAAAGCTTCACGGTCTTCAGCAGTAATAACACTAGCACTATTTATTTCAGGACTAGGTACTGTATTAACAAAAGAATTATATGTTGACATAGTTACAACACCAACAAAAAATAATCCAACAGAGAATATAGACATTCTCTTATTCTTTCTTTTTTCTTCTTCCAATAAAGCTTTATATATGTTTGCTCTAACTTTTTCCTTAGGTGACATTTAATTTCCTCCCATATCTTTGAGTGCTTTATAATACACAGATTTTACAGTAGACAGATTCATATCTTTCATCTCTGCAATTTCTTTCAATTTATATCCATAAATATCTTTTAGAATAACAATTTTTCTTTCCTTTTCAGATATTAATTTTAGTTTTTCTTGTAGTATAACCTTTGTATCAAAATTAACATCTTCTGGTAAAGATAAAACATCATCATTTATTTCAAATTCAATTTTTCTTTTTTTGAAAAAATCATATGTTTTATTTATTGCAATTCTATATATCCAAGTATATATGTTGCTCTCTTCTCTGAATTTACTCAAATTTTTATATACGCTTATAAAAGTCTCTTGGCAAATATCTTCAGCATCATCATCGTTTTTGACAACACTTAAAACTTTGTAATAGACTCTATCAAAATATTCTTCATAAATGTTATCAAAATCCATAGTTTCACTCCAACATTCAACAAATTTAACATATTAATATATACTTTAGACTTAGTATCAATAAAAAAAGTTTATTTTTTTTCATTTTTTAAGTCTTCAGCTATTAGTTTCTTTAATTCTTCCAATAAATTTTTCTCAGAGACCTTTTTAATGATCTCACCTTTTTTAAATAATATTCCTATACCTCTACCTGCTGCTACTCCATAATCAGCCTCTCTAGCTTCACCAGGACCATTTACAACACAGCCCATAACAGCAACTTTAAATTTATTTTTTTCATTTTGAAATTCTTCTTCAACTTGTTTAGCTAGACCTATTAAATCAATTTCTGTTCTTCCGCAAGTCGGGCAAGAAATAATTTCAACACCTTCATCTGATAGATCTAAGACTTTTAGTATCTCTTTAGCAACCTTTATTTCTTCAACAGGATTTTCTGTTAAAGAGACTCTTAAAGTAGCTCCAATTCCATCGACTAAAAGAGCTCCAATTCCTATTGCGGATTTTACTGTTCCTTGAAATTTAGTTCCAGCCTCAGTAACTCCTAGATGAAGAGGATAGTCAACAAGAGAGCTTATTTTTCTATATGCTTCTACCATCATTTTTACATTACTTGATTTAAGCGAAATAACTATATCAAAAAAATCATATTTTTCAAGTAGTCTAACGTGATATAAAGCACTTTCTACTAGTGCTTCTACACAAGGTTTCCCATACTTTTCTAAAATTTCCTTTTCTATAGAACCTGAATTAACTCCTATTCTAATAGGAATATTCTTTTCTTTAGCAGCTTCAACTACTTTTTTTACATTCTCATCAGAACCAATATTTCCAGGATTAATTCTTAATTTATCTATTCCATTTTCTATTGCTAAAAGAGCTAATCTATAGTCAAAATGTATATCTGCAACCAATGGTAGATTTACTCTCTTTTTTATTTCTTTAATTGCTTCAGCTGCTTTGACATTGTTAATAGTCATTCTAACAAGTTGACAACCTGCTTTTTCTAATTCATTTATTTGCTTTACAGTTGCCTCAACATCAGCTGAATTTGTATTAGTCATAGATTGAATAATTATAGGATTATCTCCACCTATACTTAAATTTCCAACCTTTACAACTCTTGTCATAAAATCCTCCTAAAAAATAAGGAGTCTAAAGAATAGACCCCTTTACTTCTTTTTATTTACTAACGTAGATATTTCATAGGATTTTTAGGTACTCCATTTTGTCTTATTTCAAAATGTAAATGGGCACCTGTTGTACGTCCTGAGTTACCAGTCTTTCCAATTAAATCTCCTTGATTTACATGTTCTCCAACATTAGTAGAAATAACACTTAAATGGGCATATCTAGTTTCATATCCATTATCATGTCTAATAATAATAATTTTTCCATATCCACTCATATTACCTGCAAAAGTTACCACTCCTGCTTTAGCAGCTCTAAGTGGTACATATTTAGCCACTAAGTCAACACCAGTATGTAAGATATATCTTTTTAAAACTGGGTGGTATCTGTTTCCAAATGGACTTGATACTCCTGCATATCTAACAGGATAAGCAAAACCTGCTCCAGAGTATGCTGCTGACCTTCCGCCATCATCATTATCTTCAGGAGGAGGTGGTGGAGGAGAACCTTTTGTTTCTTTAGGTGGCTTTTCAGGTTTTTCCTTTTCCTTCTCTTTTTCTTTGTTCTTATTTTTCTTTTTATCTTCTTTAGCTTGTTGAGCAGCTATAAGTCTACCTTCAACATCTTTATATTTTTGAAGTGTTACTCCTTTTAAGAAGATAGTTGATCCAGCTTTTAATCTCTTAGGATTGATATTATTATAGTCAACAATATCAACGACACTTATTCCATATTTTTTAGCAATCTTAGCTAAAGTATCATTTTTCTCTAATTTATAGTAAAGACCATCTATAGAAGGGAAAGTAATAGTATCTCCAACCTTCATTTTGTTATTTAAAGCATCTTTATTATTCATTAAAATCGTATCTTGTTTAATACCATACTTCTTAGCAATAGCTGGTATTGTATCTTTCTTCTTAACTTTATATGTAATTAATTCAGCTCTCTTTGGAGGTGGAGGAGGTGCTGGTTTTTCTTTTTCCTTCTCTTTTTCTCCCTCTTTTTTATCCTCTTCTACTTTTTCTTCCTTCACAAAATTATATTCTTTTTCAAAGGTAGTAAAGTTACTTGTTGTTAGCTCTAACCCTCCGTTGTCTGCTTCATCAAGTTGAAAATAATCTGTAAATTGAGTAGTATCAACTACTTCTTTACTTGAAATCATATATAATCTAAAAGAAAATACAACAATAGCTAAAATTAATAGATATGCCATTGTCTTCCTAACAATTCTTTTCATAATTTACCTCATAGGACATAGATTATTTATACAGAACCTTAGGTAACTGTCTCAATAATTCGTCATTATTCTTTGTTGTTTTTATAGCCTTAATTAAAGCTGCTGTTGAACTCACTTTATTGTCATAATCATTCAGTAATCTTCTTAAATTCCAAATTTCTTCGATTTGATTCTTTTTAAGAAGTAGTTCTTCTTTTCTTGTTCCAGATCTTGTGATATCTATAGCTGGGAAAACTCTAAATTCAGCTAATTGTCTATCTAAATAGATATCACAGTTTCCTGTTGATTTAAATTCTTCATAGATAACTTCATCCATCTTACTGCCAGTATCCACAAGTATAGTAGCTATAATAGTCAAGCTACCTCCATTTTTTATATTTCTTGCAGCACCAAAAAAGTTCTTTGGATGATATAGAGCCATAGGATCTATACCTCCTGATAATAGTTTACCACTTGATGGAATCACTATATTATATGCTCTTGAAAGTCTTGTTAAAGAGTCAAGTAAGATAACTACATTTTCTCCATCTTCAACTTTCATCTTTGCTCTTTCAATTATTTCTTCTGTAACTTTTATATGATTCTTAGGATCATCATCAAATGTCGAAGCAAAAACAGTTGCTCCTTCTACATTTTCCTTAATATCTGTAACTTCTTCAGGTCTTTCATCTATTAACAATATCCATACTTCAGTATCTTTTTCACCTTTTATTATAGCATTAGCAATTGAACTTATAAAAGTTGTTTTACCTGCTTTTGGTGGAGCTATTATTAATGATCTTTGTCCCTTTCCAATTGGAGCTATTAAATCAAGAATTCTTCCTGAAATATTATCATGATCCAAACCTAATTTAATTTGTTCTCTAGGATAAGTAGGAACTAAGTCCTCAAAAGGAACTCTATCAGCTATTTTAGTTAAATCATCATCATTAACTCTTAAAACTCTTCTTATAGCAAAGTTCTTTTCTTCACCTATTGGATTTCTAACTTCACCTAAGATAGTATCTCCTCTTCTCAGTTTGAATTTTTTTACTTGTGAAGCTGACATATAAATATTTTTACCTAATGTAGTTTCTTTTAAGAAACCAAAGCCTTCAGGAGCAGTATCAAGTACTCCATAAGCAAGAACAGTGTTATTATCTTCTAGTGTCTCAATTATTTGTGCTTTTAACTCTTCTTTTTTTTGCCCGGCAACTTCTATATCCATAATTCTTGCAATTTCTTGCAAATCTTTCAATAGAAACTTATTTAAAATATCCATATTGTCTCCTTATCTTTAACTTAGACTATGTCACCATATAGAGTCCAAGTCTTACATTCATTTATCTTTACATCTACAAATTGCCCTTTTAAAGCCATATCACCTTTAAAAAGAACAATTTTATTCGTTGAAGTTCTTCCTGATAAAACTTCTTTATTTTTCTTACTAGGTCCTTCTACTAAGACTCTTACTACTTTATCTTTATATTTGCTACTTTCATTGAAAGAACATTTGTTTTGTACTTCCATTAATCTTTGTAGTCTTTCTTTTTTTACATTTTCATCTATTTGATTATCCATAGTAGCTGCCTTAGTACCTTTTCTTATTGAGTACATAAACATATATGAATTATCAAAGCTAACTTTCTCAACAACATCGACAGTATCTAAAAAGTCTTCTTCTGTTTCTCCAGGAAAACCAACTATGATATCTGCTGTTAAAGCCACATCAGGAATCTTTGATTTTATTTTATCAACTAGAGCTAAATATTTTTCTTTTGTATAACCTCTTCCCATTTTTCTTAAAACTTGTGATGAGCCAGATTGTAAAGGCAAATGTAAACATTTTGATATTTTGTCGTTTTTAGCAATAACATCTATAACATCATCTGTAAAATCTCTAGGATGTGGAGAAACAAATCTAACTATATAATCTCCTTCAACTTTACAAATTTCTTCTAAAAGTTTAGCAAAATTATCTCCGTTTTTAAAATCCTTTCCGTATGAATTTACATTTTGACCTAATAGAACAATTTCTTTTGCACCCTTACTTACGTACTGTTCTACATCTTTAACTATCTCTTCAAGAGGTACGGATCTTTCTCTACCTCTAACATAAGGAACTATACAGAAAGTACAGAAATTATTGCAACCATAAGTTATAGAAATCGAAGCTGTTTGATCAGATGCAAATTCTGCATCTAGTCTTGGTGGTAATTCATCTTCATTATCTGTATATACTTCATGAGTACTCTCATTATTCTCAATTTTTTCTATTGCTTGAGGAATTCTACCAATATTTTGGTTCCCCATAACTATATCTATTATTGGAAATTTTTTAACAAGTTCTTCACCTTGCTCTTGAGCAAAGCAACCTGTAACTCCAATTATAGTTCCTTTTTTTTCTTTAAGTGCTTTTAATTCACCTAATTTTCCAAATATTTGAGTAGCAGCACCTTCTCTTACAGTACAGGTATTTAAGAATACAGCATCTGCGTCGTCAGTTTCCTCTGTTACATCATAACCTAAATTTTGAAAAATCTTTTTTATTTTTGCACTTTCATTAACATTCATTTGACATCCATAAGTGATGATTGATGCCTTTTTCACAATTTCCTCCTAACTAAATTATATGACTATAATTTTAAAAAAATAAATAAATACATCTGTATATTATAACATAATTATCTTCTAATTAAAAGTAAGAGGTTAATTTAATTTTATTTACTCAATATAGTATATAGACTGTTTTTTTTTCTTAAAAGTTTAGATAATAGCTGTTTTTTATAAAAAAAATATTTTTTATTAAAATTTTGTTATTTTTTTTGAAAATACTTGACAATAGTCAGCTAAAATTATAAAATTAAAGCAGTATATTTTAAGGAGGTAATTTTAAATGAAAACAGTTGGTATATTTTTTGGAACTACAGGAGGAAAAACTCAAGAAGTTGTTGATATTTTAGCTGCTCAATTAGGAGATGCTCAAGTATTTGACGTTGCTAATGGTGTAGATGAAATGGAAATGTTCGACAACATAATCTTAGCTTCTCCAACTTATGGAATGGGAGAATTACAAGATGACTGGGCTTCTGTTATTGATGAAGTTGCAGATATGGATTTCTCTGGAAAAGTTGTTGCATTTGTTGGTGTAGGAGATGCTGCAATATTCGGTGGAAACTATGTTGAATCAATGAAACACTTCTATGATGCAGTAGAACCTAAAGGAGCTAAAATAGTTGGATTTACTTCTACTGATGGATATGATTTCGAAGCTTCTGAAGCAGTAATCGATGGAGATAAATTTATGGGACTTGCTATAGATGCATCTTTCGATACTGATGAAATCACTTCTAAAGTTGAAGATTGGTTAGAAAACAAAGTTAAAGACGAATTACTATAATTTCAATTTAAACTAAAATAATAAAAAACTAGTTACTTCTTTGTAACTAGTTTTTTTATTTTATATTTAGATAAATAAAAAAGGTGCCGAATTTCATCGACACCATTTATTAACAAGAATTATTATACTAATTCAATTATAGCCATTTCAGCTGAGTCACCTTTTCTAACAGAAGTTTTGATGATTCTAGTGTATCCACCATTTCTATCAGCATATTTAGGTGCTAATTCATTAAATATTTTAGCTACTGCTTCTTCATCTCTTAGGAATGCAAATGCATTTCTTCTAGATGCTAAAGTATTTTTCTTACCAAAAGTAATCATTCTTTCAGCGAATTTTCTTAATTCTTTAGCTCTTGTAACAGTTGTTTCTATTCTTTCAGCTTTTACAAGTGATATAGTCATATTTTTAAGCATAGCCTTTCTATGATCAGCTCTTCTTCCTAATTTTCTATATGATTTATTGTGATTCATTAGTAGAATTTCCTCCTCTTTTTAAAATTATTCAGGAGATCCATTTTTTTCAAGATCGTATCCTAAATCTTTCATCTTCTCTAAAATCTCATCAAGAGATTTTTTTCCTAAATTTTTAATTTTTAATAATTCATTTAAAGATAAGCTTGCTAATTGAGATACATCTTCTATCCCAGCTTTTTTCAAGCAATTAAAAGATCTTACTGTTAAATCTAATTCCTCAATTTTCATATCATGTGATTTATCATCAATAACTTGAATATCTATTGGTTCTTCAATAATTTCTTCAATTTCATCTCTTAGATTTTCCATTTTATTTCCAATCTCTAAGAATGGATCTAAATGTAATTTTAAAAGCTCAACAGCATATGATAAAGCATCTCTTATTTCTATACTTCCATCAGTCTCAACATTTAAAGTCAATTTATCAAAGTCAGTAATTCTACCAAACATTGTATCTTGAATTTCATAAGAAACCTTTCTAATTGGAGTATAGATTGCATCTACAGCTATGTAATCTACTGGCCAATCTTTTTTATCAATTTCTTCTGACACAACAAATCCTTCTCCTGTATCAACAAGAAATTCCATATCTAAAGTTCTATCAGTAGTCACAGTACATATAACTTGTTCAGGGTTAACTATTTCAAGCCCAATATCTGCAACAATATCAGCTGCTTTAACAACTTTAGGACCTTTTACAGAAAGTGTCATTCTTCTTTCTCCTGAACTTTCTGCTTTAACAACTATTTCTTTAACATTTAGAATAATTTCAGTAACAGCTTCTTTAACACCATCCATAACAGTGAATTCACTCATTACTCCTTCAATTCTCATACCTTTTATTGCTGCTCCAGGTATAGATGAAAGTAAAACTCTTCTAAGTGCATTTCCTAAAGTATTTCCATAACCTCTATATAGAGGTTCTACAACAAATTGTCCCTTATAATTGCTTTCTTTTATTTCTGTTATATTTATTTGCTTAGCCTGCTTTTCTATTTTTAACATTATATCAACTCCTATCAAAAGGATTACATTATCTTGAATAAAATTCAACTATTAAAGATTCATTTAAATCAAAATCCAAATCATCTTTAGTTGGGTTTTGAAGAACCTTTCCTGAAAATGCAGCTCTATCTAATTCTAACCAAGCTGGTGGAGTTGCATCTTCTACTGCTAATTTTATTAATTCTACATTTTTAGAGTTTTCTATTACAGAAACAACATCTCCTACTTTTACTCTGAAAGATGCTATGTTAACTCTTCTTCCGTTTACTGCTATATGTCCGTGAGAAACTATTTGTCTAGCTTGTCTTCTAGTTTTAGCGAACCCTAGTCTGTAAACAACATTTTCTAGTCTTCTTTCTAAGTATTCTATTAAAGTTAAACCTGTTACTCCAAGTTTTCTTGCTGCTTCTTCATATATCTTTCTGAATTGTTTTTCCATAACATTATATATAAATTTAGCTTTTTGTTTTTCTCTTAATTGAATTGCATATTCAGTTGGTTTTTTATTTGCATTAGGTCTTATTTGTCTATTAGAAGATTTTTTAACCCCTAGGATAACTGGATCGATTCCTAAAGCTCTACACTTCTTCAAAACAGGCTGTCTATTTCTTGCCATTTGTTTAATATTCCTCCTTTATATTTTATCAAATATACGCGATTACACTCTTCTTCTTTTTGGTGGTCTACATCCATTATGAGGTACAGGAGTTACGTCAGTTATTTTAGTAACTTCTAATCCTGCAGCTTGAAGTGATCTGATACAAGCTTCTCTTCCTGAACCAGGTCCTTTTACTTTAACTTCAATCTTTCTCATTCCGTTTTCCATAGCGATTTGAGCTGCTTGTTCAGCTGCTATTTGAGCTGCGAATGGAGTTCCTTTCTTAGTTCCTTTGAAATTAGAAGTTCCTCCTGATTTCCAGCTTATAACCTTTCCATCTACGTCAGTTATTGTAACTATTGTGTTATTAAAAGTTGAATGTATATGAGCTACTCCGTTAGGAATATTTTTACTTTTCTTTTTTATCTTAGCTACTGTCTTTTTAGCCAATTTAAGCTACCTCCCTTACTAAGTCTTTAAATATCTAAAATACGCTTACTTTCTTATAGGTTTTTTAGGACCTTTTACTGTTCTTGCATTAGTCTTTGAACTTTGTCCTCTTACAGGAAGATTCATTTTATGTCTTAAACCTCTGTAACATTTGATATCCATAAGTCTTTTTATAGATAATCTTACTTCTTTTCTAAGATCTCCTTCAACTTTGATATCTTTTATGATTTCTCTGATTTTATTTACTTCTTCTTCTGTTAAATCTTTAACTCTAGTGTCAAAATTTATCCCAGCTTCTTTTAATATTTTTTGAGAAGTTGGTCTTCCAATTCCATAAATATATGTTAGAGCTATTTCAACTCTTTTGTTTCTTGGGATATCTACTCCTGCTATTCTAGCCAAAATTTTTCCTCCTCTTTTAAAATAAAATTTTAAAGGTTACAATTATATATTACACCACATTTTAGTGGCTAATACTTTCATCGACATGTCCCATTCTGCAATTATGGAGATGGTCCTACGACTCACCATGTCTTTACAGTACTTCATTATCTTAATTAAATTATTAAAATTATGCTGTACTTTTGATCTTACACATTATCCTTGAACTTGTTTATGTTTAGGATTTTCACAGATTACTCTTATTTTTCCATGTCTTTTAATAATCTTACACTTGTCACAAATAGGTTTTATTGATACTCTAACTTTCATTTTAACCTCCTTTCAATACTAGTTTTTCTTTCTGTATACTATTCTACCCCTCGACAAGTCATAAGGAGAGATCTGTACAGTTACTCCATCGCCTGGTAAAATTTTAATGTAATTCATTCTCATTTTTCCAGAGATGTGGCCAAGTATAGTATGTCCATTTTCTAATTCTACTTTAAACATAGCATTAGGTAAGGCCTCTACTATAGTACCTTCCAATTCGATAACATCTTTCTTTGACATTTTTCCTCCCATCGAATAGAAATTCATATTATTATAACATACCTAATAAAAAAAATCTACTGTTTTTTTAAAAATATAAAAAAATTTTACTTTATTTTTCTTCTTCATCAAGCTCATCAAAATTAAAATTTTTAATTACGGAATTTATTTTTTTCTCTCTTTTTTTCAATCCTTCTATATCATCAGAATTTTTTACTATTGGTTTTATTTTATCTATTTCTTTTTTTATTTCTTCCTCATCATCATAACTTTTATATGAAGTAGGAATTTTTTCATCTTCTTTCTTTTCTTCTTCATTATTATTGTAATAATTATCCCAAAATTCCATTTGTTTCTCTATCTTTTTTCTTTCTTCTTCTAATTTTTCTCTATCTTTCTTCTGAGCTTTCCATTTTAAAGATATCATAAGAATGGAAATTCCAAAAAAAGTCGTTAAGAAAACAGCCAAAAAGATTTCAGCTCTATGGCTTTCTTTATATTTTACACTAGCTGTAGATACTTCTTCACCTTTGAAAGCTATTAGTTTTTTATCTCTAACAAATTCTCTTATAGTATCATCATTTATATTGTTTGTTTCTAATAAATATTTAAGACTTGCATTATCAACAATTTCATATACAACATCATCTATTAATTGATAAACTCCCAAATCGTCAAAATAATAGTACTTATTTCCTTTTCTCCAAACTTGCCCTACTGTTCCAAAGTCTATATCTTTTATCTTTTCCCAGTCTTTTTTCTCACCTAAAGAGAAAATTCCTATATTTTTTGAAACTAGAATATCTATATAGCCATGTTTAGTCCTTTTCTTTCTATATATATTATAAGAATGAAGATAATAAATGTTTTTGTCATCAGAAATAACACTAGGTAAAATATTTTCTATTTTTCCTTTAAAAATATTATCTCCAGCTCTTTCTTGTTCTTTTGTTTCAGAATTATAAAAAAATATACCATCTTTACTTACAAATAGTAAGTCTTTAACATGGGCACTATCTATACCTAAAACTTGATAAGGAATGTATTTTTTATCAAAAGCATATTCTTCTAGAGAAACATTTCCATTTAGCTCATCATAAAGATAAGTTCTTTCACCTTGCTCAACAGATACTAAGCTTAAATTTTCATTACTAGAAAAATCTAAAGCTTTAGTCTTGTAATAAATATTATTTTTATCATAAAAATAATCATCATTGTATCCATCAACTGCTTTTAAAGTATCTAAATCAGCATTCTCTATAAGTTCTCCTTTATAATAAACTTTATCTCCATCACTTGCTAAGTATCTAAAATTCTTAATACCTTTTAAGGCTTTAGTTGTTTCTATTTTTTTAAAAGGATAAAAGTATAGCTGCTTTTTCTTAAAGTGAATAATATACTCTTTAACTATAGACCATGTAGAGATATCCTCATTTTGTATATATCTATCTGATAGGAAATAATAGTTCACTCCATCACTGTAATAATTACTACCTAGGCTTTTAAGTCTATTTGGATTTAAGTCAGGAATAATATTATTTCCAAGATAAACATTATTCTTATCTGTTGCTATATAATTATCACGATAATCTCCTGTATCAAATGTTTTAAAGCTATCAATATCAACATCTTTTAATTGATATATATCACCAAATGAATTACAATAGATTTTCCCTTCATATTTAATATAGATACTTTTCTCATATTTTTGACCATTATTTAAAATATTTTTATTTAAATTATATTCTGACTTCATTTTATATAAGGAAATTACTTCAAATAAAGTAAATACTATAATAATACTAATAGTGATTATAAAAATTTTTTTAAAAATCTTAGTAAAAGAGTTATAATACTCTATCTCGTTTACATTTTTTTCAATGTTTGATAAATCTTCACCATTTACTTTCATCTTTGACCTCTATTCTTTATTGTTGTAATCTTTAGATAAGGGTTTTATATTTCTATATTTTTCAAGTAGCATTTTATCTATATTTTTCTTATCTTCCTTATCAAGTTTCTTTAAATATAAGAAAAATACTATAAAAATAAAGCCTAATACTAATAGAAAACCTAAAAATATTTTAAGAACATTATGAAATTTTATAGTAGCAATAAAAAGTTTTTCACCTTTAAACTCTTCAAAGTTTTTATTTAAAATAAACTCATCTATCTTCTCAGCACTTATATATTCTGGATAAGCTAATAAGTTTTCAAGAGTTTTTTTATCCGTTATTTTGAAAATAGTAGCTCTATAATCGTCTGTTTGAGAAGAATTTTCTAAGTTATCAAAATAGTAATATTCACTATCTTTTTGCCAAATAGAACCAATATTTTCATTACCTACATCAGTTAATTTTTTCCAAGACTCTTTTTTACCTAAAGAATAAACTCCTGTATTTCTTGAAGCTAAAAATACCATATTTTTATATCTTTTCCATATTTCATAGTTTTGAAAATAATACATATTCTCATCATCTGTAAAGACATTAGGACTAAGTTCTTCAATATCTCCAACAAAGACATTATCTTTTAACTTTACTTGTTTTTTATTTTCACTATCATAAAAATATATTCCATCATCACTAACAAATATTAAACTGTAAAGATGAGTTCCATTACTTCCAATTATTTTATAAGGAGCTTTTTCTCTATCAAAAGAATAATCTTCTATAAAGACATAGCCATTTGCTTCATCATAAAGAAATTTATCATCTGGGTTAAGTGAAACAGTTTTTAAATTACCACTATTTTTAATTGGTAGAAGCTTTGATTTATAGTAAACATTCTCTTTGTCAGTAAAATATGTATACTGACCATCAACAGGCACTAGAGTATTCAAATCAGCATTCTCTAAAACTTCTCCTTTATAATAGACATTGTCTCCATCAGTTGCAAAAAATAATAAATTATCAACTGCTTTTAATCTTTTATCTGTTTCTACCTTTTTATAAGGATAGATATAAGATTGAGGCCTTTTAGTCTTTGAAAAAGTATATATCAAAGTCTGAAAGATTTCCATAGGAGAAGATAAGTTTTTATTTCTTTCAGACATATCAGAACAAAAGTAAGTATTCGTTCCATCAGTATAATAGCCATTTCCTATAACTTCAAGTTTATTTGGATCTAAGTCAGGAATACGAATATTTCCAAAATAGACAGAATTTTTATCCAAACCAACTATTAAAGTGCTTCTATCAGAATAATCTTGAGAATCTAACACTTTAAATGAATCAATATCAACCTTCTCTAAAAAAAATCTTCCTCCACTAGGAACAGGAATAGAAATTTTTCCTTGATATTTTATAAATTGGGTGTTTCCATATTTTTGTCCATAGTTCTCTATTTCATCAGAATTTGAGTCTGATTTTTTCATTAAAAGTAGAGTATAAGATAAAGAAAGAAAAATAAGAATTATTACATAAATAATGAAAATAAATTTTATAAATGAAATTCTAGAATTTTTTTGCATTTTTTTTCTCCCTAAAATAATGTGAAACTTTGGGTATAACAATACCTAAAATAAAGGCTAGTAATCCTGAAATAAAGAAAGTTGTATACTTTATTCTAATCTCTATTTTTTTCTCTCCTTCAATTTTTATTAGTTTCTCATTTTCAATAAATTCTCCTATTTTGTCACTTCCTTCATTGTAATTTAATAAATATTCCAATGTTTCTTTATCTCTAATTTCGTAAATCGCATTATCTATTAATTGGAAAATTCCTAAATTATCGAAGTAATAATATTTATTTCCTTTTTTCCATATACTTCCAACAGTTCCACTTTCAATCTCTTTTAGTTTTTCCCAAGCATCTTTTTTACCTAGAGAGTAGATCACTGTATTTCTTGAAGCTAAAACGTTTCCACTACTATGTTTAAGTCTTTTCCGTACTTCATAAGCATGAAAATAGTAAATATTCTCATCATCAGTAAAAATATTAGGACTTATTTCTTCCACATTTCCAACAAAAATATTATCTCCTACTCTTAATTGTTTCTTTTTTTGGTTATCGTAATAATAGATGCCTTCGTTATTAACAAAGACCAAATTATATAGGTGGTTTCCCTTATTTCCTATGACTTTATAAGGAGCTTTTTCTCTATCAAAAGAATAATTTTCTATAAAGACATAGCCATTTGCTTCATCATAAAGAAATTCATCACCTTGTTCACTTGAAACAATCTTTAACTTTCCACTATTTTTAATAGGTAGAAGCTTTGATTTATAGTAAACATTCTCCTTGTCAGCAAAATATTCATGATAAGGATCAACAGCTTTTAAAGTGCTAAGGTCTACATTTTCTAAAATTTCTCCTTCATAATAGATATTATTTCCATCAGTTGCAAAAGATAAAAAGTCTGAAATAGGTTTTAATCTTTTGTCAGTATCTATTTTTTTATAAGGATATATATAAGTTTGTGGCTTTTTAGTCTTTGAAAAAGCATATATAACAGATTGGAATACTTTCATTGGAAGAGATAAATTTTTATTTCTTTCAGAGACAGCAGAACAAAAGTAAGTATTAGTTCCATCAGTGTAGTAGCCATTTCCTATAATTTCAAGCTTATTTGGATCTAAGTCAGGAATGGCAATATTTCCAAAATAAACATGATTTTTATCTAAACCAATAATTCTAGTACTTCTGTCTTCTAAATTTAATGTTCTAAATGAATTTATATCAGCATCATCTAAAATATATCTTCCTCCACTAGGAATAGCAACAGAAATTTTTTCTTGATATTTAATAAATTCACTATTTCCATATCTTTGACCTTTTTCTTCTATTTCATAAGAATCTGAACTTGTTGTTTTTGATGAAACTAGAAGAAAAATTAAAAAAACAATTACTAAAATTATGGCTGAAATAATTTTGAATGTAAATATAGTATCAGAACTTCTTTTCTTTTTAAATTTTAAAGTTTCATCAGAATTATTTTTTTTCATTTTTTTCTCCTAAATTCTTTAAAAATAAAAAAGATAAGATAGGCAACAAGAAAAATTCTTATGAAATATTTAAAAACTTTATCAACTATATCAGTCTTATATTTCACAGTTATAGTCATCTTCTTTTCACCAGAAACTGCTATCAATTTTTCATTTTTTATAAGTTCCTCAATATCATCTGTTTTATCATCAGCTTTTGATAATAGATAATTAAGAGTTTCTTTATCAGAAATTTCATATATAGTATTATCCATAAAAGGGAAAATACCTAAGTTGTTGAAATAGTAGTATTTATCTTCCTTTTTCCAAATACTAGCGACACTAGCTTCTTTAATATCTGCTACTTTTTCCCAACCTTCTTTTTTGTCCAAATAACAGATATCTGTATTTTTTGATATTAATTCTCCAATACTTTTTTTAGTAGCTGTACTTACATCATAAGCAGAGAAATAATAAATATTCTCATCATCAGTAAAAACATTAGGAGTAATTTCTTCTATATTACCAATAAAAATATTATCTCCAGCTTTTAATTGTTGTTTCTTTTGGTTGTCATAATAATATATTCCATCTTTAGCGATAAATATTAGATTGTATAGAGTAGTCCCATTATTTCCAATAACTTTATAAGGAGCTTTTTCTCTATCAAAAGAATAATCTCCTATAAAGACATAGCCATTTACTTCATCATAGAGAAATTTATCTCCATGTTCACTTGAAACAATCTTTAACTTTCCACTATTTTTAATGGGTAAAAGATTAGACTTATAATAAACATTTTCCTTATCAGCAAAATATTCAGTACTTTTATCTATAATTTCTAATGTATTTAAATCAGCATTGTTTAAAATTTCTCCCTTGTAATAGACATTATCTCCATCAACTGCAAATAACCCAAAATTATCAAGTGCTTTTAAATTTTTTGCCCCTTCTATTTTCTTGTAAGGAAAGATATATTTTGAAGAATCTTTATCAAGTTCAGAAAAAGGAGAATAAAAATAAGTATTTGTACCGTCAGTATAATAACCATTTCCTATAACTTTAAGTTTATTTGGATTTAGATCAGGGATAATTACATTTTCAAAATAAACAGAATTCTTATCTAAAGCGATATTTTGTGTAAAATAGTCTTCTGGTTCAAAAGGTTTAAATGTAGCTATATCAGCATTTTTAAGTTCTTGCATTCCATCATTTAAGGTAAAAATATAAATTTTACCTTGATATTTAAAAAAATTACTTTTTTCATATTGTTCACCATTAGTCTTAATTTCATAAGTGTTATTATCAGCATTTATCCAAATGGAAATAAAGAAAGGTATAAAAAACAATGGAAAAATTACAAACACAATCATAGCTATTTTAAGATAAAATGATGTATTTGAAGTTTTTTTCTTTTTAAAAAGATCGTCTAAGTCATTTGTTTTCATAAATTGCTCTCCTAAAATTTTTATATTAATTTTTATTTCTTGGAAAATTTAGATTTTTTTCGTTTTTTTAAAAAGTTTGCAATATCAAATCTATATCTTGCATATAATCCAATTAAAAAAGCGATAGAAATAAAAATAATTTTTGGAATACTATAGGCATAAGGATCTTCAATAAAATGGATAGTAGCTGTCATTATAACTTCGCCATTAAAGGCTATTAATTTTTTTTCAGATATAAAATCTCTTATTTTATTTGCTAAGTTTATAGAATATCCATCTTTTAAGTTTGAAAAATTCAATAAATAGTCAAGAACTTCTTTATCAACAATTTCATAAATAGTTCTATTTATATTTTGATTAAAACCATAAATATCAAAATAGTAATATTTATTTCCTTTTTTCCATATACTTCCATCTCCACCAAAATTGATATCAGCTACTTTTTTCCAATCATTTTCCCAAGCAGTTTTTTTATCAAGATAACGTATTCTAGTGTTTCTTGATATTAGTTGACCATTTAAAGGTTTTTTCATCAATGAAAAAGGATTATTGCCTGACCTGCTTGCCCAGTCTTCATAGACATCTAAATAGTAAACATTTTCATCATCAGAAAATATATCTGGATAAATTTCTTTAATTTCACCTTTAAAAATGTTATCTCCTATTCTTTCTTGTTTTCTCTTAAGTGGGTCATAAAAATAAACTCCATTCTTACTTATAAAAAGTAAACTAAAGTGATGTGTTCCATCAACTCCAACAACTTTATAAGGAGCATTTACTGTTTCAAAAAGATAGTCATTTGCATAAACATTCTTACTTTCCTCATCATAAAGATAGTAGACGTTGTAATCATTCTCGTGAAATACTTTTAATTTTCCGTTATTTTTAAATGATAAAAGTTTAGATTTATAATAAACATTTTCTTTATCAGCAAAATAAAATAATGCATCTTCAATTGTTTTTATTGTATAGATATCTGCATTAACTAGCTTTTCACCAGCATAATATACTTCTTCACCATCAGTTGCAGAATTTTTTAATTCTTCCACTTTTTCTAATCTTTTATTAGTCTCTAATTTTTTATATGGATAAAAATAGTGTTGAGGTCTTTTTGTTTTAAACAAGAAGTGAGATATATTTTTTATATTTATACTTCGTGCTGACAATTCTTCATATGTTTCGACAGATGTTGAGCAAAAATAACTATCAGTACCATCACTATAATAATTATTCCCTACATAATATAATTTATCTGTATCTAAATCTGAAACTGCAATATTTCCAAAATAAACTCTATTTTTATCATAAGCTACATTTCCATTATTATCTTCTGTATTGAAGACTTTGAAAGTAGGAATATCTACTCCTTCAACTTCTAATAATCCATCCCCATAAACTAAAACATAGATTTTATCTTTATACTTATAGAAATCACTTGTCCCATATCTTTCACCATTCTCCTGAATTTCAGAAGTATTATCACCAGAAAAAGCAACATAAAATATAACTATAAAACATAAGAAAATAAGTATTATTGCTGAAAGTACAGCAGCTTTTATCATTATATTAGCATTTTTTTGATTATTTATTTTCATTTTAAACCTCTATCAATTAAAAGCATTAAAGTTGATTCTTCTTTAGTGTTATATCTTGTTTCTATAATAATATCTTTATAGAATTTAAAATTTAATTTTTCTAAAACTTTTTTTGACTCAATATTATAATTAAAATATGTTGCTATTAGGTAATTTAATTTTAATATTTTAAAACAATATTCAATAACTTTTGAAACAGCTTCTGTCATTATCCCCTTGTTCCAATAATCTTTACTTAATACATAACCTAATTCTCTCCCAAGTAAATTTTCTAAATTCTTATCCAAATCTTGTCTACATTCTTCTATACCAATAGAACCAATAACTTTTTGATTTTCTTTTAGAACAATAGCAAAAACTTTTTTCTCATCTATAAACATTTTAAGTATTTCTAAACTTTCATCTTTACTTTTGTGATGTTCCCAACCTGCTTTTTCACCTACACCATTTACAGAAGCATATTCGAAAAAATTATCTAAATCTGTAATTTCCCAAGAACGAAGAATTAATCTTTCTGTTTCTAATTTTACATTCCTAATATCAATTTCTGTATTCATAGTTTCCTCCAAGTTAAATTCTATTTGAATTATAACACAAGTTTATATATTTTTTAATCATTTTTTAGAACAAAAAAGTCCTGATTAACTCAGAACTTTTTTAAATGTTATAAAGTTTTAGTCATAGGTTACATAATAAGCTACGACGCCATTATCATAAGGAAGTTTTTTAAATAAATTTGTATTAAATAAATTATCATAAACTGTTGAAATATTTAATTCTTTATCAAAAAGTATTTCTTCATCATTTTTAGCAACTGTAAGAGTATAAGAATTTTCTTTAACTCCATAGTTGTTGTAAAAAGAAATAAGATAAGTATAATTCTTTACTTTAAAAAGAATAAAATTTTCAGTAAGTTTATTATTATTGTTTTCATTTAAGGGAATTTCATTTTCGTTTTTAAATAAGTTTTTATTTGCAGTTCCTACTATAATTTTTTCAGCTTTTTCTCCCTCTGAGCCATATACATAGATAAGTTTTTTGTTTTCTTTATATATAGATATAACTTTTTTACTATCTTTTATTTGTGCGGAAAAAACTAAATTTTTATTAGTTATATTTTTCTTTAAATATGGTTTATATTCTTCACTAAAAATAGTGATTGATAAAATCATTAAAAAGAAAATAATAATTTTTTTCATAATGACTATTCCCCCTTTACTTCATCTTTCTTGTTATTAAGTAATTGTTTTATTTCTATCATAAGTTCTCCTGCTATTTTTAATAAAGGAGCTATCATATATAATAGCCCCTTTGATTTTGAGTTAAATTAATAGTTTATATAGAAACTTTCATCATCTAAGTAATTTTGATCATAGAATAATCCATTAAATCCTTCTGTATTATTTGGATCATTGAATACTTTATCATAGACAGTTTTATTATTTAATTGTTTTTTATAAAGAGGTCTAGGGTTTGTTCCTTTATATGCTTCAAGTAAATAACTTCTAGTTTTTCCATTAACATTATAGAAAGAAACTATATATCTGTGTCCTTCATTTATGAAAACTAAAAATTTTCCAGAGTAACTTTCTGTATCATCTGCATTGAAGAATAAATTGTCACCAATAACTCCCTCTAATGTTATTTCTGGTTTTTTACCTTCAACTCCAAAAACATAAACAACTTTTTCTCTATCTTTGTATAGAGTAACAACCTTTTTTGTACTTTCCATTTGTGCAGCAAAAAGAATTTTTTTTGCATCTGGATTTGAAGTATTACCTTTTAAATAAGGTTTGAAGTTCGCTCCAAAAGAAAATGCAGACACGATAACTAACAGTAATAAAACAAGTTTTTTCATACATAATCCCTCCTAAAAAAATATTATACAAACATTATATAATATTTTTAGAAAATAAGAAATAGTTTTTTATTCTTTTCAAAAGTCAATTATATCTAGTCTTATCGTTATTTTTTAAATGAATTGTTTAAATTTTAAAAAAAAATAAAAAAAATAGTATACATTTTAAAATTTTTATAGTATAATGTCTTTGAAAATGAGATGTAACTTTATTACTATGAATTATTCTTTAGTATTGTGGTAAATGATTCTTTTAAGTTCCATTTTCTAATATTAAATTTCTATATGCTTTTATAGATATATTCATTTATGTTAGTAGTTACTTCATCATTCGACAAAATTATTTATGGAGGTATCAAAAGATGAAAGGTACAGTAAAATGGTTTAACAAGGAAAAAGGATTTGGATTTATCACAGGTGAAGATGGAAAAGATGTATTTGCTCATTTTTCTCAAATTCAAAAAGAAGGATTCAAAGAATTATTTGAAGGACAAGAAGTAGAATTTGAAATTACTGAAGGACAAAAAGGGCCTCAAGCTTCAAATATAGTTGTTATTAAATAATAATTACCTTAACTAAAAGAAAAGGATTGAAAAACTTTATGAACTAAAGCTTTCAATCCTTTTTTAATTTTAAATTCTAAAAACTCTACTCTAAATCTACTTTGAATCTATCTAAATCACAGTAATAGTAACTACCATAATAAAATACTTTCATATTTATTCTTTTTATATATTTTAGTATTGTATATTTTTTTTTAAAATATTTCAATCAAATATTTTAAAAGTAAAAAATAAAATAGTTAGAATAATTAAAATCTAATTGACTAAATAAGGTAAAAAGGATATTATAAAATAACAGTTTAAATACTTAAGGAGGAGCTAAAAATGAGAAAAATTTTATTTGCTATTCTTTGTCTTTTATTTGTTTCTTGTAGTAATTTATACAAGGCGAATAAGGCTTATGAAAGAGGAGATTATGTTGAAAATGTAGTATTAACTTTTAAATATTTTGATGAAAAACCTGAAAATTTTAAAGAATTAAATGAAAAGAAAAAAAATGAGATTAATAGCAAATTTTCAAATATTTTTGAATATTACTCAAAACAAAAAAATAGTGAGAAATTAGAAGATATAAACAGGGCTAATATAGAGCTTTTTACGATATATATTGTTTCAGATAATAGTCAATATGCTAAGGAATTTCAAGCTGAAAGAGAATTCTTAGCTAGTAACAATGTAAAAACTCTTTTTAATCAAGCTTTAAAAACCAATAAAGAATTATTTTTACAAAATATAGGTTTAAGAGATGATCATACCTATGCTTTAAAAGTAATAGATCACACAATAAATATGAATATTGCAATTGATGCTGTGGTTGAAAGTAATAAGTCTTTAGATAGAAATAAAGTAGAATTGTATAACTATTTTAAAAAAGAAATAGCAAAACATAGAGCAGATGGCTATATATCACTTGCAGAAGTGGAAGAAAAAGAAGGAAGCAATAGGTATTTAAGAAGTGCTCAAAATCTTTACTATAAGGCTAATGAGATATATTCAAAATATCAAAAAAATTATAGAAATTCTTATTCTAAATATGAGTCAGCTAAATATAAAGCAGACTTAAATGATGCAGAAGATAATTATAATAAAGGAATAACAGAGTATAGAAATGCTGGTTCTTCAAAAGCAAAATATAGAGCTGCAAACTATTATTTTAAAGAGGCTCAAAAATATGTATATAATTATAAAGACACTAATAAATTACTAAATGAAACAAAAGAAAAAGGTTACTTTAAATATAGTTTAAATTCAAACAATGTAGATGTAAAAAATAAAATTAGTAATGATCTAAGTCCCATAGCTTATCCTGTAACTAATGGGATAGAGCTTTTCATTGATTATAGAGATGGTGACTATAATTATAATACTTCTTCTAACACTAATACAGAACAGTTGAAAAAAGAAGTACAAACTGGCGTTGATTCAACAGGAAAGCCTATTATGAAAGTGTATAATTTTACAAAGATTACTACAACTGTTGAAGAAATAGGAACAATTCGTTATACTTTCTCTGTAAGAGGAGCTTATTACAATAATAATATAAGTAATGATATTACAATAAAAAATACAGTAAATAATGTAAAATATTCAGGAGAAGTTCCACCAAGTTCTGAATATAGAAATTCAGATAATAAGGCTCTAGGTTCTAATGAATTAAAGAAGAAGGTAGAAGAAAAGTTAAAAAAAGAAGTAAATGGACATATTGATTCTATGATAAAGGACTTAAAAAGAATATAGCTAAAGAAAATTAAAGCTTAGCTATTCAAAAAGAATGTGTTTTGTGATATAATATCAAAAATTTAAAATTATTGAAAAGGAAAATTCTATATAATTACTTAAAAACTAAGGAGAAAAAAATGATGAATGGAAAAATTTTAAAAGAAGGAATTACTTTCGATGATGTTCTATTAATCCCTGCAAAATCTGATGTGCTTCCTAATGAAGTAAGTTTAAAAACAAGACTTACAAAAAAAATCACATTAAATTTACCAATTTTGAGTGCTGCTATGGATACAGTTACAGAATCTGACTTAGCTATAGCCCTTGCAAGACAAGGAGGAATTGGTTTTATCCATAAAAATATGTCTATCGAAGAACAAGCTGCTGAGGTAGATAGAGTAAAAAGATCTGAAAGTGGAATGATTACTAATCCTATAACTCTTAATAAAGATAGTAGAGTATATCAAGCTGAAGAACTTATGAGTAGATATAAAATTTCAGGATTACCTGTTATTGAAGATGATGGGAAATTAATAGGAATTATAACAAACAGAGATATTAAATATCGTAAAGATTTAGATCAACCTGTTGGAGATATTATGACAAGTAAAGGTCTAATAACTGCTCCTGTTGGAACAAATTTAGAACAAGCTAAAGAAATTTTACTTGCTAACAGAATTGAAAAATTACCTATCACAGACCAAAATGGGTATTTAAAAGGTCTTATCACTATAAAAGATATAGATAACATAGTTCAATATCCAAATTCTTGTAAAGATGAACTTGGAAAATTAAGATGTGGAGCTGCTGTTGGGGTTGCACCTGATACTTTAGATAGAGTTGCTGCTCTAGTTAAAGCTGGAGTAGATATCATAACTGTTGACTCTGCTCATGGACACTCTCAAGGTGTTATCAATATGATAAAAGAAATCAAAAAACATTATCCTGATTTAGATATAATCGGTGGAAACATTGTTACTGCAGAAGCAGCTAAAGAATTAATTGAAGCTGGAGCATCGGCAGTAAAAGTTGGAATAGGACCAGGATCTATTTGTACAACAAGAGTTGTTGCAGGAGTTGGAGTTCCTCAATTAACAGCTGTAAATGATGTTTATGAATATTGTAAATCTAGAGATATTGGAGTTATTGCTGATGGTGGAATAAAACTATCAGGAGATATAGTTAAGGCTCTAGCTGCAGGTGCTGACTGTGTTATGTTAGGAGGATTACTTGCAGGAACAAAAGAAGCTCCAGGAGAAGAAATTATTCTTGAAGGAAGAAGATTTAAAATATATGTAGGTATGGGATCTATCGCTGCGATGAAGAGAGGATCTAAAGATAGATACTTCCAAGCAGGTGAAGTTGATAACTCTAAATTAGTTCCTGAAGGAATTGAAGGACGTATTGCATATAAAGGTTCAGTTAAAGATGTTATTTTCCAACTTGCAGGTGGTGTAAGAGCAGGTATGGGATATTGTGGAACTAAGACTATAAAAGATCTACAAGTAAATGGAAAATTTGTTAAAATCACAGGAGCAGGTTTAATAGAAAGCCATCCTCATGATATAACAATCACAAAAGAAGCACCAAATTATTCTAAATAGGTGGGAGATACAAAAATGAACAAATTTAATAAATTTATTATTTTAGCAGGGCTGTTACTTAGTTTTTCAGCTGTAGCTGCTGAAATTAAAGAAGTTGAGTCACTAGATAAAATTTCTAAACAAATATTAGGAGAAACTACTAGTGCAAAAACTAAAAAAGAAAAAGCTAAAGAAACTGTAAAAAAAGAAGTTAAAGAAGAAAGTAAAAAAGAAACAGAAGTTAAGTCTGAAAATAAAGCTTCTGAAAATGAAGAAACTGTTGTCAATGATATTCCAGATGAAACAGCAACTAGAGTTATAGATAAATCAGAAATAGTTGATTTCTATGAAAGAGAAGTTAGAGATAAAATAGCTTATAAAGAAGGTTCTAACACTCCTTTTACAGGAGTATTTGGGATAGTTATTGATGATAAAATAGAATCTTATGAAGAATATAAAGATGGTCTTTTAGATGGAGAAACTGCTTATTTTTCAAAAGATAAAGAAGTAAAATTATTATCTGAAATGTACTCTAAAGGAAAATTAAATGGACCACAAAAAACTTATTATGAAAATGGTAAATTAAAATCTATAGTTTACTATAAAAATGATAGAATAGATGGTATAGTGGAATATGATAAAAGTGGAAAACTTTTACATAAAAGTATCTTTGAAAATGGTACAGGAGATTGGAAATTATATTGGAGTAATGGAAAAGTTTCAGAAGAAGGAAGATATGTTTCTTGGAAAAGAGATGGAGTTTGGAAAAAATATAGAGAAGATGGAAGTCTAGATACTATATTGAAGTATGACAATGGTAGACTTTTAAGCGAAAAATGGCAATAATATGTTAATTTCAAGAGTAAAACAAGTTTATCAATATATTTTTTCTAAGTTTAATGAAAGTAATAATTCTGAAATAAAAAAGATATTATCAGAGGAAGAATTCTTAATTTTTTCTACTATGTCTAATTATGATAAAGTTCATTCATATAGTCTTTATAAAAAGGTAAAGGAAGATAAAATCTTATCTTCTGAAAAACTTTATTTAAAACTTGCTCTTTTACATGATAGTGGAAAAGGTAAAGTTGGACTTCTAAGAAGGATAAAAAAAGTTTTAGTAGGAGATAAAATTTTAGAACAACATCCAAATATAGCTTTTGAGAAATTAAAAAATATTAATTTTGACTTAGCAGAATTATGTTTAAATCATCATAATAAAGATGTAGATCAGAAAATGAAAATTTTTCAAGAATTAGATGATAAATAATTATTGAATATTGTATTTTTATGATAAAATAAGGAAGGAGATTTTCCTTCCTTTTTATTTTACTAGATGAGAGGTGTTAATATGACTGAATTTAATTGGGATAATTTTATAGAAGAATTAAAAAAGTTTCAAAAGGGAATAGAAAATATAGGAGGGCATTCTAGAGAAACTATAATAGAAGCTCCAGCAAAGGAAGAAGAAATTTTAGAAGTTGAGAAAAAATTAGGCTATACTTTACCAGAAGATTTTAGAGATGTACTTTTAAATTATTCATCACATTTTGAATATTTTTGGTCAACTTATAGAGACGAAGAAGAGGAACAAATTGAATTCCCAGAAAAATTTTGTGCTATATTTGCAGGAAATTTACATTGGGGACTAAAGTTCTTATTAGATTTTGAAGAAAGTAGACAGGGATGGGTAGATATTTGTTACCCTGATTATAATAATGAATATGATAAAGTTTGGCATAATAAGTTAGCCTTTTATGAAGTTGGAAATGGAGATTATTATGGTATTGAACTTGAAAAAGAAAATTATGGAAAAATAGTATATTTAAGCCATGATGGTGGAGATGCTCATGGTCATTATATAGCAGATAATTTTAAAGATTTATTAAATAATTGGTCAAAAGTTGGTGCTGTTGGTGGAGATGATTGGCAATGGGAAGTATTTTACACAGAAGGAAAGGGAATAGATCCTGAGTGTGAAAATGCTAAAGAGTGGAGAGAATATATTTTTAGTAAGATATGAAAGAGAGGGGATATGTCAAAAATTAATAATGACTGGAAAGAAATTTTAGAAGAAGAATTTCAGAAAGATTATTTTGTGGAATTGAAAAATATTCTTGAAAAGGAGTATGAAAATTACACTGTTTATCCACCAAAAAAAGATATTCTAAATGCTTTTTTTCTTACTCCTTATTCAGAAGTAAAAGTTGTACTTTTAGGACAAGATCCTTATCATCAGAAAGGTCAGGCACATGGTTTAGCTTTTTCAGTAAATTATGGAATAAAGACCCCACCATCACTTTTAAATATGTACAAAGAATTACATGATGATTTGGGGCTGTACATTCCAAACAATGGTTTTCTTGAAAAATGGGCAAAACAAGGAGTATTACTTTTAAATACAAGTTTGACAGTTAGAGATAGTGAAGCTAATTCACATTCAAAAATTGGCTGGCAAACATTTACAGATAATGTAATAAAAAAGTTAAATGAAAGAGAAAAACCTATAATATTCATATTATGGGGAAATAATGCTAAAGCTAAGGAAAAATTTATAGATACTAATAAGCATTATATTTTAAAAGGAGCACATCCTAGTCCTCTTTCAGCTAATAGAGGCTTCTTTGGTTGTAAACATTTTAGTGAAGTGAATAGAATATTAAAAGAGTTAAATGAAAAAGAAATTGACTGGCAAATTGAAAATAAGGAGTAGATTCGATGAATATTTTTTCAGGTGTAGAATATGAAGTTTTAAGAGATGTTGATTTAGATAGAAAATATGATGGTATTGAATATGATTCAAGAAAAGTCAAAGAAAACTATATTTTTGTTGCTTTAGAAGGTGCAAATGTTGATGGACACGACTATATAGACAGTGCTGTAAAAAATGGGGCAACTTGTATTATAGTAAGTAGAAGAGTTGAAATGAAACATAAGGTTAGTTATGTTTTAATTGATGAAATTAGACATAAACTTGGTTACATAGCTTCAAATTTCTATGAATGGCCTCAAAGAAAATTAAAAATTATAGGAGTTACAGGAACTAATGGAAAAACTTCATCAACTTATATGATAGAAAAATTGATGGGAGATACTCCTATAACTCGTATAGGAACTATAGAATATAAGATAGGTGATGAAGTATTTGAAGCTGTTAATACAACTCCTGAATCACTTGATTTAATAAAGATTTTTGATAAAACTTTAAAGAAAAAGATTGAATATGTTGTTATGGAAGTAAGCTCTCATTCACTTGAAATAGGTAGAGTAGATGTTTTAGATTTTGACTATGCTCTTTTCACAAATCTAACTCAAGATCACTTAGATTATCATGTGACTATGGAAAATTATTTTCAAGCTAAGAGAAAACTATTTTTAAAACTTAAAGATATAAATAATTCAGTATTTAATATTGATGACAAGTATGGAAAAAGACTATATGACGAATTCATAGAAGATAATCCTGAAATAATCTCTTATGGAATAGATGGAGGAGATTTAGAAGGAGAATACTTAGATGATGGATATATAGATATTAAATTTAAAGGAAAAGTAGAAAAAGTTAAATTTGCTTTATTAGGTGATTTTAACTTATACAATACTTTAGGTGCAGTTGCCATTGCTAGAAAGTTGGGAATTAGTTGGGAAGATATTTTAGAAAGAGTCTCAAATATAAAGGCTGCTCCTGGAAGATTTGAAGCTTTAAATTGTGGGCAAGATTATAAAGTTATAGTTGACTATGCTCATACTCCCGATGCCTTAGTAAATGTTATTGTTGCTGCAAGAAATATTAGAAATGGTAACAGAATAATAACTATCTTTGGTTGTGGTGGAGATAGAGATAGAACTAAAAGACCTATAATGGCTAAGGCTGCTGAAAATTTATCAGATATTGTGATTCTAACTTCAGATAATCCAAGAACTGAAAGTCCTGAACAAATATTTGCTGATGTAAAGGCAGGATTTGCAAAGACAGATGATTATTTCTTTGAACCTGATAGAGAAAAAGCAATAAAATTAGCTATTAATATGGCAGAAAAAAATGATATTATCCTTATAACAGGAAAAGGACATGAAACATACCATATAATTGGTACGAAAAAATGGCACTTTGATGATAAGGAAATTGCAAGAAGAGAAATTGTTAGAAGAAGGATGGTAGAAAATGTTAATTAATGATGTAAATAAAGTTAAAGTTGGTAATATTGTATTTGGAGGAAAAAAGAGATTTGTTTTAATCGCAGGACCTTGTGTTATGGAATCTCAAGAATTAATGGATGAAGTTGCAGGAGGAATAAAAGAAATTTGTGATAGACTAGGAATAGAATATATATTCAAGGCTTCTTTTGATAAAGCAAATCGTTCATCTATTCATTCATATAGAGGACCTGGTTTAGAAGAAGGAATGAAAATGCTTGCTAAAACAAAGGAAAAATTTAATGTTCCTGTTATTACAGATGTTCATGAAGCTTGGCAATGTAAAGAAGTTGCAAAAGTAGCAGATATTTTACAAATTCCTGCATTCTTATGTAGACAAACAGACTTACTTATAGCTGCTGCTGAAACAGGTAAGGCTGTAAATATTAAAAAAGGGCAATTTTTAGCACCTTGGGATATGAAAAATATAGTTGTTAAAATGGAAGAATCAGGAAACCAAAATATAATGTTATGTGAAAGAGGAAGTACATTTGGATACAATAATATGGTAGTGGATATGAGAAGTTTACTTGAAATGAGAAAATTTAACTATCCTGTTGTATTTGATGTAACACACTCAGTTCAAAAACCTGGAGGACTTGGAACAGCAACATCTGGAGATAGAGAATATGTATATCCTCTTTTAAGAGCAGGACTTGCTATTGGTGTTGATGCAATATTTGCTGAAGTTCATCCTAACCCAACAGAAGCAAAATCTGATGGACCAAATATGCTATATTTAAAAGATTTAGAAGAAATTTTAAAAACTGCAATAGAAATAGATAAAATAGTTAAAGGTGTATAAGAAAAAATTAAAGTAAAAAATAAGTGAGTTAAGAATACAAGATTTTTAAATATTTTACCTTAGCTACTGGCGACGTCCATTATTGTTGAAGGAGCATTTCGGAGCTCCTGAAACACTAATGGCAGGCAAGTAGCAGGATATTATTTAGGAACTCTACTCAATAACGAACTATTTTTTACTTTTTTAAATCTTTTAAATATGGGATTTTAGCTCTTATTTCAGAAACTTTTTCTAAATCTATTGTAGCCATTAGTAATTCTTCATTTGTTCCACTAGCTTCAATCAAAGTACTTCCATCAGGCTCTACAATCTTTGATTTTCCACAACAACTATCACCAACTGCATTACAACCAGCTATAAATAGTAAGTTAAATAATGAGTTAGCAGCTAAATCTATATGCCATCTATTTTCAGCATTAAAGCTCCATAAAGAAGGTACAAAAATTATTTCAGCTCCTTTTAGACATTCTATTCTTGCAGGTTCAGGAAACTCTAAATCATAACAAAGTAATATCCCTATTTTTCCAAATTTACTATTCTTTACTACAAATTTATTACCAGCTTTAAATTTAGTTTTTTCTTTTTTCCATAGATATACTTTTCTTGTATTAGCAAGAATTTTACCATCATCATCAATAAAAATACAAGAGTTATAGAAATTTCTTGATTTTTTAGTTGTCTTACTTTCTAAATAGCCAACCAAGAGATGTATTTTAAAAAATCTTGCTTTTTCTTGTAATTTTTCAATAAAAGTATTTTCAAAATGTTCTGGCAGATTTTTTAGTTCTTCAGTAGTAATGGTATAACCTATAGTAGCTAGCTCAGGAAAACATATGATATCTACATTTTCTTTAGCTGCCTCTTCTATTTTTTTAAAAATCTTTTTACAATTTTCCTCTATATTTTTTTGTTCAATTTTCATTTGTGCTAAAGCAATTTTAAACTTTTTCTTTTTCATATACTCCATATCCTCAAAATTAGAAATTTTCTATATTTTAATATTTATTACTAAAAAAGTCAAAATTTTTACCAAATTTTAAGAATCCTATGCTATAATAAAACATATTAATCATGGAGAGGGTTAATGGTGAAAACTCACACTGTAATAAGAAACTAAATAATTATAGGGAGGAAAGAATGATAAAAAAAATATTTATGTGTCTAATGCTTGTACTTGCTTTTACAGCTTGTCAATCATTAAACTATGTTAAGGAAAAAAATGAAACAATTCAATTAGTAGTAAAAGGTAATGATAATAATATCTATATGTTAGGAAATAATTATGATTATCAATTTTCTGGGAAAGATGCAGATAGATTATTAAGATTAAGTAACTTTCCAAAAGAATTAAACTTTTCAAGAGAACAATTAAAAAATGCTTCAGTAAATATTCATGTTGATGCAAGAGATGGAAGTGTTGGACTTGATTTCGGAAGTAGAATTACAATTAACAAAAAATCTGGGAATAATGCTAACTATGAAAAAGAACAAAAAGTTTTTTATGAAAATTTAAAAAATGAACTTAATAGAAGAAAAGTTAGATATAAAATAGAAGAAAATTCTGGAGAATGGGTAATTGTTCTTTTAGATGTTCCTTATTTTGAAGGAAAAGTTGTAAAATTACAAAATCGTAATGAATTTTTAGAAAAAGGTAAAGGACAATATATAGATGTACCATCTAAATTATATTTAACTGATCCACCTAGCCAAGCAGTAGAAGGTGTAGCTGGTGGACTTATGGGAGCAGTAGCAGTACCAGTTATGGTAGTATTAGCTATACCAGCACTTGTTGTATTACCATTTCTTGTACCTTTCATGAAAATTGGAAATACGCCATAATAATATTAGAATAGAGTTATTCACAAAAAATCTATTAGGAAAAGCCATTGCAAAATTGCATTGGCTTTTTTGTATTTTAGGTGTATAATAGTAAAAACTATTGGAAAAATCTCAATTTTCAAATGATTTTAAAAACAAAATTCAGGAGGTAAATATGACAAAAAAATCTTATGAAGTATTAAACGACCCATTTTTAAACAAAGGAACAGCTTTCACAAAGGAAGAAAGAAAAGAATTGGAATTAACTGGATTACTACCACCACAAATTCAAACAATTGAGGAACAAGCAGAACAAGTATATGCACAATACAAAAGTAAAGAACCTCTAATAAACAAAAGAAGATTTTTGATGGAAATTTTTGATACAAATAGAACTTTATTTTATTATCTATTTAGTCAACATGTAGTTGAATTTATGCCAGTAGTATATGATCCTGTTATAGCTGAAAATATTGAAAATTATAGTGAACTATATGTAAATCCTCAAAATGCTGTATATTTGTCAATAGACTCTCCTGAAGCAATAGAAGAATCTTTAAAAAATGCAACAAAAGATAGAGAAATAAGACTTATAGTTGCAACTGATGCAGAAGGTATTTTAGGAATTGGAGATTGGGGAACAAATGGAGTTGATATCTCAGTTGGAAAGCTAATGGTTTACACAGCAGCAGCTGGAATAGATCCTAAATCAGTTTTACCAGTTGTTTTAGATGCAGGAACAAATCGTGAAACTTTACTTGAAGATAAATTATATTTAGGAAATCGTCATAAGAGAGTTTATGGAGATAAATACTATGATTTTATAGATAAATTTGTTCAAACTGCTGAAAAGTTATTCCCTAAATTATATTTACACTTTGAAGACTTTGGTCGTTCAAATGCGGCAAATGTTTTGCATAAATATTGGAAAACTTATCCTGTATTTAATGATGATATACAAGGAACAGGAATTATTACATTAGCAGGAATTTTAGGAGCATTAAAAATTTCTGGAGAAAAATTAACTGATCAAAAATATATGTGTTTTGGAGCTGGTACAGCAGGAGCGGGAATAGCAGATAGAATATATCAAGAAATGTTACAACAAGGTTTATCAGAAGATGAAGCTCGTAGTAGATTTTATTTAGTTGATAAACAAGGACTTTTATTTGATGATATGGACGATTTAACTCCAGAACAAAAACCATTTGCTCGTAAAAGAGATGAATTTAGTAATGCAAATGAATTAACAAATTTAGAAGCAGCAGTTAAAGCAGTTAAACCAACTATTTTAGTTGGAACTTCTACTCAACCAAATACTTTTACTGAAACAATAGTAAAAGAAATGGCATCATATACAGCAAGACCTATTATATTTCCATTGAGTAACCCAACAAAATTAGCAGAAGCAACTGCTGAAAATTTAATCAAATGGACAGATGGAAAAGCATTGGTTGCAACAGGTATTCCTGCAGATCCAGTTGAATATAATGGAGTAACTTATGAAATAGGACAAGCTAATAATGCTTTAATATATCCAGCACTTGGTTTAGGAGCAATTGCTTCAACAGCAAAATTAGTTACAAATGAAATGATATCAAAAGCTGCACACTCATTAGGGGGAATTGTTGATACAACAAAACCTGGAGCTGCTACATTACCACCAGTATCAAAATTAACAGAATTTTCTCAAAGAGTTGCTGAAGCAGTTGGTCAATGTGCATTGGATCAAAAATTAAATAGAGAAGATATAACTGATATAAAAGTAGCTATCGAAAAAATTAAGTGGACACCAAAATATTAAAATTTAAAGAGAGGTGCTTAGAAAATGGAAGCATTTTTAACATCAATAGGGAGTATATTGTCCATAGTTTTGTTAATTGCTTTAGGATATATATTAAAAGAAAAGGAATGGTTTAGTGATAGTTTTAGTGGAAATATATCTAAGTTGATAATGAATATTGCTTTACCAGCCTCTATTTTTGTGTCTGTTTTGAAGTATTTGACATTAAAATCTTTATTATCTTTAACAGGAGCTTTAGTTTATACATTTTTATCTGCAATAATTGGTTATATTTTTGCATACATACTTGTAAAAATTTTAAATGTTCCAGTTGGAAGAAGAGGTACTTTCATAAATACTGTTGTCAATGCAAATACAATTTTTATAGGACTACCATTAAATATTGCCTTATTTGGAAATGAAAGTTTACCATATTTTTTAGTATATTATGTTACAAATACAGTTTCGACTTGGGCATTTGGAGCGATATTAATTGGCAATGATACAAATGATAAAGATAAAAAAGGTACAACTTTTAATTGGAAAAAATTATTTCCACCTCCATTATTAGGATTTATAGTTGCTCTTATATTTTTATTTTTAAGCATACCTGTTCCAACTTTTGTTAATTCAACATTAGGGTATTTAGGAGGAATAGTTACACCTCTATCTTTGATATATATAGGTATCGTTTTACATAATGCTGGATTAAAAAGTATAAAATTTGATAGAGATACTATATTTGCACTTATAGGAAGATTTATATTCTCACCAATTGTTATGCTTATTTTAATAAAATTTAGCTCAGATATTTTACCATTAAAAGAATTATCAGCAATAGAAGTAAAAACATTTATAGTACAGTCAGCTGCACCAGCACTTGCAGTATTACCAATTTTGGTTAATGAGGCAAAGGGAGATGTGGAATATGCAACAAATGTAGTAACAACAAGTACCTTATTGTTTGTTATTGTGATACCAATCATCACTACTTTATTGGGAAGAATATAAGCTATATAAAAATAAAACTGTAGAAAATAATAAGTGAAATTTTCTAAAATGGAAAAGCCATTGCAAAATAGCATTGGCTTTTTTGTATTTTTAGGTATATAATACTTAAAATTAGAAAGATTGGAGGTAAAAAATGAATGAAGTTTTAAAAGCAATTAAAGAAAGAAGAAGTATCAGAAAATATAAAAGTGATATGTTACCAAAAGAAATTATTGATCAAGTTATTGAAAGTGGACTTTATGCAGCAAGTGGAAAGGGGCAACAATCTCCTATCATTATCTCAGTAACAAATAAAGAACTTCGTGATAAATTATCAAGAATGAATTGTGAAATTGGAGGATGGAAAGAAGGTTTTGATCCATTTTTTAATGCACCTGTTGTACTGATAGTTTTAGCTCCAAAAGATTGGGCAAATAAGACATATGATGGAAGTCTTGTTATGGGAAATATGATGTTAGCTGCTCATGCTCTAAATATAGGAAGTTGTTGGATAAACAGAGCAAGACAAGAATTTGAAACTGAAGAAGGAAAAGAAATTTTAAAATCTCTTGGAATTGAAGGAGAATATGAAGGAATAGGACATTGTATTTTAGGATATGTAGATGGAGAATATCCAAGTGTTCCAGCAAGAAAAGCAAATCGTGTTTACTATGTTGAATAAAAATAAAGGGCTGTTACAAAATAATAAAAAGTAAAAAATAGTTCGTTACTGAGTAAATTTCCATTCGTAACTCACTTATTTTTTACTTTAAGATTGAAATCTTAAATTTGCAACAGCTCATTTTTATTTACTACAATTATCTATATTTATTCATTATTCTCTTGGAGATATTAAATATTTTTATAAGTCTTTTAAATCCTCATCTGTCAATCTATCTTTTATAGGTTTTGATTTATCAAGTGGGTTTAAGAAAATTAGCAAATATGCATAAACTATAGCTACTATTGGGTTTACTAAACCTAAAATATGGTATCTTCCATATTGAAAAGCACTTACTCCTAAAGTTGCTAAATAAACAGCTCCACAAGTTGACCAAGGAACTAATCCTGATGTTAATGTTCCCGCATCTTCAAGAGTTCTTGATAAATTTTCAGGTGCTAAATTTAATTTTTTATAGACCTTTTTATACATTTGTCCTGGAATAACTATTGACATATATTGATCTGCAGCAGCAAAATTACATAAAATACACATAACAACATTTGAAGTGATTATAGAACCTCTTCTTCTTAAATGCTTTAGAACTGTTTCTATTATTGTGTCTATACAACCTATTGCTTTAATAGCACCTCCAAATGCTAAGGCACACATAACTAATGAGATAGTTTCCATCATGAAAAGTAAACCACCTCTATTTAATAATTTATCAACAATAGCATTTCCTGTTTCTATACTAGGTCCTTCATATAGTGCTGCAATTATTGTAGTCAAGTTTTCACCTTGGTAAAAACACATTCCTACACCTGCAAGAGTCCCAATTAACATTCCTGGAACAGGAGGAACTTTTAAAAATATTACAACTATTATTATAATTGGTGGAATAAAAATTAAAGGTGTAATTTTAAAATTATTAGCTATTGTATTAGTAATACTATCTATTGCATTGTTATCTATATTAGCACTTCCAAAATTTCTACCTAAAAAAGCAAATATTAATAGTGCTATTAAAAAACTTGGAATAGTAGTCTTTAACATATGTCTTACGTGATCAAATAATCCTGCTTCAGCCGTAGCAGCTGCAAGGTTTGTACTGTCAGAAAGAGGTGATAATTTATCTCCAAAAGAGGCTCCGCTAACAACTGCACCTGCAACTAATGGTGCGGGAATACCCATTCCTACTCCAATTCCCATAGCTGCAGTTCCCATTGTCCCTGCTGTTGTCCATGCACTACCTGTCGATACACTTATTATTGCACACATTATAGGTAAGATAATTAAAAATATTCTAGGTGTAAATAATTTTAAGCCATAATATATCATACCTGGAACAACTCCACCTACTATCCAAGAACCAATCAAACAACCTACAATTAACATAATAAAATTAGCTTGTAAGCCCATCTTATTTGTTTCTATCATAGAATCTTCTATTTCTTCATAGGAATAACCTAAAAAATGTCCTATGATACAAGTTATAGCAATTCCTAGAATTAATGGAATTTGAGCAGGAGAAGAATAAACTAAAGTCCCTAATAACATAAAAATTATTAGAAAAATAAACGGTAGTAAAGCTACAAAAAGCGACGGTTTAACTTTTTCTTTTGACATATGCATACCTCCTAACTATTTAATTGCCTTAACTAAATTCTATAACTTATTTATTATTTGTAAAATACATATATATTATAGTTACCATAACAAATATCAATATATTATAAAGTAATATTTTCAGCTTAATACATAATGCATTAATTCTAATATCACAAATTTTTTTTATACAGTTATTATATTTTTTTGAACAATACAAGTGATTTAAAATAGAATAAATAGTTATATTGATAAAATTTTAGTTGATTTTTAGCATTAAAATATATATAATGACTTTAGATATAAAGTATAAGGAGGTGAAGGAGTCTTTGCAAATAAAAATTGCAATAACTCCTATTAAAATGTCTGAAAAACAAAAGAAAAAAAGAAGTTTCCCAACTGCATTTACGGTATTGGCTATTATTTTAGTTTTAGCTGCAGTTTTAACTTACATCGTTCCATCAGGTCAGTTCTCAAGATTAACTTATGATGATAGTACAAATGAATTTGTCATCACAGATCATGAGAATAATGTAACAACAGAGCCTGCAACTCAAGAAGTTTTAGATAGACTTCAAATTCAATTAAGTTTGGATAAATTTACTGAAGGTGTAATCAAAAAACCTATTGCTATTCCTGGAACTTATCAAAGAATTGAGCAAAAGCCACAAGGATTTTTAGATGTCCTTAAAGCTCCTATCACTGGTGCTTTAGATACTGCTGATATCATGCTTTTCGTTTTTATTCTTGGAGGAATTATAGGAATTATTAATAAAATAGGGGCCTTTGATGCTGGAATGGCAGCTCTTTCAAAGAGAACTAAGGGAAAAGAATTTTTATTGGTAACCCTTGTTTTTGTTCTAACAACTTTAGGAGGAACAACTTTTGGTTTGGCAGAAGAAACTATTGCCTTCTATCCAATACTTATGCCTATCTTCCTATTAAGTGGCTTTGATGTACTAACTTGTATTGCTGCAATCTATATGGGTTCATCTATAGGAACAATGTTCTCAACTATCAACCCTTTTGCTACTGTTATTGCATCTAATGCTGCAGGTATTTCATTCACAGAAGGATTAACATTTAGAATAGTAACTTTAGTTTTAGCTTCAATTATCACTTTAGCATATATGTATTGGTATGCTAAAAAAGTTAATAAAGATGCTACAAAATCATATGTTTATGCTGATAAAGAAGAAATACACAAAAGATTTTTAGGAGAATATGATTCTAACTCTGAAAAAGAATTTACTTGGAGAAGAAGACTTTGTTTACTTATATTTGCTGCTGCATTCCCTGTTTTAATTTGGGGAGTTTCTCGTGGTGGATGGTGGTTTGAAGAAATGTCAGCACTATTCTTAGGTGTAGCTCTTTTACTTATGTTCTTTTCTGGTCTATCAGAAAAAGATGCTGTCAATACTTTCATTGCTGGAGCAGGAGATTTAGTTGGAGTTGTTCTAACAATAGGACTAGCTCGTTCTATCAATATAGTAATGGATAATGGTTTTATCTCTGATACTTTACTATACTATTCAACTGAATTTGTAGCTGGTATGGGTAAGGGAACTTTTGCTATTGCACAACTACTAATCTTCTCTGTTTTAGGTTTCTTTATACCTTCATCTTCTGGACTTGCTGTACTTTCTATGCCTATCATGGCTCCACTTGCAGATACAGTTGGTCTATCAAGAGAAGTTGTTATCAATGCATATAACTGGGGACAAGGTTGGATGTCTTTCATCACACCAACTGGATTAATTCTAGTTACATTAGAAATGGCAGGAACAACATTTGATAAGTGGTTGAAATATATCTTACCTCTGATGGGAATTATTGGAGTTTTCTCTGCAGTAATGCTAGTTATAAATACAATGTTTTAATTATAGTTAATTAATAAAATAAGAAGCTGTTGCACAAATAAAGTTGTAACAGCTTTTTTAAATGTTTATATAAAAAATGTATTAAAAATAAAAAAAAGGTGTATAATATAAATATATAGTTATTTATTAATATCTTTAAAGGAGGTCTATTATGAGTGAAAGAAAAGGTTTTATTGGAAAAGTAATAGCTGTATCAAATCATTTGCCACATCCTGTTACTATTTTTATTATTTTTTCTATCATTGTGGGAATTTTATCTGTAATTTTTTCAAAAATGGGAGTTTCTGTCGAGATTGAAGCTATCAATCGTTCTACTAAACAAGTTGAACTTCAAACTTATACAGTAAAAAGCTTATTTGATGCTGATGGTATTAGATGGATTTTTGAAGAAGCTGTACCAAACTTTATAGGCTTTGCTCCTTTAGGTGTTGTTTTATTCTTCTCACTTTTCTTTAATTTTTTAAATGAAGTTGGATTATTTCCAAGTTTTCTAAAGAAATCTATGCAAAAAATTAAAGGAAAATATGTATCGTTATTCATAGCTTTCTTAGGAGTAAACTCTTCTTTTGCTGGAGATATAGGTTATGTCCTTGTAATACCAATTGCTGGTATTCTATATAAACAACTTAAAAGAAATCCTATAGCTGGTATTTTACTAGGATTCTCTTCAACTTCTGCAGGTTTTGCTGCTTGTTTAGTTTCTATTGATGCTCTTCTTGGAGGACTTTCAACTTCTGCAATGAGTATTGTCAATCCAAACTATGTAGTAACTCCTTTAGCTAATTCAATTTTTATGTTTTTCTATACATTTTTTATAACTTTTATCATTGCATATATCAATGATAAGATTATTGAACCTAAAGTTAATCAATATTTTCCAGAAGAAATAACTGAAACCAATGAAATTGAGGAAAACTTTACTGAATTAACTGCTGATGAAAATAAAGGTTTAAAGTATGCTGGTATTGGATTTTTAGTTTCTATAGGAATAATTCTTTTATTATCTCTTCCTAGTGGAGCACCTCTTAGAAATCCTAAAACTGGTCTTTTACTTTTAGGTTGGAGTCCTCTTTTATCTGCTATAATTCCTGTTATATGTCTTATTTTCTTTATTCCTGGAATATTTTATGGAATTGCTACAAAGAAAATAAAAAGTGATAAAGACTTAATGACTTACCTATTTAAATCATTAGATGGTTTTGGAGCATTTATAGTTTTATGTTTCTTCTCATCTATTTTTATATCTTGGTTCTCTTATTCTCAATTAGGAATAATAATAGCCGCCAAAGGCGGACAATTTCTTTCTGAAATTGGGTTAACTAGAATACCTCTTATGATAGTATTTATACTATTTTGCTCTTTCATAAATTTATTTATAGGTTCTATGAGTAGTAAATATGTATTGATTGCACCAATATTTTTACCTATGTTATACAAGATGGGTGTTTCTCCAGAATTATCTCAACTAGCTTATAGACTTGGAGATTCTGCTACAAATATAATTTCTCCACTTATGAGCTTCTTCCCACTTGTTTTAATATATTGTAATAAATATAATAAAAAATTTGGTTTTGGAGATTTAATTGCATACATGATGCCTCATGCTATTATAATTTTAATAACTAGTATCATTTTCTTTGGTATCTGGTTGATGTTTAATCTTCCAATTGGATTTAACACTGTAAACTTTTTTTAATATATAACAAATAAAAAAGCTGTTGCAAGTTAAATTTCAACAGCTTTTTACATTATTATCTTTTTATATTTTTAAAGATAAATTCAGCATATTTTTTTGCACCTTCTGGTTTAGGGTGAGTTGCATCTTTATAGAATAATTGCTTTTCTCCCTTAGCATATTTATGCCAATCTATTATAGTTATATTGTCATATTCTTGAGACCATTCAGCTAAGCTTTTATTAACTGATTTTTCCCAAGGTTTAGGAACAACAGTATTCATAATATAAACTTTTTTACCTTTCAACATTCTCATTGAACTTTCAAAAGCTTCCTTATTTATAACTCCATTAGTTCCTAAGTGTATAACCACTGTATTTCTTAATTTTTTACTTCCTTTTAATTCTTCTAAAATCTTAGGTAAATCTGTAAATTGTCTTGATACCTTTGCATCAACATTGGCATCTTTAAAGATTTCTTTGATATATGGTTCTCCCATTTTCATAACAGAGTCCCCTATAAAAGTATAATCCTTAGCTTCTATAGTATCTGTATTTTTAACTACTGTTTTATTTTCTTCTGGCTTTATATTTGTCTTAGCAGAAGATTTATTACTATCTGTTTTTAATTCTTTATGTCCAGTTGCACTTACTTTAGTAGCTAATGTTTCTTCTTCAACTTGATTTTTATCTTCTACTTTTGAAGTATTTTCAGTAGTTTCTACTACTGCCATCTTATCAATTTCATTTGCTCTGTTTTTAACTTCTTCTGAATTTGTTTCTGAGCTTATAGGTAAAAATGCTAAAAGTGCCACATATAAAACTAAAAATATTCTTCTCAAAACTATCGACTCCTGTCTTCTCTTTATCAAAAATTCATATGAAATTTCTGATAAAATTATTAAAATTATTACCTGTATTCCAACTGTATAATTATAGTCTATGTCAGACCATTTAAAAAATTCTAATGAAAATATCATAAGTGGATACTGCCATAAATAATAAACATAGCTATGTTCACCTAATTTAGCTAAAGTATTTGCAACTGGATTTTCAAAATCTAAAAAGCCTGTTTTTAAACTTGTCACTGTCATAAATGAACCTAAAATACTTATTAAAAATAAGAAACCATAGTAATTAGATTTCGATAAATAATCTACTGATAATACTATTACTACTATTACCCCTAAACACACATAGGAAATAGTATTTAGCTTTTGCTTTTCATTCTCTAAATCTCTATCTTTAAATAGGAAGTAGAAAGCAGATCCCATAAAAACTGAAAAAATTCTTGTATCTGTACCATAGTATATGGCACTTATATCATAGTTAATATATTCTTTATAGAACATCAGTCCTGCTGATATAAAAGATAACAACATAATTATAGCAATTATGATTTTTGTGTCTAACTTTAATTTTTTAAATAAGTATATAAGAAAGGGAAATAAAATATAGAACTGTATTTCTATCGATAAACTCCAAGTATGTAAGAGTGGAAATAAATCTCCACTTCTTTCAAAATAAGACATTCCTGTGGATATCTGATAGAGGTTGCTCACTCCAAATAAACTTGAGAGAGAACTATAAATTAATTTTAAACTTATATAATCATAAAAATAATAAAAAGCTAAGTATGTAAAAGTTAGAACTGCAATCAGAGGTGGAAAAATTTTGTTATATCTTCTTTTGATGAAACTAAAATAACTATCATCTCTTTCATATAAAACTTCTGTTATCAAATATCCGCTAATGACAAAAAACAAGATAACCCCAATGTAAGTTCCCTTGTATTCATAAAAGTGATAGATTATAACTGAAATTAGAGAAATAGCCTTTAATATGTCTATTCCTATACTCCTCTTTTTTAATTCGTTCATTTTTTCTTCTCCATAACTAAGGATTGTTATATTACCTCAAGTCATAATTATATAATATATTTTTCATTTTGAGAAACATTTTTTTTAAATTTTTAAAAATTTTTTCAAGTAAAAAGGGATTGTTAGAAGTCTAATATTTTAACAATCCCTTGTTATTTATATCTGTAATATTTCTATTATCTTACAAATAATGGAACTAATACAAGTGATACTATAGACATTAATTTAATTAAGATATTTAATGAAGGTCCAGAAGTATCTTTGAATGGATCTCCTACTGTATCTCCAACAACTGCTGCCTTATGTCTGTCAGAACCTTTCTTATCTCCTTTGTATCCAGCTTCGATTTGTTTCTTACCATTATCCCAAGCTCCACCAGCATTTGCCATCATTATAGCCATTAAAACTCCTGTTACAAGAGCTCCAGCAAGTAATCCTCCAAGAGCTTTTACAGACCATAATCCAATAGCAACTGGAACTATTATAGCTAAAACTCCTGGTAAAATCATTTGTTTTAATGATGAATGAGTTGATATTTCAACACATCTCTTATAGTCAGGTTTTTGAGTTCTATCCATGATTCCTGGGAATTCTCTGAATTGTCTTCTAACTTCTTCAACCATTTCTATAGCTGCTTTACCAACTGCTGTCATAGTTAAAGCTGAGAATAAGAATGTTAACATTCCTCCTATAAATAATCCAGCTATAACTTCTGGGTCAGTTACATCTATTACTAATGGTTCAGTAGTTAACTTATCTACTGCTTCTTTATATGCTGCGAATAGAGATAGAGCTGTTAAAGCTGCTGATCCTATTGCAAATCCTTTACCAACTGCTGCTGTTGAGTTTCCAACTGCATCTAGTTTATCAGTAGTTTCTCTTACTTCATGAGGTAATTCAGACATTTCAGCAATTCCTCCAGCGTTGTCTGCAACTGGTCCGTAAGCGTCAACTGCTACAACCATTCCTGTTGTTGCAAGCATTCCAACTGCTGCTATTGAAATTCCATATAGTCCACCTGTTTTGAAAGAAACTATGATTGCTATTGCTATAACTATTAAAGGTGCAACTGTTGATTCCATTCCTATTGCTAAACCTTCAATTATTGCTGTAGCTGCTCCTGTTCCTGCTGCATCAGATACTCTGTTTACTGCTCTTCTTCCAGTGTCAGTATAGATTCCTGTGAAGTAAGCTATAATAAGTCCTGCAGCTAATCCTGCAACTATTGCATAGAATATTCCCATATCTAATCCAAGATATTTGATAATTCCAAAAGAAGCTATTATAGTTAATAATCCTGCTATTCTTGTTCCCATTTCAAGTTTTGCATGCACTTTACTTCCATCATCAGTTTTAACAGTTAAAGTAGCTATTATTGAAGCTATGATACCAAAAGCTGATATTAATAAAGGTGCTGCAACATAAGGAGTTTTATCTGCAACTGGTAATAAGTAAGCTAAAGTTATAGTAGCTATTATTGAACCAACATAAGATTCAAATAAGTCTGCTCCCATTCCTGCAACGTCCCCAACGTTATCTCCAACGTTATCAGCTATTGTAGCTGGGTTTCTAGGGTCATCTTCTGGAATTCCTGCTTCAACTTTACCAACTAAGTCTGCTCCAACGTCTGCTGCTTTAGTATAGATTCCTCCTCCAACTCTTGCGAATAATGCTATTGAAGAAGCTCCCATTCCAAATCCTGTTACATCATTTACAGTAATTACATTCTCTCCTAGAATTTTAGTAACTAATAAGATTAAAGATAACATAAACATTCCTAAACCAACAACTGTAAGTCCCATAACTGCTCCTCCAGAGAATGCAACATCAAGTGCTTTTGCAAGTCCTCCTTCTTTAGCAGCTATTGCTGTTCTTCCGTTTGCTTTAGTAGCAATTCTCATCCCAGCATTCCCTGCTATAGCTGATGTTATAGCTCCTAATACGAATGCTATTGCTGTAGGTACACTTATAAAGATTCCTAAAGCAGCTGCTACTACGACTACGAAAACAATAAGAATTTTATATTCAGCTGACAAAAATGCCATAGCCCCTTCTCTTATTGCTGATGTTATTTCTTCTACCTTTGGTATGTTTATTTGATAGTGTTCTACTTTTTTTGCATAATAGAATGCTGCAAGTAAAGACAATATCCCAGCAACTAAACCAAGATACATAACTTGTGTTAATAAATCCATTTCTTTTCCCTCCATTATTTTTATTTAATACCTTAATATTATATTTTAATTTTGATATATTTACAAGTTTTTATTTTATTTTTTTACTTCTTCATACTCAAAATTTTTACTTGTGATGATATTCATGTCCTTGTCAACTATTAAAATTTCCAAGTCATCTCTGCTATTTACATAGTTTATTGCCTTATCTATAGGCATTAAAAAGAAAGTCGTTGATAGTAAATCTGCCTCAAAAGCATTATCACATAATACCACTACCATTTTTTTATCTTCTACTGGATAACCTGTATCCTTGTCTAAGATATGGTGATACATCTTTCCATCTATTTCAACATAAGTTTGATAATCTCCAGAAACTCCCATAGCTTTATTCTTTAAAGATACAATTCCTAATATTTCACTAGGATTTTCAGGATTTTGTAAACCTATTTTCCAAGGTTTTCCTTCTGGTTTTGTTCCTATTAAATCCATACTTGAAATTGAAGTTATAAAGGCACTATCTATGCCCTCAGCTTTTAGAACTTCTTTTGCCCTATAAATAGCATAACCTTTTAAGAAAGAACCTGTATCTATTTCTTTTACTGGACTTTCTAAAGTTAGAGTTCCATCTTCAGAAATATGAACTTTAGAAAAATCTACAAAAGTTTTAGTATACTCAATCTCTTCCTTTGTTGGAAGTTTTAAATTTGGAAGTTCCATAGCTTCTTCTGTGAAGCCCCATAATTCTAAAAGGGGTGCTATAGTAACATCATACTTATGTTCTGATAGTTCATAGGCTTTTTTTACACCTTTAAATAATTCTAAACCTTCTGCATCTAATTTAATACTTTTATTATCACTAGTATTCAGTTTATATATCAAACTACCTTCCATTTTACTATTGTATTTTTCATCTATCCTTTGAATTTCATTAAAAGCTTTTTCTATAGAATTCATAGCTTTTTCTTTATTATCACTATACACTACTATTTTTATGTATGTTCCAAATAAAAATTTAGATTCTTCTATTTTTTCTACTTTTTTACCACAAGAAATTAAAAATATACTCAAGAAAACCAAAATAAAAGCTATAAATTTATTCGTCTTTACCATAGCCAACCTTTCCAGCTAATATTTCTTTAAATACTTTTTTCATTTCAGTATCTTTCTTGTCATATTTTGTAAGTGGTAAAGGTTCTCCATTTCTTTCCATTCTTTCTTTTGCTCTTTCTCTAGCTCTTTCTCCACAAACTATTGTAAGAATATATTTATTTGGTATTTTACTTAATAATTCATCATAAGTGATTTCTTTTTTCATTTATCTCACTCCATTTTCAATTATACTTATTAAATCATTACAAGCTTGTTCAATTTCATTATTTATTATGACAGTGTCATATTTATCTTCATATTCAAGTTCTTTTAATGAGTTTTTAAGTCTCGCTTGTATAACCTCTTCACTATCTGTGTTTCTTCCTCTTAATCTTTTTTCTAATTCTTCTTTTGTTGGAGTTTTAAAGAATACTAAATTAGCTTCAGGGAATTTTTCCTTTACTTGTACTCCTCCTTGAACATCTATTTCTAGTAATACTTTTTCTCCTCTTTGAAGCCTTTCTTCAACTTCAGATTTTAAAGTTCCATAATAGTTTCCATGTACATTTGCATATTCAAGGAAATCATCATTTTTTATTTTTCTTTCAAACTCTTCAGCTGTTATAAAGAAATAGTCAACTCCTTCTTGTTCACCATTTCTAGGCTTTCTACTTGTGGCAGATATAGATAAATTTATTCCAAGCCTTTCTCTTACTAATTTACAAACTGTTGATTTTCCTGCTCCGCTAGGACCAGAAACAACATATAAAGCTCCTAAAGACATAATACCTCCACATATTCACTGAAAAATATTTCGTTACTAAGTAGATTTCTTAACGATAAAAAACTCAAGAATTCGCTGTAAATTCGACTAACTCGCTAACAAGTTAGCTCAAACATGTCGACATTTACTCGGCTCACTTGCTTTAATTTTTTATCTAAAATCTACATTCGTAA
>ERZ772999.139-NODE-139-length-46725-cov-20.784894_pt1 | contig 46725 bp, 67 predicted proteins | sample MGYA00511467_ERZ772999 | MGnify/ENA primary metagenome ERZ772999 (study PRJEB29015, sample SAMEA2738064) | human oral metagenome | biome: human oral; feature: human-associated habitat; material: saliva | place: China | collected 2218 ... | reverse complement strand
ATAGTAGGTACCATTGCGTTTGCGATTTCTGGAGCACTTGTCGCAATGAAATCGAGGATGGACTTCTTTGGAGTAGTAATTATTGGAGTTATTACCGCAACGTTTGGTGGAATTATGCGTGATATTGTATTGGGTAGTGTACCACCAAGTGCGTTTTCTAACCCGGTATATGTTGTTGTTGCGAGTATAACTTCTGTTATCGTATTCTTATTTGCCTACTTCAATGTGAATACAAATAAGATTACGCAGAAAAATGCGTATAAGAATTTCTTGTTGATTGCTGATGCGATAGGATTAGGTGTATTTACAGCGGTAGGTGTGCGTGTAGCCTTCTTCTTGCATCCAACATCGCATAGTTTCCTATTAGTATTCTGTGGTGTATTAACGGGTGTTGGTGGAGGTTTATTCCGTGATATCTGTGTAAACCAATTACCACAAATCTTTCACACGGATGTATATGCGATCGCATCTATCATTGGTGCTATTCCATGCGCGATGTTAATGCATACAGGAAATATCTCACTTGGAATCTGGATTGGAATCGGTGTGACAATCTTTGTAAGAGCAATGGCAATTCTACATAAATGGAGTTTGCCAGTTGCTAAGAATATTCATGACTAACATACATGTAATCAATTGTATCAATTAAAAAAGTAGTAATATGACGAATGACATTTAAGGCTTCTCTTAGATCGTGATTCGTTTTTTGTTTTGCCCAAAGGGCAATAGAGGAAAAGCTATATTCACTAACGTCTATTCCATAATGAAAACAAACACAATAGAGAATACTTTTCATTTCTATTTCACTCGTACAATATTTAGGGAAAGACGTATGAAGTAAATGATGGATGTAGTGTTGTAATGCATGTTTTATTTGTAGTGTAGTATCGTCTGTGACTGTTTGAAGGATAGAATCTATCTTTATCTTAGATAACATAGAACTTAGAATTCTAGACATCTGTTTTATATGTATAGTAGGATGTGTTGAAATAAATTCTTTGCCAACTGTATGTTCGATATCAAAAACTAAGCGTACTTGATTATTGTTTTTGGAATCTCTTAGTAATGCAATAGCAGTGTAACCTCTACGAACAGTACGATGATATGCTTGCCAAGCTTTATATGGGAATACAACTGTTGCAGTTGGACATTGTGTAAATATCAAAATGATATTTTCGATTGATTCTTCATGGAAGAAACTTAATTGATTTAGAAATGTTAGGTAATTTTCAGGATAGAAGATATTCGTTAAATTCTCTTGAATTATATGTAGAAGCTGTTGTTTTGTGAATGATGTTTTCATAGGATACCTCAACTCCTATATACAGATGTACGATATAAAATCCCTGGCGCATTGATATTTACTTATTTTCGTTAAAAGCGTGATATAATAACAGCATCTAATGGAGGTACTTAAATGGAACAATTAGAGTTTAAATTTGATACACAGTTGTTGATTGATGGACATGATTTAGATGAAGATGTCATTAATGACTATATTACAGAGAATTTTAGAGGCGACTGCTTATTAGTTGTTGGCGATGATACTTTAATCAAGATTCATTTCCATACAAATGAACCATGGAAGGTGCTTGAATATGCACAATCTATCGGTGATATCTACGATGTAGTTGTAGAGAATATGCAACGCCAAGAAGAAGGTTTAAAGGGATAAAAAAAACGAGGGTTTACTCGTTTTTTTAATATCCATTTTCATAGAAGAATTGATTAATAGCTTCGGGATAATCTTCTAAATTCATGTGCATTTTGGAATGATGTTCTACAAGTTTATCTGCGATATGACCATGTAGCCATACACCCATGCGCAAACTAGTAAAGATATCACAATGATATGCAAGCAGTGCAGTTAACATGCCAGTTAGTAAATCCCCACTGCCAGCTTGTGCTAACCCTTCGTTACCAGTCTGATTGATATAGCATTGACCATTTGGTGTAGCAATAATTGTATGTGCTGATTTTAGTACGATATATACTTTTAATTCCTTTGCATATTTTAATGCATAGTGCAAAGGATTACGCATCACTTCTTCTTTTTCTAGGTGGAATAAGTCTGCAAATTCTCCAATATGTGGTGTTAGGATAATCGGTGATTTTGCAAAGCGTAATTTCCATGTGTTGTATCGTAACATGCGTATAGCTTCCGCATCCAATATCAAAGGTGCATGGCATCTTTGAATCATTAGATCAAGACAAATTTCTTTCTCATACATTTGTGTAACACCACTGCCGAAGGCGGCTGCACTAACATGTTCGATTGTTGAGGTTAGCTGTTGTTCAACATTGTGTGATGAGAATGGATGGAATACGGCTGTTGTATGCTTCGAAGCAACGATAGGGTAGATACCATCGATACATCCTACTTCAATGTATGGAAAACCAAGTGCTTTTGCACCAGTAATATTCAGGCTGATTGCTCCGGCCATCCCATAAGAACCTCCAACAAGTAGAATCTTACCACTGCTTCCTTTATGTGCAGTTTCTTTTCGTTTTGCAAGATTTTGGAAGAATAGAGTTTGATCCATCTCTAAAAAACGACTTTGTTTTAGGTGCGGTATATCAAGCGAAACAAGTTCTAACTTTTCAAATAGATGGTGATACTTCTGCAATATGTGGAAAGGCTTATAGCAATCTAACGCAAATGTAACTGTAGAATGTAACGCGAATGAATCATGCATGGCAGAATCACACTCTGCACCAGAGTTGATATCAATACTATAGATTGGCTTTTTTACGTCCTGTATCTGTTTGAATACTGTACGCATTTCATCCGTTAATTTGCCATGATAGCCAAAACCAAAGATACCATCGATAATAACGTCACAAGATTTTAAGCATGTATCTAAAGAATGAATTGGTTGAATAATGGAAGGTGGGATTTGTTTATATATCTTCATCGCATCTGGATTCTTTGGAAGCCCATTTACTAGTATCAGATTGATATGAAATTGTTTTAGGTTGTTGATAAGCGCAAAAGAATCTGCACCATTATTACCGTTTCCGGCCAATACTAAAATATTAGAATTCACTTCTAAATAAGGTAATAAATGTGTGGCTAATTTCTTGCCTGTAAGATTGATTAATTCAAATGACGAAATACCCGATTTTTCTTCAATCTCGAGCATTTCTTTACGACTTACAATCATATTTCGTATCCTTTACAATCATATATTAACACTTACAGAAATCTATTGTGAAAAATTATAATGAAATTGTGATATAATTCGCGTAAGCAGTAGAAAAAAGGAGGATTTGCTAACATGCCAACAAAGAAAACTGTTAAAGAAGTAGCAGAAGAAGTAGTAGAAGAAGTAGTTGAAAAGAAGGCTACAAAGAAGAAGGCTGCACCAGCAAAGAAAGCTGAAAAGAAAGAAGCTACTGAAAAGAAAGCTACAACTGCAAAGAAAGTAAAGAAGGAAGTACCAGCGGCTAAGACTGTTAAGAAGGAAACTGCAAAGAAGGCAGTTAAGAAGACAGCTAAGGCTACGGTTGAAGATTTAGATTTAAAGACAGTGAAAGATTACGAAGACGCAATCAACTGGAAGAAGGGTGAAGCTAAGGCATTGGATTGGCTCTATATTGAATTAAGTGCAGACGCATTATTAACTCAATTTGAAGCTGGTAAGGATAACCTTAAGACAGTTTGCCAAGCTTTATATAACTGCATGCTTGAAGGTGACTATTATATCGTTGAGCCAACAGAAGATAACTGTGCATTAGGTACAGTTGCTGTACGTTTCTATTGCGATAACTTAAGTCCTGAACGCAAGAAAGTGTCTGAAATTAATCAATAGTAAAAAGTCGGATCTTAGTGATTCGATTTTTTATTTTACTAAGATATATGCATTAACCCAAAGAAATATAACTTCAGATAAACCGGTAATCTTCATCTGTAGAATACAATCAAAGAAACAGAAGATACATGCTGTAAAAAATAATGTCCGATACTGGAAAAATTGAGCTAAATCTTTTATCAGAAATACATAAAGAACTAACGTTGAATATGCAAATAATAGATGCATGTTTTTGATAAACGTTAATTCAATATAAGGAAATATAAGTGTGAGTATCGCACAAAGAAAGAATAAAACTCTAACATATTGCTTGGTCGTATCCTTTAGTTTCCAAAACAGATATATGAGTGAAATCCCACATAAAACTTGGGGAAAGATACGAATTTTAGATTTAGAAAGTAAGACACTGATATTCGTTTCATATCCAGCATAGACAAGCCATAGTATTGTAAATACGAGTGGGATGATAGGGAATATCAAATACTGAATATACTTCTGCTTTCTGTTCATGTTGTTATTATAACAAACTTAGGGGCGATAAATTGGGTTAAACATGTTATAATCTTGTCGTTATGAGGAAGAAAGAAATATATATCTTGATCAGTATTATCTTGATTGCAGTATTAGGAATTATTGGTCTCAATATCGCTAAAAATAAAAAACAACCTACAAAGAAGGATGAGCCAACTGCAGAAACAACTCCAACACCTAGTACAGAACCAAGTACTAATGCAGATTCTCTTGGTGTTCCAATAGAAAAGCCAGTTGGAATCTGGGTGGGTATTGTACATCGTGGAAAAGTTGTACAATGGTTCGATTCAGGTATTGATGGAGAATATGTTGTTAAAGGTAATGTAGGTGAAGTACACGTTGAAGTGAAAGATAAGAAGTGGCATGTACGTGAGGCCGATTGTCCAAATCAACTATGCGTAAAAATGGGTTGGGCAGATGAAAATAGTATTATCCCAATTACTTGTCTTCCAAACGATGTCTTTATTGGGTCAGCAAATCTATTATCTGAGTATGTAGGTGTGAAATGAGTATAGCTAAAACGAAGCGTTTTACAGTACTAGCACTATTAGCTGCTATTGCGATTACGTTGAATATTTTAGAAACTACAATGATACCTCCTTTAATGGGTGTCTTCCGTATTGGTCTAGCAAATATTATGGCCTTGGTTGCTTTACGTATGTTAGGTATTAAGGAGATGCTAATCGTAAATACAATGCGTGTATTGATTGGCAATCTTTTGACGGGTACGATATTTGGAAGTGTATTCTGGATTAGTTTAGCGGGTGTAGTACTCTCGAGTTTGATACTTATCTTAATGGATTTATTAAGGTCTTCCTTGATGTTTACTTCTGTTATGAGTTCTATTGGACATTCGCTAGGTCAGGTATTGGTTGTTACATTCTTTTATATGCAACCGGCATTTATTGTTGTATTACCATATTTCTTATTATTGTCTATTCCAACCGGATTATTAACTGGATTTGTAGCAACAATTGCTATCCAGCGTGTAAAGCCATTACGTAAGCAAGATTAACTTCTTGCTTTTTATTTGGTATATATAATAAAAAGTCATGCGTGTATGCATGACTTATATCCACTGTAAGCAGCAGGCACAACTGTTCTAAAGTCGAACTATCAATACGCTTTGTGCCTTTAATTAAATTAGTACCTATATCGATATATCCATCGTCATATAAGTAAACTGCATTGAGAAATATATCAATCAGTTTTTCTTTGAAATCGTAGTTACCAGTATCTTGTTTTAGGGTATCTATCCAAAATAGAAATTCATCCCGCTCTATCATAGGTGGCTTGGAGAATTTAAGCTGCTCAATGGAAGTATGGAGTTGTTGTTTCTGTTCTTCTAATTCTTCCATACGTGCTTGTGTAGTTGGGGTGATGATTCCCATTTCAATAGCCTTCACCATATTGCTTAGTGACTTGTTTACTCCATGCAATCTATCTTGTAATACTTTTAACTCTGAATTGTCACTTTGTTGTTTCTTTTGATATTCCATGAATCGGTCCGCAAGTTGGTCGATGTACGTTAAATCATTTAGTTGGTTTAGCAATTCTGCAACAACTATATTTTCTATCCAATCTTTTTTAGCACGTTTCTTATCACACTTGTGCTTATTGGCTTTAATACATCTGTAGTAATGATATTTCTTGCCAGTTTTGCTTATACCATATTCACCAGTCATAGGACTTCCACAATGTCCACAGAATAGTTTCCCAGTCAAAAGGTAGCGTGCTTCACGTGATCGTGCAGGTGATTTCTTATGTCTATCTTTAATTTCTTGAGCAACCGAAAACATTTCTTTACTAATAATGGCTGGCATTCCATCTGGAACAACGTAGTCCATAAATCTGTATGTACCTATGTACTTATCGTTGCCAATGATATTCTTTAAGGAACTCTTATTCCACGGATTGTTTCTGCTATTCAAGATACCATCGTTATTTAAGTCTTTAATAATATCTTGGATTGATTTGCCACTGGTATATTCATTGAATATCCTACGTACTACTGGGGCTTCGGTTTCGTTGATAATGTAATGATCATCTTCACTTCTTCCATATCCGAAGATTTTTCTTCCAAGTGTTTTTAGCTGCAGAGCACTTTCTCGATTACCACGTTTGACATTTTCAGATAAGTTGGCACTATAGTATTCCGCCATACTTTCCATCAAACCTTCCATGATAATACCTTCTGCACTATCGGATATATTTTCCATAGCGCTATATATCTTGACACCATTCTTCTTCAAACGTGCACGATATATCGCACTGTCATAGCGGTTACGAGCAAATCTATCTAACTTCCATACGATGATAGCATTGAAACGTTTGCTTTCACTATCTTTAATCATCTTCTGGAATGATGGTCTATTATCGGATGTGCCAGTCTTTGCTTCATCGATATATTCGTTTATTATTTCAAAGCCGTGGGTTTCTGCATATCTCTTACAGTCTCTTAATTGCCCAGTAATAGATTCTTCACGTTGTCCAGATGAAGAAAATCGTGCATATACAACTGCTGGTATAAGATCTTTCATTTATTTAAGTTCCTTTCTTGTATAAAAATTGCCATTTTTGTATAGTTATTGGCAATATAAAGATTTATAATGTCAAAAATCGCATATTTTGACACTATGGATAATCATAATGTCAAAAAATGCGTTTTTAACACTAATCATCACTATAACTTGTGATAACTGTGCATAATCTGCCTAAAACCTGGAAACGGCTAATTTCATTAGCATATATGGGTTGATACTTTTCGCTTGCAAAAACAACGATAATATCTTGCCCATATTGATAATATCTACCAATATAAAAATATTCATTGTAAACATAACACCCTAATTGCCCATTTTTCAGGGTATCTGTTTTCTCAAAGATTAAATAATCATCTTTGTGTATTCCAACGTCTATATTGTTGTTAAAACGTGCAATAGTGCCGAAATATTCTCTATTTGAATTTAATTTATCAATAGGCAATGCACAATGTGAATATTCTTGATGTTGGCGAAACAGATCAAGTATAGTTTCATCTGGTTTATATAAAGGGATGTTAATTATATTAGATTCAGTAGTTGTTGGTACAAGGCTTGTCGATATGGTTTGTGTTCCTAGTTCATTAAATAATTCATCAAAGTCCATATTCATAGCCTTTGCACATTTAGAAATGGTATCTATTGTAGGAATTATCTTTTTTCTTGATTTTGGATTGTAATTTTTTTCCAACATCGATATATAAGGCTTACTCAATTTCGCTCTTTCCGCAAATGCATCCATACTCATACGATGTGATTTTCTATATTCTTTTATAATTTCACCTAAATATTTAACCATAATTCACCATCCTTTTGTGACTTGATTGTATAACGCATTAAACATTTTTTCAAATATTTTGTTTAGTGGGCTTGACAATTGTGTTTAGTCGGCTTAACATAGGCATTGTGAAAGGAGAAAAGATGAAATATAGAATTAAGGAATTAAGGGAAGAGAAACGCATGACGCAAGAAGAACTATCCGAAAAATCTGGTGTATCAAGATCAATTATCAGCAAATTAGAACAAGAAAAACCAGTAAATATGTTGACTGATACGCTTTCAAAGATTGCGAGTGCTTTAGATGTCAAAGTTTCTTCTTTATTTTTGCAAGATTAGTTAAGTCGATTAAACAAAACAGAAAGGAAAGTGATAAAACATTGAACAGATTAAACAAACAGATTTAGATTCACTCAACTTCCTTGCACTCAAAGCAATAACTGAAATGAAAAATAGTCCAGAGTACAAAGAAAAATATGAAGAGTGGAAAAGAAAAAAAGCACCATCCGACCAAAGATAGAGTGCTTTAGTGATGAACGTAAATCATCACTTCCATTTTAACAGAAAAGGAAGGTAAAGAAAAATGGAAAGAATTTTAATTACAAGACATCAAGCATTAGCAGATTTTTTAACTCAACAAGGAATTAAGTTCGACAAAGTGATTGAACATGCAACAGCGGAAGATGTTAAAGGAAAAGATGTTTATGGCGTACTACCACTACATCTAGCAGCTTTAGCAAATACAATCACATCCGTTGATTTAAACCTACCAGCAGAAATGCGTGGTAAAGAATTAACCATTGCGGATGTTGGCGAATACTTCAACAGTTTAACAACTTACAAAGTGTCAAAGATTGAAGGCACTAACGAAATCTAAGGGGGGGAGAAAAATGATTAGATTAAACGCAAAAGACGACCATGTAGAAGTATCAATTAGCGGTAATGGTGGAAACATTGCTAGAGAGTTAGAAGCTTTGCTTGATTACATAAAGAATAACGAATCTATGCAAGTCGCTATGATGACTGCAATCGCAGTAGACGCAATTTCCGAAGAAGAACACAAAGAAAATACTGATGGAATGAGCGAATTATTAAAGAGTGTATTCAGAAAGGGAAACAATCATGAAAACCTCAAGTCTTAGTAGCAACTTATTTAAAGCTGCCTTATTCGGTATGTACGCATACATGTTTGTAACAGTGTTCCTACACATTGTGGGAATCGATTTATAGGAGAAGGGAAATGAACAAACTAAAAGGACTAGCAGCTACATTTTGTTGTAACAACAATAAGAACTTAATTATATCCAACCAAGTTAGCAATTACTTCTTGATTACACTTGGCTCTACAAATGAAGGATATACAACAGTAACAATGCCAAAGGAACAATTCATGCAAGCAATCATTACACTTGCAAATGAAATGCACATTGAAGAAGGAGAAGAAACAAATGAGTGAACAAGACACATTATTCATGGACGCAGCTATGCACGCAGATAAGCAACAAGAATCAATTAAAATCAACAGCCTTGAACTAGAAAACGTTAAACGCGTTAAGGCTGTCAAATTAGAGCCTACAAAGAACGGACTAACAGTGGTTGGGGGAAAGAACAACCAAGGGAAAACAAGCGTGCTAGACGCTATTGCGTGGGCATTGGGTGGTGCAAAATACAAGCCATCGCAAGCACAACGTGAAGGAAGTTTGGTTGAACCGCAATTACATATTGAATTATCGAATGGGATGGTAGTTGAACGCCTAGGCAAGAACGGAACATTAAAGGTTACAGATCCTAGTGGGCAAAAGGGCAATCAGTCATTACTTGATAGTTTCATTTCTCAATTTGCATTAGATTTACCAAAGTTTATGGAAGCCGATAAAAATACTAAAGCAAAGATTCTATTACAGATTATCGGTGTAGGAGACAAATTATCTGCATTCGATAAACAAGAATCAGAACTCTACAATCGCCGTACAGAAATCGGCCGTATTGCTGACCAAAAGAAGAAGTATGCAGATGAAATGGTCCAGTGGGATGGCGTTCCAGAAGATATCGTAAGTGCTGCTGAACTCATCCAACAACAACAAGAAATTCTGGCAAGAAATGGAAGAAACCAAGAGTTGCGTAATCAAGCAAAGAATCTTGAAGCACAAAAAACACTGTTAGAGCAACGTATCGAAGAAGCGCAAAAGACGTTGAATGCAATGCAAGAACAAATGGCAGAGTTGATGGAAAAACTTGTAATTGCAAATACAAACGCAAAAGACTTGCAGGATGAATCGACTGCAGAACTCGAAGAAAGCATTGCAAATATCGATTCAACCAATGCTAAGGTGCGTGACAACTTAAACAAGCAACGTGCACAAGAAGAAGCTGACGAGTACAAGCGTCAATATGGAGATTTAACAACACAGATTGAAGAAGTACGCAAAGCACGTATGGATCTTCTAAACGGAGTTGAAATGCCATTACAAGATTTATCAGTACAAGATGGAGAACTTATTTATAAAGGTCAAAAATGGGATAACATGTCCGGTTCAGACCAACTTAAAGTTGCAACTGCCATTGTACGTAAGACCAATCCAAAATGTGGCTTTGTCTTACTAGATAAGTTAGAACAAATGGATATCGATACAATGAAAGATTTTGGGAAGTGGTTGCAAGACAACAACTTACAAGCAATCGCCACAAGAGTTTCTACAGGTGACGAATGTTCAATCTTTATTGAAGATGGCTATTCAGTTGATAAAGAAGGCAATAAGACTGCTGACACGTTCGAGAAACCAGCAGAAGCAAATAAGAAGGAGTGGTTTTAATGGGTAAATATACAGTGAGTAAAGGTATTCAGTTCGGAAAAGGAATCAAGACACTTATTTATGGTGTAGAAGGTGTAGGTAAATCTACACTGGCAAGTAAGTTTCCTAAAGCAGTTTTCTTAGATACAGAAGGGAGCACAGATAAATATAACTTTGTTGAACGTTATCCGAAGCCTACAAGTATTGCAATGCTTGTTGATGAATGCAATGACATCGTTGCAAACGGAGAATATCAAACAATTGTTATTGATACCTTCGACAAGATTGAGCAAATGATCAGCGAAGAATTATGTACCGCAAACAATAAACAATCATTGGAAGATTTTGGTTATGGTGCGGGTTATTCAGAGTTGGATGAACGAGTTGGAAAGCTGCTTAATTTCTTCCAAGACATTATTGAAAAGGGAATAAATGTAACAATTCTTGCACATGCAAAAACAAAGACATTCGATAGTCCATTAGGCGATGGAAGTTATACACGTTACGAATTAAAACTTGGTGCAAAGACAACACAACGTACTGCGTCATTCCTAAAAGAATGGGCAGACATGATCTTATTCTGCAATTACAAAGTACAAGTAATTGAGAACAAGGATAAGAAGAAACATGGGTATGGTGGTGAACGTTGCATGTATACAACACATTCACCAGCATACGATGCTAAAAATCGATTTGGTTTAGACAACGAATTACCATTGGACTTCAAAGCGATTGAACACATCTTCAAGATGAATCAATCTCAAAGTAAGAATGAACAACCAATTGAAGTGAATTTGAAACCAATCGGTGAAGAAAAAATTGCCATTGAACCTAAGCCAACAGAATTAAAAGTGGAAACGATTTATCAACCAACAGAGTATACGGAAGATGAATTGAAACAGATGTCGTTATTACCGCAAGCGTTAGTTGATTTGATGAAGGCTGACAACGTTAAGCCATCTGAAATTATGGACTTTACAGTATCGAAGGGAATCGTTACAAGAAATACACCATTAGAAAATTATCCAGATGGTTACTTCGATTTCTTAACAACAAAGTGGAATGAGCCACTAAACTACATCAAAACTCAAAGAGAGTTGCCATATTAAAAATAGAAAAGGGAGAAAAATAAAATGAGTGAATTAAATACAACAAATACATATGAAGGTGCTTTAGATTGGAACAGTGAAATTGAAGAAACATATCTTGACCTACCGAACGGAACTTACGATTTTACAGTCGTTGAACTTGAACGTGGACATTACGAGCCTAAGCCAGATGGAAAGATTAAAGAACCTTGTCCACAGGTGAAAGTATATGTTGAGGTAAAAGATCCTAATAGTGATCAAAAAGCAAAGATAAATACATTGCTTATCTTACATACACGTACAAAAGGCTTACTATGCAACTTCTTTAGAAGTATTGGCGTAATGAAGAAGGGTGAATCACTTAAGATGGATTGGAATGTTATTGGTAAGACAGGGAAGTTGAAGTTATCTCATAACGATAAGAATTACATGCAAATTGAAAAGTTCTTATCCCCAGAAGAAACAACCACTCAAGCAAAAACTAGTTGGTTTTAATGTCTGAAATCAAATTAAGAGATTATCAAGAAGAAGCAGTATATTCCATATTTAGCGAATGGCAGAAAGGAATCAAACACACCTTGTTGGTACTCCCAACAGGGTGTGGCTAATATGGAAAAACTATTGTTTTCTCAAAAGTGATAGAACGTTGCGTTGAAAATGGTGAGCGTGTATTAGTGCTTGCACATAGAAGTGAGTTATTAGACCAGGCAAGCGATAAGTTGCAAAAAACAACCGGTTTACAAACTGCACTGGAAAAAGCACAAAGTACATGCATAGGAACATGGAATCGAGTGGTAGTTGCCAGTGTTCAAACATTACAACAAGAAAAACGTTTATCACAATTCAGCAAAGATTATTTTGACACCATCGTTATTGATGAAGCACACCATAGTGTAACAGGCGGTTATCAAGCAATCATTAAATACTTCGATAAAGCAAAGATACTTGGAGTTACCGCAACAGCCGATAGAGCGGATAACAGAAAACTTGGAGAAGTATTTCAATCCGTTGCCTATGAATACTCATTAGCAACTGCCATACGTAAAGGGTACTTGTCAAAAATCATGGTGCAAACAATTCCATTAGAAATTGATTTAAAGGGAATTGAAGTACAAGCAGGTGATTATAGTGCAAGTAGTGTAGGAACTGCATTAGACCCTTATTTAGACCAGATTGCAGACAAGATGATGGAATACTGCAAAGGAAGAAAAACGCTTGTATTCTTACCACTTATAGCCACTAGCAAGAAGTTTACACAATTACTATTACAACGTGGTTTCAAGGCACACGAAGTCAATGGACAAAGTGAAGATAGAGAAGAAACAAAGGAAAAGTTTGCTAAGGGTGAATATGATGTAATTTGCAACTCTATGCTTTGGACCGAAGGCTTTGATGAACCATCCATTGATTGTGTAATCATGCTAAGACCTACAAAGGTCAGAAGTTTATACTCGCAAGCAATAGGCAGGGGAACAAGATTATATCCTGGTAAAAAAGAGTTGCTTGTATTGGACTTCTTATGGTTGACTGACAGATTAGATTTATGCAGACCAGCAAATATTATCTGTAGAAATCAAGATGTTGCTAAGAAAATGACAGACAACATCAATGAGAGTGGAGAGTTAGCAGATTTATTAGAGGCTGAAATGCAAGCAGAAAAAGATGTGATTGCAGAACGTGAAGAAGCACTTGCTAGAGAACTGGAAGCAATGCGTAAGAAGAAATCAAGACTTGTAGATCCATTGCAATATGAAATGAGCATACAAGATGAAGATTTAATCAATTATGTTCCGCAATTAGGTTGGGAATGCATGCCACCTACAGAAAAACAAATAAAGACATTAAGTGATTATGGAATATCCTTCGACATGATTGAAACTCAAGGTAAAGCAAACCTACTTCTAAACAAGATTGCTAATAGAAGAAGTGCTGGTTTGAGTTCACCAAAACAAATCAGATTGTTGGAAAGATATGGTTTCAAGCATGTAGGTATGTGGACGTTGAATGATGCGGATAAGATAATTAGTCGCTTAGCATACAGCGGATGGAGAATTCCACAAGGTATCATTCCATCACAATATATTCCAGATTCAATAAAAGAGAAATCATTATGAGACGAGAAGAAAGGATAAGACGTGAAATAAATTCCCAATTCTACAGATTACGCATGATTGATGATGCAATTACAGGCACTATGACAAAATTTGATAAAGTGCAAGAACCTTATTTGCATGCAATCATGCGTCTTTGTTTTGAAAGGGGAAAACTCTATCAATTATTTGAAAGAGAAATAAACGAAAGAAAAATGCAATGAATGCACATGAATATATACGCAAAACAGACGTTTTGAAGCTGATTCAAGATTACATGAAGAATGTTCCACATTCTCATTTAGAGTGCCTTAAAACGCTTGAAAACAGGCTCTACAAGGTATCTCCAGTGAGAATATCAGAAATAGTAGAACATCTGGAACGTGAGAATTTAGGTTTGCATGCAAAGAATGATAATTTAGAACGTAAGTTGCAATACAAACTAGACCACTACACAGATGAAAACAAGGTGAGTAATAGATGATGGGTTATATAGAAAATAAGGTTTTTACAACCATTGGTGCTTCAAATCATTCTGAAAAAGAAAGACATAAAGATGATTATTATGCAACTGATCCAAAAGCGGTTGAACTGCTTTTGGAAAATGAAACATTCAATCATTCAATTTGGGAATGTGCTTGCGGTGAAGGTCATATTGCAAAAGTCTTAGAGAGCAATGGCTACCATGTTGTATCTACAGATTTAATTGATCGTGGATATGGTGTAGGTGGAATCGACTTCTTAACACAAACTGAAAATAGGGGGAATTGCAGTGACATTGTTACCAATCCACCTTACAAACTGGCACTAGAGTTCGTTCAACATGCATTAGAGATTGTTGAAGTAGGCAACAAGGTTGCAATGTTCTTGAAGCTGACATTTTTAGAAGGGCAAAAGAGAAAGCAATTCTTCTTAAAAAATCCACCTAAGAGAATATATGTATTTAGCAAAAGAATGTTATGTGCAATCAATGGGCAGTTTAAACAAGGAGAATCAAGTGCTATTGCGTATGCATGGTATGTATGGGAAAAAGGCTACAAAGGAAAGCCTACTATAGATTGGATAAACTAATACAAGCAGGTATATCAGATAGTCAAATCTACAAAGCAGCTGGTGATGGGTTATCAGTACCAATAGCAAAAGAAATAGGAGAAAGGATAAGAAAAACTTATGAAGAAAATAATTAAAGCATTAGCATTAGTAACACTATTAACTACAACAGGATGCACACAAGCGGATACTGTCAGACACAACATCACAGAGAACGCAGACAGTTTCAACGTAACAAGACGTATCACTGTGTTTAACACACGTACAGATAAAGCGAAAGAAACAGAAGAATACAGAAAGGCTCGGGAAGAAGAAAGAGAACTTTGTAAAAAATGTTTCGATATGGATATAGGAGAACAAGAATGAAAGCATGGATATTAAGTGATAGAACGGGAAATGATCCTTATTGCAGCCTTGTATGGGCAGAAACAGTAGGAAAAGCAAAATCACTTGCACACAGCAGTAATGGCTATATGTATCAATGCGATTTAGAAATTGATGACTGGCGTGATATCAGAGCAGTAAGATGCAGTGATTTTGATGATTGCGAAAAAATGAAAGAAAAGGACATCTGTGTAAAGTTGGTCGAAGATCATTGCTGGCATTTTGTAATAGGTGAACAGTTTTATGATGAAGATAACATTGAAGAATTTAAGGAGTTATTTGGATGGTGAATAAATATCAAGAAGCGTTAGAGCGATTAAGAATTTTAGAAAGGGCAAAAAATTTACATTATCAAAATCAAGTAGCACCACAAGTTGATTGCGATGTGTTACAAGAATTAGTCGATAAGGCTACACCGAAGAAACCTGATGTAAATATCAATAATGGATATTGCCCTAATTGTCATCAAACGTTTGGGTTAGAACGAACAAAAGAAGCAATGATTAGATCGCGTTGGTTTAGCTTCTGCCCGTATTGCGGACAGGCTTTGGATTGGAGTGAAGAATAATGACATATCAAGAAATCACTGATACATATAAGCAAGCCATTGACTTGTATGGTGAGAAAGCACAGAAGCTAGTTGCAATCGAAGAAATGAGTGAACTAACGAAAGAAATCTGCAAGGACTTTAGGGGTCAACTCAATCGAGAACATTTAATTGAAGAATTGGCAGATGTAACAATCACCATCGATCAACTAATGATGATGTACGAAATTAGTGAAGAAGAAATCGTTTCAATGTGTATAAGGAAGATGAATCGATTAAAAGAAAGGTTGGAAAAGCAGAATGATGAAATCAAGTGATATAGAATACGTTACGAAAATTCTTAATACTATAAAATTTTTAAAATATGAATTTGAAATGTTAAAAAATTTTAAAGAAAGAATGTTATCGGTTGCTGTTTCATGTGAAAGTAAATCACTATTGTTTGATAAAGATGTTTCTCAAAAAGTGCTTGATGTAGTTTTGAAAGAATACAACATCAAGATAGAAGAACACATCAAAAAGTTAGCAGAATTAGGGGTTGAATATACAGAAGAACAGAAAGGATAAAAAGAAATAATGATATGGAAAATAATAACAGTAATAGTAATTTGGCTAGTTTTTTTAGGGGTATGTCTGATATTCAATTATGCATGCCACGAAAAGAACAGGTAAATCATCTTAATCATTACAATCAAGGACAATTTGAATGCATTGCAGTAATGGAAAGCATTTATGGAATCGAAGCCACAATGAATTTCTGCTTATTATATGCATTCAAATACATCTGGAGAACAAATAACAAGGATGGTATTCAAGATATCGACAAAGCAATTTGGTATTTGAAGAAGTACAAAGAGCTGCAAGAAAGAAGTCAAAAGAAATGATTGTCGTATATGAAGATTCAATCGGAAAAGAAACAGAGTTCTTTCCAGAATCGTATGTAAAGTTGGAAGATGTTTTAAGAATCATAAACAAGGAAAAAATGTTTGTTGAAAAAGTCAAAAAGCATACATACGAAAGAACAGTCGAATATGAGTGCATAGGGAAAATAAAAGTACTCAATACGATTGCTCAACAAGTCATAGATTTAAAAATCAGTGAAGATACATTAAGAAAGTAGTTAAACAATGATTATCGCAATAGTTAGTTTATTCGTATTGGTATTCATCGAAATGCTTGCACTAGGGCAGTTACAAGAACGTCTAACAAGAATGGAAAAAGTAGTGCTTTCGTTATCAATGATAACGAAATTGGATAAATTCACAGAAGGCTTAAAGGACAAACAATAATGGCAGATATTGAAGAAATCAAAGAAGCCTTGCAATATATCGACCCAGCAAATTTAGATTATTCTGAATGGTTACAAGTTGGTATGGCACTAAAAGACGCTGGAGCAACATGCGATATATGGGATAGTTGGTCCAAGCGTGACAGTGCAAGATATGTGCAAGGTGAGACTTGGAACAAGTGGGTAAGTTTCCAAGATTCTGGAATAACAGAAAAAACACTATTCAAAATGGCTATGGATCATGGCTATAAAAACAATTCTGATTATGGCGGCCACGCATTAAATTGGAATGATGAGATTTACGATGTTGATTATGTTGTTGATAGGTCATGGCTAGAACGTGACGACATCAAGTTTCCTAACAAGAATACATGGCAACCAATCAAAGAAATCGAAACGTATTTAACAACGTTATTCAACAATGACGACCATGTGGGATATTGTGTAAAATCACGTGAGTTAGAAAATGGAAAGATGATTCCATACGATAGCGGTAATTACAGTAGAACATGTGGGCAGCTTTTAGAAGAATTGCACAAAACAAAAGATATTGGTGCTACATTTGGTGATTACAGCCCTAAAGCAGGTGCATGGATCAGATTCAATCCATTAGATGGTACAGGTGTCAAGGATAAAAACGTATCAGAATATCGTTATGCACTCATTGAGAGTGACAACATGGATATCGGAGTACAAAGTGCATTATTACGTAAATTGGAACTTCCAATCGCAGTCATGATGTACAGTGGCAACAAATCAATTCATGCAATCGTAAGAGTGGATGCACTTAATGAAATTCAATACAAGAAACGTGTTGATTATTTATATGGTATTTGCAAGAAGAATGGTTTTGATTTAGACAAAGCAAACAAGAATCCTAGTAGATTATCCCGTTTCCCAGGCTTCGAGCGTAATGGAAATTATCAATTTATTATCGATACAAACATCGGTAAAGGTTCATGGGAAGAATGGGAAGAATACATCGAAGATATTTCAGACAATTTACCAGAGTTTGAGAACCTTGAAACGCTATTACAGAACCCACCACAATTAGCAGATGAACTCATAGAAGGTGTACTTAGAACAGGTCACAAAATGCTTATCAGTGGTGCTAGTAAAACCAGTAAGTCATTCATGCTTATTGAGTTAGCATACGCCATCGCAGAAGGTATGAATTGGATGGGTAAACGTTGTAAGCAAGGCAAAGTCTTATATGTCAATCTGGAAGTCGATAGAGCGTCATGTATCAATCGTATCAGTGAAGTATATAAAGCGTTTGGAACAAACGTAGAAAACCATGCAAATAACATTGATATTTGGAATTTACGTGGACATGCTACCACAATGGAAAGACTTGCACCTAAACTCATTAGACGATGTGAGAAACAAGGCTACATTGCAGTCATCATAGATCCTATTTACAAGGTTATGAATGGTGATGAAAACAAGGCCGGAGATATGGCTGCATTCTGCAACCAGTTCGACGCTATTGCCAATGCTTTGAATTGTAGTGTGATTTATTGCCATCACTTCTCAAAGGGTTTCCAAGGTGGCAAGAAGTCCATTGATAGAGCTTCTGGAAGTGGAGTATTTGCACGTGATCCGGATGCAATTCTTACAGTAACGGAATTGGATGTGCCAGAAAGCCTAGTAGAAGCTAACGGAATACCACTTAGAATTGAGTACACTTTAAGAGAATTTAAACCATTAGAACCGACTGATGTTTGGAACAGATACCCAATCCATTATGTGGATTATGACGGAATTTTGAGTGAATATGAACCAGAAAGTGCAGCCGTATTCAACCAGAAAAACATCTCAAGTTTTAATGCAAAACGCCAAAATTCAGTAGTCGTTAAGTTAGAAAGTGCATACCAAACATTGGCTGAAAAGGTAGAAAATGGTGAATCTGAATACGTAAAAACAAGTGAAATGGCAAAGTTATATGGTGGTACTTACGCAGAAAACAAGAACGCATTTAAGAGGTTATTAAAGAAAAATGGCTTTGAAATCGTTTCACATGGTAGTGGTGGCGAAGGTGAAAGCCTTGCTTCCGAAGTCATTAAATCGGATATTACCAACGATGAAGATGATGAAGTATAGTGATATTAGATAGGGGGTACTACAGTAATTACCCCCCTGTAATATCCCCTAGTAGGTAATGTGTATTACCCCCTAATTACCCCCTAGGGGTAGGTATTACAGTAAATTCTCGTATTACCCAGTAGGGGGATAATACGCTTATATATTATTCGGTCGTATACTCCCTACCTGCGTAGTCGTCACCACCCCAATATCACGGGTTATAACTTCCCGTGAATATAGGGTGGACTAACGACTAAGGGTCGAACTGTACCCACACCAAAAAAAGGATTGAAAGTTTAAAAATTAAAAAAATTCACAAATTAAAATTTTTGATGAAAGGACAGAAAAAAGTTTTATGATTAAAGATGAAAGTGGTACAAAGTTTCATAAGTCGTTCTTCATGGCAATGAAACATGTACCGACTTCGACTGCTCAAGAAAAAAAGTTTAATACAAAAACTGGAGCGGTATATTTGGACGAAAGAGCAGCTAAAGCCAAAAAGTCTTTGGATGACGCTTTGTCTAAGTTTGATAAACTTATCCCAGTAAAGTTTGATGTGCCTACAGCAGAACAAATCGAAAGATTAAAAACGTTGGATGACAAAATCGAAACGAAGGTACATCGTGGCTTGCAAGGTGCAGTTAAGTTAAAAACCATCTGGTGCTTTCCAGAAGGTGACAGTATCGAGCAGAAGGATGGTAAGCCTAAGACAACTAAACCAGATACGGATAATCTGATTAAGCAGCTCAAAGATGTAATGGCAAATCGTGGATGGTTTAACAAAGGCGACCAACAAGTAGTGGATGAACAGACTATCAAGATCCATTCAAAGACTACAGGGATATTTGTTGATATCTCTGAAATATGACAGAAAGGGAAAATATAAACATGTGTAAAGTTTTAACTCAAGATAAATCAAGATTGATTGATGTTTCCAATACTGATATTTACATCGAGCAGAAAGACAAACATATCTTCAATATTTGCGTTTACAGATATACTCGTTCTTTAGTGTTGGGCACTTACAGAACAGAAGAATATGCAAAAATTGTTTTAGATTTGTTGGGTGAATACCTTGGTAGAGAAAAGTACTTCAAAATGTCAGAAATTAATTATTTGCCAGAATAGTAACCTTACCAAAGGTGCTAATATTTGATTTAAGGCTCATAATAGAGCGATACAGGCGTTTCTTTGGTTAGGATGATAAAATACTCATCTGAAATGAAACATCGCTTTAAATCGCTTACCTTATGGCTTAAAACGAAAGGAGAATTATTTATGGCTTTGGAAATAAAACAAAGAGAACCTAAAGACTTACCAGAATGTATTGATTGCCAAGATGGCTATTACATCTGGTATGACCTATACAGTTACTGTATTTCGAGAATCAGAAAGGAACGCAGAGAAGATATTGCATGGCATTCTTCTTTGGAAAGTGCAGTATTTCATGTAATCAAACTTAAAGAACAAGAGAATATTCAAACTCTTGGTATGCAATCTCTAGCGGATAGAGTATCGGCTATTGAAACAGAACAACGTAAACTGGCAGAAACGCTTGTTTTACAATTTGCAAAGATGAATAGAACTAAAAATTGATTTTGAGATATGAAGTGTAGCGTTTATTTTCGTTTCTTGATATGGAACGATAAAATACTCATTCTGTAAAAGAAATGAATTTAAAGGCTTACCTTATATCTCTATATCGTAGAAAGGACAGAAAATGATAATTGATTTTCAAAGAATACAAACAGATGTAAATAAATTGCCAGACAACAAGTTTCTCTCTACTCGTTATGTTCTTCCAAACGTGAAACAGTGTTATGTCGCTATCCGCAGAAAGAATCCTACTAAAAAGTTACTTGCGTTCTATATCCCAGAAATAAACTGCTGGACATCATACCCATCCCAATTAAATCAGTATGATGACATCATTGCCTTTGCTAAAATCCCCTATTGCCAGAATGGAGAAGTGCAAGAATTTATTTCTAAGTATGATAATCAATGACATTTCAGAAAGGATATGTTCCGCCATTAAAAAACAAGTTTGGCAAAGATGGATATACTCATAGAGGGAGAGTTGCTAAAAATTACATTATGAAAAAGATTGACGCAGAACTAGAGGATAGGGGTATGAAGGAAATATCAAAGACAAAAGGCGGAGAAAATCTGAAACTGGCACAGAAAGACAAAGAACTCAATGCGGCCGTTTCGGCAGTTCTGAATAATTATCTGGAACTATTGGACAAAAAACCAATCGAAACTCCAGAAGAATGTGCGGATAGATTAAATCAATTTTTCACAAAATGTGCAGAACGTGGTCAACTGGCAACGATTGAATCAATGGCACTTGAGTTAGGACTGACTAACCAACAAATGAACAATTGGATAAACGATAAAACAAAGGGCGAAGTAGTTTCTTTAATGCTTCAAAAGGCTAAGCAAATCATAGCTGCACAAGACGCAGAACTGGCTATGCGTAATAGAATCAACTCAATTCTGTACATCTTTAGATCCAAGAACTTCTATGGAATGGTGGATAAGAGAGAGATTATCAATAATAGACCAGAGAATGAACTGGATAAGAAATCAAAGGCAGAACTGGAAGATAGATACGCAGATATCATCGATATCGATTCAGAAAATGAAGAATAAAAAAATCGCAGAAAAGGGCAGAAAGTCGCAGAAAGAAGGCTTTTGCCTTTTTTCTTTTTAGCCTGGTATTATCGTAATTTATTCAGCAGATATGGATAGCGTGTATCGTTGTGCTATAGCCTTCTATAACGTGCGTATTTAAAGCAATTTTTGCAAGAATGATATAATTATCATCCGGATATAAACACGTCTAAAACACGCTAAAAATGGCACTGTACGAAGTGCCTATATTTTTGTTTTTATAAGAGTAATAAAAAACCCACTAGCGACGTAGTAGGTTAGTTATAAATCCGTATTTTTGGTTTTCTTCACATAAGTTTTTTATTTCTGAATCGGTGTAATATTTAGCCTTTATTAGTGTTTCGTTTCCTGTGTCATCTTGATAAATTCCATGGTATAGCGGCGGTGTTTTTTCTGGGTAATGTTCTAAAATAATTCTATATTGCATTTTTGACTTACACCTAAAACATAAGCGAGCACTATTTGACTTGATAGCATTTGAAACATACTTAACGATGGGATATTGAGTTGATAAAATTAAATGAATGTTACACGCACGACCTAGGGACGCTATGCGTTCAATTGTCTGCATTAGTCGCTTGTTTTGCTCTATCAGTTCAGCAAACTCATCAATAATCAGTAATATATGAATTTCATTGCTTTTACGCTGTTCCAATTTATCCATCGTTTTATAACGTGATTCCATTAAGTCATAAATATTCTGTATTACGTTTTCAGCTTCTTCTGCACTTTTAGCAATCGGTAAAATTAGATTATTTATATTCTTATAAAAAGACAGTTCTACACGCTTTGGATCAACCAACGCTAATTTATAACCCTGTTCCATTGCTGACAAAATTAAGGCGTGAAGCGTTACACTTTTTCCACTCCCTGAACTGCCAGCAATTAATAAATGGGTATTTATTTGTAAGTTCTGATTATCGTTAATTTGTAAAAACATTGTAATTTATTCCTTTCATAAAAGGCGGATAAACCGCATTATTTAATGTAATAACTTATAAATCTTTATTTTTTGAAATTCTAAGATCTTCCAATTGATTAAAAAGAATTTTCAAAGCCGAATATTTAGGCTCGTTTCTCTTTTCGTTTGGTGTTTCTTCAATTTTTAAAAGTTTGTTATCTACAATTTTCAATAAATTATCAAGTTCGTCATAATATTCTTTAATAATGTAAATATCTTTCATTTTATCCGTTTTCCTTTATCTTAAATGTTCCTTTTTCACCATCGTCATAGTCGATGGTATCAATTTCTGAATTATCGAACCATTCTTCACCGTCGTATAATTGTATTTGGTGATAGTATCCGATTTCATCGGTAATATGTTCCATGATCTTAGACATCGATGGGTTTACCTTTTCAATTGCTTTATCAATTAATTCATAAAATAATTCGTTTTCGTCGTCGTCGTTCTGTTCTGCAATTTCTAAGGCTTGCTTTCTTAAAGCTTCTACGTCAATTTTTCCAAAGTCGATACATGCAGCTTGGTATATGTCAAATTCCTTCATATATCGGTCTTGATAATTGTTAGTTTCGTTTAGTAAGTCCATGACTGCACTTGATCCGAGTGCGTATGCTGTTTTATCAAAAATCTTAATTTTTTGTGTGTCTCTTGCGATTAGTCGGATTCCTTCGATTGTCTTTTTGTTTGTGTTTGTCATGTTTTTTATCCTTCTTTCTTATTGTTTTTAACTTGTACATCAATAATAAATATTTTAATTAACTGTTTTAGTTCCGTATCTGGTCTTGATGTTCTGCTATTTATAATTTTCTGCGCTTTCTCTTCGAATTCTTTGCATAAATCATAATCAGCCGGAATATTACCAAACGGGCAATATCCGATAACTAATGCAATACCATCAAAATCGTATATATCGGCTTTCCATCCACTAGATCTGCAAGTATATGCGATTGGTGTTTCATATTGTAATAAATATTGTAAGTTGCAATAGCCGACTTTTATAATTTTATTGTAATTCTGCTTGATCTGTTTTTCTGTTGTTTTAAATTTCATGTTATTTTCTCCTTTGCCATACTGGCTATTTACTTATTACATATATATAATAACACATATATGTAATAAGTAAATACATTTATGTAATTATTTTATATAATTTATAGAATTTTTTTATTATTTATATGTAATTATGAAAATGTTTTCATAGCGTGATTTTTATGTGCATATTAAAAACAGATTGAAACAATCGCTTCCACTGATAGCGTGGGTTAGTTAATTTTAAAATTGTTATAGCGTTCTAAAGTCTATTGATGGCATGTGTTAATTGTTCTGATGTACTGCGTGATGGTGGCTATTTCGATGGGTACACCCCACCCCCTGTATTAGATCAGCTTCGGGGCGGGTTGACCCCCTATCCACCCAAGAATTTTCAAAAGGGTATATTACAAATATGTGTTGACATAAAAAAAGACAATGTTATTATATAAGTGTAATTAAAAGGAGAAATTTAATATGAAAATGACTGAACAGGAAATGATTATAAAGGGATTGCAACAACGTGGCTGGTCACAGACGGAATTAGCGAAAAGGATGGGGATGAAGGGGCAGACAAACATTGCTAGATACATTTACCAAAGTAAGAATATTGGAGTAAAGAACTTTGTTTCTATAATGAATGCTATGGGGTATGAAGTGATTGTAAAAGACAAGATGGCCAGTGAGAAAAATAGTGAAGAATGGCTTTTAAGTGGGAAGGAAGATGAAATATGATTTACGGTTATGCACGTGTTAGTACAAAGGGACAGTCAATGTATGGCAATGGACTGGAAGCACAAATTGAAGAATTGAATAAATATCATTGTGAAGTAATTTTTAAAGATGTGTATAGTGGTGCAAAAAAAGATAGACCAGAATTAAAAAAATTATTAAATACACTACAAAAGGGTGATTACTTGTATGTTTGTAAGTTGGATCGTATAGCAAGAAGTCTTAAAGACGGCTTAGAGATCATAGATATCATTGTGAATAAAGGGTGCAAGTTAAATATCTTAAACATCGGAGAGTTTAGCGATACACCAACAGGCAGACTTACAATCAATATCATGTTGGCTATAAGTGAATTTGAGCGAAAAATTATTAAAGAACGTACACTTGCAGGCAAGGAAATTGCGAAAGAAAACAATCCGAACTATAAAGAAGGTCGCAAGCAGATACCCATCGACCACGAAATATTCTTGCAATACAAGCAGCTAGTGGATAATAAAAAAATCTCTATGCGAAAAGCATGTAGAGAGTTGGGCATCAGTACACATAAATATTATTGTGAAGTAGAAAGGATGGCTATATGAAAAAGGCGATTGCATATTTAAGATTTAGTACAAAAGGACAAATGAACTTTGAAAAATACGAAGATACATCGCAATTTATTAGAGTTTCAGAGTATGCAAGTAAAGAAGGCTATACCATCTTAGATACTATTATCGATACTTGTAGTGGAATACAAAAAGGCGAAAGAAAGTTAGATGCATATATCAATGAGCACAACAACAATCTCAATGGGGTAACTGTTATTGTATCTGCATATGATAGAGTTGCTAGAAATAAAAAAGTTTTGCATTATTATTTAGAGTTATTAGAAAAATATCATATGGAACTTATATCAACAAATGATATCTCTCTAAAAGAAACAGATTTAGACTTATATAGTGCCATAAACAGATATTGTGCAACAAATAATTGTACTGTAGATGAATTTATTGATGAATTTTCAAAAGGAATGGCACAAACTTCTGACGAAATATATAGAAAGGAAAACTTATGTTAAATTTCCTATGTTTCCTAGTATTTGTTATATTGTTTATATTGTATCGGATTGCTACACATGATAGAAGAATGGCGGATAAGGCTTATATCAAGGAATATAAGCGACAACGCAAATTGCAGTCTAAAGTCGATAAGAAGTATAATAAGCGTAAAGATAGAGATATGTATATATTTCTGGACTGATAAATAAGCCTATATCCAAAGGGATAATGGCAATTCCAAAGGGAATACACAGAAATGTGTAGTTCCCTTTTTTTATTTCACAAAGGAGAGCACATGAAGAACATAGAGAGAATGCAAGGGATATTCAGAAACATTTTGACTGTTATAGGTAACAACAACGAATACCAACCGTGTGAAGATGGACTTGCGTACCTAATGAAGATGAAGGCAGAAGGCACACCTAAACTTGACCTACATGAAAACGTACAGGACTTGATTGCAGTATCTGGAAACGTCATGCGATATGCAGTCGAGCAAGAAGATTATGCGCTTGCAGAGAAAATGCGAGAACTCATATTCAAGATGTATGTATTTGACGCACAGGATTGGTTTGATAGTTTTATGATTGCATTAGAGTACGATAGAAAGCCTAGAGAGCGGTTTTATATTCCCCGTAAGAAGATACTCAAGGGCCACGTAGAAACGCTACAGAAACTGGCAGATGGGGATATACAGGAATTATTCTTATCGCAGCCGCCGAGATCAGGTAAGACCACGCTGATTATTTTCTTCATTGTATGGTTGATGGGTAAGTACCCACAATTTCCGAACTTGTACGTATCGTACTCTGCAATATTGACCGGTAAGTTTTACGATGGTGTACAGGAAATCTTACAAGATCCACATACATATAATTGGCAAAAGATTTTCCCAGACAGAATTTTACCGAATACTAATAACGGATTGTCAAATGCTAAGGACCAAACATTATCTGTAGATACAAAGAGACATTATCCAACGCTTACTTGTCGTTCGTTGTATGGAACATTGAATGGTGCATGTGACGTTGAAGGTGGTATTTTGATATCTGACGACTTATTAAGTGGTATTGAAGAGGCCCTTAACCCAGATAGACTTGAGACTGCATGGGGCAAAGTTGATAACAATATGCTTTCCCGTGCAAAGCAAAGCACACGTATCTTGTGGATTGGTACTAGATGGAGTACAAAAGACCCTATTGGCAGAAGAATGGAACTTCTAAAGACGAATGAGAAGTTTAAGAATCATAAATGGGCTGATATCAGTATTCCTGCACTGGATGAGAATGACGAGAGCAACTTTGAATATGATTATGGAGTTGGCTTTTCTACAGAGACATATCAACAGAAACGTGCTTCCTTTGAGCAGAATGGAGACATTGAGTCATGGCTTGCACAGTACCAACAACAACCAATCGATAGAGAAGGAACAGTATTCAATCCGAACGATATGAACTTCTTTGATGGCACTTTACCAGACTTGCCATGTGATTGGGCTTTTACTACAGTAGACCCAGCTTTCGGTGGTGGAGACTTTGTTGCTGGACCTATATGTAAAGCTTATGGTGATAAGGTGTACGTTGTCGATGTCATTTACACCAATGAAGATAAGACAATATCACAACCTACGATAGCGAGAAAAGCACGTGATAATGGAATTACAACGTTACGTGTAGAAGCTAATAAGACACTTGAAAGTTATGTTGAAGGTATCGAAGAAGAATTAAGAAGATTGAACTATAGATGTAATGTTGAAATGGTTTCTGCACCAACACTTGTTGCAAAAAACATTCGTATTTATGAGAAGAAGTCAGATATTCTTAACCATTTTGTGTTCTTGGAGAGTGGCAAGCGTTCTAAAGAATATGAACAATTCATGCAGAATGTGTTTAGTTTCAAAGCCAATGGCAAAAATAAACATGATGACGCACCAGATAGTTTGGCAATGGCTTCTAATATGTATCAAGAGATTCTGATTCCTACAGTTGAAATATTTGAGAGACCTTTTTGATATTTTTGTTAAAAAGTACAACTATCCTACTTGTTTTTGAAAATAAAAATGATAGTTTGAAATTGATGAAGGGAAACTGATAAATGGCTTATACAGGTAGAAAGAAGATTCTTGTGAATACAGAAAGTATCACAAGTGAAAATATCATCAAGTACTTAAAGGAAGCGATAAACACACACGAAAAGAATAAGCGTGAAGAGAACTATTTGTATGAATACTACAAAGGTAATCAACCTATTCTGAATCGTGAGAAGAAGATTCGGCCTACTATCAACAATAAGATTGTTGTAAACAAGGCAAATGAAATCGTATCGTTTAAGACCGGCTACTTGTTATATTCACCGATTCAATATGCGTCAAAGTCAAATGAGCAATCGGATGAAATCAGCACCCTTAATTCCTACATGGATATCAAGAATAAAGTCACAATCGATAAAGAAGTAGTGGACTACATGCATATATGTGGTGTAGGTGTAAAGATTCTTTTACAAAGTGATGATGGAGATGATATTCCATTCGATATGTACAGTGCTGACCCACGTAACACATTCGTGATTTATAGTGCGAAGTTGATTGGCGAACCGCCAATCATGGGAGTGCGACATTACATTGATGTCGATAGTACCGGTGTACTAAAGACCAATGTATATGAGTGCTACACAAAGGATATGTATTATAAGATTCGTGAAGAGCAGATTGTGCAACAAGCAGGTAATGCATTGAAGCAGATTCCGATTATTGAATATCCATTGAATAATGCACGTATTGGAGCGTTTGAAATCGTGTTATCACTGTTAGACGCAATCAATAACGTACAATCCAATAGAAACGATGGTATCGAACAATTTGTGCAATCACTATTGTTATTCCACAACGTTGATATTGATACCGAGAAGGTTGAAACATTGAATGAAATCGGTGCTATCAAGTTCAGAGATATTAACCAAAGTCTACAAGGTGAAATCAAATACCTTGTATCTCAACTGGATCAGACCAACACACAAACACTTGTAGATGATTTAGTTGATAGTGTACTTGCAATTGTTGGTATGCCACCAACCAAGAACAACGGAAGTTCTGCTGAAACTGGTATGGCGACCATCATGCAAGATGGATGGTATCTAGCAGAAGCCAGAGCAAAAGATACGGAAAACTTATTTAAAGCAAGCGAAAGACAGTTGCTGAAATTGGTTACTTATATCTGCAATAACACATCCGACTTGAAGTTGGACTACAAAGATATTGATATCAAATTCACACGTAAGAACTACGAGAACATTCAATCTAAGGTTCAGGTACTTATTGCAATGTTGCAGAATGAAAAGATTGCTCCACGACTAGCGTTTGCTACTGCAAACCTATTCCCAGATAGTGAAGGAGCATGGCTTGAATCAAAGGAATATATAGCACAACAAGCAAATGAGCAAGGGAAGGAAGTAAATGCAATTCAAACTGACACCAAGGCAGATCCAAAGAATTGAGAAGGAACTAAACAAGAGCAATATTATTGAAGTTAAGGTTGAACACAACCAAGTTGTACTCATACAAGTATTGCGAAGATTAGTTCCTGATGAAAAATAAATAAACCGTTTCCAAACGTGGAAAGGAGAAACCCAAAGGGGTATCAAAGTATGCATTCATGCATATTGAGATATCCCTTTTCTTTTTATTTATGCTAACCATTTTAGATTTTGACGAGATACATGCAAGCACAGAAAGAATCGTGAATGCATATCTTACTTCCAAGACATTGGAACTAAAGAAGAAACAAGAATACATCGAGTATGAATTGTATTTGCTTCTAGGAAGTTATTACATCGATGGTTTGTATAGCACAGGACTTACGAAGGATATCGATGTCAGTTCATCCGACATGCAATCATGTATTTACCAAACCATTGCTGGCAAGACGTTCAAAGACCGTGTTTATGAATATGTGGCAAATAACGATGTTAAAGCACTCGTTAGGCTGCTTGATAGTGAAGCACACAGAGTGTATGAATCGGCAGCTTACAAGACTGCTACAGATTATCAAAAGGCAACAGGGAAAGAAGTATTTAAGGTATGGAACACACAGGGTGATTTAAAGGTACGTGATACTCACGAATACATCGATTCATTGATAAAGAAACTTGATGAGCCATTCATTACATTCGATTTGGATGAAGCACAATTCCCAGGCGGTTTCAACAATGCTGAAAACAACGTGAATTGTAGGTGCTGGTTGAGTTATACAACAAGTTCTTAACGGATAAATGGTCCGAGAAGATATGCGAAAGGGAAGTCGCAATACAAAATTCGCACATACAGGTAGAGAAACCTTAAATCGCAAAAATAGACAGTTAGGGAAAACTATAATCGCAGGAGAAAAAAACAATATGAGTTCTTTAAAAGAGTTACTAGGTAAAGCCTACAAAGAAGGAATGACAATTGAAGAAATTAATACTGCATTAGCAGAAATGACATTCCATACAGACAGTGATTACACAAATCTAAAAAACAATATTTCAAAACTTACTTCTGAATGCAAAGACTGGAAAACCAAATATCAAAGCACATTAGATGCTGGCGAACTTGCACGACAACAAGCGGAAGACAATAGAAAAACCATGCTTGAAGAATTAAACACATTAAAGCGTGAAAAGAATATTGCTGATTTGAAGTCACAGTATTTAGGAATTGGCTATAGCGAAGAATTGGCAAATGAAACTGCAATAGCAACGTTGGATGGAGATACCGCAAAGGTGTTGGCAAATCAAAAGAAATTTGCTGATGAACTGATCGCTAGTACCAAGAAAACTATGATAAAGGACAATCCTAAACCGCAGGGAACAAGCAACACAAGCGGTAGTGGTGCAATGACGAGAGAAGCGTTTATGAAACTATCACCTAGTCAAAAATCTGATTTCATTGCAAACCACAGAGAAGAGTACAACGAAATTTATTCAGAAAACTAAAAGGAGATTAAGAAATGGCAAACAAACCATACGACAATTTTGTCTTAGCAAACGAAATTAAAGACCAATTAGTATCACACTTAGACCACTCTATGTTCTGTACTGCTGATGATTCCTTAACAGAATCTGCAGGCATGATTAAGAAAATCAACCGCTACTACGGACATGTTGGTGACGATGCAAATGCTTCCGGTGCAGAAAAGTTAGCACTTGGTGCAGGTAACACAAAGGTTATCGAAATGGGCTTCACACCAGAAGAATACAAGGTGCAAACATTACAGGCTACAGGTAAGTGGCACGATGAAGAAGAAATGACAGATCCAAACGTACCAATCGTTATCGCAGGTAAAGTTGGTGCCGACTTATTTAATCAAGCAAACTCTGATATCATCGCTGAATTTGCAAAGGCTACAGTTGCAAACACAGTAGCACTTACTGGCACAGACTACTTCGGTGCATTTGTTGAAGCACAATCCAAGTTAAAGACAGAGTTTACAGAATCAACAACACCAGGCATTGGCACATTCGCTTTAGTAAGCGTTGATAACTACGCTAAATTACGTAAGGCATTAGGTGACAACTTGAAGTATGTTGAATCGTTCGCTCGTGAAGGCTATGTGGGTACAGTTGCTGGAACACACTTATTTGTAGATAAGGCAGTCACTGCTAATGAAATCTACATTGCTACAAAGAAGGCTGTAACAGTGTTCTACAAGAAGGATGTATCTGCTGAATACTTCTATGAAGGCAATCGTTCTTCCGAAGATGCTGACAAGCGTATCAATAAGCTAGTCGGTCGTACATATTACGTAGCTGCGTTAACTGATGCAACTAAGGCAGCAAAGATTACTTTAGCCTAACTAAGAATTAAAGAAAGAAGGTGCTAATGATGACAGAAGAAACCCTAAAAGCAATGATCAAAACCAACATTGAAAGTTCATCGGACATGACGATTTCTGATGATGTCGTTAATACCTTCTTTCAATTATCTAAAAATGCAATTTTGTTAAAACGATTCCCATATTTGCAAGACATAAGCGACAAAGAGTTACCAAGCATTTATGACAGTTTGTGCGTAAGATTGGCTGTTTATATGTACAACAAACAAGGTGCGGAAGGTGAGATATCACACACCGAAAATGGTGTAAGTATCAAGTGGGAAAATGGAGATTTACCTGAAAGTATGATGTCGGAAGTTATACCGATGTCGGAAGCATGGTGATCACATGCGCGGACTAAAGAAAAATATGTACACATTCTACAGTGCTAAGTATTTAGGACTAGAGAAACAAGTTGATGAATGGGAACAACCTACAGGGCGATACATTCCAAAATATGCTTTACCCGTTAAGCATAGGGGAAACATCAGTCCAAACATTGGCAGTTCTCAATTCTACATGTTTGGAAACTTATTGGAATACAGTAATGTAATTTCCCCACTACCAGTTGATACAGATATCGATGAAAATTCTGTGTTGTGGATTGGTATTAAACCTAACGCAGAAAATGACAATTACAACTATGTTGTAAAGCGTATTGCGAAGTCTAAGAATTTCTTGGCCATAGCGATTGGAAAACGCACAAGCGATGAAGATTGATTTATTTAATCTAGCAGATGTAGAGAAAGCAATTGCCATTACCGATAACCATAAAGAGAACATGAAGAAACGCATGACAAAGATTATGGAAAAGGTAAGGCAAGAAGCAATCTTTGAAGCCAATAGGCTTTATCAAAGTGCTAGTTACGCAGGCTTTAAGGATGTAGTTATCAACGCTACACCAGTACATGTAGAAGATGGAAAGATAACCTTCACATTGCGTGCTATGGGTTCTACAACGCTATTCATAGAATTTGGTACGGGTATTTATCCAAGTGCTCCAAGTGAAGCCTATGGACTAATTACAAGTGGCAATGTTGTCATGCATGGACAGTATGGAAAGAAACAAGGCTTAAAACCTAACGGATGGTTTTATAAAGGGGTTGTCGGACAAAACCCACCTTCCGATACGGAAATATCTACTAAGAAGGAAGGCTTGGTACATACATACGGAAACGCAGCTACACCATTCATGTATAGTGCACGAAAAGTAGCAGAAGAAACATTTAACAAGTTGATAAAGGAGTTTAAGTAATGGTTTTTATAGAACGATACATCATATCGGAAATTACAAAACAGTTGGAGAAAGACTTTCCTAACAAAAAAATCATTGTTAGCAATGACAATATCAACGCAAAATCTACGTTTCCGGTTGTAACAGTAGTTCAGTCCGATACATTCCAAGCAAGAAACTTTATTGATTCCAGTGGCAAAGAAACTGTGTGTGATGTCACCCTTGATATCAATGTTTATTCAAACGATAAGCATGATCCAGTAGGTGAGTGCATTGCATTACTACAAAGCATATCGAAGTTGATGATATCAAAGAATATGACATGCATTACCACGATAAAGATGGAATCGATGAACAACAACTCTATCCATAGATACGTACAAAAGTACATAGGAAGAGTTGCGGGACAATATTTATTCACAAGATAAGAAAAGGAGAAAAGTATAATGGCACTTCAAGATTTTAAAGCATTCTTAACTAAGTACACATTCTTGATGAACTCTGCAACAGACAAATATCAAGATTTGAAGAAGTTAATTGACATTATCAGTTATCCAGATATGGGAAGTGATCCAGAAAAGGTAGAAGTAACAACTCTATCCCATGGAATCAAGGCATATATTGATGGCTTGCAAGATGTTAAGTCCTTCTCTTTTGAAGGCTACTACACACCAGAACTTTACACAAAGTTACAAGCTATCGAAAAGGCTACAAAGACAAAGCATCAGATGTTTGCGTTATTCATCGGTGGCACTGATGGAGATACACCTACAGGTGATTTAGGTTGCATTTACTGGACTGGTGAATTGACTGTTTATCTCAAAGGTGCAGGCTCAAATGAAGGTCACAAGTTGGCTATTTCCATTACAGTCGATGATAAACCAGAGTTTTCTGCAACAAAGAAAACAGACTAATTTTGTAACGATTTAACACTTTAGAAAATCAAATAGGAGAAGAAGAAAATGGCAAAGGACATTAAGGTAACATTCGAAGATCAAACATTCACGCTTACATTCAATAAACAATCAGTTAGACAGATGGAAAACGCAGGTTTCAATATCAACGATATTGATACAAAACCTAACACAACAATTGAAATGTTGTTTAGGGGTGCATTCCTAGCACGTCATGTTGGTGTAAAGGAATCAGTTGTAAATACTATCTGGAATAACATGACGCAAAAGAAAGAGTTATTGCAAGCGTTGATGGAATTGTATCGTGCTCCAAGTGAAGCTCTATTAGAAGAGCCAAGTGAGAACGATCCAAAAAAATTGACTTGGACTATGGAATAGTCCACTTCAAAGACAAGGGAAACTCTAAGAAACAGTTTACCTATTCCGAACTATTTGAAAGAGAGTGCCCAAGATATATGTCGATGGGTATGACATATAAAGAATTTTGGGAAGGTGATAACGACCTTCCCATATTTTATAGAAAAAAGCATGAATACGATTTGCAACGCATGAATGAAGCGGCTTTTCTACAAGGCTCATATGTAGCGAAAGCCATTGCTGCATGTTTCTCAAATGGTGAAATTCAATATCCAGAGAAACCTGATCTTCTCAATCTATCTATCAACAAAGAGATTATTGCAGAAGAAGAAAGATTACAAGCAGAGCAGTACACAAAACAGTTGCGAGAGTACATGCAAATGTTGGGCAAAAACAGTTTAAAAGCAAAAGAAAAGAAATAGAACGGAGATACATTCGATATGGCTGAATATGAAGGACTAGAGTTTACAGTCACAGAAGATATAAGCAAAAGTGTCAAAGATATCAAAAGACTATCGAGTGCATTAAAAGACCTAAAGACTGCACTAGAAGCAGTAAAAGGTATGGATGTTGGCAATGAGTTAAAAAAACTAGCAGATCAACTATCACAACTTGAAGGGAAAGACACAAGCAACCTAAAAGAACTTGGTGAAGCCTTAAAGAATACAGGCGATGGAATAAGTAAGTTAAATAAGACGATTCAAGCAATGGATGTTAGCAAGTTCAAAGATAACATGCATGGAATTGCAGAGAGTATAAAAGAACTCGATTTAGAACGCTTATCCAAGTTATCTGACGCTACACAAGGCTTACGAGGTTTAGGTGCTCTAAACAACATAAAACAGGGCACAGGTGCAACAAAAAATGCACTAAACAACACGCAGAATGTTAGTACTCCACAACTAGATACAAGCAAGAATGTATCTACAGAAAACGTACTAGATAAATTCACACAGTCTCTCAAGAATGGTGCAAGCAAGATTCAGAGTATTTACAGTGGAATACTAAGTAATGGTAAGAGTTTCACAGATAAATTTAAGCGATTATTCGATTCACTAAAGGGAAATTCGGCATTATCAAAGTTTGGTGGGTTTATCAAAGGACTTGCAGGAAATTCATTCGGTAAGTTTGGTGAAGGTGCATTATGGCTAGGTGGTAAGTTAGGTTTCCTTGCAAATCAATTTGCTAGAGTTGCGATGTATCGTTTCATTCGCACAGTTATCAAAGAGATAACTCAAGCGATGGTTACAGGTGTAAACAACGTATATGCATACTCTACTGCAATCGGTGGAAGTTTAGCACCAGCAATGGATAGCATTGCAACATCTGGATTATATGCAAGTAACGCATTGGGTGCTATGGCAAGTCCAATTTTGGAATCACTTGCACCGGCAATTGATTTCTTAATCGATAAATTTGTAGCACTTATCAATGTCATAAATCAGTTCTTTGCATTCCTTGGTGGACATGCAACATGGACTAAGGCAATCAAGCAACAAACAAAATTTAATAGTGAACTTGGCAAAGGTGGCGGTGCAGCTAAACAAGCCAAGAAGGAATTAGACCTATACTTAGCAAGTTTCGATGAACTACATGTCATGAATGACCCAAATAAGCACAGTGGCGGTCGTGGTGGCGGTGCAGGTGGCGGACTTGATCCTTCGAGCATGTTTGAACAAGCGGAGTTTGATGGGCCAGTTGCCGATTTTGCGAGTCGTATTAAAGAATTATTTGCAGCACACGATTGGGCAGGATTGGGTAAGTTTATTGGTGAAAGTATCAATAAAGGTATCAATGCAATTGATTGGAAGGGAATGGGAAGAACTGTAGGCAAAGGTATTGATGCAGTGTTTACCGTTTCCTACAACCTTATGAAAACTGTTCGATGGGATACTATTGGCAGTAGTGTCGGTGACTTCTTGAATGAAGCAATGTATCAAATTAATTGGGATCAAGTTGGCAGAACCGTTGCACAAGGTTTCTTACTAATTCCACAGATGATATTAGGACTTGTAACAACATTAGACTGGAGTCAAGTTGGTGCTAATTTAGTTAATTCTATAATTGGTTTCTTGAATGAGATTTCAGATGTGCTCGATAGTTACGACTGGAGTGCAATCGGTAACAAGTTAGGAACAGAGTTCGGAGAAATGCTAAAGGAAGTTGATTGGCTTGGACTTGGTGATAGTGCTTTACGCTTATTCTTTACCGCTTTGGAATCTGCAATTGAGTTTGTAGGTAGCGCGTTGACTGGAGCTGGTGAAGAACTATTCGGTGACATCTTCAAAGGCATGAAGAAGAAGTGGGGAGAAGTCAAACAGTGGTTTCAAGACACATTCGGCTGGATTGGAGACTTGATTGCTTCCATCTTCGGTAAGGGCAAGGACACAATTGAAAGTACAACGAGAAATGCTGCTGATATCGGTAAGGGTAATTTCTCTGAATTAAGAGATGGAATTACTCATAGTTCAAATGAAATCAATAGTACAGTTTCCGATAGATTCCGTAGAGCAAATACAAGCGTTACAAACAATACTGGATTGATGTCAAATTCTGCTACACGCAATTTCAATGACATGGGAATTGCTACAGAAAGAAACATGTCAAGTATTAGTAATGTAGTTGAAACGAACATGTCTAAGACATACGGACATGCTGAAAGAAACTTTACATCCATGAATGCTACTGCAAGTACAAACTTATCTGGAATGAGAAACAAAGCAGACACAAGTCTGAATGCGATTGAAAGTAAGTTCAATTATACAAGACTTACATTCCCCAGTATTTCATTCCCTTATATTCCATTACCTCATTTCAGTATTAGTGGTAGTGCAAATCCACTTACTTGGCTACAAGATGGATTACCAAAGATCAATATAGAGTGGTACGAAAAGGGCGGTTTCCCAGATATGGGGCAGATGTTCGTTGCACGTGAAGCTGGACCAGAACTTGTAGGTAATATCGGAAACAAAAATGCGGTTGTAAATAACATGCAGATTATCGAAGGTATTAAGCAAGGTGTAGCAGAAGCCATGCGTGGTGTACAAGGTAACGGTGAGTCGCATATCACCATCAATCTTGATGGCAAAGTTGTATATGACAACGTAGTTCAAAGAAACAATGAACACGTTGCCATGACTGGTGAAAGCGAGTTCGCATATTAGGAAAGGAAGGACAAGATAATATGGCAGAAATATACAGTTCCCCTTGGTTTCAAGGGCATACTACAGGAATAGTGAGTGTTTCTACAGATGGACAGACTTGGACTTCCTTGCCTGATCCATCCCGTTTGGATTGTAGAATATACGACCTAGACGCAGGCGGTGTAACAGGCCGAGGACTTGATGGTGGAATGAATAGAGAAAGAGTTGCAATCAAAGAAAAATTAGAGATGGAATTTAAAGCGATGTTTAGAGAAGATTTAACAAAAGTTATTTCTCTAATTATCAATCCATTCTTCTTCGTTAAATTTTATTCCACTACTTTCGGAACAGTAAGAATTGCAGAAATGTATGCTGGTGATAAAACTTCAAGTTACTATGGGATGATGGCAAATTCTGATTCAGATATTTTAACAGGTATCAAAGTTAATTTTATAGAAAGGTAAATGAAAATGATTAGAGTAAATGACAACTACAACAATGCTATTTATGAAAGTCGTTCATTTACCTTTTCTGTTTTATTAAATGGTAATGAACAACTTCCAGTAAGAAACATATCTAGTATTGAGATTATTGAAATCGGACAATCCGATAAATCGTTGAAATTAGGACAGTTATGTAATAACCAACTAACTATGCAGACTTGGATAAAGAACAATCATATCGTAAACGGATATATCGAAGTATTTGCTAGTTTGAATGGTGATGATTCAATGAAAGTTCCATTGGGCAAATACTATGTGAACGAATATAAAGACAACCACGATAGTACCTATACAATTATTGCATACGCACTTCATCCAAGAATGAATGAAGTTGTAAAGAACATCAATTCAAGAAATGTGAAAACCATTGTTGAACAGATTGAAACATATACAGGAATGAATGTTTTGAATAAAACGATGTTCACTCTTCAAACGATAACTGAGATTGAAGAACACACAACGTATAAGCAGTTGTTGGCTAACATTGCAGGATATGATGGATATAACCTACGTGTAGATCGTACAGGTAATATCGTTCCGTATAAGTACAGCATGGATGTTGTGGACAGTTCTGGAAATCAACCAGACATCGTGTTTGAAAATGCACGTATGTCACGCAAAGGAAGAACTATCAGTAAACTTGTGACGGAAAAGAAGGTAACAATCGGAAGTGTAAAAGCCAGTGATGGCAAAAATGCATATACATCCGGCACCGGAGAAGGTATCAGTTATGTTAATCCATATATAACAGCAGACAATCAAGTTCCAAATTATATATGCAATATGGAATATGTTCCACTTACTGTTACGGATGTAGGCAATCCATGTAGAGAAATCGGTGATAGAGTATCTTTCACAGATAACAAAGGTAACACCTTTGAAACATGGATCATGTACCAAAAAATCAGTATCAATGGTGGTTTATCCATGCAGACCGAAAGTTATACCAATAGTAATAAGTTGGCAGTAACAAAAGAAAGTCCTATTACAAAGGCTATACGTGAAGCAAATAGAACCAATCGCAAGTTGATTGAAGAGATGTTTGGTAAAATTGCAGGGGCAAAGGATGGCTATTACAACTTTATAGATGGTGATGGAAATATCGTTCCATTTACAAGTGATAAAATAGCAGGTTTTCAGATATCAAATACACCTACTATCACATCTACTACAAAGGGATGGAGATTCATTCGTGGTGGTTTATACCATAGTTCTGATGGCTTTAGAACGCATGATGACTTCATGCTGAATGAAGATGGAGAAATCAATGTCAATCTCATTAAGTTAGGTAATAAGACACTAACAGAAACCATTTCAGACCTTACGGAAGAATCAAAGGGAAGTATTAAAGGTACAAAGCAGTATTATCTACAAACTACATCTTCTGGCAAGCCTTCTAAGACTGATAACGGATGGACTACTGTAAAGCCTTCTACGATTGTTGGACAACACATGTGGTACATGCTTGCGGATATTGTAAACAACGGCACAGAGATTAAGCATGAGCCTTTTGAACTTACAGGTATTAAAGGTGATACAGGTCGTGGCATCGTTGGTAGTCCTACACTTACATACCAGGCTAGTAACAGTGCAACCACAGTTCCTACAGGTGAATGGTTGAACGATATTCCATTAGTAAATGAAGGTTATACTCTATGGACTAAAGCAACGTGGAAATATAGCGATGGTACATCGTCCGAAGTATATTCACCATCGATTGCAGGAAAGACCGGTAAGGGCGTAAAACAAGTCGTAACAGAGTATTACTTATCCACTTCAAAGATAGAAGTAACAGGTGGTGAATGGAAAGAAACGCAACCATCTAAGACAACTGATACTTGGATATGGACACGATTAAAGACCACATTCACGGATGATAGCGTGGGTTATTCAGAGCCTACTAAAGATGATGTATTGAATGGTGTTTACGATGTCACATCAAGCAATAAATCTGCTATTGAGCAATTAAACAATTCTGTTAATCTATCAGTTCAGGAAACAACCGCAATCAAAAAAACGTTGCAATCAACAAATGATGATTTGCACGCATTGGAAGCACAGGCACAACAGTATGCAACTAAGGCAGAATTGCAATTGACGAAAGATAGTATTAGTCAAACATTAACCGAAGAAATAGACGGTAAAACTGCTGTGCTAAAACAAATCAAGTTGCAATCTGACGGTATGCATATTCAGGGCAAAGAAGGTGCGACTACAGAACAGGTGCTTGACGAGAAGTCGTCAAAGATTGTTGTTAATGGAAAAATTATGGTTGATGTAAACTCAACCGAAACACGTGTGCAATCATTAAAAGCAGAAGGCAATTTCGCAACAGGTGTGCACAAGTTTAAGCGTGGAACATTAAAAGAAATCAATGGAGAAACTGTTGTGTGTACAAACATCTACTGGATCGGAGGTGAATAGTTATGGCATATACAGGTGATTTGCAGGTCATACCTCCAGCTGGCAGAGGTAGAATGAATCTACATGTGGAGTGGTATGAAGATAGCATTAACGTTACAGAAAACACTTCGGTGATACACGTAAATGGATATATTCATAACCCTGATAGGGCAACGCTATTTGATACTTATGGTAATGGTCACGGCGTTATCAGACTATACTGGCACGATAATCGACAGGGCACGAAATACTTAAGTGCGGACACAGTTGTAACAATTCTTGCAGGTTATCAAACTATAAATGTGTCAGGCGTCATCGTTGTTACACATAATAATGACGGTTCATTACTTGGATATGGTGGTATCGAATGGGTGAAAGAATCATCACTGAACTGGATGCCTGAAACATGCATTGTCAATGCAGGCGGATATGTTGCATTAACAACGATACCTCGAACAAGTGTTGTTAGTGAATATAGTAACTATCCATCTAAAAATAGTTACTATATGAAATTTGTACGGCAAAGTAATGCTTTTAGGGAACGACTGAGAATTAGTATTGTTAATGTTGAACAGATTAAGGTTGTTCAACCATACGAAAGCGGCTCGGTTGTTTCCATGTCAGAAAGTGAATGGGATAGAATTTACGAACTGACGAAAAATCTTGATAAAGGCAGATGTGAAATTGGAATCGTTCTTGAAACATGGACGGCCGACTTCAAAACAAAAATCGGTGAAAGTGCTGAATATAAGCAAGAACTTACAATCACAGATAGTCCAACACTAGACAATATAGTTGTGACTGATGAAGGCATTGCAAAAGCATATATCCCAAATGAATATGAATGCATGTCCTTGCTATCTAAGAAACGTGTAAAAGTGGTGGCAAGTGCTAAGAAGCATGCAACGATTAAATCAATCACTGTAAGCGTTGGAACTTTTAATAAAACAGTCAATACACCAACAGCAGATGTTCTGTTTGATGGCTTAACAAACGCAAATAGCGAGATAACTTACATGATTATCGCTACAGATAGCCGCAACAACGTGACAACATGGACGCAAAAAGCGAAGTATCACCAGTATGTTAGACCATCAATTATCAATCTAAATGTGGCTCGTAATGGTGCAGAAAGTAGCAATGGAGCAATCAGAGCAGACGGTGAATATTGGAATGGCAAGGTTGGTAATACAACCAACGTAATCAATATCACGATTACAGGTAGTGCTACAGGAAGCACCACAGGAATTCTTAACAGTAATAAATGGTCTGCAACAAAGCCGATTGGTGGTGCAAACCCTAACCAAGCGTACACATATACGCTGACTGCTACGGATAGTTTTGGACAGTCAATAAGCCGTGATATTACATTGGCTATCGAAAAAGCACTTATGCAACTTGGAAAAACACAAGTTGATGTAAATGGCAACTTCACAGCAGAAGATTATTATTTTAAGCGGAACAACACTTATCAAAGAATGATTGATTTCTTTTACCCGGTTGGCTCAATCCTTATGAATGAGAATAAGGACTACGATCCAAACATCATTCTTGGTGGTAAATGGGAAAAGATTGAAGATAGATTCTTAATTGGCGCAAGCAAAAATACGCCTATTAAATCACAGGGTGGTAGTTTCACTCACTCTCATGGTCAAAGAGACGGCCGCAATGGAAACTTGTCCGCCGCAATCGGTGCTGTTAATGAAAATGTTAATGCTATCGGCTATAAGGCTACTAACGATACGAATGTAAGTGCTTTGGGAAATGCATCATTTGTTGTTTCTGGAGCGAGTCAGGGTTTTGCGGGATGGAACCACTTTACCGCTGTAGTCGGTCAAACGGCAGCTGATACTACGGCACAACCTTACTATGCAGTGAACTTTTGGAAAAGAATAGAATAAGAAAGTGAGGTAAAAATGGAAATTAAATTAAAAGATGGTGGAAATTTTAAAATCAACTCATACCAAAAAGATGGTTTTGATATGGTAATTCCATTAAACAAAGTCTATGATACGGCTATTTTAATGAGCCAAAACAATGTTTCGCATGCTAAGATCATAGATTATAGTATTGGGAATGGAAACGTAATTTATGAATTTGAAACTGTAAAAATGTTAGGTTTTGACACTAAAGTAATTGATAGTGATAATGTATCTATTAGGTTTACTTTTGAAGAAATTCCAGCAGCAGAAATAGAATTAGCAGAGTTACGATCTAAGATGGAATTGCAACGTAATGTATTTTTGATTGGCATGAACCATGCAAACCCTGAAGATGTGATACGTCTATACGATGAATTGGACACGTGGAACGGTTTTAAATTTCCCTATCGAAAAGGTGAGAGGTTTAAATACAAAGGGAAACCGTATGAGGTTCTTATTGATTTAGTTTCAGACCCTAGTCAAACGCCAGAAAAGTTTAAAGCTTTGTATAAAGAAATTACAAAGGAAAACAAACCTATTTACCAAGAATGGACTAAGGGTACTGTCGCTAAGAAAGGTGAACGGTACATTTACGCTGGAGATATTTGGGAGAATAGCTGGGATGATAACAATAGAGCCCCAGGTGGATTAGGCTGGAAGAAAATATAACGTTATAATTGAATTTTCGCAAAAACGAATTATAGTAAAAGTAACAACAGAATAAAGTATAGATAGCAAAGGCTATTCCCTAACACAGGGAGTAGCCTATTTTTATTTAGAAAGGTGAAAAAAAGATATGGTATTAAAAGGTATTGATATTGCTAGTTGGCAAAGCAATTTAAATTTACATAACATTGACTACGATTTTGCGGTTGTAAAAGCAACAGAAGGTACAGGATATATCAATCCATGTTGCGACATGCATGTGCAACAAGCGATTGAAATGGGCAAATTATTTGGAGTGTACCATTATGCGAATGGTGCTGACCCTATTGCTGAAAGTAACTTCTTCTTGCAGAACGTTCAAGGGTATATCCGCAAAGGAATTTTAGTGCTTGATTTTGAATCAGGTGATAATGCAGCTTGGAACGCTAACCCTAATGGATGGGTGAAAACATGGTGCGATAACGTTTATAACCAAACAGGTGTACGACCACTGGTATATATCCAAGCGAGTGCTTTAGATAAAGTAGTTGGTATTGGTGATTATGGTTTATGGGTAGCACAATATGCTTCATACGAGCCTACATATTATCAAGATGAGCCATGGAATGAAGGTGCTTACGATTGTGCGATGAGACAATATGCAGGCAGTAATGGGCGTGTTTATGGGTATGATGGCGGCGTTGATTTGGACAAATTCTATGGAGATTCAGAAGCATGGATGAAATATGCTGATCCGAATGGTGAATATGTTGCACCACAACCACAAGTGCAGACATACGAACAACCGGTGCAAAATGATGGTACTACATACATCGTACAACCTGGTGATACATTGAGTGGAATTGCAAGCATATATGGAACTACATATCAACATTTAGCAGAAATCAATGGTATCGCAAACCCTAACTTGATTCATGTAGGACAGGAAATTCGCATTGATGGTACTGCACCTTCAACAAGTGCTGAATACTATACAATTCAACCTGGCGACACATTGAGCGGTATTGCTGCAAACTACGGTACAACGTGGCAATGGTTAGCAGAAGTGAATGGTATTAGCGACCCTAATCTTATTTTCCCAGGCAACACAATTCGTATTCGATAGGCGGTGATTTTATGCAAGAAGGAATCAATCCAGTTTATCTTAGTCTGCTAGTATCTCTCGGTGGTCTAGTCGCTACTATTTGGAGCGTTAATTCAACAATCCATAAGGGCAATAAAGATCAGGCTAAAGAATTAGCGGAAGAACTTGGCAAGATGAATGCAAATATCACCTATGTTAAGGAAGGAATCACAGATTTAAAAGCCACAACCAGAGACGTAAGCAATCGTGTTATGTCTCTGGAAAACAGACTTGCTCAAACAGAAACATCCGTAACGTTTCTTACGGAGCGAATCAAACAAATCGAAGAAAGAAGGGATAATAAATGAAAGATAAAAATTATTGGATCAAATGGGCGAAGGCGGCAGCAAAAAGAGCATTAAAAACAGCAGCACAAACATTTGTAGCAACAATTGGAACAACCGCAACAATCGGTGCAGTTGATTGGAAACTAGTATGTTCTACATCTGCATTAGCGGCCATTTTATCTATCGGAACATCTCTAGCAGGTCTACCAGAAGTAGAACCTAACGAGACTGCCGAAGAAGATTTAAAGTAAATTGATTTTCCTAAAATTCCTCCTTCCCCTTATCGTGATTGATATTGCGGTAGGGGGAATTTTATTTTATATTTGATGTATGAATAAAACTGATGAATATAATAAACGAAAATCACAAATAAGATTGTACATAAATGTTGCATGCGATATCTTAGATATCCCCACTCCATTTATTCACTATCGTATTCCACAAGACTTTGTTAGTCGTATTGCGACAACCATTAGAAAAGGTGAATACTACCATATATACTTGAATGCTGATTATGAAGATGATGTTATTCTTTTTGATGGATGTTTACACGAATGTAGGCACGTATATCAGCAGATGGTATGTGATAGCCCACTTGCTTATGATCTCGAGCCTAAAGAACTTGTGGATTCATGGAGAAAGAACCTAGAATCATATCAAGGTAATACTGTTAAAAATTATGAGCTGCAACCTTTAGAGATTGATGCTTACGCATTCGGAGATTATGTATTCAATACAATGTACGGAAAAGAAGTCATACCCAGAATAGAGCCTTTGCGTACACCTATGCTAAAGCGTATTGAAGAATTAAAGAAGGACTATCCAGAAGATTTTATAATGGAAGTTGCTAAAGATTATTTCAAAGTTGAATAATAAAAAACCGCTGATATAGCGGTTTTATTTTATATAAACTCTTCTTAAACATACGTTGTTTATAATTAGTATTTCAGAGTTCGATTTTGAGTATGTAGGCAGGGGCAGAGAGAATCGAACTCCCATCAGCGGTTTTGGAGACCGATGTACTACCATTGTACGATGCCCCTAAAATAAAAAGTGACGCGTACGGGATTCGAACCCGTGAATGCCGCCGTGAAAGGGCGGTGTGTTAAGCCACTTCACCAACGCGCCAAGTGCTTGTATAATATAGCATGTCTAGAATTTCTTTGCAATCATTTTATTCAAAAAAATTAAAAAATTTGAGCATGGCAAGAAATATGTGCGGATTTTAGCGCATATCTAACGTAATTTTATTTATTTAATATAGTGGTCTGCTATAATTACATCAATAGAACGACTGATTATTATCGTTATAATGTGTAGAAGGAGATATTTTTATGATTGATTATAGTGAGGGTTGTGGAAAGCAGTATCATACTGGTGTTGGAAAAGGCGATGTTGGAAGATATGTATTCTTGCCAGGTGATCCAAAGCGTTGTGCCAAAATTGCGAAGTATTTTGATGATGCTGAACTTGTAGCGGACTCACGTGAATATGTAACTTATACAGGATGGTTAAATGGTGTAAAGGTATCTGTTACTTCAACAGGTATTGGTGGACCGAGTGCTTCCATTGCGATGGAAGAGCTAACTGCAGTTGGTGCAGATACATTTATCCGAATAGGTACATGTGGTGGTATGGATTTAAGCGTGAAGAGTGGTGATCTAGTTATCGCAACTGGCGCAATTCGTATGGAAGGAACTTCTAAGGAGTATTCTCCTATTGAATATCCAGCTGTTCCAGACTTAGATATTGTAAATGCTTTGGTAGAAGGTGCTCGTCGTGTTGAACATCCATATCATACAGGGGTTGTTGAATGCAAGGATGCTTTCTATGGACAACATCGTCCAGAATCACTTCCGAATGGACCGGATTTAATTCGTAAGTGGGATGCTTGGCTTAAGATGGGTGCAAAGGCTTCTGAAATGGAATCTGCAGCTCTATTTATCGTAGCTAGTTATTTACATGTTCGTTGTGGCACTGTACTTCTTACAGTCGCAAATCAAGAACGTCAAAGAGCAGGTTTACCAAATCCACAGGTTCATGATACAGATCTAGCAATCAAAGCTGCCATTGAGGCAGTGAAGTATTTGATTGAACAAGATGGTAGTGCAGACTAAAAAACTCATTTGCAAGAAATGAGTTAGTCTCTAAGAGAATACCAATCAGTATATTTTCTAAATGCAGAAGGGATTGCAAGTGATTGCAATTCCTTTTTATTTACGAGATAGTAATGTTCATCTAATGGATGTTGGATTTCGGCTACCTTGATTTCATATGCACGCATGTGCCATTCTAAGTGTGTAAAAATATGTTTTGCTTCAGGTAGAGCTTTAATCCTAAGCGGTGTAAACCCTAAGGATTCAATATGACTAATCATTTCTGATTTTGTTAGATGTGCATCAACGCCAGGAAATTCATATAATCCTGCTAGAAGTCCTTCATGAGGTCGCTTATGAATTAAGAAGGATTGATTATCACGAATAATAAAGAGGGTACGCTCTAATATCTTTCTATCTTTTAAAGAAGAGCGATATGGGATTCTGTCTGTCATCTGATTTTGATATGCGTAACAGTTTTTGTTGAGTGGACATTTTGTACATTGGGGAGCACCGTTTGGTACACAAATTGTTTCACCCAGTTCCATAATACCTTGATTAAAAGAGGCGTAACTAAGATTTGGCTGTTTACAACTGTAGAAGTCATTGAGTTTTTCTTCAATCATCTTCTTTACCTTTGGCAAGCGGATGTCTTCTATAATTCCATAATATCTAGTTAGTACACGAAGTACATTTCCATCAATTGCAGGTGCCGGTAGATTAAATGCAATCGAAGCGATAGCACCGGCAGTATATGGGCCGATTCCTGGAAGTTTCTTCAGTAGTTCAAAATTTTCTGGTAACTTACCATCAT
>ERZ772999.127-NODE-127-length-49367-cov-9.130313_pt1 | contig 49367 bp, 39 predicted proteins | sample MGYA00511467_ERZ772999 | MGnify/ENA primary metagenome ERZ772999 (study PRJEB29015, sample SAMEA2738064) | human oral metagenome | biome: human oral; feature: human-associated habitat; material: saliva | place: China | collected 2218 ... | reverse complement strand
TAGGTGAAATTTCTGACATATCCAAGTGTTTTGAGAACTTTGTTTCTTAGGCACTTGAAGTTCTCACAATAATTTATGCTGCGGAATTAAGGTAAACAAAATAGAGGTAGCTGAAAATCTATAAAAGAGTGCATCTAGACCTCCTATTTTAGGATATTTGCCTATTTGGCAGAAAACTGTTGGTAGTATGATAAATAAAAAAATGAAAAGGGATGGGGTTCAATAACTTCACAATCATTTAGATGGATAGAAACTTTGTAAATGAGACGATAATGAAATTGAAGAATTTAATATACAGTTGTATTGTATTTTTATTTGGCTGTAATTCTCCCCAAATAGAGAATACTTACTTTATTGGGAATTGGAAAGCTGATGACGGCGCTGAAATAATGATTAATAAAGATGGCACTTGTGTTTTGAAATCTCTAAATTATAACATTATAAACACTGCAACCGATGAATTAAGGAAATTAAATACAAATGGTACATGGAAGATCGAAAAGGACGTAAACAGTGGTATCCTTTTTGGAATTAATGAAGGTATAAAAATAACTTATGATTTAGAAGATATGAGAGGGCAAGGTGGAATAATATTTTTTATTTCAGGTCAAGGCTTCAACGAGGATAATCCACCATGGGATTTATTTATATGGAAAGGTGATCCTGATGAAATGGTAAAATATAAATTTATAAAACAACACGATAAGTAATATGCTACCTTAATTCCGCAGTACTATGCAACAGATTATAAACACACGAACACGGCGTTTCGCAACTCGGGGCGATAAGAACCCTCTATTCGCGTCCGGCAAGTACTTTATGCTTATAAAAAAGAGACCTATACTCTAAACAGGCGGCAGCTTTATGTATCTTTGCAGAAAAGTGGAAGTAGAGAATATGGTGATCAACCGAATTTGGAAAGATCTACAGTTGCCGGACGGTCTTTGGAGAAAAGAAAAGCCAACGATCAAAGCGCGGCGGGATTTTGGCTCGCCACTAAAATTCGTAAAGGTAGCGTGCACCGCATACACTTCTTTCACATCGATGATCAAAGATGGGTTTCATCACGCAGAATCACTCTATTCTATATGAAACGGATTATTACTTTTACGCTTATAGCTCTATTATTAGTAAGTTGTGACTTTATAGCTGACCGTTATAAGATTGTTCCTGATCCTGAGGTATATTTTCCCGATGGTCAGGAACTGAAGATGGCCACGGCCATCTATGAAGATAAACCTCGCGCCATACGAAGTTTGATTGAGGAAGGAATCGATCTGAACCATATCAGTAAAGGCGGTATGACCTATCTTTATTATGCGATGCTGAATAAGAACTACGAGGTGATGGAACTGCTGTTGAAGCACGGGGCAGATCCTAATATTCATAGTAAGTTTTATACCAATCCTTCGTCTCATAAAATAGGATATGGCGATGATAACGGTGCTTGTTTGGCATATTGCGGCCGGCGGGCTTATGATATCAAATATATGAAGCTACTTGTAAAATATGGCGCAAATGTCAATGATACTACTTATATAAGTCCTTTAGCCCTTTCGATAGACGACGAATTGCAAGGGAAAGAAAAAGTAGCGTTTTTGGTACAACATGGTGCTAATATAAACTTACGTGTAGCCGGGGCAACGGTAATAAGTAGTGAGGCTAACATGTATAATTGGGATAAGGTGCTTATCCTTTTAGACCTCGGCGCAGATCCTATGGCCGGTGATGATCCTAAGTTTAATGTGGCTGCATTTGTACAACAATATTATGATGAGGGCTTTGATCCTAACAGTGAGAATGGCAAGATGGCGCAGGAGGTAAAGCGCCGGCTTGAACAGCGCGGGGTGAAGTTTCCTTATCTTCCTAAGAAGCCGGCTGCTTCGACCCCAAGCGAGGAGCAACCGAAGGAATAGTTTTGTGTAAAGAAAATAATTTTTTAATTTTGTAGAAAATGAAGAAGTTAGTTGCTTTAGCGCTTATGTCTCTATGCTTAAGCAGTTGTAGCTTGATATTCAATAGACATAAGCATTCTGCTCCCGAGCCGGAGGTTTATTTTCCTGATGGGGTGGAGTTGCAGATGGCTACTGCTATTTATAATGATAAGCCTCGCGTCATACGAAAATTGATTAAGGAAGGAGTTGACTTGAACCACGTCAGTAAAGGCGGTATGACCTACCTTTATTACGCGCTGCTGAATCACAATTACGATGTGATGGAGCTGCTGTTGAAGCACGGTGCAGATCCTAATGTTCATAGTAAGTTCTATACCAATCCTGAGTATCATAAAAAAGGGTATAGCGATGATCAGACTGATGCCACTTGTCTTGAGTATGCGAGCCATAAATACTTTGATATCAAATATATGAAGCTGCTCATTAAATATGGTGCAAACGTGAATGATACTACGAGTATAGGTCCTATTTGGGGCGCTCTACGAGATAAAAGCCATGGCAGAGAAAAGCTGAAATATTTAGTAGAGCAGGGCTTAAACCTCAATTATAGTCAAACGGGGACGCCTGCAATATGTGGTCAAGCGCTTACTTACGAATGGGATATGGTGCTTTTCCTGATGGACCTTGGCGCTGACCCCTTAGCCGGTGATGATCCTGACTTTCAAGTTGCTGCATCTGTACAAGAATATTTCGATGAGGGCTTTGATGTTAATAGTGAGTATGGCAAGATGGCGCTGGAAGTAAAGCGTCGGCTTGAACAGCGCGGGGTGAAGTTTCCTTATCGCCCTAAGACAAAGAGCGATTCAATCAAAAGCGAGGAGCAACCGAAGCGTAAAAGGTTTTTATGAAGCCTTGGCGGCCATTTCCTTAAGATAATATTTGTTGTATCCCATCAAAAGACAATTCACGTTATATCGGATGAAGATTATTGTAAATCGGGGCTTTGAAAACATGCTCGCAAGAGTCGTGGTATTCAAGAATGCGCGACCCATAATCGTTTGCCCCATACAGAAAGATTTTTGCGAGATGGATGCTAAAGAAGGCGATCATATAGAGGTCAAGTTAATAGCTCTCGGTATGATTTCGCAGACGCTTGCCTCTTTCACGTATCAAGAAGATAAAGATACGATATATATACAGCCCACGTTATTGTGTAAACGGTGGGAGGTGGCAAGCTATCGCGTATTACCTTATTTTAGTTTGTTGTTTGTTGTTCTTCAAGCCGTGATAAAGTCTGTCGCCTACGGATGGTTCTGCGCTGGTATTCTCGTTTTGACCGCTTTGTCCTTGATTGGCCTTGAGGCGTGTAAGTCGAATCCCTCCATGCGGAGCAGATTGTTCACGTTGGCTTATTTGTAGGCCACAGCTTGTCTTTACTTGCTTTATAGATCCGTTTGCTTGCCCGCGCCGAACGCATAAGTAATTGTTTTCAGCGCAAATCCGTCTGCAATTCATTGGCATTCGTTAAATTTGCACTTTCAGAGAGGAAGTCGGCGCAAAGTTCAGACGCAGTAGATCTGCCAACGCCCCTCCTTCCTCCCAAGTGCAGGCGAGAAGAAAGCATGAAATATGACGACGTAATCGGGCAAGCAGCGATTAAAGCGCGTCTTCGGCGGCAAGTCGTCGAAGGCCGCGTGCCGCATGCACAGTTGTTTTGCGGCCCCACAGGTGTCGGCAAGCTCCCGATGGCTTTGGCTTTAGCTTCGTCTCTGCTCTGCACGAACAGGACGCCCGAGGGCGATCCCTGCGGCTGTTGTGCGGGCTGCAAGATGGTTGCACGCTACGCCCATCCCGACTTGCATTTCATTTTCCCTACGATACGAAAAGGCAGTACAAGTTCGAGCGACGCCTATCTCGAAGCGTGGCGCGAACGCCTCTTGACTTCCCCCTACTTCGACAACCAAGATTGGTTGGCAGCGCTGCAAGTGGAGAATCAGCAACCCACTTTTTACGTAGCCGATAGCAATGCCGTCATAGAAAAGCTGAGTCTCGTGGCCAATCAAGGCGGTTATAAAGTGATGATCGTTTGGCAGGCCGATAAGATGTCGGTAGAAGTGCAAAACAAACTGCTGAAAATCCTCGAAGAACCGCCGCAACAGACGGTCTTTATCCTTTTGACCGATGCGCCCGAGCGCTTGTTGCCGACGATCGCAAGCCGCGTGCAGCGCATCGACTTCCCGTTGCTGCCCGAGCGCCTCTTGCAAGAAGAGCTTAGCACGCGTAATCACATTGATCCCACTGCCGCTCGCGACATCGCCCATATCAGCAATGGCAGTTACGTGCAAGCTTTGCGCCACATCGGGGTGGATGAAGAGGGCGAAATGTTGCTCGATAATTTCAAAACCCTAATGCGACTCTGCTATATGCGCAAGGTAAAAGATTTGCGCGATTGGTCAGACGCCGCTGCCGGTTGGGGGCGCGAGCGCCAAAAGCGTTTTCTCGATTATGCGCTCAAGCTGGTGCGGGAAAACTTCATTTATAATTTCCGCCAAGCCCCGCTCAATTACGAGACCGCCGCAGAAGCCGAATTCTCCGTCAACTTTGCCCGCTTCATCAACGAACGTAACGTCGAAGACATGTTAACCCTCTTCACCGAAGCCCGCAGAGACATCTCAAGCAACGTCAATGCCCGGATGGTATTCTTTGATACCGCCTTGCGTTTGATCGTGCTGCTCCTTCGATAGCTAAGGAGAGGCCTTGCGCCCTCCCGATACAATATATATAGACAGAAAAATAATGGACGATTTTTACCCCACCGAACCCGGTCTGCGAGGTCTGTGCGCCTCCGGCTGTGGCCGTCAGGACAAGCAACTTAATACATACGACTATCTCTCAGATGTTCCCGGCAATGTTGCCACGACCGACCTCGTCGAAGTGCAATTCAAGAACACGAGAAAGGGCTATTATCATAACGACAACCATTTAGACCTCGTCAAAGGCGATCAAGTGGCCGTTGAATCTAATCCCGGTCACGACATAGGCGTCGTTACGCTCACCGGCCAATTGGTTTTGGCCCAGTTGAAAAAGGCCGGATTGAAGGCCAACAACGAAATACGCCGCGTCTATCGTAAAGCCCGCCCGAGCGATTTGGAAAAATTTGAAGAAGCCAAAGCCCGTGAGCACCAAACGATGATCCGCTCTCGACAGATTGCGAAAGAGTTGGAGCTGGATATGAAAATCGGCGACGTGGAGTTTCAAGGCGATGGCAACAAAGCGATTTTCTATTACATCGCCGATGCCCGCGTCGACTTCCGCAAACTAATCCGCGTCTTAGCCGATGAATTTCACGTCCGCATTGAGATGCGCCAGATCGGAGCACGCCAAGAGGCCGGACGCATTGGCGGCATTGGTCCCTGCGGTCGCGAACTCTGCTGCGCAACGTGGATGAAGAGCTTCAATTCCGTTTCTACCACCGCCGTGCGTTGCCAAGATATTTTCCCGAACCCCCAAAAATTGGCCGGCCAGTGCGCAAAACTGAAGTGCTGTATGAACTATGAGGTCGACACCTATATAGATGCCGGCAAGAAACTCCCGCCGCGCGATGTCACGCTTGAGACCGCCGACGCCACTTTCTATTATTATAAAGCCGATATCTTGACCGGAATGATCACGTATAGCACCGACAAGCGCTTGGCGGCTAATCTCGTCGTCATTCCTGCCGAACGCGCGCTCGAAGTGATTAGAATCAACAAAGAAGGCGGCAAGCCCGAGCGCTTGGATAGCGAACCCGTCGTTGCAGAGACGCGCCCCGCCGACCTTTTGGAGCAAGATAGCTTGACGCGCTTTGATAAAAAACGCAAGAAAGACCACCGCCGCCACAACGGCAACCGCTCCGGCAATCGCCAGCGTCGGTCCGGCAAGGACGAAGTTCGCAAGAAGCCCGAAGCATGAGACCTTTTGCTTTCGCCCTGCTCCTTTCGCTGCTTCTCGTGGCCTGCAATCGTCACCACGTAGCCAAATTTTCTTATCGCTCTACGCCCGTCGACGGGTGGGAGAGTGCCGATTCCCTCATCTTTCCCATTGATTCGCTGCCGGCCGATGGCCGATATGCCTTGACCATCGGCGTGCGCACCTCGTCGGCCTACCCGTATCCGTTTCGCACGCTGGCCCTGAGCATCGAGGCGCGCTTTCTTTCGCAGGCTCGTTATGCCGATACGCTCTACTGCTCTCTGACGGATCGCGAAGGAGATGTGAGTGGCAAGGGCGTAAGCGTCTACCAATACACCTTTCCGGTCGATACCTTTCAGCTTCATCGTGGTGCGCGAGGCACGATTACCATTCATCACATCATGCGGCGTAACCTGCTGCCCGGCGTTTCCGATGTAGGCATCCGTTTGGAGCGTCTTTAGTGCGCGCTATACCGCTTTACGTGTCGCATTTTCTGGTTTGACGACCCTTTTCGGCGATAGCGTTTGCGGCCCTTCCCGATTTATTCCCTTTTCTCGCACGCATCGTCGTCAAATTGCCCTTGTCGAGCGTCTGCGACTTGTTTTCCCATCCCCAAAGCCCATTGTGAGGCGACGAATAAGTTTTTGCGTGATTGATAAGTGCCTGCCTCACAATCTTTGCGCCCATATTGTTGCGCAAAAATTAAGTCATTGAAAAACAATTGTTTCAATCCTTTTCTATACAGTCCTATTTTTTATTTTTCAATGTGTATTTTGCCGTCTCTTTGCGGCCACAATTTGGCGATGAAGTATGGTTGATTATGTTTTTTATCACGACAACAAGGGTTTGCGCTCGTGATAAAAAGTACTTGCGCTCACGATAAAAAAGGTGTACGCTCGTGAGCGTAAAGGTTCGGCGCGTACTTTTGTCGGTTTAAGTTTGTTTGTCGTACGATGAAAAACCAAAGCGTATCGCACTAAAAGGTTGCTTTCAGCATTCGCTTTTGTTTCCTTCTCCGCCTCGCCTCAACTTGCGTTTTTTTTTGAAAGACCAACCCTAAGGGGTTGCCAATGCGGCGGTATGTTAGGCAGGATTAAGCCGCTTCGCACCTTAACCCTGCCCTGCCAAGAGACTAACCCTGATGGGGTTATTTGTGGCGGTGCGGTTGCGGAGATAAGTTGGTGGGGTTTGTGTTTGGGCGCGAGTAGATGCGATATTAGGTTAAGGTGAGGTTGTTTGTAGATGAGGTTTTCGGAAAATGGGTTGGTGGGGTTTGTGTTTAAGTTGCAAGTGAAGAGCATGTTGGTTTCAATAGATCGTTTGCAGAGAGGCTGCGTGAAAAAATTGATTGGAATGAACCATAGGTCAAGTTGTGGCGAGTCTATTTTGAAAAGGATTGCGCACGAGACCTGACATCGATTCGATAAAAAGCGACAACAACCCCTTAGGGTTGGTCTTTTGGTAGGCCAGGGTTAAGGCACATCGTGCCTTAACCCTGGATAAACGGATGGAAGTGAGTGCAACCCCATTAGGGGTTGGTCTTTCACTGTGGCAGGGTTGAGGAGCGAAGCGGCAACCTAGCCACTAACGACGTAAGTCGTTGCTCGTGCGAGTTATAATTAGGTTTGTTTGCGTTGCGATTCGGTTAGCGTTAGTTTTTGAAAGACCAACCCTAAGGGGTTACTCAAATGTGATGCGTCTTAGACAGGGTTAAACCGCTTCGCATCTTAACCCTGCCCTGCCAAGAGACTAACCCCGATGGGGTTATTTGCGGTGGGAAACATTGAAAGTTCGCCTTGCGTGGCGTGTGGAACGAATGTTATAAGCTCATTTGAGGTGGGAAGCATTGAAACTTCAATGTGAATAGGAAGTAGGGCAAATATGGTGCGGTTATTTGTAAGGGGAAGTGTGAAAATCTCCATTTTGGGGAATGAGGTTTGCGGTTTAGATGGTATTATTATCGAATGTTAAGCGATCTATGTCCTTCGTCATTTCATAAAAATCATAAGGCTTGCTGTGCGGGTTGGTAGGTGCTCGGCCTGTTTCTTTTTCTCCTCTGAAATAAAGGGGCGCGCACGGGGGAAAAATTGATAATAGCGTCCTGCAAACCCCGATATCTGAATGCGAAAATTTTTTATAGATTTTTTTATTTCACACATTCTCGCGCTGACTCCTTCCCTTTGCTTGCTAATTGTCAATTGTTTATGCTCGATTGCAGACCTGGCTTTGCACATAAGTGGCGAAAGTGTAATGTAGACTGTACAAAAAATTAACACACTTGCATACGTCTCCTTCAAAATTCTTGCTAATTTTGCCTCCCGAAAGACACATTAATGAAGAAGCACCTGACCTTGTTAACCTACTTAGCGACAGCCCACCTCGGTGGGCTTGTCTGCTTAATGGTTTTTCGGCTTTGCTTTTTCTTTTCCTTGCATTCTGCCTTGGCCGCTGAGGCGACGTCGGCTTGGCCCGCTTTCTTGCGCGGCCTGTGGCTGGACAATGTGATAGGGTCTTACATCCTGCTCTTGCCTTTATTGGTCGTGTTGATTGCCCAACTTTGTGGGCGTGGCGGTAAAGGTTTGCTGCGCTTCCTGAATATCTGGATGGGCGCCTTCTACACTTTGGCCTTCGCGGCTGCTGCGGCCAACATTCCCTTTTACAATTACTTTAATCAACCCCTCAACTCTACGATTTGGCAGTGGGCTGCTTACCCTTCGCAGACGTTAGGTATGCTTTTCGGAGAGGCCTCTTGGTGGAAATACATCGCTTTGTGGGCCGTTGTGACGGCGGTTTATGCCTATGGTCTCTTCCGGTGGCGGCAGTATTTTCTGCATCGCCTACCTGTATTGCCCAAAAATTGGCGGGCACGAGGCGTTAGTTTGCTGTTGTGGTTGCCGATTGGCGGACTTTGTGTGCTCGGAGCGCGAGGTCGTTTGGGCTATAACCCGATTAAGATCAGTGCGGCCTATTATTGTGATAATGCAGACTTGAACAACTTAGGGGTGAATGCGACTTTTAATCTGCTCAACAGTACGCTCGATGATGCGCGCAAAGAGAATCGACCCTTACAATTGATGGATGAAAACGCCGCACTCGTCTTTGTGCGTCAAGATTTGGGGCGCAGTGGGTTGCCCGGTATCTCTCCGCTGGCGCAGATTGTACGCCCTGAGGGAGAACCCCGCTATGATAACGTCGTAGTCGTCTTTATGGAGTCGATGAGTACGAAGTTTATGGGCACATTTGGCAACCCCTCGCATCTTACACCAACCCTTGACAGCCTCTTTGCCGAAGGTTTGAGTTTTGAAAATTGCTATTCGGCCGGCAATCATACGAACCAAGGCGTCTATGCCACGCTCTATGGTTTTCCCGCTCAACTCAAACGCAACATGATGCGCGGCTCCGTCGTGCCTCGCTACGCCGGACTGCCCACCGTATTGCGAGAAAAGGGCTACCAAACGCTCTTTTTTATTCCCCACGAGGGACAATATGATAACATGAATGCCTTCTTGCGGACCAATGGTTTTGCCGAAGTTTATGCGCAAGAAGACTATCCGCGCGATAAGGTTGTCAACCATTTCGGCGTTTCAGATGATTACCTCTTTTCTTATGCGCTACCCATCATCAATCAGCGTGCACGCAGCGGTAAGCCTTTCTTCGCGACGATTTTGACCGTTTCGAATCATCCGCCTTACATCATTCCGCCCTATTTTCACCCCAAAAGTAAGCAGATTGAAGACCAAATCGTAGAATATGCCGATTGGAGCATCGGCAAGTTTATGGCCGAGGCTCGCAAGCAACCTTGGTTTGCGCATACGCTGTTTGTCTTTGTCGGCGATCACGGCAAGCGCATCGAGCATCTGCCGACTGACGGCCTGATTCTGCCAGAAAGTTGCAACCACGTGCCCCTTATTATATATGGTGCGGGATTGCCGCGCGAGCAACGCAAAGATTTTGCGGGGCAAGTGGACATTGCGCCGACCATTTTGGGCCTGCTACGCCTGCCTTACGTGCAAAACAATTTTGGGGTGGATCTGACGACGCGCCGCCGCGAAGCTATTTACTATTCGGCCGATAATGTGGTGGCCGCACGCAATGCCGAGTATTTGTATCTTTATAGTCCGGACGCTGAACGAGCGTATACTTACGCCATAGATCAAGGCAAGTATCGACCGATTGCGGAGAACGAGGCTACGCGCAAGTTGCGTATGCTCGTCTTCGCCAACTTACAGACGGCCGCAAAACTCGTGCGCGAAAAACAGACGATCGATCGGAAAGCGGCGCGGCATTAAGTGGCCGACTCCGTGGGGCCTGCGTGGCGCTACGATAGACTTTTCGGCCGGCGCGAAAGTTCAACCTGCTTTCAATATACAAGTCGCCGCACAGCTCAAGGCGAATAGCACAATAATAAATGCATAAAAAAAAGGAGTAAAAGGTTGTAGTTTCCGACTAAATATATACTTTTGCCGTTGTAACCAAAGAAATAAAATTAGAACTATGAAAAGATTCTTATTGGCCGCTCTCTTGTTCGCAGGCTTTGCTTGCGCCGGCTTCGCACAACTTCCCGCCATTCAGTTGAAAGACATTAATGGCAAAGCAATCCGCACGGATACGCTTTCAAATGGGGGAAAACCTATCGTGATCAGCTTCTTCGCAACTTGGTGTAAACCTTGTAACCGCGAATTGAAAGCCATCCAAGAGGTATATGAGGACTGGCAAAAAGAGACGGGTGTTCGCATTATTGCGATTTCAATTGATGAGGGTCAGAATATTCAGAAAGTGAAGCCGCTCGTAGACGGTTATGGGTGGGAATATCAGATCTTGCTGGATCCTAACTCTGACTTCCGCCGCGCAATGGGCGTTAACCTCATTCCGCACTCCTTCATTATCGATGGCAACGGCAAAATAGCTTACAGCCACAGTGGATATACGGAGGGCGCAGAGGCAGAACTCTATGAGAAAGTCAAAGAAATAGCCGGCGTAAAATAACTTTAATGAGCGCTTGTCGCAGGGTGAATGCTCGGCGACAAGTGCCTTGTTGTTTATTATGAATAGATTTTACATAAGCCTATTGGCGTTGGCTACTGCACTTCCTGCTTTGGCGCAGGAAAATGGCGACGATGGTCGTAAACTGAAAGTTGCCGGAAGCGTGCAGAGCGATATTCTGATTCCGCAAGAAGATAAAAAGATTGGTACGGGCTCTTACAAAGAATGGGCACGCACCAATACATTCGCCGAAGTTCACTTGATGAGCAAGTATGTAGAAGCCGGCACTCGTTTCGAGTTTACGAAGTATCCGCTGCCGGGCTTTGAGAAAGATTACGGCGGGTGGGGTATTCCATACTTCTACGTAAAAGGCCATTATAAATGGGCTGAATTGACGCTCGGCGATACCTACGATCAGTTTGGTTCAGGCTTTATCTTCCGTACTTACGAAGAGCGTAGCCTCGGCATCGACAATTCGCTGCGCGGCGCACGTCTTGTGTTGCGGCCTTTCAAAGGCGTTACGCTGAAAGCCCTCACGGGTAAGCAGCGCCGCTATTGGAATCACAACAAGAGTTGGATTACCGGCGCCGATGTAGAGTTGAATTTGGACCAATGGATAAAGCCGTTGCGCGAGCACGATACTTATCTTACACTCGGCTTGTCGGCCGTGACGAAACACGAAGGCGACGAGGATATTCTCGCACTTCGCCCCACGGGCCAAAAGGATGCGTTTGGCAATGATATAATGGGAAACTACAAACTTAACCTGCCGAAAAACGTAGGCGGCTTCGACGTGCGCGCCAACTTGCAAAAGGGCGGTTTCAACGTGTTGGCCGAATACGCGCAGAAGAGTCAAGATCCCAGTTTCGACAATGGTTATATCTATCGAAAAGGTCGCGCGGCGATGCTGTCGGCTTCTTATTCGATGAAAGGCATCAGCGCTTTGCTGCAAATCAAACGCAGTGAAGATATGAGTTGGCGCAGTCGTCGCACGATGACGGGTACGTCTTCATTCATCAATCACCTGCCCGCGTTCTCAATGCAGCAAACTTACGCGCTTGCGGCGCTCTATCCGTATGCTACGCAAAACGTACCGGGCGAGTGGGCTTTCCAAGGTGAATTCGGTTACCAATTTAAGCGTCATACGGCGCTGGGTGGTAAATATGGTACGCACATAAAGATCAACGCTTCTCACATTCGCGGTATTGAGACGCAGCCGCTCGTTGATGCAGCGGGCAAACCCATCACCGAGCTCAAAGGTACGGACGGTTATACCTCAAAATTCTTTGGTATGGGTAAGCAAACCTATTTCCAAGACATCAATGTGCAAATTGAGAAGAAGCTTTCGAAGAAGTTTAAGTTGAACTTGATGTACTTGAACCAACGCTACAACAAGACCGTTGTAGAAGGCGAGGGTGGCACCATAAAATCCAACGTCTTTATCGCAGAAGGCAAGTACCAATTCAATCGTAAGTTTACTTTGCGTGGAGAAGCGCAATACCTCCATACGAAACAGGATCAAAAAGATTGGATTTTCGGCTTGTTAGAGCTTTCTTTCATGCCCAACTGGATGTTTACGATTTCCGACCAATACAATGCGCACGTTCCTGATGCCTCAAATCCCGGACACGAGAACGCCGTACATTTCTATATGGCCTCCGTTTGCTACACGAACGGCCCGCACCGTTTGCAGGTGAGCTATGGTAAGACCCGCGCAGGCTTCAATTGTTCCGGCGGTGTCTGCCGTTGGGTTCCCGCGCAAAAGGGTGTGCAGATTTCCTACAACTTTGGTTTTTAAGATATGAAGATAAAGAATTTTTTGCTCCTGAGTTTGGCAGCCGTTGCCTTTGCAGCGTGCGACAATATTAGTGAGTCTGAGCGCTTCGGTAAAGATCCTGTTGATGTGCAAAAGGCTAAGAACGTCTTGATCGAAGATTTTACCGGCCAGAAATGTATTAACTGCCCGAAAGCTACGGATGTTATCCACGAGTTGCAAGGTCTTTACGGCGAAGATCACGTTATCGCCGTTGCCATTCACGGTGGCGCCTTGTCGCTCCCCGAAACGAATCCGAAGGGTTTGGCCACGGAGCAAGGCAAAGCCTATCACGAACATTGGAACGTGACGACGTGGCCGAAAGGAAAGATTGATCGCGGCGAAAACTTGGAGTTCACTTCTTGGAGTGCTGAAGTTGTGAAGCGCTTACAGATGAAGCCGATCGTAGATTTGGATTTGTCCGGCACGACTTACGACGCAGCATCGCGCAAGTTAAACGTTGCGGTGAAGATGACCGGCAATGAAGCCGTCGAAGGTAAGTTGCAAATCTGGCTCATCGAAGATAATATCGTCTTGCCTCAACAAATGCCCGACGGAAGTCTGAATAAGAACTACGTGCACAACCACGTATTCCGCGCCAGCGTCAACGAACCTTACGGAACGCCCGTTACGGTAGCTAAGGCAGCCAGCGAGACGAAGCAGTTCGACTACACTCTGGCTGAGAAATACAAGCCGGAGAATGTGAGTGTCGTAGCTTTCGTTTACAACGATGCCGGTGGCGTTCTGCAAGTCATCAAAAAGAAAATCCAATAATAAATTTGAGTGTAATATGAAAAAGATTCTATCCATTTTAGCCCTGTTTGCTTGCGGCGTATTCGCAGCACAGGCACAAGTCGACAAGACTTTGCAGTTCGTAGATAAGGATGGCAAGGTCGTTGAAAACGGCGCAGAGCTGACTTTAACTGAAGTTGAGGCGCCTTGGGGCGATGATCAGATCGTTTTGCCCTTGTCAGTGAAGAATACGAAGAATGCAAAGGCGGGCGTGCGTCTTATCTTTAATGTAATGCAGATTGATAACGGCGCCATCCAAGTTTGTTTCCCTTCAGAATGTACTTCTAACAGCGAAGCAAAAGAGTATATTACAAAACCCGGCACGCTGGATGCCGGCGAAGTGAAAGAGATGGCTACAGAATGGTTGCCTATGGCAAAAGGCAAGTGCGTAGCGACATTCCAATTGCAGTACTACGAGCCGACAGCGGGGGGCGAGCCGACTTATAAGGACGGTCCGAAAATCAAAGTAACGTTTGATTATAACCCGACGAGTGTAACCAACGTGAAGGTTGGCAACGTTCTGATGGACGTATACGACACGGCGGGCAAGATGGTCTTGACCAATGCGAAGAAGAGCGATGTAATCGGTCTGACGCGCGGCGTTTACATCTGCAAGACGAAGGTAAACGGCAAGCCCGGTAAGGTTGAAAAGATCTTAGTGCGCTAAATTTAATCATTCCGCCGGCGCTTTTTTCAAGTCATCTTGGAGAGTGATTCCGGAAAGCGAAGATTTAGGCGGATGATCGCTTGATAGCGGACGCGAAGCAGCATCTTAGGTGCTGCCCGCGTCCGTTTCTTTTTTGCTCGTTCAGCACAAGCCATTCGCAAAAGGCATATGCGCCTTAGCGAAGTAGACTTCAACAGCGCTAGACGCTGTGATGCGGCAAACCGTAGTGCCCTTTGCCTTTTCGCTCTCCCGTTTTCGTCAGCCTTTCGCAGCAGCCGGGCGGCGTATGCTCCTTGCGCCCGCCGCTTAATTTGATGCCTTGCCCGCTGAAGGCCGCTTTTGACCAAGTCCATCCTACTTTTTACCTGCCCGTAGCCGTCATCGGAGCGATTCTCGCTGTATGCGCCCCATATTTATATTGAGGAGCGACGAAAAAGTTTGATAAAGCCTTATTTTTGCACAAAATAACACGATTCAAATGAAGATTACGCCCCGTCCGTTCCTTTGCTTTCTCTTCCTCCTTCCCCTATTGTTACTCCGCGCACAAGTTGTGGCGGTTCAAGTTGCCGAAATGAAGCGAACCGACTTCTATGGTAACATACTTAGTTGCCAAGATTCGACGTTTACCTTTGTTACCGACGAGCTCGATACCCTCCGCTTCGCCATTCCCGCCGAACCCGACTATAACCATCGCCGCGTTGGCGCGTTGCGCGCCGGAGATCGCTACTGCCTCCTTGCGCGAACGGGCGATTATCCTTTAGAAGTAGATGCTTACCTCAATCTGTCGCAACTCTTGGGTAGATGGCTCGACGACGATGCCCATAAGTTTTTACTTTTCCGCCCGGATGGCACTATGAATGGTAGTCGGCATTTCGTTGGGCGCCATCATTTTTATTTCAATCGTTTCTCTATTGCCCAATTGGGTTGGTTTTTGCGGGCCAATGTCACGGCTTTTGAGCCGGTAATCGGCGGATTCAAAGAAGTAGAAACCGGTCCGCTTGGACTCATCATCGACGAATTGACCGACACCACGCTCCGTTTTCGCTTGTCGCCCTCTTTCGACGCCACCATCTTCGGCCTCCGGGAGTGGTCGTACGCCTTTCGCCGCCAGACGCGCGCAGAGCGACGCGATGAGTTGCGGCGCGATTTTGGCGTGGAATGAATAACGGGTCGCGCAGTCTTGTTTGCCGGTCTACTTGTCGCCTTTTCAACTCCCACTTCCTCCCTTTTTCTTCCTTCCTTGCCCATCAGATTATTGTTTGCTCGGGCCAAACGATGGTTTGCTGCCACCAAACGATAGTTTGCTCCCACCAAACGATGGTTTGCTCGGGCCAAACGAAAAGCATCTCCCATTTTTGAGGTCCAAAACCATTGCTTGTCCATCCTTTTTCCCTCCGCCGATAAAACCTTGCAGCCTATGAAGCCGACGGCAGCCGTATGCCGTAGGCCTGCTTCACACGTGTCGGGATAATTTGTCGACTTGTAGCCTTATAAAAAGAAAAGATGCTGCCGCACACCCCCGATTAAGCGATACGCCGTAACCTTGTACGGAAAAAGAAAAGATTCATTTCAGAAGCGCCGGCAAGGATTGGTTAGCCTCGTCAAACTTACGTTTGGACATAAAAAAAGGGATACCTCTGTATCCCAACCTTGTTAACCCTAAATCTAATACTATGAAAAACACGATGCAAAGATACAGCCCCGACGCCCGTTTTTTCGCGTTTTCCATCAAGATTTGGTTGTTAAATCTGCTTTTTTATCAATTCGCAACGCTTATTGAAAAGTCAAATTTTCAATATTGCACCTTTCTTTATGACATTTGCCATGCTGCTTGCCTTGATTTTCGTTTGAAAATCCAAGAATTCCTACACAGCCACCCCTCCTTTGGCCCGGTTTTACCAACTAAATCCTAAAAATATACAAAGCGCATCCTTGCGAAAAGTATCATAGTCGGTTCCGGCATCGCCTTTAGTAGCTCCTTGCAGCAGCGGCGGCCGGCGTACGGCGGTTTCCCTTGCCTTTCGAACCGCTGCCCTCGGTCGAGAGGGAAAGAAAGTTTATGCCCCTTCCATATAAGCTATTGCGTGGTTTTTTCTAATTTTGCCGATTAGTGTTGCCGGTCGCTCGCAAGTAGGCACGTCGACAAACAATAAAAGACGGGCTGAAACGTTAGATAGAGATGACGGCGGCAAAAAGCATCGCCCTATAACATAGCAATGAGAAACTTGTTGAGATACATACGCTTGGTGGCAGCAGTCCTTTTGGTCGGCCTGCCTTTTCAGGCTTTGGCCCAACAAGATCCCGCTTTCGCCCATTATTGGGAACTCGAACCGCAGTTTAATCCCGCAACGGCCGGGCGCTCCGACCAACTTTCGCTCAACATGGCTTATCAAACGCACGCCACAGGTTATGCCAACAGCGGCGGAACTATGTATGCCGGCGCTGATATTGCGTTCATGCTCGGCCCTACTCGCCACGGCGTGGGCGCTATTTTTCAGAATGATCAGATCGGACTCTTCTCTCATCAGCGCTTTTCCGTGCAATATGCTTATTATTTTCCGCTCTTTGGCGGCGTAATGAGTTTGGGCGGCGAGGCAGATATGCTCCAAGAAACTTTAGATGGCACCAAGGCTGACCTGAGCGAAACGAACGATCCTGCTTTTCCGCGAACGAAGATTAACGGATCGTCGTTTGATGCCTCCGCCGGCGTCTATTATCACCACAAGCGTTGGTATGCCGGCTTCGGATTCTTGCATCTCACCTCTCCCGTCGTGCGCTTGGGCGAAACCAATCAGTATCACGTGAAGCCGCAGTATAATTTTACGGCCGGATACAATATTAAATTCCGCAATCCGTTAGTTGTTATAGTGCCGTCAGTGTTATTGCGCTACAGCAATGCCGATTTTCGGGCTGAATTGACGGGGCGTATCGTCTATCAGCGAGAGAAAAAGCGGCTCTATGCCGGTGCTTCTTACGCACCGCAACATTCTGTGACGCTTTTTGTGGGCGGCACTTTCCACGGAGTCGACTTGAGTTACTCCTATGAAGCCAACACGTCGGGTCTAGGCTTGCAGGCGGGACAACACGAATTGACCGTTTCCTATCGCCTCCCGCTCAATTTGCAAAAACGCAAGCGTAATCTTCACAAGAGTGTGCGCTTCCTATAAAAGAATATGACTATTTGTGCATGAAATATATGAGTTGTAATAAGTATCTTGTCATTGGTGGTTTGTTTTCGCTTTGTTTGGTGCTTACGTCTTGCTTCGGTGGGCGCAGCACGATGCGTAGCGGCGGAGAAGTGACCGGCGTGAAAGGTGCAGCTTATGCTGAGCCGACGCCCTTCGGTATGGTCGAAGTAAAACGCGGCTATCTCAAAACGGGCGTAGAGAAAAACGACTCGCTTTGGGGCGCTGACATCCCCTCGCGCGACATCTCCGTCGATGGTTTCTGGATGGATCAGACGGAAGTTACCAACTCGATGTATAAACAGTTTGTCAATTGGGTGCGCGATTCTATTATCCGAGAGCGCTTGGCAGACCCCTCTTACGGCGGCGACGAAACGTATAAGATCACGCAGGACCGCAACGGCGACCCTGTGCGCCCGCACCTCAACTGGACGAAACCCATTCCGTGGCGAAAGCCCAACGAGGATCAACAAAGAGCGCTCAACAGTGTCTATAAGACGGATCCTATCGAGGGAACGCGCTTGCTCGATGCGCACCAGATGAATTATCGCTATGAAATCTACGACTACGAGAAGGCTGCGCTGCGCAAATATCGCTTGAATCCGGCGGAGCGCGACTTGAATACGGACCACGTGGTGGATCCGGACGAGGTGGTGATGATTTCTAAAGATACGGCTTATATAGATGACAACGGAAACATCGTCAGACAAACGATCGAGCGCCCTTTAACCGGTCCTTGGGACTTCCTGAATACATATATAGTAAATGTATATCCGGACACGACGTGCTGGATCAACGACTTTCCGAATGCAAACAACGAACTCTATTCGCGCCTTTACTTTGCTTCGCACGTCTATGATGATTATCCCGTCGTGGGCGTCAGTTGGGAGCAAGCCAATGCTTTCTGCGCTTGGCGCACGGAGTATCTTATGAAAGGCTTGGGCGGACAGGCGCGCTTCATTCAGCGCTATCGCCTCCCGACCGAGATAGAGTGGGAGTATGCTGCGCGTGGAAAAGAAGGCAATCCCTTCCCCTGGGAGACCGATCAAGAACAAGACGTGAAGAAAAACGGAAAGGGATGCTTCTATGCCAACTTCAAGCCCGACGAAGGCGACTACACGCAAGACGGCAACTTGATCACGAGTCGCGTGGGTACGTATGGCGCCAATTCTAACGGACTCTTCGATATGGCAGGCAATGTTGCGGAGTGGACCAGTACGGTTTACACGGAAGCAGGCGTGGCTGCGATGGCCGATATTAACCCCCAACTCAAATATAATGCGGCCAAGGAAGATCCTTATCTGCTCAAGCGTAAAAGCGTACGCGGCGGCTCGTGGAAAGATCCGCTTTCTTACATCCGTTCAGCGTGGCGTACGTGGGAATATCAGAATCAACCGCGATCATTTATAGGCTTCCGCTGCGTGCGTTCCAAAGCCGGAACGGCAACAGGCAAAGCGAAAATGAGCGTAAAAAAGAAAAAATAGATAGCAAGAGCGAGGGCGGCATCAGCGCTGCAATCGCTCTGCGTAAGACTAAATAACAGCAGCGCTTATGTCAAGCAAGATAAATCTAATCACGCGCCTACAACACTGGATGGACAGCGTTCCCGGGCAAACATTCCTTAATTATGCCTACAGCTGGGGCGCTTCTATCGTTATTTTGGGTGCGCTCTTTAAGCTGACGCACCTTCCGGGCGGTAACTTAATGCTCTTTGCCGGTATGGGAACGGAGGTATTCGTTTTCTTCATATCCGCGTTTGACCGCCCCTTTGACAAAACGGAGATTGGTAAGGAGCTACCTCACGATTATCAGACTGACGAAGAAATAGAGGAAACCCTTGCCGCACAAGAGGCGGACGAGGCGTCGGAAGCCGACGAGGTGGAAGCGTCAGCTGCCACTCCTACGCCCGCGCCGAAAGTCGCGTTTACGCAGGCCCCGGGTGTGAGTAGGCCGCCCTACGTCGCTCCTGTACAGCAAGCCGCTGCGACTGAACCGGTGCAAGCTCCCGCTTCGGCAGCGCAAACTCCCGCGCCCGCCGCACAAGCCGCGCTTGAGATTCCACGCGATGCCGACGCAGAGCAATTGGCGGCCATTATTCGTGCGGCCAACGACGAATTGCTCCATCGCGCTCAAGCCGTGCTTTCACCCGAAATGGAAGCGGCAACGAAAACGTATATCGACAAACTACAAACGCTCACGGATACCTTCCAAAAGGTCGACGAGCAAAGTGCCCGCCTGACGCGCGACAGTGAAGAGATGGAGAATCTCAACCGCACGCTCACCGGCATCAATAAGGTGTATGAACTTCACTTGAAGAGCATCAGCTTGCAAGTGGGTACGATCGACGATATCAACAATCAGACCCACAAACTCGCAGAACAGATTCAGCGTCTCAACAGCGTATATGCTCGAATGATCGACGCGCTCACCGTAAATATGGTTAACCAGTCGGCCGCCGCGCCGCGCGAGCAAAGCGAATCTTAAGCGCGCCCTCATTTCTTCTTACGATTTCAGATAAGCAAATGCCTTCTACAATAAAGAAAAGACCCGTTTCTCCTCGCCAGAAGATGATCAACTTGATGTACATCTTGTTGATGGCGATGTTGGCGCTCAATGTCTCCAACGACGTCTTGAAAGGCTTTCACCTTATTGGCGATAGTTTGGAGCGTACGACGACAAATGCGGCCAAAGAGAACCGAGATCTATATGACGATTTCGCCGTCTTGGTGAAGAAGAATCCGGCGAAGGTCCGCGAGTGGTACACTAAAGCCATTCAATTACGCGGTACGTCCGACTCGCTTTATAATTTTGTCGAACAACTCAAATGGGCCATCGCTCGCGAAGCAGATGGTAGCAAAGGAAACCCCGATCGGCTCAACAACGAAGAAAACTTGGATGCTGCCGGCCACGTGATGCTCGCCCCCATCAGCGGCAAGGGAAAATTGCTTTACGATGCCATCAATCGCTATCGCACCCACGTGCTCCGCTACATCACCGACCCGCGTCAGCGCGCCATCATCGCATCCGATTTGAGTACGAACGTTCCGAAGAACGACAACGCCTTGCTCGGCAAAAACTGGCAAGAATATATGTTTGAGGATATGCCGGCCGTAGCAGCCATAACGATGCTCTCCAAACTCCAGAGCGACATCAGAAAAGCTGAGAATCAAGTCTTGCATACCTTGCGCGCCAATGTCGACTTAAAGGACATTCGCGTCAACGAACTCAACGCCTACGTGCTGCCTGAAGCTACGACATTGATGCCCGGCGAAGTATTCCGCTCCAAAATCTTTATGGCTGCCGTCGACACCACACAACGCCCGCAGATCTTTGTCAACGGACGCCAAGTTAGCGGCTCGGGTGAGTACAACTTCACCGTTGGAGGGCCCGGCGAATACAGCTTTTCAGGCTATATTCTCACGCAAAACGCAGCCGGAGAGATTCTCCGCCGCAATTTCGTGCAGAAATACAACGTCATAGCACCGCCAACCGGCGCCACCGTGGCTGCCGATTTGATGAACGTACTCTATGCCGGCTTCAACAACCCCATCAGTGTGAGTGCTTCGGGCATAGCGCCCGATAAGGTCCATCTGTCTATGACCGGCGGCTCACTGACCTCGCAGGGAAAGGGCCACTATACGGCGCGCCCCGCAGCGGTCGGTAGCAACGTCACCTTCACCGTCAGCGGAGAAGTCAACGGAAAAACGCAAAAAATGGGCACTTACACCTTTAAAGTACGCAAATTGCCCGACCCAACGGCCTATATCGCACTGGGTAACGACCGCTTCAAGGGCGGCCGCCTCGCCAAAGGTTCCGTCATAGGCGCAGCCGGTATCGGTGCCGCCATCGACGATGGTCTGCTCGACATACCTTTCCGCGTCTTGAGTTTCGAGTCCGTCTTCTTTGATCGAATGGGCAATGCCCGCCCCGAAAATTCTGACGGTGCCAACTTCACCGAGAACCAGCGCAACTTGATGCGCTCGCTCCGACGTGGCCAACGCTTCTACGTCTCTCGCGTTGTCGTGATGGGACCCGATGGTTTGCGCCGCACACTGCCGCAACCGGTAGAGATCATTGTCAACTAAGCACGACCGCTTATTTAAGTTTTGAAAATATAAGTCCACACTATATGAAACGATACATTTTGCTGCTCATAGCAACCTTTACGATCGCGACGCTCTCGGCCCAACCGCCGAAACGCCGGGCTGAAGATGCCGCGCGCTCTGCCGCAACGCGCAACGCCCCGACGGGAGTTTCTTATCGCGACTTCCCCACGGCGCAGGCCATGCCTCAAGATGTGGCTTGGCGAAGAGACTTATATCGCGTCTTAAATTTGAAAAAGGACGCCAATGCCGTGTTATATTATCCGACGACCCCGCAAGATGGACGCGAAAATCTCTTTACTTACCTCTTCCATCTTCTGCTTCGCCGCCAGATAAAAGCTTACGATTATAAGCTTGATGGCAACGAAGACTTTTCTGCTGCCAATGAAGTGACGGCGCGCACACTGATGGATCGCTATCATATCTATTATGAGACGAAAGACGGCCGCCTGCGCGTCAACGATGCCGATCTTCCTTCGGAGGACGTCAAACTTTACTACTTGAAAGAGAGTACGTATTATGATCAGCATACGGCTACTTTCCGCACAAAGGTCGTGGCCCTCTGCCCCGTCATTGTGCGCGGCGATAGCGAGTTTGGCGGAACAGATCAAAACTACCCGATGTTCTGGGTACGCTTTGACGAAGTAGCCCCGAAGTTGGGCAAACTCATGCTCATGGAGAGCAATTATAACAATGCGGCCACGCTTTCAGCCGACGACTATTTTACGCTGGGGCGCTATGAAGGAGATATTTATAAGACCGTCAATCTGCAAGACCGCCTCTTGAGCAATTACTGCCCCACCGATTCAGATATGCACCGTGAACAGGCGCGTATAGAGAAGCAACTCAAAGATGTGCGCAAGAGCGTTTGGGGAGAAGAGCCCGTTGTGAAGAAGCCCGAAGCCGTCGTGACCGATACTGCCGCCGTAGCTCCCGAAGCCGCTGCTCCCAAGCGCCGCATCACGGCTCGTCGTCGCACAACGACGCGTACAAAATCGCCGAAAGTATCTACGCCGAGCACGAAAGAGCCCAAAAGCACCAAGACGACCAAAGCTGCCGGCTTTAGCGTGCGCCGCCAGCGTCATTAAATGAGGCTATAAGTTAGCAATTAAGGAAAATAAACAGGCGTGCCGCAAACTGAGCTCTCGGTTTGCGGCACGCTTTTTTTGCGTTTCCCCTCCCGCGCTTGTACTCCCTCCCGCGCAAGCAAAGGGTGCTCTGTAAAAGATTGTCTTGCCAACGAAGCTCGTCTAATATAGCACCATCATACTTGTCGTCCACGCCACACAACTCCGCCCCTCAACGCCTCCCGCCGCAAGTAACCCCCTCAATCCTCACCTCTTGCACCAAATAAACACCAAACGCCGGAGCGAATTTCCCAATCTCCACGACCAATGCCGCAAACATCGCCCGCCAAAACTCGCTCCACCTGCACCACAATCCCGCCCGCAAACGTCATCCGTCGCAAATAACCCCCTTAATCCTCACCTCTTGCACCAAATAAACACCAAACGCCGGAGCGAATTTCCCAACCTCCACGACCAATGCCGCAAATATCGCCCGTCAAAACTCGCTTCACCTGCACCACAATTCTGCTCGCAAACGTCATCCGTCGCAAATAACCCCATGGGAGTTAGTCTTTTGGCAGGGCAGGGTTAAAGTGTGCAACGCTTTAACCCTGCATAACGCATCATACCTTTGAGCAACCCCTTAGAGTTGGTCTTTCAAGCTAACGCGAGTCGGTATGCTGCGAGGGACGATCAAAATAGCACGTTACAAATTGCCACTTTCCACCATACAACTTCGGGGATTAACTGACGACTTCCTACGCCGGAGGTTTACGCTCACGAGCGTAGACCTTTTTCATCACGAGCGTAGACCTTTTTCATCACGATGGTACACCTTTTTTATCGTGATGCAAAGCGGCTTGGACAAAATGTTTGCACTGAAAAATGCGGAAGGCGTGCGCGGAAAAATGCGTCGTCAGATAAAAAGAAAGCGAGGAGCGCTCCGTAGAATGCTCCCCGCTTTACGGGTGTATAGGAATAAAATTTAAGCTTCAGGTCGTTAGCGAAGAATGTGCTTGCGCGCCGAGAGTTTTGGCCCAAACGAGAGGTCGCCGGCATCGCCCAAGCCCGGCACGATATAGGCATCCTCGTTGAGGTGCGGGTCGATTGCTGCCACCCATAAAGTGACGTCGTCAGAAGGGAAGAGTTTCTGCAAATAATTGATGCCCTCCTCCGAAGCAATCACAACACAGATGTGCAGTTTTTTAGGCCGCCCGTTGCGCTGAAAAGCCTGCCACGCCGTCTCCAAACTACCTCCCGTGGCCAACATGGGATCAACCATCAAGAAAGTGCAGCCATCGAGGTCCGGCGAAGCCAGATAGTCAAGGTGAATCTTAATGTCCTCGCGTTTGCCCTCTTCGCGGTAGGCCGCTACAAAGGCACTGTCGGCTTGGTCAAAGACGTCGAGAAAGCCTTGGTGAAACGAGAGGCCGGCGCGCAAGACCGTCCCCACCACGATGCGGTCCGTGTAGATGCTTACGTCCTTCTTGCCGAGCGGCGTCTGCACCTCGCGAACATCGTATTGCAAACGCCGACTCAGTTCGTAGGCCATGGCGTGCGCTATGCGCTCCAGATTGTTGCGAAAAAGCGTGCGGTTGCGCTGAATGTCAACATCGCGAAGCTGCATCATATAGCTATTGATGACGGAGTTGGCCGCCCCTAAATTTATTACCTCCATGGGTCGAGAAAAAGCTGTTATTTGTTACAAATCGGCCAAAAGTACGGCTTTTTTTTCAAACGACCAAGAAATCGCTCTGCGCTTGCCGCTGTGCCGGCCGTCAAGTGGGTGTGGATAGCGGCCGTATAGTGGTCGAAAAGTCGCAGTAACGCTCTAAATCATAATAAATTCCGCCTTTTCATTGGGTCGAGTGGTGCGGCTTCTAAAACATACTTCAATGCGCTCCGAAGCGCCGCGTTTCAGAGAACCCTCGTAAAGATCGATTTCTGTGGTTTTGCAAAGTCAATTTCGCAATTTGGCGGGGTTTTAGAGCGGGGTCTAAAATTTAGACTAAGAAATCGGAGAAGAATGCTACAAAATGCGTATTTACTTGATACGTCCGGAAAAATTCCGTAAATTTGCTGCGGCTACAAAGGTCAGGATTTTGCCCTTGGAGTAGCTTGAAAAAAGGATTTATTATCTACAAAAAAATATCACTATGGCAACATTAGATTTGACGAAGTACGGCATTACCGGCACAACTGAAATTGTGCACAATCCGTCTTACGAACAACTCTTCGAAGAAGAAACGAAAGCCGGCCTTGAAGGCTTTGAAGTAGGCCACGTTTCAGAACTCGGCGCTGTAGACGTTTTCACCGGCGTTTATACGGGCCGTTCTCCTAAAGATAAGTTTATTGTTAAGGACGAAACCAGCAAAGATACGGTTTGGTGGAATACGCCCGAATATCCTAATGATAACAAGCCAGCTACTCCGGAAGCGTGGGCTGTATTGAAAGACCTGGCCAAGAAAGAGCTTTCTAACAAGCGCCTCTTCGTAGTCGATGGCTATTGCGGTGCAAACCCCGCTACGCGCCTTTGCGTTCGCTTTATTATGGAGGTAGCTTGGCAAGCACACTTCGTGACGAATATGTTCATTCGTCCGACAAAAGAAGAGCTTGAGACGTTTGAGCCTGATTTCATCGTTTACAATGCTTCTAAGACGAAGGTAGAAAACTACAAGGAATTGGGCCTCAACTCTGAGACGGCTGTAGTCTTCAACTTGACGAGCAGAGAGCAAGTGATCATCAACACGTGGTACGGCGGTGAGATGAAGAAGGGTATGTTCTCTATGATGAACTACTTTAACCCGCTCCGCGGCATCGCATCTATGCACTGCTCTGCCAACACGAGTCTCGACGGCGAAAGTACGGCGATCTTCTTCGGCCTTTCCGGTACGGGCAAGACGACGCTTTCAACGGATCCGAAGCGTAGATTGATCGGTGACGATGAGCACGGATGGGACGATGAGGGCGTCTTCAACTATGAAGGTGGCTGCTATGCAAAGGTTATTCGCCTCGACAAGGAAAGCGAGCCGGATATCTATGGCGCAATTAAGCGCGATGCGTTGCTCGAAAACGTAACGATCTGCAGCGAAACCGGTAAACTCGACTTCGATGATAAGAGCGTGACGGAAAATACGCGCGTTTCTTACCCGATCTATCATATCAACAACATCGTTAAGCCGGTTTCTAAAGGCCCGCACGCAAAGCAGGTGATTTTCTTGTCGGCTGATGCGTTCGGCGTATTACCTCCTGTTTCTATTTTGACGTCAGAGCAGGCTAAATATTACTTCCTCTCCGGCTTTACAGCTAAGCTCGCAGGTACAGAACGCGGCATCACGGAACCGACGCCGACCTTCTCTGCTTGCTTCGGCCAAGCTTTCTTGTCGCTCCACCCGACGAAATATGCGGAAGAGCTTGTTAAGAAGATGGAACGCGTAGGCGCAAAGGCTTATTTGGTGAACACGGGCTGGAACGGCACGGGCAAGCGTATTTCTATTCGCGATACGCGCGGCATCATCGATGATATCTTGAACGGCGAAATCGATAAGGCGCCGACGAAGACAATTCCTTTCTTCGACTTCGTAGTGCCTACGCAATTGCCGGGTGTAGATCCTGCTATTCTCGACCCGCGCGACACGTATGCTGACGCAGCTGAGTGGGAGAAGAAGGCGAAAGACCTCGCCGCACGCTTTATCAAGAACTTCGATAAGTTCTCCGGCAACGAGGCCGGCAAGGCGCTCATCGCAGCAGGTCCGAAACTCTAATCAACGACTCGCGTCGTCAGCGACGCCGGTTTGATATAAAAATGGCGGCCCGCTTCCTTCGTGGAGGCGGGCCGCTTATGGTTTCGTCTAAATCTTGTGCGCAGCCTTTTTCTTCCTTATATCGGTTTTGCCTTTTAAGTTTTGATGGGCGCACGCTCTAAAGAGGACGCCCATCAATACATAATATATATACAACGACAAGGCGACAAACGATAACGTTTGTCGCCTTGTCGCTTTAAGTTGCTCGCCGGATGTCTACATCAGCTTAATATTCATCCTCATTAAAGAGAAAGTCCTCCTTAGTTGGATAATCGGGCCAGACATCCTCGATTGTCTCATACAATTCTCCTTCATCCTCCAATTCCTGTAAGTTCTCGACTACTTCCATAGGTGCGCCAGAGCGCATAGCATAGTCAATCAACTCATCCTTACTTGCCGGCCAGGGAGCATCCTCTAATTTTGAGGCCAATTCCAAAGTCCAATACATAACTATATTCGCTTTTTTATTTCTAATTTTCTGTGAGAATCTTTTTCATGATTCGTGCCTTTTTGTCGAGATAAAGTCTCAAGGCGTTTGTGAGCCGCAAAAATAGTGTTTTTCTCCAAACTTTCGCTATCTGAAGTCTATTTTCTTTGCTTTTTCATCTATTTTCGGCTTTATATTCTTGGCTTAAAGTTTCCTCCATCGCTTTCCGGACGGCCTACATCTCGGTTTTAGCCGCTTCAGAGGCGCTGCTCAGTCGCTATGACCTGTCCTGCTTGCCGCAAGCGCTAAAAACAGATGATGTAATCTTGCTTGTGCAAATCTTGGCGAAAGCAAGCGACGCCATAATCGTAGAGATCGAAACTCACCCGTACGACTTTCTGCTCCGTCAGTCGCCGCCACGCTTTCAGCATGCGGGCATTGCGGTGAATACCCCTTACTACGATGCAGCCTTTGTCGCTCATTTTGGTTAGCGCCTTGGTTGCCCACGGCTCCCAATCAGGCATGTCGAGATACAACATATCAAGTTCTTCCGCTGCGTCCAAACTTTCGATCGGCCAAAATTGGCACGAGGGCTTTCCGGCCCGCAAATACTGCGCCGTGAGTTGGGTTTGCTCGCCGCCGATAAAGCAATCATTCGGCTGAAACGCATTGATCAAGCGCAACATCAAGCGATCGCCGCGCTCTGTCGTGTTGTGCGCAATTTGGCGGCGCATCTTGCGGAGCGGCGCATAAGCATAGTAGGCTCCCCGCTCGTAGAAAACTTTCGTGACAAGCCCGAACGCAAACGGCGAGTGAATCCCATAGCCCCGACGGTGGCGGAAGCGGCAAAGCCGGACGTAGCAGCGAACGAGGATGTTTGAAAACAGATTCATAAAGTGCCTTTTCGGGTAGATAAAATTTCGTGGAAGATTCCCTTATCTATATATAATGTATGGCCGGAGCGGAACTTTCCTTTCGAACCACAGCCATTCGTGGGGGCTGCGTGTGGTGCAATATTTTGCGGGGCGTTGCCGGCTTTTCGCCAACAGGGTTCCACACCACCATAGCGTGGTTAACACTTACAAAGATGCATATTTTCTTCGGATTATCCCGCTCTTTGCTGCATATAATTTCCCTTTTTTCGCCAATGAGCCTTAGAAAAATAAGGCGTACACACAGTCTTCTCCCAGCGCTGTGTGTGTGCGGCCGACGCTATAGCGTCTTTACGCGAAAGCCATCGCCGCCCCGTCCGGCATCACGCCGGTCTTTTTCTGCCGCCCTACACTAGGGTAAAATGCGGCGCGAACGCCACTTTCAACACCCCGATTCCGACCACCGCAATTAGCTTTCAAATCGGCGCAAAGGCCGCATTTCAAGTCTGTGTCCCGCTTTTTTTGTGGACAAGTCCAACAAAATTGCAATTTTCATATGATGAAAAGGTATTTAGCGTTTTGTTGCTCAGAAAAAAGACGTATATTTGCGCCCATATTGTCAACTTAAAAACATGATAAAAACCGCCATGAAGAAGTTCTTCACCCTTCTGACGTTGCTACTTTTAGTCGCTACGGCGGCAAAGTCGCAGGTTAATTTCTCTGTATCCTACAAGCGGGTAAATCCGACTGAAGTGGATGTCATCTTTAAAGCCACCATCGCAAAAGGTTGGCACGTTTATTCGACAAATATTGGCGAAGGCGGTCCTACGCGCGCCAGTTTCGGCGTCGATAAAGCTGACGGCGCTGAGCCGATCGGCAAGCTGAAGCCCGGACCGGGCGTGAAAAACGTACAAGATGAGATCTTCGACATGCCGGTATCTTATTTTGAAAACACTTGTACGTTTACACAACGTGTTAAACTCACGAAACAAGACTACCTACTTAAAGCTTACTTGAAGTATGGTGCTTGTAATGATCAAAACTGCCTACCGCCTATGACTGTTGAGTGCAAGGTGGCAGGTAAAGACGGCCCGACCGGCGCAGCCGCAGACGCTGCACAAGCCGTAGCCGACAAAGAAGGACAGCCGAAAGACACGGCTGCCGCTGCTCCCGCTGCAACGGAGGAAAACGCTAAAGGCGCTCCCGCCGCCGCAGTTGACGTTCCGCAAGCCGATAGCGCTACTGTGGCAAAGTGGTACGCGCCCGTCATCGACCAACTTCAGAAGTATGGCAACGCCTCTTCTACTGCCGGCCGCAGCCTCTTTTATATTTTCTTGATGGGTATCCTCGGTGGTCTCGTGACGCTCTTTACGCCTTGCGTTTGGCCGATTATTCCGATGACCGTTTCTTTCTTCCTGCACCGCAGCGACGATCGTCGTAAAGCCGTGCGCGAAGCTATTATATATGGTATCAGCATTGTCGTAATCTACGTCACGTTAGGTCTTGTAATCTCCGGACTTTTCGGTGCCAGCGCGCTGAATAGTTTGTCGACAAATGCGATTTTCAACATCATATTCTTCCTGATGCTTCTCATCTTCGGTGCAAGTTTCTTGGGCGGTTTCGAGATTACGCTTCCCTCCAAATGGAATAACGCCGTCGATTCTAAGGCTTCCAACACAGCAGGCCTTTTAGGCATCTTCTTGATGGCTTTCACGCTTACGCTGGTTTCTTTCTCTTGCACCGCGCCGATTGTCGGTTTCCTCCTTGTTGAGGCTTCTACCTCTACCGGTAGCGCAATGGCGCCGGCCGTAGGTATGATAGGCTTCGCCTTAGCTTTAGCTTTGCCGTTTACGCTCTTTGCGCTCTTCCCCACGATGATGAAGAAAGCGCCGAAGAGCGGTAGCTGGATGAATATGATCAAAGTAATCTTAGGTTTTGTCGAGATTGCTTTCGCCTTGAAGTTCCTCTCCGTGGCCGATTTGGCTTACGGCTGGCATATTCTGGACCGCGAAGTATTCCTCAGCTTGTGGATCATCCTCTTCGCAGCTTTGGGTTGCTACCTCTTCGGTTGGTTGCGCTTCCCCCATGATGATGTCGAAGATCATACGAGTGTGCCGCGCTTCTTTATGGGCGTCGTATCCTTTGCCTTTGCCGTGTATATGGTGCCGGGCCTCTGGGGCGCACCGTGTAAGGCTGTAAGCGCTTTCTCTCCGCCCATATCTACGCAAGATTTCAACCTCGATCCGGTTAAGGTAGAGGCAAAATTCCGCGACTATGATGCCGGTATGGCTTACGCGAAGTCGGTTAACAAGCCCGTACTTCTTGACTTCACCGGTCACGGCTGTGTCAACTGCCGTAAGATGGAGCTTGCCGTATGGCACGATCCTAAAGTGCGCGATCTTTTGATGAAAGATTACGTCCTTATCTCGCTCTATGTTGACGAGAAAGCGCCGCTTCCGGAGAACGTAGAGGTGCAAGAAGACGGCAAAACTACAACGCTACGCACCGTCGGCGACAAGTGGAGCTATTTGCAACGACACAAATTCGGTTCTAACCAGCAGCCGCTCTACGTCCCTGTAGATAACGAAGGCAACCCTTTGAATCACACCTTCAGTTATAAAGAAGACATTGACGGCTACGTAAAATTCCTCAAAGAAGGTTTGGAACGTTATAAATCAAAATAAAGTAAAGGTGCCGCGAAGCTCAGGTTTCGCGGCACTTTATTTTGACGCCAAAAGCGACGTAAGCTCTGGTGCTGCAGCCGCTCTCTAAGATTGCTTAACCCGACTGATCGGGCCACGACATAGACGCACAACTGACTCAACTGACAGAGATTTTTCATCTATCACCATTTAGCTATCTGAAGCCTTATCCTCCCTTGTCATCGTCTGCCTTCTGTGCAGCCGAAGGCAAGGGAGTGTTTTTCTCTACCCAAAATTCGTCGCTATAATATCAACGCCCATACCTCCTTTCGTTTGCTGCCGCCAAACGATCGTATGCTCAGACCAAACCATGGTTTGCCGGTAGCAAACGATCGTTTGGTGGCAGCAAACGAATGCAATCTTTGCTTCGCGTTGACAAAAGTTGGCCGATAATTTTTCCCGGAGCGTTATTTGTCTGCGAAATGCCGGCGGATTCATAGCAAATAAAAAATAACGCCTTTTCATTTAGCGTTTTTAAACCCGATAATCTTGACAGTATCGTCATTTGTTTGTAGTTTTGCCCTAAAGCAGCGCAAGGCCGAAAGTAGCCGCTGTGGCGTGATCGCTAAAATCCTCGCCCCTCTTGATCAGGTGCTTCTCCTTGCCGGTCGTGGTGCAAGCCTCATAAGCTCGGTTAGGCTATGTCTCGAGCCTGATTTTGCGCTTCATACATTATTAATAGACCCTCCGGCATCGCGTGCAGCAGTGCGATATTGTGTTGCACAGGCGCTTCGCTGAATTTCCAAAAAGCAAGACAACAGATTATAAACTCACAAAAACAAGCAAAGCATGAAAAGGTTTTTACTCGCAACGGCCATCGTCCTATGCAGCGTCAGCGCGGCAATAGCCCAAAGCAAATGGACGATGAGAGTACGCATGACGTCAGGCGAAACGAAAGAGATTCCCTGTAATGATATTCAAGATGTCACTTTCACCAACGGCGAGAGCGCTTCTTACTATGCTGATGTCAACGTGACGCATACTTACAACTTATATTATGGTGCTGTGACGACGGATGCCGGATTGTATACGATCCATCTTTCCGATGGCGAACTCACAACCGGCGGTTTGCCCAAGGAAATTAATAAGCACGACGTCAGATTGACGGTGATCGCTACGCCTTCGCAAGATGCTGACCGCGCGAAATTACCGGCCGGTACCTATCCATTGGTAGAATCGATGGCGCAAAGTGGTGTTTGGAAGGAGCAGAGTATATACATTGAGACCAACAGCGTGAACGATGCCGGTCAGGTTGATGGCTTTTTAGATTCGTTGACCACGTGCGTCTTGAATGTAGAAGAGAGAGGCGATGGCAATTACCATCTCGTGCTGGAAGGAACGCTGAAGACGCACGGAAAAGTGCGCTTTGTATATGACGGCGCACTGACGTTCGTAAACAAAGATAAGAATGCGGGCTATAAATATGTGACGGAGGATGTCAACTTCGTACCCGTGAATTATAATGGTAAGTATGTCAAAGCCACGAGTCAATACTGTGACTATACGCTTGCATTTCTCAATTGCGAAGTAGATAGCAAAGGCTTTGTCGTAGGCGATGGCGAATTGCTTAGTCTTGTGTTGCTGACGAAATATCAAGTGCCTATGGATATCAATACGATCGCCGGCACTTACGATGTCGTGATGCCCGTGGCCGGAGCCGAGTATAAAGAAGGCAAGTTTATCGGTGGTACGATGCGCAAGGCCGGTGGCACATACTACCCCATAGGTTCGTTCTATGAAACCTTGAGCGACGGTTATGCAGATGCTTACGGCTTGCTGAGTGGCGGCACGATCACGGTTAGCGTAGCCGGCAATAAGATTACGTTTAAGGGCAACTGGACCACACCGCAGGGTAAGGCTGTTAAGATGGACTTCACGGGCGATGCCGGTGCCATCATCGACACGTCAGAATCAGAATTTGACGCGCCGGCGCAAGCCGAATTCGGCCGCCGGAGCATCTATAGTTCTAATTTGAACCGGCGCGTTAACCTGCAAAGCGCAGGCAGCCGCGGCGGACAAGTCTATATGATGAAGCGATAGCGTCCTACTTTTCAGCAGGGCCGTGGTGAGCATTCAAGAACAATGGCAAGTTGGTCTTGAATGCTCACTTTTTATGTCAGGTTTTGAAGGGCATCCGGCACAAGGGAGAGGCTGCCGGCGCTTCTTCATAGCAGAAAAACGCTTAACTTTGCAGGTGGATGAAATATGCTGATGTTATTTTGCCTCGAAAGCTCACGGATCCGCTGACTTATCAGATTCCGGAAGCCCTCTCCGCAACCGTCGCGTCGGGGAGTAGGGTAGTCGTGCCGCTACAAACGAAGTTGTACACGGGTATCGTGTTGCAAGTGCACGAGCGTCGGCCCGAGTTCAAATTAAAGGAGATCGTCAGCGTGGCCGATAGCGCGCCGGTGGTGACGCAAGGCCAACTCCAACTCTGGCAGTGGATGGCCGGCTATTATATATGTACGCTTGGCGAGGTGATGACCGCCGCGCTACCCGCCGGCTTGAAGTTGCAGAGTGAAACGCTCGTATGCCGCGCAGAGGGTGTCGATGTAGTGCCGCTTGATGCAGGCGATAGCTCGGCGCAAAACACGTCTTTAGCACAAAAAATATTAGCGGCGCTTTCGGAAACGAAGCCCATGATGATCAAGCAATTGCAGCAAATCGTGGGCAGCGGGGAGATCCTCACCCACGTACGCCGCTTGGTCGAGCGCGGCCGGGTCGTCGTCGAAGAGCAGTTGGGCCGTCGCTTTGCGCCCAAGACCGAAGTGCGCCTCCGCTTGGCCTCCGCCTTTTTCGATGAGGGTCGCCTCAATGAAACGCTTGATAGCCTGAAGCGAGCGCCCAAACAGCAGCGGGCTTTGCTGGCCTACCTCGATGCGGCCGGCGTTCCGGCCGCGCTCAATTTGCGTAATGCCGCCCTGCTGATGGAAGTCAGTCGGGCCGAACTCCGTAAGCGAACGGCAGATGATGGCGCGGCCTTGACCGCTTTGTGTAAAAAGGGCATTTTGGAGCAATATGACGTGGCCGTAGGTCGATTGAAAAGTTTCAAAGCCTTGCCCGAGCGCTTGCAAACTCAGTTGTCTGCGCTCCAACAACAAGCCCTTACGGAGGTAAAAATCGCTTTTTCACAACACGATACTTGCTTGCTCCACGGCGTAACCTCGAGCGGGAAGACGGCTGTCTACATCGAATTGATTAAAAGTGCGCTCGCTGAGGGTAAACAAGTACTCTACCTCTTGCCGGAAATAGCTCTGACAACGCAATTGATGCAGCGGCTTGGTCGCGTCTTTGGCGACAAAATGGGCGTTTACCATTCAAAGTTTCCCGACAACGAACGCGTGGAAACGTGGCTGCGTCAGCTTTCTTCAGAACCCTTTCCGCTGATTCTGGGCGTGCGCTCTGCGCTGTTGTTGCCCTTTCAAAATCTTGGCCTAATCATCGTTGATGAGGAGCACGAGGCATCTTATAAGCAGCAAGATCCGGCTCCGCGCTACCACGCAAGAGATACGGCGCTCGTCTTGGCGCAACGCTGCTGCGCAAAGGTGTTGCTGGGCACGGCAACGCCGGCCGTGGAGACTTATTATAATGTGCAGAAAGGGAAGTTTGGACTCGTTGAGATGCATCAGCGCTTCGGCGATTTGCAAATGCCGCAGATTCTTGTCGAAGATGTGGGCGAACTGCGCCGCAAGAAGTTGATGAAGACGCCCTTTGCGCCCCGACTCATCGACGAGATGGCGCGAGCGATCGAAAGGCGTGAGCAGGTCATTCTCTTTCAAAACCGCCGTGGCTATGCGCCGGTGCTCGTCTGCGATACTTGCGGCTGGACGCCCCACTGCACTTGTTGCGATGTGGCGCTGACTTATCATCAGCGGCAGCAACGGCTTGTTTGTCATTATTGCGGCAAGACTTATGATGTGCCTACGCAGTGTCCCAATTGCGGCAGTAAAAAATTGCTCGATTTAGGCTTGGGTACGGAGAAGGTAGAAGCGGCCGTAAAGGCCATTTTGCCGCAGGCCCGCACGGCGCGCCTGGATTTAGACACGACGAGTACGCGCTCGGCTTATGAGCGAATCATAGCCGACTTCGCCGCAGGTGGGAAGGACGTACTCATAGGTACGCAGATGGTGACGAAAGGTTTAGATTTCGACCGCGTTCATGTAGTTGGTATTATCAATGCGGACCAGCTGCTCAGCACGCCTGACTTCCGAGCACACGAAAGAGCGTATCAACTGATGTCGCAGGTGGCCGGCCGGGCCGGCCGGCGCGACGAAAGGGGGCTTGTAATCCTACAAACGCGGCAGCCGGAGCTTTCTTTGATGCACCAAGTGGTCACGCACGACTACAAAGCGATGTATCGCGAGCAGCTTGCCGAGCGCAAGGACTATGATTATCCGCCCTTCGTGCGACTAATTATCGTCTGCTTCAAACATCGCCAAGAGGAGGTGGTGGCGCATGCGGCCGAGTCGTTTACAGCTTCGCTCCGTGCGGCCTTTGGCGAGCATCTGTTGGGGCCCGATCGGCCGCCGGTGGGCCGCGTACAGTTGCAGTTTATTCGGCGCTTGATGATCAAGGTGCCCGTTTCGTATCCCGTCAGCGGAGTGCGCCGCTCGCTGCTCGCTGCTCGCGATCTGCTGCTTTCACAAGCCGCTTTTCGGGGTGTGAATGTGTATTTTGATGTCGACCCATTGTGATTTTATCTTCCGAAAAAGTGCTTACGCAGCGTAAGATGCGCAACTACCGGCGCCCCATGCAGGGCGGCTAACGGAAAAATAAGTAACTTCGCCGCAGAATCTTTTTGTTTATGATCGAATTACAAGGAATTCGCAAATCATTTGGCGATTTGGAGGTGCTGAAAGGCATTGATTTAAGCGTCCGGCAGCGAGAAGTAATCAGCATCGTTGGGCCCAGTGGTGCCGGAAAGACAACCCTTTTGCAGGTCTTGGGCACGCTTTATCGCCCCGATGCGGGCTCGATTCTTTTTAATGGAACCGACTTGGCCGCACTTGGCAAGAAGGCGCTGGCGCGTTTTCGCAACGAACATATAGGTTTCATCTTCCAATTTCACCAATTGCTTCCGGAGTTTACGGCTTTGGAGAACGTGCTTATCCCGGCGCTCATTGCGCGCAAATCAGAAAAGAAAGCGCGCGAGCGGGCTGCCGAACTGCTCCACTTTCTTGGCCTTTCGGAGCGTGCACACCACAAGCCCTCCGAGCTTTCCGGTGGCGAGCAGCAGCGAGTGGCCGTTGCGCGGGCTTTGATGAATGAGCCTGATGTTATTTTAGCCGACGAGCCGTCCGGAAGTTTAGATAGCCGCAACAAAGCTGAGTTGCACAAACTCTTTTTTGATTTACGCGATCAGTTGGGTCAGACCTTTATTATTGTGACGCACGACGTAGAACTCGCCGCTACGACCGATAGAACGATTCATTTAAAAGATGGAAAGATAGATGATTAAGTTAGGAGATTACAATACGCTACGCATCATACGTTTTACCGACCACGGAGCTTACTTAGATGGCGGAGAAGTCGGTGAAATTCTTTTGCCGAAGGCCTATGTGGAGCGAGAAATGCGCCCCGACGATGAAGTGACGGCTTTTGTTTGCTTGGATCAGCAAGAGCGCCTTGTTGCGACCTTGGAAACTCCGCTCGCTCGCGTTGGCGATTTCGCCTTTTTGCGTGTAGCTTGGACCAATGAGCACGGCGCTTTCTTAGATTGGGGCTTGATGAAAGACCTCTTTGTGCCTTTTCGCGAGCAACGAATGCGCATGGAGCGCGGGCGTTCCTACATAGTTTATGTACGCATCGACGAGGAAACGCAGCGCCTTATTGCCACCGCGAAGGTCGAACGTCATCTTATGCCGGCCACACCGGAGGAGTTTCATCGCGGTCAAGAAGTCGAGTTGCTCATCTGGCGCAAGACGCCTATCGGTTATAAAGTGATTGTCGACAACAAAGTCGATGGTATGATCTACGACAATCAGATTTTTGAGCCGATCCACATTGGCGATCGTTGTAGTGGCACCGTTGTGACGGTGCGCGACGACGGCAAACTCGATGTCTCTTTGCAGCGTATCGGGACGAATCGTTTTCGCGATTTCTCCGAGACCTTGCTTGACGAACTCAAGGCCGCAGGTGGCGAATTGCCCTTCTCAGATCGGAGTTCGTCCGAGGCAATTGCAGCGCGTTTTGGGGTAAGTAAAAAGACCTTCAAGCGGGCTATTGGCACCCTTTATCGCCAAAGATTGATCCGGCTTTCCGACGAGAAAATCACATTGATTTAGCAATAATTTTTTCTTGTTCGTGCATTTTTTTCTTGAGAAAGTTTGCAAATTAGAAAATCACGTATTACCTTTGCAGAAAGAAGAGGTTTCACCTCTTATCAACGAATAATAGTTTTTTCATCTCTATATAAGTTCTGTGAGACCTCAATCCGTCGAGAGACGGGTTGAGGTTGTTTTTATTTCCAATTTAATCCGAACGCTACGTGGTGGGATTTCATAGGGTCAAGTCTGCCCCTATTCCCTCACAACCCTTTAGGGTGCGGCGAAGTATACGTTGTTTGGCGCCGGCATAGTCACTTTCGTGCCCCCAAGCTCGGCAGTGCGGTCGTCGAGCACGACGAAGTGGCGATCCGCCCTTACCTCGCAAGCCTTCAGGTGTCGCCCGTATCGCGAAAAGGTACGCCTGATAGCTTCGGGGCGGAAACCGGTAAAAGTAGTTCCTTTTCTTTACACAAACGTTTGGCATCGCGCCGCTCGGCGACCAATAATCATTGAAATACTATTTATCCCGACGCCCTCCGCCGGCGGCACGCGCCGAGCAGAGAAGGAAAATCTGAGAGGAAAATCGGCCTAAGAATCACCCCGTTTGGGTTGTGCAGACGCGAAGTTTCCGTCAATTTTTATTCCCCTTTTGCTTGAAGAAAATACACTTGGAAAATGGCCGCTGCTATATCTGAAAAGCAGCGAAGTGCAAGTCGCTAAAAACTTACACTTCGCCGTTTTATATATATTGATCTTGTGTTCGAAGCACCTACAGCTCGTTGATGAGTAGGCAAAAGCATAAAAGCTACCTATATCGTCAAAATTGCCGGCGCTTGCAGCAGCAATTTCGACTCCGGATCTGCTAAATCAATGGAAAGAGGCGCGTGTCCAATCCGCCCGAGGATGACGATGGCACTTGCGGGTAGTGCACGTGAAGTCCTGTGTGAGTTCGCCAAGAACTCGGAGCGGATGGCCACGCCTTTTCCTTTGTGACATAGTTGCAAAGTCGCACCTACGCACTGACCGGTTCCTAGATCCACACTTGAAGACCCTACAGCTATTCGGCGCAATAAAAAGTTTCCCCTCACTCACGTTTGGATAAGGACTTCAGAAGGGAATTAACTTTTTCTCGCTTCCGATGGCCGTTCGTCACCGGTATAAGTTCAATAAGTCATGTATCTTTTTCTTAAACCACCCGGCCGTTGCCAGGCAGCAAAGTCAAGCGGGGGAGAGCTCCATGAGGCCGCATGGCCTCAAAAGAGCGCGACGATAATCTCCGCTTTATTGTGCGCAACAATGACGCACATCATTTCGCCTTGTTTCGTCTATTTCTCCTTATCATTGTACTTAAAACACCAGCCTTAAACCCACACGGCTTCACGTGTTTTACCTGCATAAATCAAAGATAAGTCCAGAGCTTCTACGAGTCGGTTTCGATCTCATATTGCTTTCTCCTTTTCGGCCATGATCGGATTCAGCTCACACATTTCTAAAATCCGATCGGGCAGAAATCATGCGAAAAGAGAGTCACAACAACATGCTCCACATACGTAGCAAATCATTCTCTATATCGTCTGTCTCCCTTCCGGAAGAGGGGCAATCCCGCGAGCGGTGGTCTCCTCTTCTGTTTGCACCGGCAAAATTAATAGATAGACGAATAATCTTCCAAATTTTACATCGGAAAATTTGACCAATCTGCGCAAAATAAGTGATTTTTTGCAACTATGCAGAAAAGAATTGACAGAAAAGGCTTGTTTGTGCGCTTCTATTGATGTAATAAGGTGCGTTAACTTCCGAAATGGAAGGATATAAGCTCAAATATCAGCTTTTACGGTTGGCATCTCAGTGCTTTTGTGTCTGTTTTCTGCTGCTTTTGTCAAACATTTTACCGAAAAAGAGGCCAATTAGCCCCGCAATGACTTGGCGTAGAATTGACCAAGTTGAAAAAAACCGGAAATCTTCTATTTATAGGCACTTTAGCTACTCCGTAGCGGGATGAAAGCGGCTTGATTCGGGAAGTGGAAAATGGGGTTTTATTACAGCCGTCGCGCAATATTTCTGACCATCATCAGCAACCTGCCCAAGAGCGCTCAAAAAGCGCTCACGCCGCCTTGGTTTGTAGGCGCCTAAGCCTTAAGTGGCTGCCCCGGTCGTTGGGCAGATTTGTTTGCGCTCACGAGCGCAAACCTTTTTTATCGTGAGATGAAGCTCTTTTTCTCACGAGCGTACACCTTTTTTATCGTGAGGTGAAACTAAATTGTCCGACTATTAATCTTATTCTTCCTAGGTTAGTCAACTGCAAATCAAATCGTTGCGCGAAATATGACAGGCGCTTGTCTTGGCTCGTTCAGCCTGCCTCATCTTCTTTTGCGCGGTTGAGCACGGCCGGCCCTGCTTGGGGCGATTGAAAGAAGGCGGCATCTTCCGCATGGGCTGCGGAAGGTAGTGCTTGCGGTATATTGGGGTGTAGCATGCAAAAAGTCCCACCCACAAAAGCGTGAGTAGGACTTTCCGTATGGTTTCAATGCGCCCCATTGTTCGTTGGCGTGCGGCCGCGGTAGGCGCTCATCGTGTCGTAGTGCGGCAATAGGATTGGCAAGTGCGCGTGAAGCGGGCATAAAGGTGCGCCCGATGCCTGCCAAACGGCCCTTCCTTCTATAAGATCAGCAGGGAGCGAGTCGGTGGCGCGTCAGAGCCAACCGTTTTGCAAGTACCAGCTGACCGTTTCCTTTACCCCCTGCGCCAAAGAATAGTGCGGGCGGTAGTGGAGTTCGTCCTGCGCAGGTCGAATGTCGCAGCGCCAATTGCGTTGCCGCAAGATGCGATATTTATCGCCGTTGAGCGTGGCCGCCTTTCCTGAAAATCCCGCCACCGTTTCACTGACGAAGCAAGCCGCCTTCAGAACCCAGAGCGGCGCTTTCAGATGAAGAACGCTCTTTGCCCCGATCTCCTTTTGCAACAAGTCGGAATAGTCGCGACTATTGTAGTCGCAACCGTCGGAAAGGTTGTAGGTCGCGCCCGTCTGCCCATACTGCAAAGCGGCCAAGGCAGCCGCGGCGAGATCCTTCACGTAGATAAAAGTGATGGTCTGCGGCTTGAAGCCCACGGCGAAGTCGATCCCCATCGCAATGCTTTTCGCCATCTTGTAATAGTCGTGCTCGCGCGGTCCGTAAACACCCGTTGGGCGCAGGATAATGTAGTCTAAGCCGGCAATAGTGGGCAGTAAGGCTTCGGCGTCCAACTTACTGCGGCCGTAAGCTGTATTGGGGCGCGGCGTATCTTGCGCGGTGTAGGGGCGATTATCGTCTTCGTGGATCGGGCCGAAGACGCTCAGTGAACTAACGTAGACAAAGCGTCCGCGGAGCAAGCCCGTTTCGGCCAAAAGGCGCGCGAGGCGCTCCGTATATTCCGTGTTGATGCGTTTGAAATCAGACAAATGGCGACATTTCGTGGCACCGGAGCAATGGATAACGCCATCGAGCGGCCCTTCCGTGTGCAGCAGATCAGAAAAGATTTGGCGCATGCCTTCCTCATCCGCATAATCGAGGTAGAGTAGGTGGATGCGCTCATCCGTAAGGTAGCGCAAGTCGGCACCGCGGCGAACGGCGGCCCATACTTCATAGCCGTCGGCAAGCGCCTGTTCGACTACGTAACTGCCAACAAAGCCGTTGGCGCCTGTAATGATAATCTTCTTCATAGCCCGATCTATAATTGTTGCATATCATTGAGCCGTTTGTACTGGCCGTTGAGCGCGAGGAGTTCTTCGTGCGAGCCCTGCTCGACGACGCGCCCTTCGTGGAGCACGTAAATCTCATCGGCGTTGCGGATGGTCGAGAGTCGGTGCGCAATAGCGATGGTCGTGCGCGTCTTCATCAAGTGCTCCAAGGCCTCTTGTACGAGTCGCTCGCTCTCCGTGTCGAGGGCGGAGGTCGCTTCGTCGAGGATCAGGATGTCAGGGTTTTTCAAAATGGCCCGCGCAATGGATATGCGCTGCCGCTGACCGCCCGAAAGTCGGCAGCCGCGGTCGCCTACGGGCGTGTCGTAGCCTTGTTCGCTCTCCATAATAAAGTCGTGGGCGTTGGCAATCTTGGCGGCGGCCATTACTTCTTCGCGCGTGGCGTGGGTTACACCAAAGGCAATGTTGTTGAAGAAAGAGTCGTTGAAGAGAATTGCCTCTTGATTGACGTTGCCAATCAAGCCGCGCAGGTCGGCAATCTTGAGGTCGCGAACGTCTTTTCCGTCGATCGTGACGCTGCCTGCGCTCACGTCGTGGAAGCGTGGGAGTAAGTCGACCAATGTAGATTTGCCCGAGCCGCTCTGCCCGACGATGGCGATGGTGCGCCCGCGCTTGACGGTCATATTGATATGGTGGAGGACGGTGGCGTGGTCGTTGTAGCCGAAAGATACGTCGTTGAAGCGTATTTCGTCGGTGAGATGCTCAATTGACGCAGGATTTGGGCACTCGGTAATATGGTCTTCCGCGTTGAGAATCTTGTTGACGCGGACGACACTGGCCATTCCCTTGGGGATGTTGTAAGCCGCCTTCGATAAATCTTTGAGGGGCTGAATGATGGAGTAGAGAATGACCATATAAAAGATAAACGTCGGCGCATCGATTGGCGGATTATTGCCATCCAAAATCAAAGTGCCGCCATACCAAAGTACGGTGACGATGAGTACGGTTCCTAAGAACTCGCTCACCGGATGGGCGGACGATTGGCGAATGTTGACCTTATTGGATGCTCGCCGAAAGTCGTTGGTGCTGCGATCAAAGCGTTCGCACATCTTTTTCTCAGCTGTGAAAGCCTTAATAATACGCATACCGCCCAAAGTCTCTTCGAGTTGGGCCATCGTATCGCTCCACTTGTTCTGTGCATCGAGCGATTTGTGTTTAAGTTTGCGCCCGATCTTGCCCATTACCCACCCCATAATCGGCAGGACGATGAGCGTAAAAAGCGTGAGCTCCCAACTCGTATAAATCAGGACGCCGAAATAGCAGAAGAGGAGAATGGGGTTCTTGATCAACATATCTAGCGAACCCGTTATAGAGTTTTCGATCTCGTTAACGTCGCCGCTCATGCGCGCCATAATATCTCCTTTGCGCTCATCAGAGAAAAAGGAGAGCGGCAGACTGACAATCTTGTGGTAAACGCTGCTGCGGATGTCGCGAACAATGCCCGTGCGCATCGGAACCATTATGCCGACGGAGGCGAAATAGCAACTCGTCTTCAGCAAAGTGGCCGTGATGAGAAAGAGGCCGATGAAGAGGAGCGCGGTAGAGGCGCCGTAGACGTGAATCAGGTCGGTCGTGTAGTAATATAAGTTGTTGAGAAGAATATCTTTGAAGCTCGTGCCCGGCGTGTCCCACGGAATGAAAGTGTACCGGGTTGTGTCTAATCGAAACAAGATCTTCAGCATCGGCATCAACGACAAGAAGGAGAAGACATTGAGCACGGCCGAAAGTAAATTAAAAAGCAGCGAGCCGAAAAGATAGCGTTTGTAAGGCGCTACGTAGTGAAGCAGGAGGCGAAAGAAATCTTTCATATCGTGAGTTTGAGCAACGAGAGGCGATATTGGCCGCCTTTTTCCCGCCAAACTTCCGCTTGGCGGCGGAGTGTGGGTTGGGGCAGCGGCTTAATGCGTCCTATTATATATAATGTATGGAAGAGGCGGCTTTATTTTCGACCGAAGTCGGCCGGTATCTCGCCCCACTCATCCGTTTTCCATTTCCGAATTTTGTTTGTAAAGGAGTGTGTTTGCAGCCAACGCTCGGCGCGTTCAATATACGTGTAGACGGCTTCTGTTTTTGCGTTGCGCGCTAATTTAGTTTTGCACCGGCGCTGCCGAATCCACAACTGCGCATTGCGACTATCCGAGTAAAGGGTCAATGTTTCGCCCCGCTGTTCGAGCAAAGCCAAGGCGTGGACGATGGCCAAGAACTCTCCGATGTTGTTCGTGCCGAAGATGGGGCCGAAATGGAAGACTTCCGCGCCCGTTCGCAAGTCGACGCCGCGATATTCCATCTTCCCGGGATTGCCGGAGCAGGCTGCGTCTACGGCCCACGCATTAGCTTCCACCTCCGGCGGGAGGGGAAGAACCGTATCGTGGCGATAGTCGGGCGGATTGAGTGGCTCGTTGGCTTTTCCGCGCGTGTCGGGGTTCGTTGTCTTCACACCGTTGCCGGCTTTGGGGCGGCGCGGCGCAATATAAGCCTCCGGACCGGCCGCAAAAGCCGCCTCCGCCTCTTGGCGCGTGGCGAAAGCTTTGTAGCGCGCAGCCCCGAAGCCGCTCACCTGCGCCTGGCAGTCGGTCCAATTGGTATAAATGCCCGGCACTTTGCCTTGCCACACGACGTAAAACTTACTCTTCATCCGTTGCGGCGCAGCGAATTACATTCTTTCCGGCACTTCGATGCCGAGTAGCGACATACCGGTGCGAATTACCTTGGCTACGTTAGCGGAAAGCACGAGGCGGAAGCGCTTTTTCTCTTCGTCGGCCTCGCGCAGGATGCTGAAGTCGTGGTAAAACTGATTGTACTCTTTCACCAAATCGTAGCAATAGTTGGCTATCGCGTTCGGCTCATATTCTGCGCCGGCTTGGCGAACGATAGCGGGGAACTCCGCCAGGCGCTGCACGATGCTTTCTTCTTTATCCGAAAGTTTCGCGCCCGCAGTGAGCGTTGCGGGGATGCTGATGCCGCCCTCTTCTGCCTTGCGAATGACAGAGCGGATGCGGGCATAGGTATATTGAATAAAGGGTCCGGTGTTGCCGTTAAAGTCAATGCTCTCTTCGGGGTTGAAGACCATATTCTTGCGCGCGTCTACTTTGAGCAAGAAATATTTGAGGGCGCCGAGACCTACGATGCGCGCCACTTCTTGCTTCTCTTCCGCCGGGCGGTCTTCAAACTTGCCGGCCGCTTCGATGGTGGCTGCGGCTTCGTCCTGCATCGCGGCGATTAAGTCGTCCGCATCTACGACCGTTCCCTCGCGACTCTTCATTTTGCCATTAGGCAATTCAACCATACCGTAAGAGAAATGCACGAGTTCCTTGCCCCACTTGAAGCCCAGTTTGTCCAACAAAAGACTCAAAACCTTAAAGTGATAATCCTGCTCGTTGCCCACGACGTAGATCATCTTATCAATGTCGTAGTCGTTGAAGCGTTGCGTCGCCGTGCCGATGTCTTGCGTCATATAGACACTCGTCCCATCAGCGCGCAGGAGGAGTTTTTGATCCAAACCGTCGGCCGCGAGGTCGATCCATACAGAACCGTCGTCCTTGCGGAAGAAGAGTCCTTGCGCCAAGCCTTCCAGTACCTTTGCTTTGCCGTCCAGATAGGTTTTGCTCTCGTAATAAATCTTGTCGAAGCCTACGCCGAGTGCGCGATACGTCTGATCGAAGCCGGCATACACCCAATTATTCATCTTCTCCCAAAGGCTGCGCACCTCAGGGTCGTTTTGCTCCCATTTTACGAGCATTTCGCGCGCCTCTTTCATTAAGGGCGCTTCGCGTTCGGCCTGCTCTTTTGCGGCGTCGGCGGTGAGTCCTTCCTTTTCTAAGCGCGCCTTGAGCTCATTTACCTGTTCGCGATAGTGCTTGTCAAAGGCTACGTAATAATCGCCGATAAGGTGGTCGCCTTTCTTGCCCGAACTCTCGGGCGTCTCGCCGTGGCCATACTTCAGCCAAGCCAGCATAGACTTGCAGATGTGTATGCCGCGATCGTTCACGATGTTCGTCTTTACGACCCGATTGCCGTTTGCTTCCAGAATCTTTGCGAGCGACCAGCCGAGCAGGTTGTTGCGCACGTGGCCGAGGTGGAGCGGTTTGTTCGTGTTGGGCGAAGAAAATTCGATCATTACGAGCGGCGCATCTGCCGTGACGGGTTGCAAACCGTAATTTTCTGCCGTATGTATATCATTGAGCGTATCGATCCACGCGGCCGAGTCAATACATAGATTCAAGAAACCCTTGACTACGTTGAAGTCGGCTACGACGCTGCTGTGCTCTTTCAGATATGCGCCAATCTCTTGCGCCGTCTCTTCGGGTTTTTTGCGAGAAATGCGCAAGAAAGGGAAGACGACGAGCGTCAGATGTCCCTCAAATTCGCGTTTCGTCTTTTGTAATTGTATACTTGTCGGCGCTATCGTCTCGCCATATAGCGCTTGGAGCGCTTCGACGACGTCAATCGCCATTTTTTCTTCTATCTTCATCTTAATCTTCGCTTTATTCTGTAAGAATGACGGCGCAAAGTTACGATTTTCCGCGCAATCGACGCCTTTCGCTGCGGTGCGAAATCGGCCGCACGCCGCGCCTTTGCTCATCTATTTATGGGCATTGTCGGCTCGTCGTTATCTGTTTGCTTTTGTGTGCTGCGCGGCGCGGGCGTTTGCTGACGTTTGAGGCGGGCAAACTCGCGCTTGGCTTTGGTCAATTGCTTTTGAAATCCTTCGTCTGCGTGCAGGCGGGCTATGGCGGCACTGCCGGCTAAGCGAGCAATGTCTACGTCACTCTGATAATGATAACCGGCAATGACGCGACTTTGTCCTATTTCGTAACCACGCAGTAAGATGGCTTCTTGCCGGTCGGGGTTGATTTCAGTCAGTACGAGCGCTACGCCCCAACCGGTGGCGGAGTGGCCGGAAGGGTAAGAGCCTGTGGGGCGATATTTTGCTTCAGAAGCCGGCACGGCCGTTGTTTCGTTAAACTGCACGTAAGGGCGTTTGCGCAAATATTTCTTTTTAACCGTGTACGTCGCATTGCCGCAATCGCTGTCTAAGAGTTCGACGAGGCGAAACAGTTCGGGCGTTGCTTCCTTTGTAATAGCTTGTCCGAAAGCCTCGGAGAATTGTGAGGCCAGGGCCGCGGGCGACTGGTCGGCATCGCTTGCGGCTTGCCGGCCGCGGGCCGTGGCGCGGAGCGACTTGCCCCATTGGTGGCGCTCGATGTCATAAAAGAAAGCCATACTTGTCGTATCGGGCGGCGCAGGCAAGTATAGCAGACCATCGGGCAATTGACTGCGCTGTAAGAACGAAGGGTAAACTTTCGCCTGCGCACTACCAATCTGCGCGTAGGCACTTACGGCGAAGAGGTTCAAACTGCAGGCGAGCAAAAGGGTAAATAAAGGTCTCATTGGTTGGAAATGGATGTAGTCAGCGGGCAATCTGCGTTGCCTTGTGCTTGACTGTGTGTAACTTGTGCAACAAAGGTACGCAATAAATAGACACGATCCGCTCCCCGCGCCGCTTTAATCTGCTTGCGAGTGGGAGATAGACCGTAGCGCCGCGCACTTTTATGCGGGCAAACGAGCACAGGCCTCGGTCGCTTCTATGCGTAGATGCTCGAAACGTGTAGCTTCGTAAACTTTACCGAAAGCGCTATAAAGTCGCCCGATGGCTTCTCATTATTACTTTTTATAGCGAGAGAGCAAATCCTGAAAGTCGGGGTCATTACGAAGTTCCTTCCAATCTTCATCTTGCTCCACAAAGTCTACTGTGATTTCATTTCTTGAGAGCGCAAAATCTAAATACTTTAGCGCCTCTGCTTTTTGATTTCTTATGGCATAAAGGCAAGCCACATGATAGGAGTCTCCTCCATGCTTAACAGATTGCTGAAATATTCCAAAGGCTTCCTGGTATAGCTCCTCTGCTTCGTTACCGGATTTAGTTTTTGCCAACTCTGTCAAAGCAAGTCCCCACATGTCATATGCAGCAACGAAGTCTGGATTATACTTTGTTGCTTCTTCATATTTCTCACAGGCTTCTTGGTATAATTTTTTCGCTTCACTGCAGGATTTTGTTCCTGCAAGTTCAATTAAAGCAATTCCCCAAAGACAATATGTTTCAGGGAAGTTCTGTCTAATCTGTGTTGCTTTGTCATATTTTTTGAAGGCTTCTTGGTATAGTTTTTCAGCCTCGCTGCCGGACGTTTTCTTTGCTATTTCCATTAAAGCAATTCCCCAATTGTAATATGCTCCAAAATAGTCTTGCTTATACGTTGTTGCTAGGTTATATTTTTTTAATGCTTCTTTGTATAGCTTTTCCGCCTCGCTGCCGGGTTTTGTTTCTGCAAGTTCTATTAAAGCAATCCCCCAACAACAATATGCTTCAGGGAAGTTCTGTTTAATCTGTGTTGCTTTGTCATATTTTTTAAAGGCTTCTTTGTATAGTTTTTCCGCTTTTTCGCAGGATTTTGTCTGTGCTAAAAGAGTTAAAGCATTTCCCCAAAGACAATATGCTTCAGGGAAGTTCTGTTTAATCTGTGTTGCTTTGTCATATTTTTCAACGGCTTTATTGCATAGTTCTTCAGTCTCGCTTCCGGATTTTGTCCTTGCTAGTTCCATTAAAGCACCCCCCCAATTGTTATATGCTTCATGATAGTCTTTCTTAATCTTTATTGCTTCTTTATATTTTTCAATGGCTTCATTGTATAGTTTTTCAGCTTTGTCGCAGGGTCTTGTCATTGTTAAAAGGGTTAAAGTATTTCCCCAATTGTTATATGCTTCATAGTAGTCCTTGTTAATCTTTATTGCTTCTTTATATTTTTTTATGGCTTCATTGTATAGTTCTTCCGCTTCGTTACCGGACTTTGTCTTTGCTAGCTCCATTAAAGCAGTACCCCAATTGTAATATGCTTCAGAAGATTCTGGATTTAATTCAGATGCAGTCTTATACTCTTCATTGGCATCTAAGTACTCTTCAGCCATATGATGCTTTAGTCCTGATCGGAAGTGATTGTTGGCTTCCCTCTTTAAAAGGAGTGCTTGGCTTTTATTTTTGTCCTTTTCTTTATCAAGTTCTTTCTCAAGAGCTTCTTTCTCTTTTTTAGATGCTTTAAGCTGTTCTAAAAGTAGCTTCTTTTCAGAACTTTTCTTGGCGTCTGCATCTTTCTTAATATCTAAAAGTTGATCAATGACGCCAGGGATTTCTTTTTTATCATTGATTTTGATGGGCGTCAGGAAGTTTAGTGATTCTTTTAAAGGTTCGAAAGTAATGATAAAGTGCTCTTGATTGTAGATTCCTTGAGTTCTTTTGATCTCTTCAAAAAAAGAGGTTATTTGAGGGTCGCCCATTCCCGTTCCAATGAAGAGAAAAGTTTTATTGAAGATGAGATTTCTCAAAGCATATAAGGCATGCTCTGCCTCTCGACCTGTGCTTTTATAAAGTTTATCATAGTCCGAAGGAAACAAGACCATAGAATCGATGTGTTCTATACAGCCGTGCAGTTTGAATAAGAAAATAGGATCTTTCTTTAGTTTGTTTAGTTCGTAATCTTTAGTCTTATATGCTTTTATCTCTTGGAGTTCTGGAAAAGCTATTTCAAAAGCTCTATCATAGTTTGTAGTAATGATTTTTGTGGATAAGCGGAAAGCTTTTTTGTGAATAGGGAGCTTTTTACTCTTTTTCAAAGTAAAGTAATGCTTCAAAAAGTCACCTATTTCTCTTCTGCTTATACCCTTATCTTCTAACTTTTTAAGCGCATCTATCGGTTCTAATTTATCATAAGATTGTTGCTCTTCAGCTGTGATATATTCCTTATCCTTCAGAAAAGAAAGAATAGATGAGACCATTTCTTTCCATCCTCCAAGGGTTTTGCCCTCCGTATTCTTTAAGTTCCAAGATAGGCCGGCGCCGATGAACAGTACCAACTCATCTTTTTCGATGGCTTCTTTTAGTCCGTGAGGTATATTTTCCATAGCGTTACATTTACATGAAAGGATGATTGTCATAGCGAAAAACTTGTGGCGTAAGCTCCAAAGGATAAGGGGGCTTGGACGAACAGATTTTCACAAGTGCAAAGGTATGAAAAAGGTTGTTGTTCGACAATAGTTTTCTATGAATTGTCAGACGGTGCTTGCTTTCTATTTTTGAGGGCAAGCAGGCGCGAGATTTGGGCCGTATGATTTGCCTTTCATTTTATCGGACGAAGGGGAAAAAGTGTAGTGTACTGAATAAGTTGACACTTTCTAAATCAAAAAAGGAGTAAAAATTTATGTCTCATTACAATGAATCAGAGAAAATAGTGTTATTACATCAGTATGTAACAAGTGGTTTAACCTTGCATGAGTTCTCTTCTCGTCATGGTATCCCTTTAAGCACTTTCCATCGTATTTATACCGAATATGGCTCACCCGACGTCTCGTCAGTAGCATATCTTATGAAAAAAGAAGATATCCCCGTTCAGCTCGAAGAGCTACAAGCGCAGCTATTACGCGAGCGCAAGGCTCATGAAAAAGAGATCAAACGTCTTGAAAAAGAATTGGCCGTTGAAAAACTTTATGGTTTGGCCAACAAGACGATGATCGACCTTGCCGAGAAGAAATACAACATCCGTATACGAAAAAACTCCGCTGCCAAGTAATCAAGACCTTGTCGCAGGGAAAAGAAAGACAGGCTCCGGTAAGCCATCCTGTCAGTTTACTCTGCGGTTATCTTGGCATAAGCAGACAAGGATATTATCGCCATGTGGATCGTTCTTTGGAGTTGGACGTCCTGCGCAGCAGCATCGTGTTCTATGCGCAGGAGCTTCGCACCTCTTTACCCAAGGCCGGCATACGCATCCTTTACGAGCTATGCCGTCGCAAATATGCAGATAAGTTTACCATCGGGCGCGACCAATGCTATGAGCTCTTCCGCTCCAATGGTCTGTGCCTTCGCCGTCGCAAACGCCCAAGGACGACCAACTCCAATCACCACTACCACATCTATGAAGACCTTCTCAACACAACGCCCAAGCTACATCCCGCCCGCTTCGGCGAGCTGTGCGTTACGGATATCACCTACGTGGCAACCTCTTCAGGTTGGGCCTATCTCTCCTTGGTAACCGATGCCGCTTCACGTCTGATCGTGGG
>ERZ772999.124-NODE-124-length-49851-cov-12.535525_pt1 | contig 49851 bp, 77 predicted proteins | sample MGYA00511467_ERZ772999 | MGnify/ENA primary metagenome ERZ772999 (study PRJEB29015, sample SAMEA2738064) | human oral metagenome | biome: human oral; feature: human-associated habitat; material: saliva | place: China | collected 2218 ... | reverse complement strand
TTTCCTTGGCTTGTCAAATTATGCGCCCCCGGTCAAATGTGTAAAGAAAATCCTGTCACTCTGTCAACGTCATACCCCTCCAACTCGCGTGACTTGCATCATATGACCCCAGTCACAAATCAACCCTAGGCTGCGTGCCCCTACTCACGCAGTAAGGTAAACCTAACTTAACTTAGCCTATCCTAACTGCGTTGCTATGCTCACGAAGTACAAGTAAAGTTGTGTTTACCTTTGTATCAACTTGCACGAACTGACATGATCTATTCGTCAGAGTGCCAGGAAAAAAATTCTCGCGAAAACCCCCTTTTTCGCTGATTGTTTCTTGATTTTTTTATTGAAATACAATCAGTAAATTATTACCTACAGAGAATAGTTATAAAACATAGTTGTAATAACCATGTTCTATATACAAGATGTTCTAAAATAGAAAATATTCTTAATACTATAGATAATATTATTACTAATAAAGAAAGTTATAGGATCCGCGGAAAGAAATCATAGAAAAGTAGTGGGTGGTCAGTTTTCGACCATCGCAAAAAACGCTCTAAACGCCCTCTCACGCCTTTTCAGACCCCTACCTAGGCCATGACACTACCCCCACCCTAAAACTCGCTCAGATCGCCTTCTAGACCCCTTAAACGGCCTCTCACACTCACACCCCTCCCCCACAACCCGAAATCCGCCACGCTGTGCATACGCGATACCACCACAAAGACCAAACGTCAAATGCGTCCGTATCTTGAGATGTCAAGCAACACCCCCGCCAACCAAGACCCCCGGGGGTGTCGAAGAATACTTAACCCCCTTTTGGCTTGTCATTGAACTAAAAGAATGATAAAATACCAGGGTCACCGCCTTCAGTATGTGTAGGAAACACACGCACACACACACCTAACGACAACGAGGCCAGGGGGTGTCGAAGTAACACACACCTAACCCCACGCAAGCACGCCCCTGTCGAAGATGAAGCGAAGCACGCGCGTAAGCTAAGGCCCGGGTGTCGCCTACTCATAGTCCCGGGGCTGTCGATAAGCCACTGAGCCGACCCCTGCTGTCGATAAGCCCTCGGCTCAAACTAACCCGAGTTAGCCCTCCCCTGCACACATGCCCTCATGAGCTAAGCCCGGGGGCTGTCGAAGGCGCTAGCAACAAAGCACAGCACAGCACACACGCACAGCGCACCACACCACAGCACGCAACATAAGCCCGGGGGCTGTCGAAGCTTGAGCCGGGGGTGTGTCGAAGCTTGAGAGCTGCCTCGTCATGAGAGCGGGGGCTGTCGAGCACATACCTATGAGCCGAAGGCGCCAAGCACACGCGCGCACAACCAGCCCGCCTAACGCGGGTTAGCGTGGCTTTAGGAACCGTGAGGGCCTGTCGAAGGCCTCTTCCTAAGCCTTATGAGGCCCGTAGCATGTTGGTTAAGCGAAGTAGGCATGCTACTGAAAGCACGAGCCCTGCCGGGGGCGGGCGTGTGTGTGGGTGTCGAAAGCGCCGTGTGTGGCTGCCATGCGGGTTTGCAGAACCAACTAAGTATCTAAAGGCCGGGGCTGCCCTGTGCCCCCTGTGCCCCCTTATGAGCTTGCTGTCGTAGTAAGGGCCTCCTGCGTGTCGTTCAACCACACCCCACGTGATGTGATGCAAGCCACGCATACTTGAGTTGACACTCTGACAGACGCTGCGCTAAGCTTAAGTCATCGGCAAGGGAAACAGCCCAAAGGCCAACGACAAACGACCGCCGTGAGGCGGGCAAGCCCTTTGATCCGAACGATCTTGACTGTAAACTGAATGACGTGGAGGGCGACGGCTTGCACCGTCGCGACGGGGTTGGCACCCCCTGTCGAACGCTTCCACAGGCCAGATGCTAGCGCACAGGGCAGCCGCCCACCGCGCTGCATACTTCAGAGCCGCGCCCCTGTCGTTCGCAACGACGTGGCGGGTGAAGGCAGGTTCGATTCCTGCCCGGCTCACGATGTGACACACGTCACGAAGCTTCCAGTTGACAGAGTGACAGACGCTCGTGTAAGCTGAAGCCACAACAAACCAAACGAGACCGAAAGGCCCAACCATGACACACCTGATCAACCTCACCGACGAGTACACCCGCGTCCCCACCCTCACCCGCATCAACGGCGACTACGACCGCTACAAGGAATGGTTCGCCCTCGTACCCGGCTTCAACGCCTACGACGCAGCCAAGTGGGCACAGCGCGTCATGCGCGGCCTGAACGGCGACCGCACGGCACTGACTCAGCTCGAAGACGCAGGGTTCGCCCTCACGGTCTACTGACCAACCACCAACCAACGCCCGGCCCTGTCGAACCCACGCGGGGCCGGGCACCCCCCAAGGAACACAACAATGAACATCGCCGCCCTCGCAGCCACCGCCCTACTCGCCGCAGCACCTGTCGGTGTCACTGACGGGGCACCGACCCCGACCCCGACCCCGACAGTAGAATACGTGCCCCTCGACCAAGTACCCGGCTGGTATACGACCAAGCCCTACATGCACACCGGGGTGTGCATGATTACCGAATACGACATCACCTGTGCCACCGACACACAGTGGAAACGTGTCACCTTCCACGACAGGTACACACAAGCACTATACAAGTTCATCCGAAAGGAACCGACAATGAACCAGCTGACCACCATCACCGACGTGTACGACGAAATCCGCAACGCACTAGGCGAGTACGCGGGTGACTTCAACATTGAAGGCATCGCCAACGACGCCTACATCTTCAACCCCGCAACCCAGACATTCGAACCCTCCTCCACAACCCCGTTCTGGGCAGCTGTCGAAGCCAACGCGAACGCGAACACACAAGGAAATTAACATGCGAAACACGACGAGAGCGCACATCACCCGATGGACTGAGCACAAGACACCGGCAGGTCACTGGTCCGCCACGCACCACGACGAAAAGACCGAGGACTTCGCTCCTCACGAGCTGTCGAACTTCCTCAATATGAGGTTCCCCGGTGAGAGGCGACGCATGACCTACTTCAAGCAGGGCTACTTGCCGCACCGAGTCACCGTACCAAGCCCAGACAAGCAGATACGTCACGTGTACATCATTGAGTACTACGACGGCCCCGTGACCAACACCTACGAATAGTCTCCAACAAGACATCCCCGCATCAATGGCGACAAAGCCGGGTTCAATCCCCGGGCGGGGAACGAAGCACCCTCAACAGGTGAGGGCGCTCAACCCAATACCGAAAGGTAGAACCATGTCGAAGACATACAAGACCGATCCCTGGGACATCAAGGAAGCACGTGGGATCGCGTGGCACCCCCGTGAGTTCCGCCGGGAACATTCCCTGTACACCCGTCACACCCGGGACCTGAGCAAGCGCATCCGTGCTCGCGAGCGCCGGGAGATGGAGCGGATTACCCGGGACCTTGAAGCGTGGGAGTCCTACTACCCGACCGGGGCAACACTCCGTGAGTTCGAGACCACCACGAACAAGGATGGGTGGCAGCACTGATGACAACCATCAAGCAGGCGCTCCAGAACCTGAAGAATAACGGCCTCGGCTACTACCCCTGCCTTGTCGGTGGAAAGCTTCACATCAACCGGGACGAGAACTTGTACATGCTCGTGCGCAACGACACCCACGAGATTGTGTGCCAGTGGAATAAGCACACGGGCGTCGTGTGGGTCCTCGGGGAACTCGCTTGGCATGAGAAGAGCGTCATTAACCAGATCATTGAGGTATGGCGGCCCTGGTACCAGGTTGACTGGGAGACCTGGGACGCCACTCACCGCAAGGCACACAAGACCCTACTCCCCTTGAAGAGTCTGTGAGCCGACATGACGATTCGGGACAACCTACAAAGCGCCTATCCTGACTCCCAGTTCATGGGGACGCGACGCCTCGGATACAAGTACACGCTGTGTCGTGGGATGAATGGTTTCATTATTCAGAACCGGCTCACCGGCACAGTTGTGTGCACTTGGGATGCGGACGGCAATCTGTATGCTAATTCCTCGGGGCTGTCGCCATACGAAAAGCGGCTTGTCAGCATGGTCTTGCGGATATGGCGAGATGCACCACCCATCAAGTGGGACATATGGGAAGCACACGCTGTCCGCATGCGAGACAGATGGGGGTGTGAATATGCCCTCGTGAGTACGCCCTGAGAAAGGGTATCCCGGCCCTGTCGGTAGGTAAATGTGGGTTCGACTCCCACGCCGGGAACGACAATACAGGTCAACAGAAAGGAACACAAATGCCTACTACAGCCCTATTCGACAGCGCCACACCTCATGAGCGGATCGTTGGTTGTCAGGGGGTGAGCCTGTGATGAATGACTACCTGAAGACAATCATCAAAGCCCAGTCCCTCGTCAAGCAGCTTCTGAACGACACCACATTCGGCAAGTTCACACTCGGGGACATTACGATTAGCAAGCCAGAAGACCTGGACAACAACTTCCGGTTCGGTACCCTCATTACTGTCGGTGTTTCGGAGTGGTTCCTCACCACTAATTCATATGATCAAGTCTGGCAGAACTATTCACAGGGTGTCGTCTTAGACAGTGAAGGCATGTACATTCTTATACTGAAGGCCCTTGAGGAAGATATGACCGTAGAGCTTCTACACAAAGGGGCGTGACATGTCATCTCTGGATGCTTACAACCGTAAGATTGACCATCTTCGAGAGACTGCCAAGTTTCTTAAGGATGCCGACAAGGTGAGACTCAAGAGACCTCAAGGGACTTTCATCCCAATCCGAAAACCGTCAGACCTGCTTCTGACGCCGGGGACTGTCATAGCCAGTTACTCCTCGGTAAGGGTGTTCATGCTCCGTGAGGATGGGCTTTGGTATCGCGACTGTATTCACAGTCGTAATGATGGTGTCTACACATGCGATGAGCTGTTCACATACCTGAAAGGCTCCACGCAGCCCTTTGAGATTATCCACGAATAATCTCATCCCTTCCCTCGTTTGGGAGGCTTGCTAGGTTCGATTCCTAGGGAGGGAGCGACAGAAAACAAACGAGACCGAAAGGTAGAACAATGCTGTCAACAGTCTATGCACAGAAAGTTCTGGGCAATGATCCGTCAATCAAATTCGCTGCGGATGTTCTGGGTGGCTCTGTCGATATCTGGGATGAGACATGCACCGCTATCAATGGCTGGTGTAGCAACGAAACTGTCTACAAGGCATGGGACGCTATGGGGCGTCCCGATACAGAGGATTTCATGTCTCCTGACTATGACACCTTCACTGATCCTGAACGGCGGCGTGACGCCATTGCAGATGCACGTATTAGTGCTATTGCAATGATTATTGAAGATCAGCTGTATGGTCTGATCCTTGACATGATTTCCAGTGGCAAGCTCAAGGTTGTACCTGCCAGCCTTGTCGAAGGCCCTGAAGACCCCCATGGTGTCGGCTGGGTTGAAGGCGGCATCCCCGGGATTATTGAATGCAACTGCTACATCGTGGAAGGTGATGAGAAATGATCCCTCCCTACCCTCCGGAGCCTCGTTACGGGGATGCGTGGAAGAATCTGAAAGACGCCATGTATGAAGCATACATGTATGAACTGCTTCAGAAGATTGGAAAGGGAATGAACGAAGATGCTTAACTGGTATGGAATTGAGGCCATCAAATATGAGTGGCGAGGCCCTTGGGAGGGACCAATCCTGCACTACAAGGGGGCACACCTTCGATAAAAACGACATTGAAGATGGATTGTGGCAGATGTTCCTTGACGATGACTGGGAACACTACGTGAATGACAACGCAATCGGTTACCTTGAAGATATTATCTTCGCAACAGAAAGTGAGAACTGAGATGATTATCCTTGGACTTATTCTTAGCATCTTCGTAGCTGTGTCGGGGGCCTTTCTACTAGTAGCAGCTAAGGATGACGCTCTTGCTAGTATCTCAGGAATGGTTTTCGTAATTTTTGGCTCCGTGTGGGCTGGGTTCTACTATGCAATGCTGATGGGCTGGTGACGACATGTGGGAAGAATTGATTGAAACGATTACTAAGCAGGATGAGTTCCGTTCCTACCTCGACAAGTTGCAATTGTCTGTTGCAGGGTATGTCAAGGATGATACGGGCTGGGACCCGACAGTTATTAACCCGTGGTTTGTTGAACGAGGGTACGAGTTCGTCGGCTACTTGGACCTGTTCAGCGAGAACGAACCGTCCGGCATCTTCGTTGCTGTCGAAGGTCTCGTATGGCGGTGCAACACCAACACAGCCGACAACCAACTGTACTGGTATTTCGAGACAGCCGGTGTTGAGGGCGTAAGCCTTGAGGATATGTGTTTCCTACATGGCTGGGCACACCAGTTCATCTGGGATCAGGATAGTGAGGAATGCTATCTGATCAATATTGCGGAGTGAAAGGAAAAACAACATGAAAGTTAACCCTGAAATTCTCACTAATTGGGATAAGCGCAAGTCTTACAGCTCGGAAGAATTGGGACTTGACAAGGGCATGTGGGACTACGTGTCGAAAGATGGAACCCTTGGTATTATCGAAGAGTTTGAAGACATCTGTGCGGATGCTTTTGATAAGAAGAACGGGCAGATTAGTCTCTTTGGTAAGCTCTACCGTGCGAGCGATGTCGCTCGTGAGGTGGCTTGGGACGATTGGAATGACTTTGTTCGGGACATGCTTACACGTGTAGTGTCAAATGGGACTATCCGTCGTATCAACTGAAAGGAGTTCTACTCATGACGATGACAAAAATTCCACGTTGGTTGAAAGCTAACGTTGTCATTTGGCGCTTGTAAGGTGATGGTCTTCAAGGCGAGCAACACCGGGTGCTTTCAGCCGAAGACCTAGTGTGGTTGCTCAACCTTATTGGTCCCGAGGATGTAGTGGAACACAGTCACGGAGGATTCTCAGACTGTTTCACTATCTATGAGGGTGACCGTTATCCGGTTCAACATCTTTGGCGGTGTCGTCTTTGCAGAAACAAACCGCAAGGGCATCCCCGAAGATATCAAAAAGTACGTGACTAAGCTGTTCCTTGAATGGAATCCAACTATCGAGATAGATTGGGACTCGTACTACCTAACGTGGGGGTTCAGGAAGATTGAACTGAGGATGAAACCTGTTCCTGTCGAAATCCCCAAATACTGCCTAGCTTAAGGAGAAACACCAATGAACACTGAAGCACTCGTTGCAAAGATTGTTAAGCTCAACGCTGAGATTGCTGAGCTGACTGAGGTCCGTGACGGCCTGAAGCGGGAGCTGTGCGCAGCCTTCCAGCCGGGAGATAAGCTCACAGTAGGCGACACGTCCGTGTCGTTCATGGTGCGACGCACAGTTAACCCGGCGGCGGTTGAGAAGATGGCAGCTTTCAAGAAGCTGCCCAAGGCAGTGCGTGAGGCTTGCTACGACAAGCCGAAGTTGAACACGCGTAAGCTTGCAAGTCTGGGTCTGATTGACCTGGAACCTGCCACCAATGTGTCGGAGGTCTACGCGACGTTCCGATGAAATGGAAGACATACGGCACGGGTAGTGGTTACACGGTTGAACAGGTGGAAGCCACTGCCCGTGCCTTGGAAGACAGTGAGCTGGTTGAATACTCAACCCAGTGGCTTGAGGCTGTTCGACAGATGCGGGCCGCTGAAATCATTCACAAAACCCTGGGAACAGGGGCAGAAATTGAATTGCCTAACGGCATAAGTATCTATATTGAGGAGAAGACACAATGCTAAAGGATTGGGTGGAAGGGTCTACTGTTAAGCTGGAAGAGTTTAAGGAAGACCTCTTCTACGAGCTTTACCATGAGGGCGAGTTCAAACCTGACACTGACTGGGAGACCCTGCATGATGTCTGGATTCGCTGCCTCGGCTTCACTCAGTGGTGGAATGAGGCTCTTCCTTCCGTCGGTTACGAAGAGTACGACGGACAGAATGGGCGATTCTTGTGGGTGAAGGATTGGGCAACACTCGTTGTCATCCCCGGTCCTGTCGAACTACTGGCAGCCGACATCAAGGCAACGTTTAACCAGCGCACTCTTGACAAAATCGAATACGCAGAAGGCGTCGTTAAGGATGCCATCTTCTACGCGGGAATCATTGCGACAGAAAGGAACTAACTAACATGGATTGGACCAAGTACCAGACAATTAGGTGGGCATACAAGGTTGAGGACTGGCATGACGGAGAGTTCTCATACCACGAACGACACGGGGTGTTCTATATGCCCCATGAGCCAATTGTCGATTTCCGTCCGCTCTACAAGCTGACAGGCGAGGAACTTGGGAGCTTCGAGAATGCTCAGGGTGTCATTAAGGACAATCTGTTCTGGGTCGAGTCTTGCAGGTTTGAAGGGAGAGATTACGTTGCTGAGGCCTTGGACAACAATTGAAGCTCTGATGAAAGACGGGAACGTACCCTGGGAGGGACAAGACTCAGTGTTCCTTTGGCTGGAAGAAAATGGCATTATCATGTGTGACCCGAAGTACACAGTGGTTGACTTCGAGACAGCGTATAAGCTTACTGAAGACGAAGTGAAGTCACTAGAATACGCAGAAGGCATCGTCAAAGATGGAATCTTCTATATCGCATCAGCACTAATTGAAGGAGAATACTACAATGCAGACTAACCTGGAACAGATGACAAAGGAATGCAGTATCGCGTGCGCTAAGGCAGTGCGTGATACCATTCACAAGCTCGCGGCCAAGTGGGACAAGGAACTTATTGACGCACTTAATGCCAGTGACTTTAAGATCACTGTCGAACTCTATAACGAGGACCTGTGTATCGAAGCATACACTGGGAAGGATGACTATTTCGGTCCTATCCGGTATGAGAATGAGGAAATAAACCGTCTCGTTCAGGAAGCATTTGATGAACTGCCCTTGCAGGTTGTTCTCAACGCACTGATCTACGATGGGCTGGAAAGTGTATCCCAGATTACACAGTGGAGGATTAAGTAAATGACCTTCACCCCCCGTTCCTACCAGTCCCGAGTGCTGGAAGGATTAGCAAACTCTAAGACGCCTTTCACGGGACTGGTAGGCGCGGGCCTTGGAACAGGCAAAACAGCAACAAGCATCTGGAACACCATGAACGCATTCGGGGATAAGATCAATGAACAGCTTATCCTCGTGGTTGCCCCTGTCCGTACTGAGTCAGGATGGCGCAAGCACTGGAAAATGCTCGCGGGCCTTGATATGGTCACCTTGTCGGGGAAGAAAACCAAAGCCGCTCTGCAAGTATGGGACAACCTTGAAGCCCACAAACCAGGTGTCTACTTTATTACCTGGGAGCTAATGCGCTCACGTAACAAAGAAAAGCGCTGGGACGGTAAGGCTAAGAAGATGGTCTACAAAGCCATGAGCAAGCCCTTCTACGGTGTCGAGTTCGGCATGGTCATTGCCGACGAATGGCACCGCGCGTGCAATCATTCTTCCCTGAACTTCGCTGTCGCACGAAACATTCAAGCCAAGTACAGGCTGGCGCTGTCGGCGACACCAGCGGGGAATAAGCCCTGCAACATTTGGGCGGCCCTCAAGTTCCTATGGCCTAACCACTATGGCGGCTACTGGGACTTCTGTGCCAAGTTTTTCACGGAAGAGTTCAATGCCTTTAGCTCTTTCGGGAAGACTTACACGAGTGAGAAACACCCTGGTATGGTTCGACGTGGTGCACCGTCCTATCACGAGGTGTCCCAGGCTGAGGCAAACCCGGAGCTACCCGGCGTGATTATTCACCGTGTCGAAGTGGAATTGTCTCGCACGCAACGCAAGATGTACAACGACCTGGAAGAAAAGGCGTTGACATTCCTGGGAGACAACCCACTTGCGTTGAGTATTCCCATGGAGCTTGACCTGAGGCTCCGGCAGATGACACTGGGAGCGCCGTCATTTAACGAAGATGGGGCTGTTGATTACAAGGAAGACTGTAAGTCCTCAAAGCTAGACGCGATGATGGACATCATTGCCGATCTTCCCGAGGATGATCCTGTCGTTGTGTGGGTACACTCGCAGAAGTTCATTAAGGCGGTCCTGTACCGTCTGCGCAAGGCCGGTATCTCATGCATTGAGGTGTCTGGCAAGTCCCGTGGTGACTTCCACGCCATGATTGACGGGACAGTCCGTGTCATTGTTGCTCAGCATGAGGCTATGAGTGAGGGTGTCGATGGACTCCAAGACGTGTGCCACACGGAGATTTGGCTAAGCCAGTCGAACAGCTTGGTCATTAACGAACAGGCGACGGGACGCCTTAATCGACAGGGGCAAAAGACGGCTGTCAACCGCTTCCTGATTCAAGCTATCGACACGGTGGATGACCGTGTGCTAGGCCGCTTGCAGGAACGGTTTGACAGACTGAAGGCCAGCGGCCTAATCTAGGAAAGAAACAACAACCGAAAGGAAACTACTATGCACGATCGCAAACAATACTCATTTATGGTGGCTGTCTCATGCGCCATCATGATTATTCCCGCCCTCTTGTTCCCGTCATGGGGCATGTACCTTGTGGTTGCTAGCATCCTCTGTCTTGCAGCCCTGCCGGTGCTCTGTGTTCTGTTCGTCCTCATTTTGGTGCTCACCCGCTTTATGATGAAGGGAGAAAACTAATGCAGATCATTGAAGTAAACCACAAGACGATTGCCAACCTTGTGAAGAAGAGTGTGGAAAAGTCCTGGATGGATGACAACCTGGATGCTTGGTTCCAGTTCACAGACGGTTGTGTCGTCTGCATTCATGTTATCGAAACCCACTGGGACGCGTACGTTTCTGTTGATAATTTTGACAAAAGTAGTCCCCTGACTTTTCACGATGAACAAGCCATCATGAGTTACGAGGATACAAAAGGTAAGCTACAGACGTACACAGATCGAACACTGTCAATTAAATTTGATACGGTGAAGTACTATTATCATCGTAACCTCGGTTATGTAACTAGGCAGTACATTCCAGTGGTTGAATTTCACTATTACGAAAAGGGAGAAACATGGGAGTAAGCATCAAGGAAATCTATAGCCCCATCCTTGGCTACGGTTGGGAGGATTTGCCGACTGACTACATCAAGCGGGAATATCTTCCTGTCGAAGATGGCATTGTCACCACACCAAGCGGGACAAAACTTGGGACAGCTTTCCTAGCAAACGGAGAGCTTCGTCTGATCAACACATCTGGCACAGTGTGTGCACAGTGGTGGACGGGTGACAACGAGATGACTGTCGTTGATCCTTTCAACAACCAGGTCTTCATCGTGCCGACACTCACGGATTTGAAGTGCAACGCACGCGAGCTGGTGTCGAAGAACATTGACCTCGACGCCGCAAAGCCTCTTGACCTGTCACTCATGTGGGTGGATCATGACCGAAACGAGGTAGGGTTCTACAGGGATGACTTCCCTGAGAACATTTGTCCCTACTCGGCACGGCTGAGTGGAATGAGTCTGCTTGCGCTTAAGGAGGATGAAGACGGCAACATGGTCGTTCTGAAGACTTCTGTACTTGCAAGGCTCATGCGTTATATGGGTGGAAACACTCTTGCGTTCCTTGATTACAAGTGGTCACGAGTCCCGAAGATCATTGACCCCCGTCTGGGAGTCACCGACTTCGGATACAAGGTTCTCGGATGGGCAGCTACTATGTCACCGGAGCATAAGGAGATTCTTTCCAAGTGAGAGAGTACATTAAGGCAGCGCGGGACGAGGCTAAGAAGTCTCGTTGTGACCGTGCGCATGTCGGGTGTGTGATCGTTGACCGTGCGACCGGCCAGGTGGTGTCGAGAGCATTCAACGAGACGCCACCTGGCCTTGAGCCGTGCGACACAGGGGGTCACCGCATTGTTGATGGCCACTGCGTCAACACTGTGCACGCGGAACGCGGTGCCATCCGCAAGATGACAGAACATGGGAGCGAATACACGCTGTACGTAACTCACTATCCTTGTCGTGGGTGCGCACACCTCATCTCATCTTGTCCTGAGATCGTGGAGGTTGTCTACCTCGGGGACTACAACAACTCTAGTGAGGCAACTGCTCTCCTCATGGGACTGTCGAAGGGAGTCCATCATGTCGAAGGATAAGCTAGTTATCCAGGTTCCAGCAGGGTTCATGTTTACCTCTGTCGAACAGGACAAAATTCGTAAGACAAAGTGGGAGGTTAATACTGGCTCGGATCAGATCGTGCGCCACACTTCGTGTGTCCCGTTGTTTGGGACACGGGAGCTGTGGAAGGTTGTTGATGAAGGCGACTTTCTGGTTTTCATTAAATCGCCTCTAGATGACCTGCATCAATTTGCGTGGAACCTATACGTCATGAAGGAAGAGCAGTACAAGGAGTGGGCTTCTCATGAGTGACATCTACGATCAGCTGATTCGGGAACTGTCGAAGCCCTCGCCGCGTGACAGGCAACGTAAGGTAGGGCCGTCTGAGTTGGGAGACCTCTGTGAGCGCTGTCTTGCAGAGAAGCTGCTTGGCATCCACGAGGATGAGAACAACCACCCCCTCGCGCCGATGATCGGCACGGCCTTCCACCTCTACCTAGAAAATGTCATAGGGCTAAAGGGTTACCTCAAGGAGACTAAGGTAACTGTCGGCACCATCGATGGGTACGGAGACATCTCTGGTACCTGTGATGGCTTCGACGTGGCGACAGGGCATGTCGTTGACTACAAGGTTCTGTCGAAAAAGAAGATCAAGGGCTTCTCGTCAGCAACCTTCTTCAATGAACATCAGGAGCCAGAGTTCTACTCGGACTCTCGCACTGAGCTTCAGCTCAAGAAGTACTACTATCAAATGATGCTGTACGGTTTGGGCATGGAGAACGCTGGTTACGAGGTGAACTACTGCTCGCTTGTCCTCTTCCCGAGGGACTGCACCATTGAAAGTGTGTTACAGGCTAGTCATGAGCTATGCTTCAAGTACGACAGGGCAGCAGCTCATGCCGTCCTCGAACGAGCCAGCCAAATCTTCCAGTGGGCCGATGAAAATCGGGACAACATTAGGGAACTCGACAGCCATCCCGGCTGTTACTACTGCGCTTTTAAGCGGTAGAGAAGAAAGGAGAACACATGGGAAAGTTTGATAGCTTCCTGACAGGCCTCAACATTGAGGTTTCAGACCCCCGCGTCGCTATTCCCAAGCTGAAGGTTCTACTCTATGGGCCTTCAGGTACGGGGAAGACTTCGCTTGCTTCGACAGCCAGCACTGTCGAAGAGCTTGGTCCTGTGCTCTACGTTGACTTGGAGCGGGGCACTGCGCCCGCTGCTAAGTATGGCGACTTGGACAACATGCTCGTTGTGCAGCCCGCGACGTACAAGGAGTTCGCAGACCTCCTCGTTAAGATCAGCAACGCAAAGGATAAGCCCTTCAACACAGTCGTCATTGACACTGTTGACCGTTTGCAGGAACTCATCAAGCTACACTTCGCAGAGGCTAACCCGAGGGATTCTTTTGCTATGTGGGCGGCAGCGTATGACAAGGTGCTTGACCTTGTTAACACGATTGCCTTCGACATGGGCTTGAACATCCTGTGCATCACACACGAATCCCGGGAGATCCTGGAGACAGAACGACTGTCTCAGATTGCCCCGGATTTCGAAGGTAAGAAGAGCTTCAAGAAGCTTCCTTCCATCTTCGACATCATTGGTCGCATGACCTGGGAGGATGTGGGAGATGACGGGGAAGAACAGCTCATCCCCGTCCTGACAGTTAAGTCTGCATCAAGCATCCTTACCAAGACCAGGTTCGACAACATGCCCGCAATGGTTGGCAACCCCTCGTTCGACAAGATCATGAAGTGGGTGCATGAACACTACGAGGAGAAAGAAGGTTAAAAGAAATGAGGGTCAAACTTATCAACCTAGAGTTCGATGGTGCATACCAGTGGTATCACTTCATCATCGACGGGGATTACAGAGATTTCCACAGCGTGAAGGGCTGGCATTGGAACGGAGAGAGGAAGGACATCAACGTCCCGGTGTTTAGCTGCTGGCTTCAAGACAAGGAGTTCAGAGAACCCCATGAACTAAGCGAACCTCCCCTGTTTCCTAATATCACCATTGACGACTTCCTGCGCCTCCTACTCGACAGTGCATCTTCCTGTAACTTTGAAGACGAGCTGACCCTGCACCTTGGGTATATGCTGGCTGACAACACCAAGCCAGAGAAGGAGAAGGATGGCGATTGAGTACCTGTCGATCACTGACGTGATTGAAAAAACGAGTGTCAAACGTACGACAATCCTGTATCGTATACATGAGGGTGCTAAGGGGTTCCCACAGCCGGATGCTATCATTCGACACGACAAGCTAGTCACCTACGGGTGGCTGCCTGAAACTATCAACAACTACATGAAGGAGAACAACAATGATTAATCTCGATCCACTGATGAGCCTGGACGTTGCCGAGTCCCTGTCTTTCGAGCCTCTGCCCAAGGGCCAGTACAAGGTGACCGTTGATGCCTGTGAGCTGGGAGAGTCCAAGAAGGGCAACCCCATGTACACGGTCGATTTCGTGGTCACAGAAGGCGAGCACGCGGCGCGCCAGATTCGTTACTGGCTGGTCATGGTCACCAAGAATGGTCTCCACTGGGACCTCCCTAAGTTCTGCACTGCGTCGGGTAATCCCTGGCCTACCGAGCGCACGGAACGCACCACCGACTACTACTACCAGGTTGCTCTTGACATCGTTGGCAAGACGGCGACGATCACCGTTGATGTCGAGGAGTCCGAGTACAACGGTGAGACCCGCAAGCGCAACAATATCAAGAAGGTCGAATGGGACGATGTGAAGCCGAAGAAGTCTAAGGCTTCCAAGATCGAACTCTGACCATCAACTAACTAGGCAGGGCCGCACTTCGACAAGAGGTGTGGCCCTGCCTTACAATAGGGAGATACGAAAGGAGAGCCGTGGACCTCAAAGAGTTTTTTCAAGCAGTCTTCCCAGACAGTGAAGGCTGGACTCCCATCATCCTTAAAGGCCCTATGGGTGGGCTCACAAACTTCCGCTGGTTCAACCTGCCCGCACAACTCGACAAGATGGTGGCTTACACCAAGGCACATGCTGACCTTGATGTGTACTACTCGCCTTTCCTGTACACGAAGCCCCCGGCCCTGTCGAACACCCGCCACGCGGCCAAGGATAATGTCATCAAGGCGACGTGCGTATGGTCAGATGGGGATGACTGCCCTATTGACAAGCTGAGGATTCAGCCTTCCATCCTTGTTCAGACCAGTGAGAAGCACTGGCAGGGATACTGGCTGCTTGACGACGCCAAGGACCTGTCGAACGACATGCTGGAAGCACTCTCGCGAGCGCTCTATGAGGATCACCGCAACGACGGCATGGATCGTGGCTGGCCCCTGTCGAAGAAGCTTAGGGTCCCGTTCACGCACAACTGCAAGCGAGTGGACCCGTGGGAAATCACACTCACGGTCAGCGATGAGAAGATCACTGCTGCTGAGTTCGCAGCCGAGTATCCCCCTGTCGAACGAATGGGTATCGAGGAAGAAGACTTCCCCACTGACATCCCCACCATGTACGAAGTCCTCGGCATGGTCAACCGCTCGTACATTACAGACCTTGCGACGGATGACATGTTCATTGACGAGGAAGACCGCTCCTCGAAAATGTATCACCTCGAATGTGCACTCTGGGAGGAAGGTTGCTCGATTGTCGAAGCCTTCGCTGTCGTGCGCGGGACGGAGTTCAACAAGTTCGCTATGGACGGGAGAGGCGACGGCTACCTGTGGAAGCAGATCAACCGGGATCATGCCCGATGGAAGGCACAGCACAACGGCCCATCTGAGAAGGAGCTGGAAGCTACTACCAAGGTCGGCTCCTCGTATCTTCTCAGTGAAGCACGGGAGCTAACCCTTCAGAATGTGAACTTCCTGCATGAGAACGAGCAGGAACCAATGGGTCTCTTTGTCGATCAGTTCGCCGTGTGGGCTGCAACGAAGTCAGCAATGGCACCCAAGCAATTCCACTATGCGGGCGCTCTCGCTATCCTCTCCTCAGTGTTCGCGAAGTATGCTTTCCTGTCCACCAACGTCCAGCTAATGCCATTGAACCTATACTTCCTGGTACTGGGACGCACCACCCAGTCCCGCAAGTCAACGTCGCTGCGCCTCGCCGAAGGCATTATGCGGGACGTTGCTGTTGGTGTTGGTAAGGGGGCAGACGCCTTCATTGCACCGGAGGATTCGACAGGCGAGGCACTGTCGGCATACCTTCGTACCAAGCCGAAGGAGTCTGGCCTGTACGCAATTGACGAGGTGCAGGACTTCTTCGCACACGCGGCGCAGAAGAGCAGCTATATGGCCTCCATGATGCCTTTCCTCACCAAGAGCTACGACGGGAATATCCCCGCTGTCGCACGTAAAGACAAAGGCGGCAAGGTCTCGTACCAGACAGTGACACCGTACTACATGACGTTCTACGGGACAGGTATCCTTGACCAGTCCGCGAAGCACCTGACGAAAGAACGAGTTGAGTCTGGCTTTACGCCGCGCTGCCTTGTTGTTGTCGATGAACGGGACCACTACATTACGTCCTCACAGGACGTGAAGCTGGTTGCTGTTAATCCTTCGACAGGCAAGATTGTCGACAAGCAGCGTGACTTCATGCTGTCGAACCTTATCAGGGCAACTACTAAGTTCGACACGCACTTCAGCGCACGCCAGGCCAGGTCTCTAGCACACGAGGAAGTCCGTATCCCTGTCGAGTTTGAGCCGGGCGTGTTTGAGCGGTGGATCGAGTTCTCTGAGGAAGCCAAAGTGATGGCTGCACAACATGCCCTAAGTAGCCGTGAGCTGTTCCCTGGCACCGAGCGTATGACGTACTCTGTCTTGCGTATCGCTGCCCTGCTTGCCATGTACAACGGCCCTAATGCTCATGGTGGCGTCGTTGTCACGATGCGACACATGCTCAAGGCCATTGCTTTGGCTCCTATCTGGATGGCGTCGAACGAGGTGTTTATTCACCACGTCAAGAACTCCAACTTCAGCAATAAGGTGGATAAGTTCATCAGCTTCATTGCTCGTTCGGAGAATGGCCTTGTGCCGATTCCGAAGATTCTTCTGAAGTTCCAGTCGGAAATCAACGGAATGAAGGAGCTGAAAGAAATCATCACGTATGCTCAGGCGCGTGGTGTCGTCCAGGAAGTTATTCAAGGGAAAAAGAATAGTGATCGTTTCATCAAATACATAGGGGGCCAGGTGTGAAGATTCTGACTAACAGCGTAGACAAGCTGCCTGTGCTTGTCTCAGTTCTGCTAAAGAGGGCTAGGGCTGTCTCAGGCCTTCCTGCTGGCACACCTATCGAAGTCGTTGATGACCCACAGGCCGAAGACATCAGGATTACACTCGGCACTGTGAAGGGCTATAAGGGCGACGCGTACAAGACGCTCTCGCCTAAGCAGATCGTCACCAATCCGCAATCCGTCCTGTTCCTTGCTCAGGCGCTTCAGTATGGCTACCTCGGCCCTATCGATCCTGGCCTGGAACTCGGTAAGGATTGGGTGATCTGGGAGGGGCAGGACATCTCCTTCAAGAAGGGGCGTGCCATTGCTCTCGACATCGAGTCCGCTGGTGACATCGACAGCGACACATTCGCGGCTGGTCGCATCCTGTCGATTGCCCTGTGGAATGGGAAGTTTGGTGTGGTTATTCCTGAGGAGCTTGCCGAGACTACCGAGTCTGCTGAGCTGATTGAGCGCCTGTGTCGGGACTGCATTGTCGTCTGTCATAATGGCACGTTCGACATGGCCTACCTGTCGAAGCGGCTTGGCATCAATGTGTATCACCATGAGGACACGCTGCTGATGCACTTCGTGCTCGACAACCTAGCAGGTGAGCATGGCCTGAAGCCCCTGGCTCGTCGCTGGTTGCGTGCTGCTGACTGGGACTCCGATGCGAAGTCGTACCTGAAGCATGGTGCATACTTTGAGAACATTCCACGAGACAAGTTGTATCGGTACAACATCTATGATGTGTACTGGACGTTTGAGCTGTACAAGTACTTCAAGTCGATGATTGATAAGGCACCTGACTTCTACAAGCACCGTATGCGTGTGACACGTGTGCTGCATGACGTTCAGATGAACGGCGTGGCTGTGTCGTTCACAGCTCTTGACGAGTTGGAAGAGACGTACAACCGCCAGTGCGATGAGCACCTTGTCATCTTGAAGAAGCTCGCGGGGGATGACTTCAACCCTCAGTCGCCTAAGCAGATAGCTGAGTACTTTGCATCTAAGGGTGTATCGTCCCCGTCATTCGACGCAAAGCACCTGAAAAAGTTGAAGCGCGCTGGTAGGGAGCCTGAGTTCATCGACGCTCTCCTTGCTTACCGTTATGCAGCGAAGGTGATTGGAAGCTTCATTGCGAATGTGCGTCGTAAGTGTGGGGAAGATAAGCGCATTCATCCATATTATCTTCCTCATGGCGCAAAGACTGGTCGTCTGTCCGCTAAGGGGCCAGCGATTCAGACGATGGGGCGCGACAGTGGTATCAAGCGTGCCCTTGTCGCTGAGCCTGGCTACAAGATCATCTCATGTGACTACTCTCAGGCTGAGCTACGTACTGTCGCTGAGCTTGCGGATGATAAGGCCATGATTGCAGCCTTTCAGCCGGGTGCTCCTGACTTCTTCGATGATCTGATGACGAAGATTTGGCCAGATGATTATCCAACCATCGAAGCATACGAGGCGTTCAAGCATGAACATCCAAAGACTGCTAAGAATAAGCGCGCACTAGTTAAAAGTGTAGTGTACGGTTTGAATTACGGACGAGGCATAGCCGCTATTGCAACAGAACTTGAAAAGCCATTTGAAGAAGCCAAGTACGTTGTCGATCAGTACCTTGGCGCATACCCTGGCCTACGTAACTGGCAGCAGAAAGTACGACACAGTGTCGGACGGAAGGAGGAAAACTACATGCGACAGACCAAGTTCGGCATGACATACAACCCTCTCTTCGTGCCCGATGCTGACTACGCCTCGACACAGAACGAAGCCCTAGCCTTTGTTCCGCAGTCCACTGCGAACGACATCTGTTTGAACGCAGCAATCAAGATCAACGAACAGGTAGGGCAATACGGTGCCAAGCTGATCGGCCTTGTCCACGACGCAACCTACGTCGAATGTCCTGAAGAAACTATCGAAGAGTGTTCCAAGATGATGGAACGTGAGATGTCTAAGGCAGCAACACTCGTGTTCAACCGTGTGCCCTTCGTGGCAGAAGCAGAGGTTGGCAACAACTGGGAGGAAGTATGATCGACATCCATGCCTACGAGCAAGCACCCTGTGTTGGAGTACCTGTTGAGCTTTTCTTCGACTCAGGGTTCTACTACCAGGTCTTAAAGGTCTGCTGCTCACAGTGTCCCATCAAAGAACTATGTCTTCAAGACTGCCTTGCACTCGAAGACGTACCTGTCGATGGCAAACGCTACCGGTCAGGGGTCTTCGGTGGAACGACACCAGCTGACAGAAACAGACTGTGCGAGACGAAGTATGAAATTCTGAACGATAATTGGGAGGAGAAAAATGAAAACCGTCATCGCGATTGATCCCGGTGTCAACACAGGGATTGTCGTTGCCCGTGTCGAAGAAGAGGTGGAGATCCTGCACTTCGATCAGTTCATCTGTTCGACACACACGCAGACGGTGGAACTCATCAAGCGATACCTTGACCAGTACCCCGGCGCTGTCGTTGTCGCTGAGCAGTTCGACCTGCGCCCTGGCAATAGGTTCACAGCAGACCTCACTCCCGTGAAGGTGAACGCAGTCCTTGACTGGCTTGTCGACGATATCCACTACCAGACCCCGGCACAGGCCAAGGGACTAGTCAAAGACTCGGTGTTGAAGAACCTGGGCTGGTGGCTCACCGGCAAGGATGTCTGCTACAAGGATGCGAATGATGTACGCGACGCATTCAGACATCTGGTGTACTACCTCGTGCACGAGATGCACCATAAGTGGACACTCGACAACGGGTGGCCTAGATAAAGAAAACCCCCTGACTAGGAAAGGAGAACTAGTCAGGGGGTTTTCTTGTACCCTATCCACCCGCAGCATTCACACAGAATCTGTTGAATAACTGTCGTTGCCTAGTATAGCATACTCATCCGATCTTCGACGCCCCGATACATAGGCCACCCCAGCCGATGTTGTTGACGGGGCTGCAGGAGATTTTCACCTGCACCGGAACGGATCGAGGACCGGCCGCGTAGTACGCCATTGTCGCCATACGGAACGACATGACCCCTTCGGAGTGGTTGTAGGTGTTCGTCGTGCCGACGTTGTAGAAGATGCCGTCGCCGATGGCTTGGAAGACATCGACGTTCGTGTCTTTGGAGCTGTCGTTGTTGTCCAGCGTGATGCAGTTGGAGAACAGCCACAGGCCCTGACTGGGAATCGACACATTGCGGGTGATGATAGCGCCTGCACCGTGCTGAGTGTAGCGATACCACTTCGAAAAAGCCTCATTGTCGTTGATGTACTTAATCTCGGGAGCGCCGCCCCAAATCTTCTTCACACCAGCGTTCGTCGCAAGGTACATCTCGTTGATGTCGGAGCGGTATATGAGCACGTCGTAGGCGCCGACAGAGGCCTTGTTGATAACGGCAAGCTTGTCGCGCTGGTCGTTAGTATTCTTGGCGATGAGGACACGGTTCTGTTGGAGGCCTTTAATGACATCCGACACCGTGTTGAAGCCTAGGTTCATGAAGGCGGGCCAGGATTGGACGATGTCGCTGTCGGAGTAGGTCCAGATTCCTTGGGGGTTGACTGGCATGTTAGTACCTCACTCCTGCGATTTGCAGGGATAGTAGTGCTGTCGAATCCCAGTTGTATACCCATTCTGGATGCACACTGGAATTACTCATGTTCACAACCACGATACCATCCTTGTAGTGCTCGTAATCAATGACAGTGTTGTAGTTGATGTGGGCGACCATCATGGCTCGGCCTTCGTCCCCTGTCGGCTCGTACGATAGGAAGCACCGCAGGTAGCGGGTGTCCTGCGCCCTAGCGCCGCGTACGCCGACACTGACATCGACGGGGTACTTGAAGCCGCTGTAGAGTTTGAGGCTCAAGGGGATACGGAGGTATCCGGAGATGGCTAGTTGCATGAACAGGCCGGAGTCTGCCCAGGGGATGGAGCGGTACCAGATGTCTTCGTTAACGCCGACACCTCGTCCTCGGCCGGGGGATGAGATGCCGACTTCGTCGTAGAAGGGTTTAGCGACGCCGTTAGTGGCGCGGTCTGACACTAGGGAGGTGACACTCTGTGCTGCGTTGTTGGCTGTCGAGCGTAGCAGCATGAGGTCGTTTTCTACTGATGCGAGGCGTTTGTTGATGTCGTTGCCCCATGGTTGTGACGGGGCGGGGAGGTTGTGTTTCATGTCCTTAGTATATCAGTATGGTGAGAGTCACTTTCTAATAGCTAGTATTCACGCACGAGATTCAAGTACTCTTATTCATGCCAGAAGGAAACAACAGAAAGGAAATCCAATGACCCCCAAGTACCTCGGCGTCAGCGCCTTCGCCAAGCACGTTGGCCTCACGGACAGCACGATCCAAAGCTACTTCCTCAAGGGTATGCTGCCCGCCCCCGAGATTTACTACCTCACCGGCAAGGGTGAACGCCCCGGCTGGAGCATCGACACTGTCGAGCACTGGATGAACAACCGCCCCGGCACAGGACGCAGGTACGCATCTATGAAACGCCACCCCAGCAACAATTCTATGAAGGAGAACAACTAATGAACGACATCACCATCTTCAACCACCTCGGCAACAACATCCGCGTCATGACAGACGAACAAGGTGAACCACTCTTCGTCCTCAAGGACGTGTGTAATGCCCTTGGAATCACCAACACTAGGAATGTTTCCGCCCGCCTCGATGAAGACATGAAGGGTGTCCGCCCGGTGGACACCCTTGGAGGCACGCAACAGCTTACGGTCATCACTGAACCCGGCCTCTACGAAGGTAACAACGTTCGCACTCTTACGACAGAAGATGACGAACTTCGGTTCGCCCTCGCAGACCTAGCAGCAGTCCTAGACATCACGAACGTGACACAGCTGCGCTCACGCCTATCCGACGACCTATGTCAGACATACCCCGTCCCTGATCGAAGGGGACAAGTACAGCAGACATGGACCGTCGACGAGCCGAGGCTCCATCCGCAAACACGGCATGTACGCGACGGAGAACCATGGTTCGTTGCATCCGACGTGGCCGGAATCCTCGGATACCGCGATGCATACAATATGACACGCCGTCCGGACCCGGATTAAAGAGGGTACTCGTTCAGTGCGTACCCTTTTTATTCCTGCTTGGACACCTGGATGGAGGATGAGGGGGGTGAAACGCCCACCCCATGTGTAAGTAAGTTTCCCCCAGGATTCTGCAGAAAACCATAAATGTGTCAAGCAATCTGGACACCTAGATTGCAAAGGGGGTCCCGATTCGGAACACCCTTTTTATCCACCAGCAACTCTACGAAGGAGAACAACAATGAACCAGACCATCACTATCTTCACCTACGAAGCCACCACTAACATTCGCACCACCACGACAGAGGACAGCGAACCCCTCTTCTGCGCCAATGACGTAGCAACTATCCTCGGATACAACGACCCGAAAGACGCACTGGCACGCCACTGTCGTGGGGCGGTAAAATACCACCCCATCATCGACAACCTCGGACGCACACAGCAAGCACGCTTCATCACCGAAGGCGACCTCTACCGACTGATCTTCAACTCCAAACTCCCCACAGCCGAAAAGTTCGAAACCTGGGTAGTCGACGAAGTCCTCCCCTCCATCCGCAAGCACGGCTTGTACGCCACACCTGCCACCATCGAAGACATGCTCGCCAACCCCGATATCATGATCAACGCACTTATGCGCCTCAAGGAGGAACGAGCAGCCCGAGCCAAGGCCGAAGCAGAAATCGAAGCTCAACGGCCTGTCGCAGCCCTCGGCAAGGCCATCGAAACAGCAGAAGGAGACCTCACACCCAGTGCCTTCGGCAAGATTCTGTCGAAGACCATCCCCACCATGGGACCCAACAAGTTCTGCCGCTGGCTCCTCGACAACAACTTCGCATTCCGCAACGGCCAAGGCAAGATCATCCCCATGCAGGATGCCGTCAACCGAGGCATCCTCATCCTCACCGAACGCATCGACAAGGCCGGTAAGGTGAGGCCACAGCTCCTCGTCACGCCCGCAGGACAGGCCTACTTCGCAGGAATCCTCAGTGCATAACACACAAGGGAGGGGCGACACCGCAGCCAGTGTCGCCCCTCCTCATGCCTTAAGCAGACTGAGCCTCACGATGCTCAAAACCCCGCAACGACAACTGCCCAAGAGTAATCCCCGGCGGTGTCGGAAGATCAGCAACCCGGGGCATATCAAACAGGTAAGCCAAATCCCACACCGACGTATACGGCTCAGCGCTCACGCTCGCACCCGACTCACTATACTCGACAGAACCGATCTGCCACACAGCCCTGTCGAACACAGCACACGTCCCCGCCATACGGCCAAACACCTGAGCCTTATCCGTCACAGGCTTATTCGCCGTAAACGCCAACAAGTCATCCATGATCTTCTTCATCGTCGTACCCTCAGGCCACTTCTCAGTAGCCTTCTCAGGCAACGGCGCATCCGTAAAAGCAGTCACATCCGCAGCCGTAATAGGCTCCCGCTCGAAGTCATACGTAACATCCGTATACGCCTCATTCAACGGGGTCATACCAGACCACTCAAGACTCGTCTTAGTCCCCAAAGCAGACTGAGCAGCATACATACACGCCGCATACGCCTTATCCACCGTGTCGATATAAGGGCTACTGATCTTCAACGGATCAGTCTTACGAGGATAACCCGTATAGAACGTGACGGTCTTCTCGACATAAGGATAACCCTCACCACAAATACGCAAGAAAGAGTAATCGTTCTGACCATCGGATTCAGCCAACCGATACGGCGCAAGCCGCTTATTCAGCATGCCCGTCACAGTTACCTTAATCTGATTCGGCTCGTCCCCTACTTCGACAAACACACTGCCACCCTCAGCGTTCCATTGCGCAGGGACAATCGGCTTATTGTCTTTGCCGACAACAACATAGTAGCTTTTACCAAACTCCTTCGGACCAGGAACGGCACCTGACTTCCCGAAATACACAGAGCGAGCACCGCTAGGATAGTCATACGGCATGACACAAACAGGCTGCGACGTAATACTCTTCACGTGAACAGGAACTTCAAGAACGAATTCCTTCGTCTCACCAGCATCGACAGAAAGCACCTCAAGGTCCCTTAAAGCCTCCAGATAAGACTTATTCGGGTCGTAGTTTGGGTACAGCACAATAGTGGGCGCCGGCATATTCTTAGCATAAGGATTAAAAACAGGCTTCCCATCAACCCAATAAGCGGCCTCAGAATTACCGCCACTAAACAGATCATAAAGAGTAGACTCACGATACGTACACTCAATACTCGACACAGGCTCAGACTGCTCATACGAAATCTTATAGTCAGACGTGTAACCCTGAAGACGAGTCAACACCGTATGATTCTTAAACACCACAACCGTGTCGTACACCCACGTGATCTGGAGATCATTAGCCGACAGCCACGACTTCAATACAGACCACAGATTGCCTTTACCACCAGCAAAATCATAGATATGATCAAAAGTAGAATTGGCGATAGCAAAGAAACCACCGGCGACAGAGCTAGGGTGGAAATTCTGTACGTATATCTTCGGAGCATCAACGACACCAGCGGTCTTAAAGAACTTCGCAATAATAGCCTTTAGCTCCGTATAGACCATAGGCTCAATCGTCGCCTCAATATCCAGCAGATAAAAAGGATCATTCAACGTCATAGACCAAACCCAAGGCCCTGTCGTCAAAGCGCGCGCAACAGCATGAGTACGCCCAAAACGCAAGTCACTCAGCACGACATCCTTGTTCACAACAAGGGCAGGCTCAATGCCTCCAGCACCCTCCAACGAGTACTCAGAGAAGCCACCAGACGCCTGATCACGATCCAGTGACACACCATCCTCCTGCACAGACCAGTTCGTGAGTTGGCCAGCGGGGACCCCAAAGACACGCATTACCATGAGTAGCACTCCTCCAAAGAAACCGAAGCAGAAAAATGGCCACGAGCATAATTAACCGTCACAAGACGCGCAGACCCAGGAACAACCTTCATATTCCCACCACCAGCCGGATACGAGAACTCGTATTCAGGAGGACCAGCCAGTATCTGGGCGGTATCATACGGCGTAATACGAAGACCACACCACGACAACTGGCCATCCTGGCCAGGGCGCATCGTAATCTCCCACAAGCCCTCATTCATACTGAAAACCTGATTCTTCAGCCTCGTAATAACCGTGCCAGGTGCGCCGCCATCAACACGACTAATCGTCCAACTAAACGGCTGCTTACCATCCTCATAGCCCGATGCAAAAAACGTCCCATAATAACCCTCAGGAACAACGACACGCTCCGTATACGTGCCAACCTTGCTCAACGCCAAAGACGCCTGACGAGCATTCAACTTACTGTACACATGCCCCATCTGATTATTAACAGCAAAAGAATCAGGCTTATACACCACAGTAGGATGCTGAGACTTCTCATCAACACCATCCGACACAAACAAAGCCTGCTTACCCCAATCGTTATACGCAAACGGAGTACCAGCATGAACATGCAAATAAGGCAAACCCATCAAAGGCGACAACATGTTATTAAACGAGAACGGATCAGCATACGACACCCACTCGTCCCCACGATTCAAAAACAAACGACGAAACAACTCAGCCTGACCACGATTCAAGTACGACCAATTCAACTCATACTTCCGATGCCCATACACAGAACCATTAATCGACGCAAAGCCATTCAGCAGCGTCGTCGAATCACTGCCGAACTGCACACTATCAGCCGTCGGAGACTCATCAGGAGCCGGAAACCACGACATAAACTTCCCGACCGCGAAATAAACCTCACGAGTCGAACAACCCCTAGTAGACGCCACGGTTACCACTCCTCACATTGTTGTTATCCACATTCTTGCTAATCGCGCGCCCATTCAACATGACTGTCGTCGAAACAGCCCGAACAAGCTCACTAAACTGCGCTGGATTAATTGTAACAAGGCCATCACCAGCACCAGCGGAATAACCACCGCCAGACATTACCGGCACCTGCATCGTGTTCAAGGCATTCATGAAGCCCTTACCGTAGAAATCGACAGCGGGCTGCGAAATGACATACTCCCCACTGCGTAGCTTGAATATCCCATGGCCATTAGTGCCCAGTAGATTATCGACAGAAGGGTTAGCCGGAGGTCGTCCAGGAAGCAAACCACCACCAGCATAGCCAGGAATAGGGCCACCCATAAACCGACGACGAATCTGACCTGCCTGACCCGCATAACGCGCAGCATCCGCCGCCTGGCCACGAGTAAGACCCTTATTCATGGCATTACGAATGTACTCCATGTACGACATCAACTGGTTCAACTGGTTATAAGCCTGAGTCGTATCAGCATTAACAGGCACCGTGACCTGATTGCCATGAATCCCATCAATACCAGTCTGAGTAGTCCCAATAGTGCCCTGGTCAGTGATGTTCTCCTTCACATCACGAGGAACCTGCCCAATCGTCCCCGTCAAGCTGTCGAACGCGCCCGCCAGCTCAGTCACCTCACCCTGGTTATAGCCAAGCTGAGTCACCTGATCAATAAACTGACGCTTCAGAGACTGCGTGTACGCCTCGATCTCCTGCGTCGAATGGCCAGCAGCAGCATACGCCTCAATAAGGCCAATCATCTGAGACTGCAAGCTCTTCAAAGCCTCACGGTTAGCAATAGCCGCCTCCGTGTAACCCTTCAACGCAAACTGGCCAGCCTGAAGAGTTGAAATCTCCTTGTCATTCTCACCGATCTTCGTCTGCCCCTCATTGATCTTCTGCTTCGCCTCATCAATGTCAGTCTGCGTAGACTGCATACGCTCCTCATCACCATACTTCACAGCGACAGCATGGAAGAACTCGGCATCATGAAGCTCCTGCTGAGCCTTACGCATATCCGACGCAAGCTTCTCATTCTCCTGACGGAGATTCTTGATCTTGCTCGTCGTGTTCTCGACATCCTTGCGCAGCGAGTTCAGGCCCTTGTGGTAATTGTCCTGAGCTGTCGTCGAACGCCACCACGACTGCAACGCCTTGTCGAGCGCAGACTTCAACCTCGACAGGAAGTCCTCAAAAATCTCAGCAGCAGTCTTCGTCTCTTTACGAGCACGAGACGACGGTGAATGGCCACCACCACCACCACCAGAAGACCGAGGCGAATGGCCACCACCACCACCGCCACCACCAGACGAACGCTGAGGCTTCGCACGGAAATTCGCAGCACTGAATGCGCTCTTACCAGCATTCCGGTTAGCAAACGTAGGCAGACGAACCTTCGACTTCTGGCCAAGAGTAAACGACCCCTTGCCAGACAGAGACTTCGCGCCACCAATCTGCGACATGTAACCCTGGATAGACTGCCAAATGGCCTGGACCTTACCCAAGAAACCCTGAGCCTGGCTCACCGCGTTCGCCGCATTACCAACCATCTCATTCAACGACGCATCCGTGGCTGAATGGTCCACCTCACCCGACTGATACGGCTGGGCAATAATCGCCGCCATCGTGTCACGCTGAGCCTCGAACGCGCTCATGTCGAACCCCTGGGCCGACAGGTAGTCAATCGTGTCCTGAATCGACTGCTGGGCATACTGGTACGCCTCCTCACCAGTTAGGCCCATTTCCTCGATACCAGCCGCAGCAGCGTTCCCCATGGCCTGGAAGTAATCGCTAATGGCTGCAATGTTCGCCTGGCCCTCAGCAGAGTTCGGGTCCATCGACGTACCATTGGTCTGCATCGACTCATACACCTGCTGCAAAGCACTGTCGAGAGCGGCAGCCGCATCTGTCGATGAAAACATTTCATCAAGCACCGAGCGCAGAACCTCACCAAGATCCTTGAACTCGTTCTTAGCGTCGCCGATCTTGAACGACGCCTCCTCAGAGCTGTCGCCAGCCTCACTCATCTCCTGGCCAAAGAGCTGAGCGTCGTTCAAGGCATCGCGCATTGCGCCACCGACACCCTCAGTCTGGCTCTTCACCTCATTCAAGGCACTGATCTGGTCGTCATACTTGCGGGTGTCGACCATGATCGCAGCCGACGGATCCCCACCGCCAGCAGAAGCAGTCTCAAGAGCAGCCTGAGCAGCCTCATTAGAGCGCGCCTGAATCTGAGCAATATACCCATCCACATACGCGTCAGCAGCAGCCTTACCGCCGCCCTCAGCCTCAGACGTAGACGCCAACTTAATGTACTTCGCATAAGAGAAGCCCATATCGACAAGCGCCTGCTTCACATCCTTCGACATGTTCTTAAACGAATCAGAACCCTGAATAGCATCAGCAATAAGCGCCTGAGTATGCTCACCGATCTTCAACGTCGAATAGCCAAACGCCTCAGCCTGAGCCTGTGTCGTCTGAACAACCTGCCCAGACTTATCAACGTAATAACCAAGCGCCTCACCATTCGAGGTGAGAGTCTGGCCGTTCTGCTGGATCGTAGCGTTCAACTCAGCGAAAGAAGTCTGAGCACCAGAGCCAACTTCCTTCGTATCCTCAGCCAAAGCCTTCAGAATAGCCGACGAACCACCGACAGCAGCCTTCAGATTCTCAGCCTTCTCCGACGCCCCTGTAAATGAGTCACCAAGGTACGTCGCAGCAACCGACGCCGCAGTAATCGCGCCCGTAATAGCCAAACCCCAAGGCCCACCAAACATAGCCATCAAGCCAGAGCCAACAGCAGACAGCTTCGACAAAGCGCCGACAGCCTGGCCAGCACCAGCAGCCACCTGAGCGCCTGTCGAAACAGCAGACGCCGCCGCCTGAGCCTCCTTCGCAGCAGCAGCCTTACCAGCAGCGACAGCCACAGCCGAGTCCGACGCCGCAAGACGCTGATTTGCGGCAGCAGCAGCATTCGCCGTACCCGTATTCGCAGCCAATGCGTCATCGTACGAGGCGACTCCGGCCTGAGCCTGCTTCACAGCCTGCCACACCGCGCCCCACGACAACGTTTGCTGGCCCGTCGCCTGCATCACGCGAGACCCCATCTGCATGTACGTCGCAGACATCGACACCAGCGTAGCCTTCGTTGCCGCCATACCCACACGAGCAATACCCACAGCCGTCAAAGCACCAACGAACGCCTGAATAGGTGCGGGCAGCTTCGCGAAGGCATTTACAGCCATAGTCGCCACAGTAACAATGGCCTTCATCGGCACCATGAAACTTGAGTTCATGGCCGCACCAGCATTCTGCAAAGCGTTCTGGAACTGCTGCAACTTCGCCGACATGGTGTCGGTGATAATCGACATCGAGTCATCAATGAACGACGTATTCTTCGACGCCCGCTCAGCCTCCTGCAACTGCTCCACATACAAGCCGACACTATTCGACATACGCGACAGCAGCTCCACGTCACGCACGTTCTTAAAGCCCAAATCCTTAATAGCCTGAGCCTTCTGCACCTTGTCGCTGATGCCCGCAAGGTTCTGCAAGATACCCTGGAACACCTTATTCGGATCATCCCGCCACAGCTTCTGGAACTCGGCATCCGTCACACCGACAGCGCGCGCATATGTGTGCATAGCGTCGCCGCCCTCAGCAGCAGCCGCGTTGATCGAGTTGAAGATACGCTGCAACGAACCGCGCGCCCACTCCTTCGGAATAGCGAGCGACGACAGCGTAGACGACAGGGCCAAAATCTGGTTCTGAGTAAAGCCAGCACTCTTACCCTGCGCGGCAATGCTCACCATCATGTTGGCAATCTCAGGCTCCGTCGCAACAGACTTCGCACCCAGATCAGCAACCTGATTCGCGAGAATCTTGTAACCGTCACCCGCGCCTTTGGAGGACTCCTGCAAGCCGCCCATCATCTGGCCGAAACGACCAAACGCTGTCGTTGCAGCCTCAACATCCATCTCCGTCACCGTCGAAAACTCAGCAACAGCCGTCGTGAAGTCCTTCAAGTCCTTCGTCGGAATGTTCATCTGCGCGCCCAGCGTGCCGATCTTCGCAAGATCAGCAAAAGGGGTCACAACCTTCTGCGTAGACAAATCCGTGTATGCCTTATGAAGCGCAGCAAGATCAGCTGTCGTCCCCTGAGCTGTACGCTTCACGTCAGCGAACGCACGCTCCTGAGCAATACCAGCCTGCGCAGCAGCCGACACCAGCGTGCCAAGGCCAGCCGTAATCGCCCCGTAATACACTGCCGTGTCGCGAGCAGCATAACGCACGTTCTCAATCGCCTGCTCGTTCGCACGGAGCTGTGCTTTCGCCTGAGATGCATTAATGCGCATCATCTGACGCTCGCCCGCGCCCTGCTCCTTGATCACTGCACGCTGCGTACGGCCAGCTTCAGCCTCACGAGCAGCAGCAATACGCGCAGACGCAGCGACAGCAGCAGCCTCACGCTTCGCCTCAGCGCTTGCCGTCACGCCAGCAAGCTTCAGCTCGGCCTGCTGCAACTGTGTCGCAGCCTGGATTTCGGCAAGACGAGCGGCCTCGGCGCCTTTCGCTTTCACTAGGTTCCGCTCGTCCCGGCCCTTCTGTCGCTGCAATGGGATAGTGTTATCCTCGTGCTTCACTGTTGCCTGAGCGCGAAGCTTCTCAGCCTGAGCCTCGGTCTTACGAGCCTGCGACTGGTTCAACGCGGCCTGCGCACGCTTCGCCTTATCCTCAGCAGTAGCCATAGCATTAGTCGCTGATGCGACATCACGCATCGCAGCAGCAGTATCCTTCAGCTTTTGAATGTGATCATTCGTCAGCTTATTGCTGGCCTGCATTTCGCGCACAAAACGACGGTACGCTGATACAGCCTTATCGACACCACCAGCCAAGTCAACCTTCGTCATGCCGTCCCCGGCACGCGACACAGATGACAGGCCATCAGCAACAGACTTCAATGCTGTCGCCGTCTCACGCATGTTCTTGACCTTGGCACTGTTCAATTGCAGCGAATCAAGAACAGAACCACCACGACCAGACGGGGCCTTCAATGCAGCGACAGCAGACTGCAAAGAGCCGATCTGCTTTTCCAGAGCACTAATATCTCGCGCAGCCTTTTCAGCACCCGCAGAATTGACATCAATGTCAATCTTGATCGACTCGTCGCTCATGTCTTAAACCCCTACATAGAAATGTCCCCGGTACCACTTCAATGATACCAGGGACAATTCTCACTTAACGAACTCCAACGCCTCCAAAGGAGAAGGCATTGGTTCCTTTGTGCCATCAGAATACTCGACAGTATCCATCACTGTGTAGGAGCTTTCACCAGGTCTTGAATCCCTCTGCTTCTCCCGATACGTCTCAAGCTCAGCACATGAATAGCACGTTGAGTGCTCAACATGGAACTCAATGGATGAATGCTCACTGCGTCCATACCACAAAGGTGTTCCACATTTGTTACACAGGCTGTCGAGGTAATACTGATAGCCAGCGCACAAAGCCAGATCAAGTGGTGTGTATTCAGTTTGAGGAATCGACTCATAGTCCTTGTCATCGCCAAACCACACAGGCAAGGTGCGAGCAAACATGCCATGCGCACCAATGAATAATGTTGGTGGCTTACCTTCAGCCCTCGCTGTCTTTAGAAGCAAGAGCATCCACTGATTCTTCTGCTTCGACAGTTCCGTCCCCACGAAACGTGGGGTCGCTGATCGCCTCCGACACCATGACACCCAGCGTCTGAGCGTCATTCCACGTGGTGCAAATCTGCTGCCACAAGAACTCAGGCAACGCGCCACGAAGCTCAGCAGCCTCATCATCCGACAGCCCCTTCTGAGACTCGCCCGTCGAGTTGTCGATGACTTCGACACAGGCGTGCGCAATGATGTACTCCATCAGTCGATCCTCACGCTCGACATCAATGACTGTCTTCTCATCAGCAGACTTGTTCTTCGTTGAGAAAATAGGGTCTGTCCACACGCGGCGCTTGAGGACCTGTAGCTCCTTGTTCGACAGAGCACGAAGACGCAGCGTGATCGTCTGCTTGTGCAGCTCCTCAATCTTCTCGGCCAATTCGACACCAGGCGTGGTGTCAGTAATCGACCGAGAATAAGGAGCTTCTTGCAACTGTGCAGTCTTTGCAATCTCTGTCAGCTCCACTAGCCGCTCAGCATCCTCGGTATTAAGCGGCACGTCGATGGCCTTCACAGTAGGCTTGATTGACGAAATGATCTTAGACAGTTCAAAAGGCATGGTGTCTACTCCAATCAGATATGAGAATACCCCCGCACCTCGGAGGTACGGGGGTATTCTATCAGGCCGCGATGGCCTTATTCAGTTCCATGTACCCTTGAGGGAGGAAGGGTACAGTGAACTGAATAGGCTTATCACCGTCTCCGAGTTCATCCTTCGGGTTGTCAGCGACAACCTTGAACACGCTGATCTCCATGCCAGCCTCGACAGGGGTACCCTGTCGGAAGCCAATACGCTGAACAAGGTATCCCTCGTTCAGCCCATCAAGGACACCGCGCTTGAACAACTGGAACGCCTTGTCGTAGACGCTCGTATTGCCAGCGGCCTTCTGGCCGGATGCAATCGCCTCACGGAAGAACGTCAGAGACGCCTCATAGTTCGACACCGTGGGGGTCTTGGCGTTTCCGGAATCGCAGATCGAACGCGAGTCATCCGTGTCGCTGTCGGTCGCACCCAGCGTCATGCCAGCCGCAATAGCACACGAAATGTCCACTGCCTTAGCCGAGGCACCCGTGTAAGTGGCAACCTTAAAAAGGTCACCCACGTTGGCAACACTGTCAGCCGAAACCCACCAAATAGTGGTATTCGGAGAAAGCATCTTAGGCATAATCAGTCCTCCTGATCCGTCGTATTGTCAATATCAATGATATCATCCGCACCACAGCACTTAGGCTGTGTCACGGGCGTATCATCATCAACAGGCTCATACATATCGGGCAACACCGACAGCATGTCCTTAGACTTTTCGCACACAATACCCGTGTGGATATTCCGCACTCGCATATCAATCCCCCCTATCCAGGTTCACATAGAAACTCATATGCCGCTGATAAACAGTAGGCCGCAACGTCGAATCGTGATCCGCTGTCGAACCAACAGAAGCCGCAATGTTCACCTCATTCGACCCAGCAACCAACACAGCACCAATGAGCTTTTCCTTCACAACCGACACCAGCCGGTCGAGCATTTCCTTATTCTCAGCATAAACATCCACATAAAAAGGATGCTCATACACATCCTGAGTGCGTCCAGCCATCGACAGGTACGAGTTCAAGTAGCGGTTAATTTCCGCCCCACCGTGGTACACAATGTACAAAGGCTTCTTCACATCACGAGCAAAAGATTCATAGACCTCAACATCCCGGATGCCACGCAACAGATCAAGACAGGCCGTGTCGAACTCAAGCGTACGATCCCTCACTTCAACCTCCCATAGAACTCTTCACGGAACACCTTCGTCACACGAGGCAAGTACTTCGCAGGAGTAATACCCTTACCCGCAGACTTCTTCGCCTTACCACGCAAACCAGAACGCAAGTACCCTGTCGTCCTATTACCCTGTGTACCATTCTCCTGCCACGAGTAGTAAGGCTTTTCACGCGCCCACTTATGCCAACCGATCTCCACGACCTTGCCACCCTTAGACGCATCGACACTGAACGTATCACGCATGTACCCTGTATCGACACGCCGAGGGTCCGTGTCGATCAGCGCACGCCCATATTCCGTAGAAGCAGCAGCCGCAGCCTGAGCAGCCTCATTCACACGCTTCCACGCGGCATCAATGATCTTCTTCTTCGCGCGAGCAGCAACACCATACCGGTCAGACTCGACAGTGATCTTGATGCCAGCGACACGCCCATCAAAGCGAACAGTCTTTTTAGTCCTGGCCATTAGTGCGCCCCGTCTCAAAGTCACACAGCAGCGTCGGCTGCCACGGCAACGAGTCGAACACAGCGTTACGTACAACCAGCTTCAACCCATTCTGCCTAGGGTCAGCAGGAGACTCATTAATCACCACACGCATACCCTCTGCAAACGACACACGCATCTCAGGATCACCCCACAGCTGCCTGTTCATAATTTCATTCTTGTCGATATGAAGAAGCTGAATGCGGTATGCGTGCACGCCCGTCACTTCACCAGCCCACTCACGGTTACGAGCACGCCAGTCAATGTTAGGGGTGACGTTCGCCCACCCAACCCAGATAGGCAAGTTCTCCTGATTATGCAATCCATGCTCGGGGTCCCACTCATGCTCGACAGAATCCGGAGTTGAATACACACTGATCTTGCTATTCGCCAACAGCTCCAACGGATAGTGCGCGAGAGTTACAAACAATGGGTGGATATTAGGCTCAATCGACAGTGCCACTAGAAATTCACCACCCAATCAACAGGCTCGTACGACGGCATGATGACATCAAACGACAGGTTGTTCTCGTCGTCTTCCTTTGCCTGCTCCCGCAAAGTCTTCGCGCGCTTCACGATGGCGTCAAGCAGCTTAGCGCCATCCGTCTGCTTATCATCAGTCTTCAAGACGAGAAGCTGCAACGCCTTATCCATGCCGATAGCGTCGCACGCATCAGCAGCGGCCCGCTTCACATTCCCATTGTTAACAGCAAGGAAAGCAAGAATCTCGTCATCAGTAAACAAATAGCGAGGCTCATTGCGGAGGTCCCGCAAATCCTCCAACTTACGCAAGTCAGGAATAAGGACCCGCACCTGGCCAATAGGGGAAGTGTAGTCAATCATAATCCAAGTATAGCTGAACCCCCTACAGCAAAAGCCATAGGGGGCTCAACCGACCCGTCAGGAGTTCAGGCCCGTAGACCCGATAATGCCATCATAGCGGACGAGGCCCGCACCGGCAATCTGGCGAATACGAATCTCGACATCATCGTTGTCGAAGCTGCCCTCGTACGGGTTCACATCCCCACCACCAAGCATCTGGCCGGTCTTGTTATGGATGCGAAGCTCGGGAGCCTCGCGACCCAACATGCCCGTCTTGGCCAGAACGGTCTTGCCATTGGCGCGACCACCCTTCGGCAAGAGGACCCACGCCTTCTCGCCACCGACAACCGAGATAAGGTCGGACGAGAGGACATCCAGGTCCTTCAGAGGGTTCGCCTTGATCTCCGTGCGCTTGCCAACCTGCGTACGAATCTCATTGATGAGGGTATAGTTCTTGGCGACCTCGGCCAGCGCAGGAGAAGTCACCAGGACAAAGCCTTCAGGCACGTACGTCGAGTGGCCATCACGGATGGTCGCAAGAGCCTGGTAGCGTGCGGCCACAATGGCATCGAATGACAAAGCCGCGTTCTTCACGCCACCGACACCACCAGCACCCGTACCGCCAGTGAACTCATCCGGCACGGTCGTGAAGTCAGCCTTCGTCTTGTTGGCGTCATTAAACACGTCCGCACGAAGAGACTTTGTGACCGGATCGAAAATCTGAAGCAGGACCAGCAGGTCCTCCGTGCGAGCAGCCAGCGTCGCAGCATCCTTCGGGAAACGCGCAATCACGTTCCACTCGTCGTTGATGAACGACTCGAAGGAGAACTGGATACGAGCACCATGCTTGCTGGTGGTGATAAACGCACCCTCTGCCTGGTACGACATGGTGGGGTACGGCGTCAGCTCAGGGACATGAGGCAACGTGCCGGCAGGGTGCTTGTAGCCCCCGTTGTCGATGGGCACAGTCGTGGAGTCGGGCTTCAGCGACAGCAGCGAAGCCGGACGGAAATCCGTCAGCAGCTCCTTCGTCGCAATATTGCCCCAAAGGGTGTTGTAGGAGTCGAAGTACTCCTGGAAGCGCACGTTCGCAGCCTTCACGAACATGGGCGCGAGCTGGTCAGAGGTGATGGCTTCCTTCAGGCGAGCCTGCGCAAGGCGATCACCTGCAAGGGCCTCGGCCAACTGGGTATTGAAGTCTTCCTGGTTCTTGAAACGCACTTTAATTGCCTCCTATCAGGCGGTCTTTGCAGGCGCAAGGACAACCTGCATCTTCTGATCGACAGAAGCGGACGACACCGGCTCCTTCAGCCAGCCAATAATGACATCCGCACCCGTCTTGACGGTCGTCACAACAGGCTTGGTACCAGCACCCGTCGCAGCCTTCACATACACAAGGTCACCGGCCTTGGCATCAGCAGTGACCTTGCCGGTCAGCTCGAACACACCGCCAGCGACACGCACAGAGGCGTAGCCGGGGCCATTCAGGCCATAGGTAGGAGCAGTCAAGACCTCACCGAGGGTCTTCTCAGGCTCAGCAGTCGTCGGGCGAACCTTCGACTGAAGAATGCCAGCAATGCCGTTCGCCTTGTTAATGACAACGACATCACCCGGCTCAAGATGAGCCTGCGTTGCATCGACAGGTAGAGAAAGAGTATCCGAGTACTCGAAAATCTGATTGTCCTTGACAACAGGGACTCGAATAGGCATAACAGCCACAGTGATCACCAACCGATCTTCTTGAAAGTATTGACAGGCTTGTCGTCAACCGGGGTAGCAGTAGCCGCCACAGCCTCCTTCAGATAAGCACGCTCAGACTCCAAAGCGGAATCAACATCCGCACCAGACTTCACGGCCTCACGAACACGCACGATGGCAGCCTCCGGCAAACCAGACTCAGCAATCTTGCGGCCAGCCTCAAGAACCGAATCAACATCAACAGATGCCTCTTCGGTAGGCTCTTCTGCCTTGGCCTCCTGAATAGTAGCCACAGCAGCTTCGAGCTTAGAGTTGAGAGCTTCAATAAGAGAAGCCTTCAGCTCATCGAACTTGGACTCGATCTCCTTGTCCATGCCCGCCTCCTTAACGTAATTGTCGTTTCGATTAGATTCTAGCAGATCGACAATAGCACCACCTGCACCCGGAGTAGTCACAAAGTCAACCGAACGCACTCCAGCAATAGGCGGAACAATCCCATTCTCACTAATAGGGTCAGCACACCAAGCATTAATGGAAACACCAATATGCTCCCACTTATCCTTGATTAGCTCATTCACACCTGAAAAGACTTTGCACACCGTATAGAGTGCACCATCTTCTCCGACAGTGGCATCCTCCAAGAAGACACCAGCATAATCACGAATAGAACGCTCCGGGCGCTCCCACTCCTCAGTTTCTGTCGGATGGTCAATGAACATCTCAGTGCCAGCCTTGAACAAAGGCGCAGACTCAGCCAAGTTCTCAGCAGTATAAACACCACTCGAACCCTGACCTGGCACGATAATGCGAATCCGATACTTCCCATCACCCAGAGAACTAGCCTCCGGTGAGAAAGACTCATGCAGCTTATGCATCGGTCCCCCTATTCCTATTGTCATTTGTTCCGTCCGACAGGGGGCCGACACCTGTCGCACGCCCGTCCTTGGTCTCGTCGTCACTCTTTGTCGATGTCGAGTCCTCATCTTCAGAAGGCAACTCAGGCAAATCCTCCAACGGCAAGGACCCAGCAATCTTCAACAACTGCAATACACCGGAGCGCATTTCAACCTGGTGCAACGCGCCATTCTGATACGCAAGCGTCAGAGACTGAATACGACGATGCGTCTGGTCATTATTGATCGAACCGTACTCGACATTGATCTTAATGCCGAGAGCCTGCGCAACCTCATTAAGCATGTCGATATGAAGCTGACGACGAAGCTCCAACGCCTTGAAGGTCGGGTCTTCCAGAGCAGTCTCAGCGCCCTGTCGTCCACCAGCAGAGCCGTCCGTCAGCAACACCGACAATGGGATGTCGAGAGCAGCCGACACCATAGCCGCAAGCGGGGTGCCCGCAGAGAAATCGACACCAGCACCAGCCTTCGTAATCGCCTGGATGTCCTGCCCAGCCCCAATCGAGGCAGTGCCGCCGACACCCATGCCAGCCATACGAGCCGTCACTGCCTGCTGCTGCTTAGCATTCACAGACTTCGCCTTGAAAGCCAGACGCGACAAGGACTTCTGCATCATGCGTGCAATTTCCAGATGCTCCTTATAAGCCTGAGCATAATTTAGCGCACCCATCAGATCAGGCTTGCCATAATGTTCAGCACTTAGCCGGTTCACTGTCGCATACACAGCAGTCAGGCGGCGATTCACCTTGTAGTTCGCGGCATTAATCGTCACGCCCGGGCGGTCCCACAGCATGTACCACTGAGGGTCCCCCGTAGTCGCAGGATTAATAAGCAGTGCAACGACATCCCCGGTCACATCATCAGTGGCAACACCACCAAGACGCATCAAAGGGATAGGCATGACCGTCTTCGTCGTCTTATCGACAAGGTAGATAACACAGCCATCCGTGTTGAAAGCCTGCTCATCACGGACACGAGCCTGCACACTGAAGCACGCCTTAGCGTTCTCGTCGATCACCTTACGTGCAGGCCTTGTCGCACCCTTATACACAACCGGGTCGGACCACATGTAGGCGTTGCGGACGACAAGGCCACGCTTGACAATCGGATTCAGTGTAGCCAAGCGACGTGCGCGTGCGGAATGATCCCGGATAACATCAAGAGTAATAAGCGAGTCAGCACCCTCGACAGCAGACAACGACACCCAGCCGATGTCCTCCTGTCGAAGGCGAGCAAGGGACTCAGAATAAGCCCCCAAAGCCTCGGTAAGTTTCTGCTCGTACTTCATAAACTAAGCCTATCACGCAATAAAGTAAGCCAATTCATCCTCAAACATGAAGTCAGTAAAGTCATCGGCATCCAACAAATCATCTGGTGAAAAGTACTGCCCCTCGGAGTCGCCTGCCATAATTGCGCCAATGTTTTGGTATGCATAAATAACAGCATCAAGAACGTCAGGGGACTTAATGCCACGCTTACGCATATTCTCTTTCGACTCAATGAGCAGCGCGGACCCACGGTACTCATATTTGATCGATGCAATCTCGTTATGCAACTCGTCGTCATCAGGAAGAGACACCCTTCCATCAGCGACAGCCTTGGCAAACTGGTCGTACATGGCTGCACGGTAGTTGTACCACTTCGTGGAGTCCCCCGACTTCGCGTTACCGTGAATGCCGACGACGGAAATGGTTGGCGGAACGAAGTTGTAGATGCTGTCGAGCACTGATGCGCCGACACCAATAGCGTCAATGCGAATCTCGACAGCCCCCATCTCCACGGCCAGTTCGCCGACCTTGCGTGCAAGCTCAGGACCGTTCAAGCCCTGATACCGGCCATGAATCCTGATGTAGCCGCCCTGGTTCGACACGATCACGGAACTGTCGGAACCGTACCGGGCCACATCAACACCAATCGTGATCGGCATGCCCTCATCCGGCTCGGAGGTGTCGTAGGCTTCCATGGACTGCATGACGCGCCCCATGTTGAACAGGCCGTCGTCAGACACGTCAGGGAACTCGCCAAGGACACGTGCGACAAAGCGGGGGTCATCCTCGCCCCATTCCTTCTTACGCGCCTCAACCCAGTCAACCTGCACAAGACGAGTCGCGACTTCGACGGGTACGACTTCGCCCGTGAAGTTAGGCGTGTCGTAGGCCCCGAATTGGATAATGTTCCATGAGCGCTCCTCAGGCTTTAGTCGCATCTCCCGCTTATACACCTCAGCCATGTAGCATGAGGGGTCATTGGGATTAGCAATGGCCAGAATGCGCGCGTACTTGTTGGTGGTGATTGCGTCGGCTGCGGTGAAGATTTCCTTAGAGATACCTCCAGCCTCATCCATGATGACGAGCACGTACTGGTCGTGGACACCCTGAAAGCCAGACTCGTCCTTATCATCCGGCTTCATGCCGAAAGCAATAGGGTCCTGACGGTCATCCATCTTCCACGTCGCATCGGCGTTCACCTTGCCACGAATACCAGCAACAGCCTTGACACGAGGTATCTCTTTCCACAGGACGTTACGGACCTGTTTCCAGTTTGTCGCCGTGGTGACAACTGTCGTGTCATCGACAGGGTGGGTGTCCACCCACCAGTTCACAAGGGTAGCTGACAAACGACTCTTTCCCGCCCCGTTCCCAGTAACCACAAGGGTTTTCTGATATTGAACAACAGACTGTGAAACTTCACGCTGCTTAGACCACATGAACAAACCATGGTCCTCAGCCCACTTAGCAGGGTTGTTGCGCCATACCTCAAGGCGCTGAGCGTCAGAGAACTTCTTAGCGACAGCACCGAAAGGCAGCATCAGTCACCCTCCATCTCGACAGTAGCTTCAAGCAATGCCGCAGGCTTATTCACAGCCTGAGAGAACCAGTCAGCCTTGTTCGTCTCCAGGGCGCGCTTCGCCTCAGTGGACAAATGAGGATACACAAGTGCCGTGTACTCTTCGAGCACCTGGTTGGTGAATGACAGCATGACTGCTACCTGCTTCTCCTCGATCACCCGAATCTCATGTGTCACGGTCTGTCGCTTCAGGTTGGCAACCTCAGAGATTTCACGCAAGACCGCAAGAAGCCCCTGGATGTTTGCACCCCAATTGCCCTTCTCATCAGCAAGACCAAACATCTCAATCTGCGAGTAGGCCATGTCAACAAGCGCATCAAGGCGGTCAAGCTGCTTGATGCGCATGTTGCGGGGTGAGAGTTCCTGTCGGCTGTCATAGTATGCCTGCTCGATAACGAACAGCTCATCGGAGGTAAAGCCTGTCGCCTCAATGATCTTGTTACGATCAGTGCCACGCTTCAGCAACGACAGGGCAGCATCCCGCCGCCCTTTCACTTCTGGGTCGTCACTCGTCAAAAGCGTCCGAGATTCGCTCATTGAACTCATGAATAACCCCCTCGATAGTCTTCTGGAACTTATGATCCAGGTATGTATACATGCCAGCCATGCCAACAATCACACCGACAAACACACCAATAAGAAATGACATCAATTCTCCTTCGGAACAGAAGGCAGGTCCTCTACCTTCACACCGGCCTGAATAGCCGCGACGCGCACCGCATAAGCATGTTCCTTCCACAGGAACGCTTGGGTGCGAAGATCGGCTTCAAGATCTTCACGTGCCTCTTTAATCTCTTGAGCCTTTTCATAGCGCTTGATACCAAGATCAATGATGCCTTTGATAATAAGCGTTCCAATAGAGCACAGTACTCCAATGATTGTAGTATTCACCAGTGCTCCTAGTTGTCAATAGCCGCCAAGTACTCATTGCGGGTCCTTATATACTTCTCTTCGGCCTTTTCTAGCTCCGTCTTCGGCAAGACACCGGGACGGTACGAGTAGGGCCATACCCGCAAAGCCCTACCCAGGAAAAGCAAGCCGATAATTACTGATAAGATAATAACATGCAAAGGCCACCTAACATGGGCCGTTGGCACCAGTACCTCATCAATCGAAATCAGCAGCATTCCGACAACAGCTAACAGCGCTGCTGGGCCTTCCAGCCACCAACTCCCCCTCCACGCGGAAGGGGCACCAAGAAGGCCTGCCACCACCATGATCGCGCCAGCCACAATGACAATCCACGACAGGGTACCTACCCGCAAAAGAAACAGTGTGCCAGTCAAGAAGATAAGCCAATAGACCATCACCATAACCCCTGTTACTGAGCGGGGTTCTTCCATCGTGCTCAATATGTTCTTCATACCAATAGTATAAATGACCACCCCACTAAGTAATGTGGGGTGGTCATTTAAGATCACGGATGAACGACACTTGGCACAGACGCCATCAAGCCCGTAGCACCTCTAGCGAGGGCCGTATCAGCCTGTTGTCGAGTTGTAATGATATGTGCAATCAAAGGCTTGCCCGTCGCCTTGAGAGTGTCCCACACGCCCTGCTCAGCATTCCATTCCATGCCCAACACGTCAAAGAGCGACAGGTCCGCACCAGCAACCTCATTCGGATACATCATACACATGGTCTTGTATCCCTTCGCCTTCGCACGAGTAGCGACACCACCATTCACAAACTGCTTAATCAACACGCGGCCCGTGGCATTTGGAATGGTATCGAGATAATCGAACAGCTGCTGCTCAGAGTCCATATCCCCCTGCGAACCAGTTGGCTTACTAGACGTCACCTTATGGTCGATAGCCAACACGATGTTGTCGCCAACCTGATTGACAACGTCAGTGAGCCGCAGAAAACCACCCGACGCCTGCTGCAAGCCAGAGAGCACAGACCACGGAGTGTTCCAAATCTGGTAGTCAGTGCCCGGCACCGTACGGGTCGTCACCCAATCATGGATGAGGACGAACTCCCCGGTCGCACAGCGGCGCACCGACAGCTCCAAGGCCTTGAAACCGGCCTTCAATGACTCCGTAAGGCCCTTCTGGGTGAACTCCGGGTACTCGGTACCACCGAGCCTGTGCGCCACGTAGAATGGCTTAGAGGCCAGGAAACGATCAACGACACTGCCAGTCGGCACAGGCACAGGCACAGGCTTCGGCACCACACGAGTGCCAGCCACCCACCTGTCGCCACCACTGGTACGCTCCCACATCGTGCCACGCACGTCACCACCAGCGCGACGCAACCACAGATCAGGCACCAGGGATCACCACCTGAACACCAAGACCATTCGTCGCCTGAGCATTCGGGTACGTAAACACCGCATCCGTGTCACCCTTGCCCTGGGCAACCGCCACCGTCTGGAGGTTAGTGTCAGTCTGAGCCGCAAAGTCAACAAGCTCCCAACCATCACTCAGTGTGATCTGGCTACGAGTCTCATCAGACGCCGTACGCTCGAACGCGTACGCCAGCACAAGACCCGAGCCTGTCGCCTTCGGGGCCGTGACCGTCGTGGTCTCCTGTGGCTCTTTCGTCCTATCCTTCGTGGCGCCTGCCGTAGGCGTGCCACCACCGCGCACCGACAGGGCCACGTATCCTGCCTCGACAGCCTGCGCAGTCTTCAAGACAATAGCCTCACTCCACGGGCCGTAGGCAATCGTAGACTGCTGTGTGCCAATCCAGTAAGGTTCGACAAGCACTGTCCATCCTGCAGGCCAGGTGAACGTCTGATCGGACTGGGCCTTCACGTTGACGCCGACGATCACCATGTCCCCGGCCTGCCCATCGACAGTGACCGTGCCTGTGTCGCCCGTGTACTGGCCGCCCACGTGAGCAATCAGCGTCGGTGTCGATGTGGGGTGGTCAATGAGGAAGTAGTACGCGCCGACAGGTAGTGCCGCAGCTTCCGCCTTGGAGGCCACCACGCGAATCTCCGGGCGCGTCACATTGACGTTAACGACAGGGGCAACCGGGTGAGGCACAACAGGCGTGTTACCCACCAAGGCGCTCAGTGACACCACCTGATCAGCCGCGAGCCCGATCTCCTTCTCCACGATGACACCACCGGGGCCTGTGATACGCACGTCGTACGTGCCTGGTTCAAGGTCAATCGACACAGGCTGCAACGTGTTCTGCACAACGTAGCCACCAACCAGGAGATCAGATACAGGATTGTTCGAGCCGACAGGGTTAGGCTTAGGCGTCACGTACACGCTGATCATGACGTGATCGCCTGCAGGCGTCTTGACGCTACCAATAATGCGCGCCATTATTCAACTCCTTAAGTAAATGTGAATAGTAATGTGGCCCCGTCACCTAAGCGACAGGGCCACATCTTGTTAGTTGCTGTCGTCAACCGCCCCATAGGCAGGTGCCAAATAGGTACCACCCGTATGAACAGTCGCGACGAGCAGGCCAATCACGGACAGAATCTGCTGAGCAACCGTAGACCACTGCTCCCAGGACTCAGCAGTCCACCCGCCGTAAGCGACACCAACCATGCCAATCGCAGCGAACAGGCCATAAAGCGCTTTGCGACGCTCCGGGGTGAGAATCAGCCACTTCGTACGATCAGTAGTAAGGACGACATTCTTCATCTCAAGAAACCTCCTTCTCAGATTCTACCAGCTTCACAATACCCTCAGCGTCCTGTTCGACAACAACACGCCCATGAAGAAGCTTGCCATCTTCACCGAAGATCGAGCATCCACCATCAAGACGGGTCTGGCACAAGCCGACAGCCATAGCACCCGTATCAGTCAAGAAGTAATCGTTGCCCTCATACGACAGCCAGCCAGTACGCATAGCACCATTAGCTTCCAGGTAATACCACTTACCCTTGAGCTGAATCCAGCCGGTCTGCATTTCGCCCTTCGAGTTCAGGTAGAACCAGTGTTCGCCATCCTTCACCCAACCGGTCTCCATAGCACCATAGCGCCCATCATGAACAGGGTGCAGGTAGTACCAGTGGCCATCAATGTGCTGCCAGCCAACCTGAATCCAACCCTTCTCATTGGCGTAGTACCACGAACCGGCGACAGGGAACCAGCCAGTCTCGAAGTTGCCATCAGGCAGCCGATACCACCAGCCACCATCCTGCGACACCCAGCCCTCCTTGTTCAACAGCTCAAGGTCAAGGTCGTCGTAGTACTGCTGAGCCTTCTCAATGTAGTCGTTTGCATATGTATCACGCAGCGAAGCCGGACACTCAGTCGAGTAGAAGTCACTATGGGGGAAGACGTTCACTCGCCACTGCGGACGGCCCAAGCCGTAACCTCGACACAAGGCAGCAATGAGGTGCGCACCAGCATCCAGTGTCTCCTCACTAATGTCCCACCCGCCATCAGCACCTGTGGAGTTCGCGTGCTCAATACCGATCGACTTCTTGTTCACGCCCGGGCAATGCCAGGCCGTGTCGGAGTCATGGACATACTGGCAAATATTACCATCAATGTCCACATCATAATGCGCACTTGTACCATTTGAGCTGAATGCTCCATACACGCCACTAAAGCTCATCGCCTTACCAGCGTTATGGTGGACAATAACACGATCAAGAGCGTTACCAGCCCGCCCCCCATCAAAGTTGTCAATCCACATATTCGTGTCGGCAACGAGGTCTTGCCAATTCATCTCTTCAACTCCCAATGTCCGAAGTCCTTTAGTTCTGCCTCAATCATATCAGCAAAGAACTTCTCCCCTTCCGAGGTCACATATGTCTGCCAATGGTAGTTCGGGCGCTTACCACCCCTGGTAATAGCACGACGCAACCCGAGCAAACCCTCAGCCTTCTCCGTCGGCACATTAATCAGGCCTTGGCGCTTCAGATAACCCTCACGAGCCAGTAGCCTAATGACCTTAAACGGGCCGATACTACCAATGCCCCTAGCAAACTCAAGCAGACTAAGCTCCATCACATACCATCCACATCAGTAAAGAAAGCAGCGAACGGATCATCACCCGGATCGGCGAACATGACATCAACAGGTGCAGGCTCAGTATCGACAGGTCGCAGAACATCCTTCGGACGCCGCATCGCCTTCAAAATAAGTGTCCAGTCGATAGGCAGGTAATCATTCAACAGGATCATGTCCTTGATATTCAGACTGCCACGGACCAGCTTATTGTAGAAATACCGATCCGAGTGTCCCCCAACCTTGCGCCCATCCTTGAACGCCGACAGGCCCGCATCAATGAATTGCGCAAGCACAAGCGCTCGAAAATCATCAAGACGAGCCTCGACATCAGCCGGGTAATCCATCTTCTTTCGCGATGCACGTGCATTCGCCATCCGCGCACGTGCAGCTTCCAGCTGCACAGGATTCTCAATCTTACTCACTTGCCAGCCTCCTTCTTGATCAAATCAGGGCGGAACCCCGACCAATGTCTCACGATAGCCCCCTTGCCATCCTTCACAACAACGACAGGGGCCTGACTGTACCCGAGGCTCTGAATGAACGACAGAGCCTCGGGGTCCTCAGACACGTCCACACTCTCGTGCGGGGCACCCAGTCCATTCAGCTTGCGATGCGTTGCCACACACTGAGGGCAACGAGGCTTAGAGTAAACAGTAATGCTCAATTTCTTCTCACTTTCCAGTCGAACCAAAGCCGCCCTTACCACGCTTCCTCGTGGACAAGACAGGCTCATCGTACAATTCAGACAGGTTTTCTAATCGCAGGACCACGATCTGCGCAATGCGCTCGTGCTCTTCAAGAACGACAGGGCTGTCGGTCAGGTTATGCAGTGGCACAAGAACCTCACCCTCATACCCGGAGTCGATCACACCGACACCATTGGCGAGAATCAAGCCCTTCTTGTGCAGCGACGAGCGGGCAAAGACAAGGCCGACAGCATCCCGGGGGATGTCGAACATCTGCGGCGTGTAGCCTGTCTTCACCAAGATGGTCTCATGAGGGTAAATGATGTATGGGATCGGCACCTCCAAGTCACACCCCGCGTCGCCGCTATGCTGCCTGTAAGGTCGCATTTCTTTCTCCTTCCTCTTTGTTGGTAATAATGTGAGGGGCTGTCTTATGTTCGACAGCCCCTCACTGTGCGTGTTGTAAGCCCGCACAAGGCCCGTACCTGGAAGGACGAACCCTCCTAGTACGTGTTCCTGAGATCAGAGGCGCGCTGTCTCATCAACCAGCGCCCACGAGAGGGCTTTGTCGAGGTCTTCCTCACACCTCTGACCACTTGCGCTCCAGAGGATAGCGTCGAGGGCAGTGTCCCAAGGGTCAGTTTCATTCGCCCCTAGGCCATGCAGTCGTGCCTCCTTCGCAAGCTCATACAGCTCCTTGAACTCTGCGTCGTGCAGCCAGTAAGTGAACAGTGGCACATTCACGTTGTACTTGATGTTGAGATGCCCCCACTCAGACTCCCAGCCGCTAATGTCATGCACACCACCATCACTGTCGGTGAACTGGAACTCTGGATGGTCGAGGAGACCTGTGTACATGCACAGCTCACATGACCCGTCAGTGTCCATGTATGTGTTGTCGCTGTAGTCAGTCAGTCGCAGTTTCATGTTGTTTCTCCTTTCAATGTAGTGGGAGGTGCTGTTGACTGACACGATACAAAAATCTGTCAGTCCTAGGGTGACCTCCCGATCAAGAGGCAGGCGACAAGGCCTAATCACCCAGCATCGTCCGGTGCTTGGTGGTCCCCTTGATGAGAGTCGAACTCATACTCCTTACTGGAACCCGGGTTTGAGCCGAGCGCGTCTGCCTGTTCCGCCACAAGGGGTAGTGCCCCCTCAACACTCACCGTCCCTTGCTTGCAAGGAGTTGAGGGGACTATTCAGTTATGTATTCAGCATAGCACTGGTACAAACACTACGCTTCGTGACCTGGCTCAATCAGCACGTTGATGTGATCCTGTTCCAGGATCAAGGCAAGAAGCACGTCAGCATCATGCCGGATACCTTCAGCCTCAAAGTGGTTAACCGTCACCCAATGCTGGTCAGTCACCTTCAAGAACGCCCCGTGCTTCTCAGTGACAACGACACTGCCCTTGGTCGTAATGTCATTGAAGTCCTCACAACTCAGGATAGTTGTGACTTCTCGCTTGCCGACACCCGCTACATACATGATCTTCACCTTATCAAGGCCCATTGTGTGTAGCTTCTTGTAGCCATCTCGCACCTCATCAAAGGTGTCAAGGTATTCCTGGTTGTTCATTGCTTTTCTCCTTCCAATAGCTGTTTGTAGTATTCCAATACAAGACCCCAACTAGAATTGCAGGGGTTATAGTGATGTTCAAAATTAGCTATAGCCCTAATTTCTTGAACAATGCGTCGTTGGTTAACGTCCACCCTTTGCCCCTTCAAGTAGAATCTCGGCAAGGCATTTCACCTTGAACCAATCGTTGTCTGTCCTTTCACCAGGATGCTCACAGGGATGTAGTGGTTCGAGACTATCATTGTAACGTCACCATTAGGTTTACGTATGGTGCAATCTTCACGTCTACGTCTACGCCTGTGCGAAGCCCTATGGCTGGCAATACCAAGATAGTTAAAAGCCCTACCACAGGTATAGCAATAGCAATCTTTAGTCAGCCTTGCTCGCATTATTCATCCAGTCGCAGATCATTGCTTCAGCGACACCCTGGCACGAGTCATAGTCCTCAGCATAATCAGGGTACAGCTCTTCAAGGGCCTCGTCCATGTCCCACCAACCCTGCCAGTTATCTACTCCCAGATAGTCAGCAACGTTCATGCTCACTGCCTGTGAAAGGGTTTCACGAAGCCACTCTTCAGTGACGACGAACTTACCATCACCAATGTACTCAACGCTATTCATTTGTTTTCATTCTCCTTTGCAAGATATTCGACAACAGTCATTGCACGGCAATACTTATGTGTCACATATGCCGCATGAGCGTCAGCCTCATCTTTGGTTTCAAAAAGACCGATGATGCCTGGGTCATCACAGTCCAAGTCCCACACAGCGTACAGTGCATCCAACATTTCAATCCTCCTTCAGATTGTATTCGATAATGTAAGGCTCAATCATTCAGCCTCTTTCAATGACGCTCAGCAGCGTAAGGGTGCTGCCATACTATGCTCGACTCCTTTCAATTGTCACCAACTCATTAACGGAGTCCACAGTAACCTCTAGAACCATCATATATGGTGCCTCTTTCAAGGGCACCCCAACCTCGACAGTAAAGGCTTCAGAGTCATCCCACGCTGTCTCCAAGTCATAGCGGACAAACGCTTGCTCATGCTCAGTGAACAGGCTGAGGACATCATCAATGCAGATCATACGCATTCACCTCCTGTGTAATCCCTCAGAATAGCCACAAGCTCCTCATTCGTATGGAACCTGCCTGTGTTCGACACCCGCTCATTCAGCGTCGTCGTGTAGTTTTTGAGGACCGTTTCTTCACCGACAATCGTGAGCCTGGATGTGGACTCGATATACGTCATGCACCCGAGCATGCCAGCAACATGCTTTAGTGCCTCATTAATGGCCTTCGAATCATCATGGTCCTTGAACAGTGCGTAATACTGCACTTGCGAAGGTTTCTTGTATTCGACACCGCACTCATCCTTCAACAGTGCGTTAGCATCGACAAATGCAGCGCGGCGGATAAACTCAGCAGCCGTGTTCTTCATCAGATAATCCCATAGTGGACGACACGCACGACATCATGAGCCGAACGAACAGTATCAGCGAACTCCTCGTGGGTGTACGTACGACCGTCGAATCCGACCCACACCAACTCATTGCGGTCACCATTACCAACGACACGCATTGCTTCCCAGCCGCCGACACAGATGACAGTGCCTGGCTCGATGTCGAGTGAGTCCATCACGATTCGTTGGCACTCAGGAGTGAAGCACTCAAACTGCGTGCTGGTAAGGTCGTGTGTGGTGGTGGTAAAGATATTGGCTTCCTCAAGAGTTTTGACGAATGCCTTGATGAGCGGGTCAAGTTCAGTCGTTGTCATTGTCATTGTTGTTCTCCTTGTCTGTAGGGGTGTCGGTGTCGGTGTCGGTGTCCAAAGGGTTAAACAGGATCACGGGCAGGTTGGTGGTGTCACCCCGCATCCGGGCCACAAACTGTTCGTGGCTAAGGTAGTGACCAGTGTGGGCTGCAAGCCACTGGTGAGGCCCCTTTGAGGCATCGACAAGCACGAAGATGTGGTTCCTGAGGCGTACGACAGTGCCGGGGGCCATGTTGTATGTGGCGATCCTTTGTGGGCTGTTGTCGGGTGCCTGGGTTTTGGCGATGAACTCACTGGGTTGTAGGTTCATGTTTTCTCCTTTCGTTGTTGATACTCATATCTTAGCAGCCAATCATTGAGTATGCAACGTGACTTGACCCACAACCCTGTAGAAAGACGTGTTAGCCCCGTAGAAAGGCGGGTAGCCCCCCGTAGAGAAGTGGGTAGCCCCATGGAAAGGTGGGTAGCCCCGTAGAAAGACGTGTTAGCCCCATGGAAAGGTGGGTAGTCCCGTAGAGAAGTGGGTATGACACCCCCGCCCCCACCTCTCCCCATATAGCATATGATTTTCTATTTGTCAAGTCGAGGGGCCCCCAAAA